>Ga0233386_1000028_pt1 | contig 77087 bp, 120 predicted proteins | sample ElkDunMinimDraft_17_FD_191544 | JGI IMG/M metagenome (GOLD analysis project Ga0233386, IMG submission 191544) | Fecal eukaryotic communites from dung pellets of Tule Elk in California, USA - Elk Dung G4 | ecosystem: Host-associated > Mammals > Digestive system > Large intestine > Fecal | place...
ATGAATACAAAAAATTCCAAGATAAACTTACCGAAATGGAGGTCAAAGCACAACAAGAAAGGTTGAAAAAGTATTTAGGTAATATTCGTGATAATATTTCTGACCGAGCAAAACTTAAAATAGAGGAATTGCAAAAACTTAAAGAAATTGAAGATAGTTTTGTGGCAAAAGAAGGAGCAAGTGAAGAGGAAAAACAAGCCATTGAAACCGCTAAAAAATTAGCAATAGAGGGCTTAAAAGAAAGCACAAAACAACAATTACAAAAAATGGATTGGGAAGATTTCCAAAAGAGCGATTATTTTATTTCTATGTTTGATGACTTAGATAACGCATCGTCTATGGCTATAAATAGTATGATTACTCAATTAGAGAATTATAAAGACCAATGGACTGATATGCCATTAGACGATATGAAGAAAGTTATTGACCTAATAAATAAACTAAAAGATGCTGCTGATGAAAAAATAACAAACCCATTTTATGCTGCTAAAAAAACTGAACGAGAAATCGCAGAGTATGGTAGAAGTAAGTCAGAGTCGGAGTCAGATTTTGAGACTTTCACTGATATGTCTAATTACGCAGAAGAACAGGCAAGATTGTATGAGCAGGCTTTAATTGCTAAAACTAAAATATTGACAGTAGAAGAACAAGAACAAATGCTTGGTAAAGAAAATATGCACTTGTTAAGTATGAGTTCGGAGGAATTAGCACAACAAAGAGATTATCATAAAGGGCTTTCAAAAGACTACAAAAATCAAGCATCTTTAGCACAACAACAATTGCAACGATATGCGAAATTAACAAACCAATATGAAAAACAAGCGCAAGTTTTAGCAGACATTCGAGGTACGTTTAATAATTTGGTTGGTGCTGCCACTGAATTAGGAGAAGCACTTGGAATGGATGAGATGTCAGAAATGTGGACTGAAATTGGTGGTAATGTCTTTGATACTGGTTTAGCAATCGCAGAGGGTGTATTAGGATTAAAAGCACAAAAGTTAGCGTTAGATGAAAATGCAACTGCTGCCGAAATGTTTGGGTATAAGATGAATATGGCATTAGGTATAATTGGATATATTGTAATGGCTATTCAACTCGTTGCAAAAGTTATAACTGCTATCATTGAAGCCCACGACAATAGTTTACAAAAACAAATTGAACGTGATGCCGAAGCGGTAGAATTGCTCCAAAAACGCTTTGAGAAACTTGAAAAGGCTATTGACAATGCAATGTCATTTGGTGAATACCAACAAGCATTTGACGAAGGTAAACGAAATCTTGAAGAACAAATACGTTTGACCGAAGATATGATAGCATTAGAAGAGGATAAAAAGAAACCTGATGAAGATGCTATTAAAGGTTATAAGGACAATATTGAGGAATACAACAAGCAACTTCAAGAAATGGAGGAAAAACGTATTTCTGATATGGGTGGTTTTAGTAGTCAAGAGGCTATTAAAGACGCTGCAATGGATTTTGTTGATGCTTGGGCAGAGGCTTATAATGAAACTGGTGATGGTCTTGATGCTTTGAGAGGCAAATGGGATGAATACTTTAATAACTTGCTTAAAAAACAAATGATGATGAAAGTTGCAAGTAAGTATATTGAACCTGCTTTAAAAGAAATAGATGAGGCATTGGAAGATGATGTACTTACGGGTGAGGAAATGGAAAACTTGGAGAGAATTAAAGAAGAGTCGTCATCTCAACTCAATAATATTATGAAACAACTTGCCGAGCAAATGGGTTGGGAAGGTGGCACTGGTGGTGGTAGCGAACTTGAAGGTCTTAGTGAAAGCATACAAGGTGTTACAGAGGTTACTGCACAAGCATTAGAGGCTATTCTTAATTCTATGCGTTTCTATGTAATAAACAGTAACGAGCAATTAAAAGATGTGGCTAATAGGTTGTTGGAATGGGAAGGTTTTTACATTAATCCTATACTTAATGAATTAAAAACTCAAACAAATTATTTATCAAGTATTGAGTCGTTGTTTAATAGTGTTGTAGATAGAAATGGCTCACCAGCCGTAAGAATTAGATAATTTTCTTGCTATAGTTTAATAATGGATAAAGGGAGTAAGTCTTAATACTACTCCCTTTATTTTGTGTCATAAAAGCATATTTGAAATATGCGTAAAATATTTTTTTATTTCTTTATCATATTGTACATAAGAACGCATCTTATATACTATGTATTGAATATTTCTTGTACATACTTTGAATTGTATAGACAACTTTGAGTATGATACATTCTCTTTATCGTGTAATATAAAAATTAGAAAATGTCTTGCTAATACAACATCTTTCTTACGTGATTTACTATAAATATCGTTAATATCTACGCTAAAATATTCACTAACTACTTTTTCAATTTCTTTTTGTTCCATAGATAATTATTATTAAATACTTTACAAAGTTAAGTGTTTTTTATTGAATACGCAAATATATTTATAAATATTTTATAAAAATCTATAAGTCAATTTATTACAATCATAATAATACTTATTAGTTATTCGCTCATATTATATATAATTTTGTAGCACGGTTAATATTGACCGTGTTTTTTAATTTTATAAATTTATGAGTGATTCAAAAGTTTACGTGTTCGGAGACGAACAACGCTGTAACCAAAATGGTTTTGGTTCAGATTTCTTGACAGGCGCATTACTTGGTGGTAATGGTGGCTTTGGTGGCTTTGGTGGCAATGGTAACTGGCTACTCGCATTCTTACTTTTTGCCCTTTTTGGTAATGGTTGGGGTGGTTTTGGTAATGGTTCCGGTGGAAATCGTGGTGGTTGCGGTAACGTAGCAGGCTTTGGTTTCTTGTCAGACCAATTGAACAACGATGCAGGTCGTGAATTGCTTATGCAAGCAATCCAAGGTAACACAAACGCTATCTCTCAACTCGCTTCTACTCTTAATTGTAATGTTGGTGAATTGCGTACTGCTATCGCATCTGTAAACACACAACTTTGCAACTTGGGTAATCAAGTAGGCATGAGTTCTATGCAAGTAATTAACGCTATCAATGCTGGCAACACTGCTCTCGCATCTCAACTTGCCGATTGTTGTTGCAAAACACAAACCGCTATTGCGGAGTCTAACTACTTAACTGAACGTGGTTTCTGTAACACAAATCAAATTCTTGCAAAAGGTTTCTCTGACCTTGGTTATGCATCACAAGCACAAACTTGCGAGTTGACACAAACTGCAAATGCTAACACTGCATCTATTCTTGCTAAACTTGACGCTATTGAAGATAGCCGTAAAGACCGTGAACTTGCGGAAAAAGACCGTGTGATTGCTACTTTGACTGCACGTTCTGAACGTCAAGCCGAATTGCAACCAATTTACTCTGCATTGCAAGACATTCAATGTAATCAACCTCCAGTGAAAAAGATTTGTTGTCCAGAACAATATGTTCCAATCAACCAATCAATCAATGCACATTATGGTTTAATACCTAATGCTTATTGTGGTTATGGTTTTGGTGCATTCAATGGCTGGAATAATGGTTGTGGTAACGCATTTAATTGGGGATAATAATTAAAGAAAAGGAGGAACTATGTTATTACCATTTAATATTAACGTGAACGTAAACGGCATTCCTTGCCTTCGTTCAACTGCGGTATCGGTAAGTACAACCGATGTGCGTTTTGATTTTAATTCACACCGAAATGTAGGTCGTCCTTTTGTTGGTTTGATTATTGTTCAATTAGCACAAGCAATACCAACGGGTACTACAACTACTTTGCCTATCGTCTTTACTACAGAAACAGGTAACCCTGCTAATGTAACTACTTTCAATGGCGAGAATGTTACAGTTGCTGATATTGCAGGTACGGGTATTTATCTTGTATTCGTAGATACACAATCGGGAGTAGTGCAACTTTTAACTGGTACGGTGTAATTTAAGTAATGTTTAACAATTAAAGTTTATTTTTATGTTTCAAAGTTTAAGACAAAATTCACTTTTTTATATACTTGAAAAGGGTGATAAATTGAATTTGAAGGTTGGTCAAGTGGTGAACGTAAGTAACCCACAACCAAAATATAATCAATTTCAAACTACAATGCCATATAACCCTCAACAAGAAATGGTAGTTGATGTGAAAGTTAAGGTAGGTGATGAAACTATTGATTTCAAGCAAATACCAGCAAATCTTGCTATCGCTAACTCCGAAAATAATTCGGTTGTGGTAAGCGAAAGTAAAGAGGCTATGAGTGCCGAGGTTGAGGCTATGTTGAGAGCAAGTAATAATATTCTCGAAAGCATCCCATATCACCAAAAAGTAATTGCTAATTGCGATATTATTTTGCGTGAGTTAAACCCTCAATTTGCTAAAGAAAAAGAGCAAGAGGAGAAAATAGGCGCACTCGAAGAACGTATGGGTAACATTGATGACAAACTAAATAAAATGTTTGAACTTTTGTCCGATACTTTGGAATATAAAAGTAAACGAAAAACTAAGGAGGAATAATTATGTTTATGATTGAAATCAAAGAAGATAAGTTTGAGAAAATGGCGGAATATACCGAAAAAATGCTTAAATATGGCGGTAAATTGATGTCTTGCTTATCTGAAGTTGGTGAACAACACGGAATGTCATTTAGAGATGACGAAATGTATCGTGAACCTCGTGAAATGAACGAGCGTTACCCTTATGGAGGTCGCCATATCAATTATCGTGATGATGAAGATTATGATGAAGATGAAATGAATGAACGTAGATACCGTAGAGGCGGTCGCTCTATGAATATGCGTAGTAGAGGTCGTTATGGTCGTTACGAATAATTATGTTTAACTCAATATAGGGTAGGTAGTGAAATATCTACCCTATTTTTAATTCAATACAAATATGAAAAAAGAAAGATTACCACTTGATATATATGATATTCCAGATGATATGAAAAAATATTTGAAACATTATGGGTATCATTTTAATCATAAATTATATAAATTTGCCGTTAGTAAAATGTATAAAAAAAATAAAGACGGCAAGGAAGAGAAAATACAACCTATTGAAAAAGAAAAAGTAGATGAAATGTTGAAAAAACATAACATAACATTAGAAAATAATGAAATGTACGATGCTACTTATCTTTATTCTATGGCTCAATCAGACTTTATGGGAAATGCTTTTGATGAAGTTACTACTATGAAGTGGATTAAATCTTCTATTGATGATGTTAACAAACCAATAGGTTATATATTTAATAGATTTTATGCCGATATGTGTTTTATGGGTATTCCAATTGATTGGGAAGAATACGTATGATTAAACAAACATTTTACATAGAAGAGTACGATTGGAAAGTATATGCTTACTTTGCCGTAGATTGTTATTATGTTGATGAAATCATGGAACATTTATTCAAGTTACGTTGCAATGGCACTACCGCAAAACAAGCATATCAAAACCTTTCGGCTTGTAAACTTGATACTGGTTTAACTTATACCTCTAATGAGTTACGCTCAACTTTAATGGTCATAGGTCTTACATCATCCGCACAAGAGTTCTTTAATTCATTTCTACACGAGATTACTCACGTAGAGGCACATATATGTAAGGCAAATAAATTAGACCCGTATGGTGAGAAGAGAGCGTATATGATAGGAGAACTAACAATGCAAATGTTTCCTACTATACAACCTCTTTTATGTACTCATTGCAGAGAAAAACTTATAAATTAGGAGGACTAATTATGTGTACAAATTGTAAATGCCAAAATAAGGCGGTTTTTAGCCGTTTAGAACAACTTTTAGACCAATTATGGTACGAACTACCACAATTTGAAATTGAGAACCTTAAAATGGAAATTTTAGAAGAAATAGAAAAATAAAGGAGTGCCATAATTAAGCACTCCTTTATCGTCGGAATATATATTAGAAAAATGGCAAGATTTATCAAATGCTATTGTCAACTTCCGTTCCGTAAAGTTTATAAAATAGTGCGCCCACAAGGACTTGAACCTTGACTCTTCACATTATGAGTGTGCTACTTTGACCATTAAGTTATAGGCGCATTAACCGACAATAGTTTTATATTTATCCGTTAATCAACATTGGCATAAGCAATACTCTCATATTTGGTCTTTCATCACATACAAACAAAAGTGGTCGTGTTTCGTCATTCATTTGGAGAGTTAATTTTTCAACATCAAAAGACCTCAATACATTTTGTAGTAGTGTGCCTTTAACACCGATAGTAATTTCTCCAGATGCTTGTTCGCACCAAATTTCCTCGTGTGATTTCTTCGCAAAATCCAAGTCTTCACTATCAATATTCAAAATAGTACCATTCAAATTGAGTTTCAATAACGATGTAATACCTGCCGTAATAACCAAACGACCAACACTATCAACAAGTTCGCTCTTATTCAATGTAGCAACCTTTGAAAACTCTTTTGGAATGATAGTCTTGAAATTAGGGTAACGACCTTCAATTTTACGAGTAGATACCATTGCTCCATTTACTTTGAATATAGTGTTTGTTTTGCCGATACACAAAGTAACATTATCGGTTTCGTTTAATATACCAACAATAGGGTTAATGGCATTGTTGTTAATGATAGTATCAACTTGTAATTCTTTGTCGTGGTATTCTTCACAATCGGCAAAGAGTTTATGTGCATCGGTAGCAGCGCACCAAACATTACCTTCTTTAACCTCAATATAAATACCTTTCATTACTGGTCTCAAATCATCCGTAGCAATGAAATTAGACGCATTTTTAAGCCAATTAAAGAGTGTTTCGCTTTTCAACGTAACTTCTATTGCCTCACTTTCTTTTTGCGGTGTAGGAAAGTCATTTGCACTCAAAATAGGCAATGAAATAGAACCTCTCTTATGCTTAACTACAATTTCTTTGTTCTCTACAATTTCAAATACGATATTCTCATCTTTTAGGCTACGCAAGATGTCTAACAAGTCTTTTGCGTGAACCAAGAACGTAATATCTTGTTCGCTTGAAATGACCTCTCCACGTTTCATGATAGCATTTTCAAGGTCAAATGAAGAAACATCAATGCTTGAACCTTTAATGCGAATTTTGACATTGTCAAGAACCGCCATTGATTTGCTACGACCAGAGAACAAAGAACCAGTCGCAAGCACGTTCAAAAAATCTTTTCTTTTAATTTCTACTTTCATAATAGTTTTCGTTTTTAGTGTCATAAATTTTCATACGCTCGCAATTAGTTTTTTGCAAACATAATGTATTTGATACGGTACAAATGTTCGTCTTTTTATCACGACAAGAGCAACGTAAACGATACTTCTTTCTATGTAAACTTTCTTTTGCCATATTGTTATTTTTTATTAAAAACAAAAATTAAAAACACACCTCATACGCTCATTATTAAAATTCTCGTACCGATTTCACAACCACCGAGAATAAAATCAGGAAGTTTTATGATTTTCTTTTTAGCCCAATTTCACAACTAAGTTAAAAAATAGCCTGTTATATTAGTTTAAAAGCAATGCAAAGTTACAACTTTATTTTTAGTTATGCAAATATATTAACATAGTTTAACATATTTAACATTTAGCAATAAAAAAGTGTAGCCTCTCACTCCGACTACACCCCTAACACTAACTAAATTTATTAACTTAAATCCTATGAAAATGAAAACATTATGAAACAACAAAATTCAAGCAAAACAAAACATTGAGTGAGAATGTTTTTGAGTTAGCGATGAGATTTGAACTCATAAATGTCGGTTTTGCAGACCGATGCGTTAACCAATTTCGCCACACTAACAGACTCCTTTTCTTTAGGGGGAGAGTGAAAAAGCATAAATCTCTCTCTGGCTTTCTTTACAACCATACGTTGCAACCTACGTACCCTAAGAGTAAAACATTAAAATATAATAGTTATTATGAAAAACTATGCAAAGTTACAAAAAGTTTTTGAACTACCAAAACTTTTAACTATTTTTAACATAAATATTATTTATGCTCATTTACATAGTCATTATATTCTTTTAAGTATTGGTAAGCACTCTCAATAAATGCGTCAATATTGTTATCGTTATGAAAACAATCAATACCACCTTTGAATTGTACTGTGCGAGCAACGTGATAAACCTCGTCAATGTAATTGAATACAAATTGTCCTTTACGACACCATTCTGCCCTGCCCTCCATTGCGGTCAAGATCTCTTCTTTAAATTCCTCTAATGTAAACATAATTATAAATATTCTCCAAAGTTAATATAAACATAATTATCTCTAAAACAAAAACCATTTAATTTAAGTTTTTTACTTTGAGTAGTCGTTTTGTTTTCAACCAAAATAGCGTCATATTTTCTTTTTTTATTATACCTAAATAGACCTAAAAACGATACCTCTTTTGTTAATTTCCTTTTCCAAAAATCGTTTAATTTAAAACTTATACACCCATTTGGTGTAATATTCCGATAAATATCTTTATCGGCTTTGTAATTTAATATTTTCATATATTCTTAATTATTTTTATGCAAAGTTACATACTTTTTATGACATAGCAAAATATTTAATAAAAATTTAACATAGTTTAACATATTAGTTCAAAATTTTTAGTTGTTTTTCTTTTTCAGCAAGTTTATTGATATTCACTTTCCAAGCCGTTTCGGTATCTTTAATAAATTGTCGCATAATTGGAATTGCGTTTTTCTCGTTTATTTCGCCACTTTTAATTGCTTGGTTACCAATTATATCAACAAACACATAAAAAGCGTTTAGAATGTCTCTATTGTCGAAATTAAACGCATAAGACCAACCATCATCATTTGCTTTGTCTAACAAATACCTAATTTCGGTTAGACTATCGGAAATAAAATCTTGAATTTCCAAAATAGCCTCTTCTATTGTTGGGTTATCATTATCAGTCATAATAATCAAATAATTTCCGCAGTTTTTGCTAATGTTTTTGCTCTCTCTGCTAAATGTTCTATTGTAATCAATTCACTAATATCACTAATACATTTTGCTATTTCAACTTTGTCGTTAAGACCTAACACGTTTAAGTTAAACACAGTTAGTTTTGCCTCTATAATGTAATACTGGGTGCGAGAATGTGCAAAACTTGACCTGTAGGTGCTAATACGTATATATACATTATTTTCTATACTTTTACCATATTCATAACACACATCACTTTCACCATCTTTATATGCAAGGTTTTTCTCAAATTCTACATACCCTTTGTCATTACAATATTCACGCAATAAATTATATTCGTGCGGAGTCATTTTGCTTGTCCAATCATATTTACTTTCCATAGTCTCCAGATATAAATTCGTTACATATTTTCTTTGTCGGGCATAATTAAAGTATCAAAGAAAGGCAAAGACTCAACCCAAGCACAAAAGTCGTGCCACATTGGCAGTCGGTGATTGTGTCTTTGCTTGTATATTCTTCGCAAAGTAGGGTAAGAAAACATATCAACCGTCTTTTGAATATGACCCATAGGTATATTGTCTTTTGCAAACTCTAACTCTTCTCCACTCAACCCTTTACATTCAACGTGCATCGTACTTTCGCTTGATAGTCTTTCACGACCAATTCTATAGGTCTCCAGTTCCCTGTAGAACCATATTGGTGCTTCAATCTCTGCATAAACAACCAAGGCTCTCAATGCCTTACAATGTTCATCTCCTCGTTTTACAAGAGTTGACATAAGTTGTAGGTCTTTTTCATTTATTATGCCACTACTTTCAAATCGCCAACTTTTTATTTCTGGGTCATCAACCCAACCATTAAAATCGTTAGTTATTTCACTTCTACATTCTTTGCCAAAAGGCAATCGTAAGGCTTGCAAAGCACTTGCCAAACCAGCAATCTCTATTGTTTTAATATTTATTTTCATAATTCTTTTTATTTTTTATATTCCCATTTATATCCATACGCAGTTTTTTGTTTTCCTTTAATACACGCAATAATGTTCCCACATACATCCTTATTGATAAATTTACCAAATGATGAAGACGAGTCCCATTCTTTTATGAAATTCCCATTTATATCAAATTGCAGAATTGGTTTTCTCCTTTTAGGACATTCTCTAAAAGGTTTATTCCTTATTTTCTCTAATGTTATAGGATTATTCATGTTTTCTTTTCTCGTAACCCATCTTAAATTCTCTACCCTATCATCATTTCGTATCGTATTTATATGGTCAACACAAGGCTTGTTTTCTGGATTAGGGAGAAATGTTATCGCAACTAAACGAGAAACCTTCATCATTTTTCCTTTTTCATAACGTCTTAAATCTGCATATTTATATCCGTTGCTTTTGTTTATTCTTAATGTGAATAAATAATTATCTCTTTTGCGTTTTACTCTGCCTTTGTTTGATACACATATACCATTTATAAATGTATCTTTCCATATTTCGTCATCCGTGATTTTCACCATAACTTTTACTTTTAGGATGTTTACTTAATACATTTTCGCTTACTAAAAAGCCTTTGTCATTTTTTAATTCATAATAGTAACCATCGGAGTATTTTTCAACTCCGACAATAGTTACTACTAAGTTACGATATTTAATATTGTTCAAAAAAGCCATTTCGCCTATTTCAAACTTTTGCTTTTGTTCCTGTGCTTCCAAATCCTCCATTTCCTCGTTCAGTTTTATTTAATTCTTTTACCTCCTTAAATTCTATTGGTAGTGTAATACCTAATTTACATTGAATTATTTTATCGCCTACCTCATATCGCATCAAATTTGGCATAACGTGATAGAATATAGCAAATACCTCGCCACGATATAATTCATCAACTGTACCACAACAATTCGCAAGCACCATACCAGTCTTATAGACCGATGAACGAGGGCGAAAGTCGAGAGATAGATTAAGGGGGGAGTCTTTTATGTTAATACATTTTGTATCTTGAGATACAACGTCATAAACTGTACGATATGTTGCCCCATTACTAATTAACTCAACATCTCGTTCTATCTCAAAAGACAGACCAAGTCCGTATTTATATACATTAGGCGCAATCTCTTCACAAGATGTTGCTACGCAATCGTAACAAAAATCCTCTTGGTAGGTCTTGAATGGTATAACCGCATTCTCATTTAGTTTTTTTACTTTTACTTTCATAATTATAAATTTTCGTTTGATTGAACTACCTTGATTGTTTTAATAGATTTTTCGTAAAGTGGTAATCTATCTTCGTTTTTACAACAAATATAAGTTTTACCTACTTTTACGCATTTTAAGTTTAATTCTTTTTCGACTTGTTTGTATTTTTCAAGCAACATTTCTGCTCTACTTTGACTTTCTAATTTATCTTGAACGTTATTTGCTACATTAGCCGTCATTACTCTACTATTTTTATTGTGAATATACCTTTGAATTTCTTACCGCTTTCGGCATATTTTTTTATTGTCGTATTAGATACCTTAAAGAACCTTGCACAATCGGCAATACTATCATAAAATTCTTTACTTTCATTGCCTAACTTAACCATAACACGTTTTTTTACTACACCTTTGGATTTAATTGGCTCTTTATGCGCAATACTAACGGCTCTCTCGAAAGCCTCATAATTAGTCGTCTCTTCGTCAATAGCACGAACCGCATTTACAATATCTTGGCATTCATTCAAATTTATTGTTATTTCATTTCTGAATAGAAAAACAATCCAGTCCGCCAACGATTGACAATTCTCTTGAATTTTAGTAATGCGTAAGTAGGAAAGTCTATTTACTTTGTTCGAGTATTGTTTACAACTTGAAACAAGACCATCAAAAATAAGGGTTGCCAAGTCGCACATAACTCTCGCATATTCGCTTTTTGCTACCATAGGAGCATTATCTTTCAAGTATGGCTCTATAGCCTCAAAAATAGCATCATAAAGATTTTCGGTCAATGGTTCGTATTGTTTATCCATTTCGTCATAGAACAACGATTGTAGTATTTGGTATTCACCCATAATATTTTTAATCATTGCTTTGTACTCATCGGTCTTTTTTCTCAATGCACCATATATTTTTTGACTTTCTTTGTGAGCGTCTTTCATATAAGGCTCTATCTCTTGAATAGCATTTATTGCTAAATCATTCATATAAAGAGTTAAATATGTAGTATATAATAACGCTTTATTCTCCGCTTGTGTTATCTTTATTTCCATACTAAATAGACTTAAATAGTTCTTGTTCGTCTTTAATTCTTGTAATCATTTTTTTATACTCGGAATATTCTTTCCAATAGTAGTCCGAGACTCGCTTATAAAACCAACCAAGCCATTTATGGTGGCGCAATTCATCATAGTAGCGGTACTTATGCCATAAATATTTAGCATTCTCATTTAACACTTGTAGAAATTCTTGTTGTTTTTCCTCTTTTAAGTCAAAGAGAGAAAATGTAGGCATTGTTTTCATAATTACTCTATTTTTTTAAGTTTCATTTTAATAAAATACAAACTTTGCATTTCGTGGTCAAAATTATACCAACGCTTTAAGAAATCATAGGTTTCAATACCATAGAGAGTTTTAATATCTTCTTCCATTTCAAATATATGTTTATGTTCGTAAGAAACACATTCGCACATAACTCCGTCTTTGGTTTGTATGGTCTTTTTACCATCACAAAGGAGAAAATCTAAATTAGATGAAATCGCAATATACGGAAGAACTACGTCTTCTCTAAATTTATGTGCAATGTAATGAGTAGTATCTTTTTTATATTCCATATTTAGTTCTAAATGTAAGAGGTCAAATTGTCCTAATCTACGTAATAAGACTAATGCCTCTCCTAAGTTTTTAGCCATAATTAAATCATTTACTTACATATTAAAATATCTTTTCGATATGCTTTTTTCAATTTCTGTAAACTTCGAGTTATACAACACCTTACTGTAGTTGGTGATATATTCATAATTTTTGCTATTTCATTATTGCTTTCGTTTTGTAACCATAATTCAAATATTTTTAATGTTTTACTACCTTTTATATTTTTTTTATAATCTATACAACTCAAAAAATTTTCACTATATGGTATCTCAATCCAATCATATAAGTTTTCAAATTTGGAATTGTATAAAATAAAATCCAAAGCCCTTTTCTTTACTTGTGATTTCCATAAACCAATAAAATAGTCCTTATCATAATTATATGGAGTTTTACAAATCTCAAAAAAAGCATCACTAACTATATCTTTGGCATCTTCTAAAGAAATTTGATTGTCTATAAATTTAACATACCATACCACATTTGAGAAATACCGCTTATAAGCATCACATAACAATTCAATGTTTTTTCTTTCAATTTCATTTCCATTATTCTGCTTGATACATATATTATCAAGTTGATAATTATATTGATTGTTATCTAAAAAACTTAAAGTTATATTTTCTACATATTGTTTTGTTATAAAAGTATAATACATTAAATTTTGAATATACTCGTTTTTATATATTTTATTTCCACAAGCAATCCTTATATGGCAACCTTTTTTATATCTTTTTTCTATTTTAAGCGGTTTAGTTAAGTAAAAGTTTTCGTACTTTTGCGAGCCAAAGCATTCGCCTATATTACTTATGTAATAAGTCATTGTATCGGCTTTATATGGCAATGGAATAGGGGAAATGCACGAACCTTTAATCATATTATTTAACTCATTTATGACCTCTGATTCATCTTTTGATATAAATCCATTCGCTAATACCATAGTTTAATATCGTAATCTTCTTTGAATAATTTTTCAGCCCATTGAGGGATTATGTTATTATCTAAAGATTTTTTTAGTTCTTGTTCATACACCTTGAAATACTCTACAAATTCAGCATCTGGAATTTCTCCCCCTTGTAGTTTATACCTTTGTTGGATGTAATAAACATCTGCTGTAAAATGTTGGTTCATTACCATTGCCTCGTTATTACCTAAGTGCATAAGAACTGCCATAATCTTTGCTGATTTTTGAGGTGATATTGAATTTATACCGGCACTTAAACAAGCATCATTCCATTGTTTTCTTAGATTTTCCATAATTAAAATTCTTCTTTTTGTAATTCAAGAGTTAAGCCCTCATCGGCAATATATACTGGCAAAAAGCCTACCTCTTGTTGTACTCGTTCTTTGAATTGTTGTGCGTTAGAATTACCATTCGATAAGTGCAATAACATAATAGTTTGCAAATTGCTTGAATAATTTTGTTTAAGCACATCTATTGTTTGTGCTATTTCCAAGTGTTGCTCGTGTCGTGAGCGCATTTCTTCGTTATTACAAGCATTGTCAATAAGTATGTCCTCGCTCCAATTTGCTTCAATAAAAATATGATTACAACCCTTTATTCTATAACGAAACTCATTTGTGTCGGTTACAAACAAGCAACGACCTATTGCTTCGTGGTCTATAACATACGCATAGCATTCTACTGAGTGCGGTGTTGGTATTGGTTGTACCAAAAAGCCCCCTATTTTGTATTTTGAGCCTTTTTTAAGCACTTTTACTTGTGGGTGCATAGTTTGTACCTCTTTGCAAGAATAAACGTCTAAAACGCTTTTAATTGCGGTTGGTATAAACTTTGAGTGGTCTTTATGCTCGTGTGATACCAAGCAACCTACAACTTTTGATAAATCGTAGTTAAGACCTCTTAATACCTCTTTCCAACTTACCCCTAACTCTATAATCAATACCTCATTGTTACATTCAAGCAAATAACAATTTCCAGATGAGCCAGAGCCAAGAGTCGTAATGCAATTTATGTTATTTATTTTTATCATTTTATTTATTTGCAAAAAATTTCAAAACTTGAAAAACTTGCGCCTATGACAATACGTTTGTCTGCAAATAACCTAAGCAATCCGCTTGTAGGCAAACAATCAATCTTCCACCTAATAACAGGAATGTAATTATCTACTATTCCATTTTTCATTATAGGAGTATTACAACCATCTATACCGCATAAATGTATGACATCGCTACATCCGCTTACTAAATATGTTGGTTTGTTATTTTGTATAGTAACGAATTGCATACACCTGTAACCACTATCGTGATTATATTTACAAGGAATAATTACAAGGCTATCAACTTCGCCAATTTCTTCATTTGTAAATGATTTTGGTCTTGGTAAAGACTCAAATTCTTTACGAGTCCATTTAGTGTAATGTTTACATTCTTTATTTGTTTCCATTTTTCTTATTTTTTAAGTAATGATAACGCAGGAATATTAGGTTTAGAATAGCAGCGTCAATGTGCATTTGTTTGCTTTCGCTATCTAACTCCTCTCCGCTTTGATGAGCATTGAGGTGTCTTATGCAAGCCGAATACCACCTATCTTCGCCATTCTCCAAGTATTTCCAAGAGTCTCGTACTCCATACTTTTCAAGACCAAACATAAGCAATCTAACTACACCTTCTAACATATTAAGGTCAAGTAGATGCCACATTGGTTTATTGTCTTTATAGTCATCTTTTTTGCCTACTTCAATGTCGTTATGTTTTTCAAAATAGGCATCATTACCTAAATTACCCATAAGTTCATCCATGAGTTCTTCATGTTTATTTGATATTTCTTTCATATTCGCTATAAGTTGCTCGCATTTATTTAAGATTTCTTTCATTCTTCGTTTATTTTGAATTTACGTTCCCACAAATGGCGAGTTTCGTTATAGTCGTCTATTTTTCTTTTTAATTTCCAAATTCTCTGGTCAAGTCCACGGCACTCCTCTTCTTTTTCCTTTCTTAATTCAATCTCACAATATAATTGATGTGTAAGGTCATTTGCATCGCCAATATACCATTTTGTATTCTCACCATATATAGAATAGAAAGCAAACATATTCTTTTCGTTAATCATAGAAAGCAACTTTGCTACGCTATTAGCATCAATAGTAAATTCGCCATTTAAGTTTGTTATGGTTTTGTTATAACCATCAATAGTAGCATTGTTTGTTTTGACTACTAACTTATTGTTTTCGTCTAAATAAATTCTTTGTTTTGTTTCCATAGTTTATTTTTTATAATGTGATTTTAATTTTACGTTCCCACCAATGGCGAGTTGCGTTTATATGTTCAACTTGTTGTAAGATGTTCGCAAACATTTCCATTATGCTTTCTTTTTCTACATCTTGCCCAATAAAAACATATTTACAAATAGTAGGTGTAAAATTTCCTTCGTGAAAAGTTACTTGTGTTATTTTTTTATCAGACAACAAGCCGTGAATTTTTAGTAAATCTTCTCCGCTTATTTCATACTTTCTTCCGTTTAAGGCAGTATAAACTTCATTATTTACAAACACTGCATTATCAGTGTATATTTCTAATATACATTCACTATTTAATTTTGCATAGTTTTTTCCTTTTGACATAATTAAAAAAGTATTTGTTCAATGTAATAAGTCAATAATACAAAAAGCACTAAAACAATAGGTGCTATAACACAAACCAAACCTATGAAATAACATTCAGTATTACTCCATACATCTTTTATATCGTTCCAAGTTAAATGTCCATAATAATGTTCTTGTTTTACTTCAATTATTGCATATATGAAAGAGCCAATCAACAAAAATACACCTATGACCATAAATGATAACCAAACACACAAAGTGTCTTGACCAGTTATATTACTTGTGCCATTGCTATGAATAAATATTGGATAAAAAATTGCGTTTATCATAATTTTATAGTACTGTTATAACATTTACATTTTGAGGTAGATTTTCTTTTTCCCAATCTTTATAGGAATTAGTAAAAGTTACATTATCGTAGTTGACACTCAATGTTTCGATACCTTTAGGATTTACCATGTGAGTTACTACAATATTCTTTTCTCGGTTAGGTACTTCTTTCTTCAAACAATCAGCAATCAATTTGAACGTCATACCACCATCACATAAATCATCAATAACCATTATAGGTTTAGCCGACCTATATAGTACATCTGGATTGATAGGTTCAATAGAAATAATCCTACCGTCATTTAAGTTTCTCTTCTTCTTAAAAATTACATCTGTCATTGGATTTGCATTGTATCTTTTTGCAGCACCCTCATCCGGATAAACCCTAAGATAATCACCAAGTAAAATATTATCATTTATCCCCTTGCTTCTTTTAATGAGTGTTAAAGTCTTTTCTATTTGTAATCCAAAAGAATTTAGGATTAGTATTTACTATTGTAAGCATAGGGACACGAATAGGACAAATAGAGCCTTCTGGTAATGCTTTAATCTTAATAGGAAGATAACCTAAATCCCATAATTCTTCAATATGTTTAGTTCCAACTTGATTTTCACCAAGGAATGTGTTTATTCGTCTTGAAAAAGAATATACAGCCTTATCTTTTTCTAAAGCAAAAAAATCTCTATTAAAGTATTCTATTAGGTATTTTTTTATAAAATATTGAATACCAAAAACAACAACCCCATCTTTAGCCTCGTGAAAATATTGATTACTGCGTGGAGTCCAATTAGAATAAACATACTCAGTTCCTTCAGGGTATTGTCTGCGATGGTCAAGTTTATATCCATCTGTTAATAATGTTGCGTTCATTTTATATTTTTTAAGTTAATGTTATTATTATGGGGTGAACTTAACCACCCCAATTATTTATTAAAAATCATCGTCATCTACTTGTGGTTGAGCAACCGGTTGTTCTACCGCTTTTGGTTCATCTTTTGGTTCGTCAACGATTTCGGCTTCTTCAAATTCTTCAAACTTATCGGCTTCCGTTAATTGTTTTTCAACACCAAGTCCTCCGTTCTCGTCTTCACTATCAATTTCAATGTTATATTCGGGAGTAGCATTGATAATAATATTACAACCAGAGTTAATCAAGGTTTTACCTACCATTTTTTCGTCAAATGATTTATGAACCAATTGTTCTTTGCTTGATGACTTACTCCAAGCGGTAAGAATTTGCTTTTTAGTCATAATATACAATTCTCCATTCGGCAAGTATATATAACCGCCAACAAAATCTTTATCAATGTTTTCAAGTTTTTGTTCGTGCTTAATGATATGTTTAATACCAGTTGTAGGGTCAATGCCATATTCAAAAACATCACCTTCACGAATAACCACAGGAACTGGATGCCAATCTGGGAAAATACGTTTAACCATAAGTATCTTGCCAAAATAACTATCTTGAATACACAATTTATCTCCTCTTACAATGAAATAAACTTGGTTCAACGCTGCGTTTAGCCCACGACAACACATTCTAAATAGTTCGGTTTGAATTGATGCGGGTGTGCATACTTCTAAAGCAGAGCGACCATTTTTGTCTTTCACATCTTGCAATTTAAGCATTGTCATCTTAATTGCATTTACATAGTTGAAATCTTTCGGCATATTAAACCCTGCCTCGCAAAGATTATTAATTCTGTCAATGACCATATCACCGACATTCTTTTTAAGTTGTACTTCTTGTGCCATAATAATTATTCATTTAAGTTAAACATAATAAAAGGTTATTAGTCTTGCTTTACTTATCACTCAACCTCTAACCTTTCACTATGCAAAGTTACACATTTTATTTTATTCTACAAAAAGAATTTATGTTAAAAAAACTTAAAGTCTGTTTCCCAAAATAGTCTAAACAAACGAATAAGTAGATACATATTTCCTACGTGCCAAAAGCCTATTTTAGGTAAGCCAAATATATGTGGCATTACATAATTCCAAGATGTTTGTACGAGCCAAAAAATCAAGCAAGCGATACCACAACAACCAATAAATGTAAGTATATTCCAAAATATATTTTTCATATTAAATAACATCTACAAATTTAGTTCGTACTATTTTGCTTAATACCATATCATAACCTTGTTTCATATACTCCTTGGTTCGGTTGGTTGCCTCTTCCAAAGAACGAGCAAATACCGCTACGACGTATGCAGTTGTTTTTTCGTTGTCATCATCGTCAATAAAGACATCTTCGATTGTAGCGAAATAGATTTGTTCGTCTTCATTGGTACGTTCATTAACAAATTCACGCAACTTGCTTTGTTTGATTGCTACGATGTCGTTTTCGTTATTATAAAGTTCCAAACCTTTAACTTCACATTCGGCAAAGAATATGCAGTCTTTAACGATGAATTTTTCGGCAACTTTTTTGTCATTGCCTTTTTTATCTACTTTCGTAGTAACTGATACAATTTCGTAATACATAATACTTATCTAATTAAAATGGTAAATCCTCTGCCTGTACTGGAGCATCATTTACCTTTGGTGAATAAATAGGGTCTTTCGCCTGTTGTGGCTCTTGTTGTGGTCTTGGATTGGCTTTCACAATATCTTTTGCGTAGCATTCGATACATTGAATTTTTGGAAAGTATTTACCTTGCCATTCCGAGCAAGTGATTTCCAAGTCAAGTGATACTTGTTTGCCAACTACCAAACCATATTGTTCGATTTTTTGCGCTCCAAAGACATTAAAACAAATAAGTTTGCCGTCTTCATCCTCTAATACAAAGTCCTGAGTTTTCCACTCTTTACCAGTCGCTTTTGATACACCTGTTTTAGGTGCTAATACTGCACATATAGTGCCATTTACTTTTGCTTTCATATTTTGATATTATTTGTTAAAAATGAATAAATTTATTCTATTCCGTGTATTGCTTTATGACATTTACAACATAATACTATCACATCGTCTATCGAATACTCCCAAGCATAAATACCTTGTTCGTATTTTAAGTGATGAATTTGCAAATAATGTTTATTGCCACATATTTCACATTGACGCCCACGAATATCTAAGACTTTTTCTCTATATTCTTTCCATCTGACATCTTCAAGTTGTTTGTGATATTTTATGTTCGGGTGATATATTTTTTTCTTTTTCTTTTTTTTCTTTTTATTGCGTTTTTTATAATATTTTAATTCTTCTTTATTCATATATTTATTATTTATGGTTATATTCCAAGAATTAGGCTTCTTTCGGTTTAGATAAGGCTCTGCCATAGGAGATTGTCTCTCTCCCAAGCCTTATCGCTATATGGTTAGGTAACATTCCCGTCATTGAGTATTCCCCCGTATAGTCGAACTATTTACCAATACGAATGAAATAGTATCGTGTTTTCGAGTGTCGTATCACTCCTACGCTATCATACACTTTGATTAGGACTGACTTCGTTGTTTGCGTAGTGCCACATTCTACAACTTTTAATCTTTTACACGAATGTTTGCCGTTGGTTCGCAACGTGGTCTTTAATGTAAAAGAGTGCTTTTGATTTACCCTATTTCCCAGTTCGCTCGGTAGTAGCAATAAAAATAAAAGCCGTAAATAAGAATTATCTACGGCTTTGTTCTACATCTCCGTAAATACACTTTCGTGTAATTTTATCGCCACAAAAACGGAGACATATAATTGTATAAATGAAAAAATTAAAGAAAATCCTTTTGTAATGTCAACGTATCAAAGAATATTGTGGCGATAATTTAATTCTTAAATACACCACAAAGATACAACATATTTTTGAAATGACCAAACATTTTACGACTTTTTTTTGAAAAATTTTTAATTGACTAACTATCAAATAGTTATAAATCTTTTTTTTTGTGTGGTTCTTGACCAAAATCACGAAAATAGGGGTTACTTTTACCGAGTAAATCAAGCGATGCGGTTGGCATCTCGAACTCAATATTCTCGTTTTTATGCTTTTTTTGGTATTCTTTGATTGCTTTTCGTGCCTCTTTTCTTTCTTCTTCGGGATACCCTGCATATTTCGATATTGTGCAAAACATCTCGCAATATGCGTTCATTAAATCGAATTTTGTGCCTTTCATTTTTTCTTAATATTTGTGTTTAACTCTATTATAGCCATTTGACATTCTATCTCTTGAATATTGTCTAATATATTCTCATATCTTCTCTTTGAGATGTCTAACTCTATAGTATCGTTTTTCTTTTTAGCGTCAAATATATCTTGATAACATTTTTCTCTTTTCTGCTCATAGGTTTTCAATTCCTTTTTGAGAGCCTTATAATACAATTCCGCAAATTTAGGATTGTATATTTCTACAATTGGTATATTTATTGGTGGCATAATTTATTTAATTAAAAGATAGCCTACTAACTATCGCAGTGTTCGGCTATTCATTCGCAACGTATTTCACAACACATAACGAATTAAAAAATATAACATAAAATAAACTAACTTAGAACTTTTTAATTCATATCTTTCGCCAGATACGACTATAAGAATGTACTACTTTTTTTATGTCAAAGAACTAAAAAGTTTCCTTAAATCGCTGGGTGCTTTCAACCCACGTACACCTAACGGTGTCGGCTTTTTGGTTAATAAATAAAAATTAAAAAGTTTATATCTTTGAGATTATTCTACTACCAAGTAGTTATCATCACTTGCGTATAGATAAATTGCTTGATTTTTGACAACTGGGAGGTTTTTGCTATCAAAAACCGATGCCTCATCAATGAAAATTGGCATTTCAATTTCAAAATGTTCGCAAAATAGTTGTTGTAATGATATGCAAGTCTTAATTCGGTTAGAATTGTTTAGAGTAGCATATTTTACACCATCGGTACTTGTGATAATGCACGCTGGTACTTTTTCGCCATTTTTTTGAGTTTGCCACATTTGGATTTGGCAATATTCAAGTTTACCATTTATGCGCTCACTAATAATATTTGCTCTTTCTTCAATCCACTCTTTGCATTTAGCCAAAATACCTTCAAGATAAGCAATTTTATTTACAATCTCTCTTTGTTCGCTTTGAAGTTCTACTACTTCTAACTTCAACTCATTTGCTTTATCTTTAACACCATACTCTCTATTAAGACCTTCAAGTTTAGCGATGAGTGTTTTTTTAGCCTCGTTGAGTTCAGAGTTGTCGTTTTGTGGTATTTGTGGTAAGGTAGTTTTTAAATCCTCAATCTCTTTCCACATTGCTTTGTATTCATCAGTTTCTTCGAAAGGAACAAATGTGCTTTCGTATTGTGATAACTCTGCTACTAACTCATCTTTGTTAATGTAAGAGTTTACAATTAAACCAGCATCTTTTATCTTTTGTAGTTCGGCAATATGTTTCTCTAACTCCTCAATCTTTACTTTATTAGTCTTACCTTGCGCAACAATATTAGTTAGTTCCTCCTCTTTGCGTTTGTTGAATATAGCCATTTTTTCCTCAATCTTGTCTAAAGGCAATTCTTGACCACAATAAGCACAAGTTCCACCATCAAAAGTACGAGATTTAACCTCGTCTCTTTTCTCCCTCAATGATTGTTGCTCTTTCAACGTAATATCCAATTTCTTTTGTTCAACCTCTAACATACGGCAGTCATTATCGTATGCGGTAGCATTAAGGTCGTTATTTCGTTTTATACGAGCATTCTCATTGTCAATTTGCTCTATTTTAGCCTTTATTTCGCTTTTACGAGCATTAAATTGAGCAAGGTAGGTGTTTCTACGTTCATTAACTTTGAGTGTCTTAGAGTTAATTATTTCAAAAATAGCATCACGTTGACCGAGTATAGGTTTAATAGCCTCCGCTCTACCTAACATTTGATTGTCTATAAGTTCAATCTCTTGTTTAGTTTCTTGCATTTTCTCAAACAACGCATCAAAATCAACTTTATTAAATTCGTTGATTAAATTCTCGTTTTGTTCAATGAGTTTAGGCAATAAAGCAAGTCTATCTTCGTATGGTTTCTTTTCTTTCTTTGTGCGTTCCTCTATCATTTCAATAGAGTATTTACCGAGCATATCGTTCAATATAGAATAGTCGCCTTTGAAATCGGTTGATTTAATTTCGCCAACAAGTTGTTCCAATACTTTGCGTGCTTTCGTTTTGTCGTCTTCGCAAAGTGTAGCAAAGAAGTCGCCCGACAAGCAATAAACCAACATATCATCAGGGCAAATATTCTGTCTAATCCATTCGGTAAAGTTTGTAGCCGATACTTCAATGTTGTCAATATAAAAACGGTAAGCATCAGACTTGTCCTTTACATATTCACTCGAACCTCGTGGTCTTGTGAATTTAGCTTCTGCGGTCTTTTGTAGCGCATATTCAATGCCATCAACACTTACTACGGCAATAACACTTGCAATAGGTGTGTCTGGAGATAATTCTACACGATTGTCAAACAACTCAAAGTTCTTTGGAGTAGTTGAGTTAGTGTACGATGACAATAACCAATTCCAAGCCGATTGTAAACTTGTTTTTCCGATGCCATTTCTACCTTTAATGATAGTTTTGCCTTCATTGAATTGTACATTAGCATTTAGGGATTTCCAATTGCTTAATGTGATGTTTTTCAATTTAATTTCTTTCATAGTTCTATAAAATTAGAGTGTTTATAAATGTTTTGCAAAGTTACGAAAATAGTTTAATATACACAAGTTTTTAACATTATTTAACTTGAAATTAGTCGTCTTCGTATTGGTAACTATTATCGTATATTTCTTTTATGTATTTATCTGTGTCAATTCTTGGGTAACTATGTTCCCAAGTAGTAGCCATATCACGAAATTCATATAATATATAAACATCAGATATATAACGATGATTTGGTCTTAATTCCTTCAAAGAGTTAAATTCTTTTTCGGCAAATTGTCTATCTGTTGTAACAAATAGAATATCACTACTTACATATATACCATCATTGGTTTCATTAACTATAACGTAAATCATATTTTATAACGATTTTATTTTTTCTATTAAAATACTAATTACTAAATTTTCAAATAATTCATCTTCTTCATATAAATTATAATTTATATGTTTATTAAGATAATATGTAATATTATCTTGAATTTCCCAGATGATAGAGTGATTATCTTCATCATCTATATCCCTTTCTGTATTTTCTAATATATCTTTTAATATATCATCTATAGGAATATAAACATTTTCTAAAATTTGTTTTGTAAGGCTATATTTCATAATTTAATTTTTTTAATTTTACCACATTTTTTACAAATAAGAATATGTATGTAATAATCAGGCATATTATATTCAAGTGTACTATACACTGCATTAGTTTCAAATAATTGCCAATCATGTTTACATAAAAATTTTTCTAATATTTTATTTAAAATATCTTTCATAACTTTACCTCCTATTTTCAAAATAAAATTCTTTATTCCATTCATGAAAAGTTATCATACCATATTTTTCTGCAACTTTCACGATGTATATTTTTCTAATTCTTTCAATTAACCCACCAAGTAACCAATTACGAAAACTATCTAAATCATTGCCTCTCTTATAATGGTTGCATAATCGGCAAGTAGGTATTAAATTTTCAATGTCATCCGTACCACCAACTCGTTGTGTTTTAATGTGTTCAACTTGCATATCTTTATATTCAAGTTGACAACCACAATAAGCACAATGACCATCATACTTATTGTACACTTGTTGTCTAATCTCTTTTTTCATTTTTACCTCCTATATAATTATTTTCTGCCAACCAGCAAAATACATCATAAACACAAGGCAATAAATCTTGATGTTCAAATATTTCCACTTGGTTAGGTTTGAGATGTTTGTGGTATATTTCTACATATATTTTCCAAGTCTCGAAAAAACCTGTTGTAATATTTATGTCAATACGATTATCATCACTATTCTCTCTTATTACCTCTAACATTTCTTGAAGAGTGAATGTAGGTACTGAAGGGTAATTCTTATCGAATATATCATCCCTAATTCGCAATTCATTATACCAATTAGGTAAGGTTTCATATATGGCATAATATGCCATTTTTGCCTTACTTGTATCAACACTCAAATTTTGTAGGTGTTGCATTTGTTCTATTGATAAAACTTGATTTTTCATAATTCAAATCTAACCTTAATAAATTCAACAAGTGCAAGATAATCTCTCTCGTGCTTGTTACCTTGATGTGTTTCTTTCACTTTTGCGACAAATTCTTCTAAATTCCCAAAGAAACATCCGCATTGCACGAATACACCTTTATCCGTTTTGAAAAACAATGTTATTTTATGACATTTTGTTGGATGCGAACAATACATCGAAGTATTATGACAATAAAAATATTTACAATGTGAACAATGTTTTTCTTCCTCCATATTTTTCATCTAATTCTTTTAATATATTTAATACCATACCCATAGCTCCATTAGCCGCTTTATAAGAAATTTTTAGCATATTCACAACTTCTATGGCTTTAGTCTTATGTGATTTGCCTTTACCGAATAAAACACTTCTTGACTCCGATATTATTTTTTCAAGTGGTACTCTTAAATCTGGACTTGCATCAACGAGAGGTTGCATATACGCAAAGAACTCTTCTATTTCATTTGCTTTAGCCTTTTTCTTAGGTATCCAATAGTCAAGAATAATATCAAAGTCGTACTTGACCATAATATCGTTTTTGTCTATTTCGTCAAGATACTCCATTATTTTGTATTCTATTTGTGTTTCGGGAAGTTGCACACCATCGAAAACAATAGGAGGACTTGGCTCGAATTTAGGATGCTCAATAGGTATTGTTTTGTACACTATCTGACCACCTCTTATTGCCTTGAATTTAACTTTTGTTGTCATAGTTAATTAGATTTTTTAAATATATTTCCCATACCAAATAAACTAAAACAATGCTTACACATTGGGCAATTATCTTCTTTATTCGTGGTATAGTCATTTACTAAATCGCAATTTTCACAATTTGTTTCTTCATCATAAACAATATCATATTTAACACCATTGACGGTTATACTATTGATTTGAAATTCTTTTGTTTTCATAGTTGTTTTTTTTATTATAAATATAACTACATAAATCACCTAATATTACTGGGAAAAATAACCAACCATAAATAAAACATCGTATGACACTTAATGTAAATTTTATAATTGTACCATTCTCTTGTTGTTCATTGTCAAATCCTAATAGGAATACAGATGAAAATAGCCAATAAAATATTAAAAAATGAATCATAATTTATTCCTCCATTGTTTTACGAAAATCATTGATGAATTTTTCTTTATTAAAAAAAGTATATCCATCACTACTATTCATATACTCCATTTCAAAGTCAATAGTTTCCAACCACACACACATTTTTTCCACCATTGTTTTATCAGCCCAGTTTGCACCTTCAACAAAACCAACTCTCATTTGAAGTGAATATGGTGTATCACTTTTCGGATTATAATATTCTTTTGCAATTTCGGTAATTTGTTCTTCTCTAGTCATATATCAATAAATATTTAAGTTCAATAATTTTACCAATAAGTTGAGTCAAGAGTCACAAAGGTACCATTTTTCTTACCTTCATACTCTTTATCGAAGATACTGAACACCCCATATATCAAACCGAGGTAAGTTTCTGTAAAATGACCATCTTCAATTCTATAATACTGATAGCAATCGTTATCATCGCAAACTTCGACTATAAGGTCACAATCCAAATCGCTATAATAGTAGTTATAGTTATATGTTGATTTATAGATGCGACCGAAGAAGTCGATTTCTTGGAGATGTTGATAGTTTGCTGTATTTAGTGTAGTTTTCATAATCAATAAATATTTAAGTTAGTACAATCAATCGCTAAATCTTTTGGTATTAAATCATTTATATCTAAATGATTTTCATAACACCAATTTACATAGTTTATAACATCCTTATTAACCACACCCTTACTATTATATATTACTCTTTGTTGTAATTGACAATAGATTTCTTTCTGTTCCTCATTCATACTTGAAAGAGGGAAAAGGTATGGTTGGGCATTCCAAAAATCATCTTTTATCCCATCAATAGTAGCGGATGTTAATTTGTCAGTGATACTTGCACGACCTTTAATTATTTTAACTCTTGGTTGATATTGTAACCTATAATAAAGGTCTTTAATCAATAAGTTTTTCTCATCATTATTTAATTTTTTTTCCATAATTTATATATTATTTTATTATTCACCAAACATTTTAATTGCTTTTCTATTCATTTCTTTATATGTCATTGACATCGGATATTTGGTAAAACATCCACCTAATCTAAACGGAAACTTTTTTGAATAAACAGGTCTTTTCAATTTAATTTCTTTAATTGAAAGTGTTTGAAGAACATCGAGAACTGCATGAATTGTTGCTCCATCTCTACCAAAATCATAAAGCAACATTAGTCTCCTTATTTCCTGTTCTAATCTGTAAGGTGTTGATAACCAACAAGCAGAGACTTTTTCAGGGTCTCTATCTAAATTGAGTTCTTTATGCAATTTTTCTAATACCAAAAGCATTAGTAATGCAACTTCACTCTCGTTTTTAGGTGGAAATGCGTAAATCTTAGAAAAGAAATAAGCCAAGTCTTTCCATACAATACCTTCTTTAGAGCAAAACCACCCTTTTGAGTATAGAACGATGTCGTTATATAAAAAATTTTCAATACGTTTCATAATTTTTTTATTATTCTAACTAATTCTATTATTATTTTTATTGGTACTAAAATCCAACCTAAAAATATGGATATTAGTAATATTTTGATAAAATGTTTTGCACATAATTTTTTATTATTTGCATCAGCATAAAGAAAAAATATCATTAAAAAACTAATTATCCAATAACAAAATAATAATTCTAAAATATTCATAATCAATTAAATTGAATTGTTAATCACATATTCAATACCTGCGATTGCAGCATCTTCCCATTTTACAAATTTATCATTATTATCTTTATGAATTTTATAATCTCTTTTTCCACAAAAATAAATTGATAGTATATACTTCTCACCACCCATATAAATTGTATTTCTATCTATTGGATAGATAACTATATCAATATCCCTTTCTTCTCTCAACCATTCCAAAACTTGATCAATGGTTGGAGCATCAACATAATTACCATTAGTATATTTTATAGAATTATGTGACACCAAAAACTCTTCGTAATTAATCTTTGAAAGACATAAATACTTATCGTCTGTCAGGGTTATCTCGTTGTTATAAAGAGTGTATTCTGTCGTGTAATAAGATAAACACTCTTCTTTAAACCCTTTCTCTTTGAGTTTCTTTGCTATTTCAAATGGTACAATGTTCATAATTATTTCTCCTTATTAAGTTCATTGATTTTGTTAATTATTCGCTCACCTGTTACTAAAATCGTATTGACAATAGAATTAACACCAAAAAGAATGCAAAGAAGCAAGCAATCTTCAAATGACATTTTCCCTACATTAAATAGCCAAATGTCAAAAAATATTATTGCTATCATCCAAATAGTAATAAAATACGCAATGATTTTTTCTAAAAAACTTTCTTTTTTCATAGTTATTTTATTTTAATTATAGTTTTACTTTCACCAATAATTTCATATAGGCAATAACATATTCTATTGCTTATAAACTTACATTTATTGTCAAAGAACTCTATTGCGTCTTGCCCGTCAGTTGTGGCATATAAAATATCATTAGAGAATTGCATCTCCATTGATACAATATATATCGGTAATGTAGTTTTCATAGTTCATTATTATTTTTATCACGTTCATACCAAGATAATTTTTTCGCCTCTTTTTCATCGTAGGCAAACTTTTTATTCAATTTTTCCATTTGAAATCTATTTGACTTGTTGAGCAAATACAAAGACCTTTGAATAACATTTTGATGAGTTTTGTCTTTTGGTTTGTTTGAGCAAATTATGTTTTCCAAGACGCAAGTTTCTGCCTCAATCAATTGCTTTAATTTGTCCGTATTATCAACTTCAAGACTTTCTACATAACTCTCCGATAGTTCTTTGAACGACACCTTCTTTTCACATAAGAGCAAAAAGAAAAGGTATCTAATATTATCCGTTTTCCACTCTTTTATTTTGTGAAAAACATCTTTAAATTCATATAATTCTTTCATAGTATTTGATTTCCATAGTTTATTCAAATATTTTTAAATCAATTAAACCTTTACTTTCATAATACTTTGTTAATTTGACCGCAATATAGCTTATTAGAAAGGCTAAAACTTTGCTACCGATAAGAAGTTCAGTCCAATACTTTGAATTACTTATAGGTTCGCTAAATAGGCAAAAAATAGCAACACAAAAGAGAATACCAATAAAGTATAATCTCCAATTTAATAATAATTTTTTCATAATATATAAATTTAGATTAGTTATCATAATCGTCATAGTCTGACATATCTCCTTCTGACATTGCATCCAGAGTGTCACAATCGGTTTCCCAATATTTCCAAGCACGTTTCAAACATTTCTTATAGAAAGAAATGTAGTCCATTGCATCAGTATAGTCAACGAGGTTCTCCTCTTTACAACCATCATATTCGTATGATAATTTGTAAATATTGTAATTATACTCCGAACCATTGTACTCGTCTTTTTCAGTTACTACCTCGTCTATCTCTACATTGATGAACGAGAGAGTGAAATATGTGTTGATGTCCTCGTAAAGAGTAGCAACCGCATCTCCTGTTTCGGCATTAAACAGAGCAAGTTCCTCGTTGAACTTGTCAATTTTCTTTTGTAATCTTTTTAATTCTTTCATAGTTGTATGTTATTATTAGTTAGTTGTTTGTGAGCAAATAGACTATCACATCTATCTGCCCTTTTGCTTGCACCAATCTCACGACTATCAAGCAAGTCTTTAAATACATTTATATCATTATGAAAAATTTGTTTGCAAAGTTACTAAATTGATTGATAACAACCAAATTATTTAACAAACTTTAACTATTTTTATCATTTGTTCATAGTAGAGTTATCACACCCTACTATGATTATTCTATAATGAACTTATTATACATATTGTTATGCCCCAAAGAATAGCAATTAAAATCCACAATTCTATACGTGCCTTATACTCGTTATCTCTTAACCAAACAATACAACGCAACATCTTATACTTGCGGTTATCTAAATAATAAACACCGCATAAGATACATTTGATAATTGTTTTAATCGTGTACATAGTCTTTTCTTTTTAATATTATTCAATGCCATTTTCTGCTATATAATCAAAGGCAATAAGTATGTGTTGCGGTATATTCTCTCTATCATCGCAACAATACATTTCATTGTACTTCTCTATATTAGGTTCGCTGTCTGGATTTTCAAGAAAATCGCACGCCTTTGATAGTACGCACCCGTTACATCCTTCATAATTAGTAGGGCAAATACTACACGGCACAATTGGTTTTCTACATTTAGGGCATTTTTGCAACTTAAATTCATTTTTAAGTTCCACCTCATATTCGCATTGAGGACATAATTCAGTAATTCTTCTTTCCATAATATTTATTTTTTTAATATTAGTAATATCTTTAATATTTTTAGCAAGAACCATCTGTTTGCTTAATTGAAAAGTATGTTGAAATTCTTTTAGGCAAAGACTTACTACTAAGCCATCTGTTATTGTTTTAGAATTTTTCTTAACAAAATTTTTAGGACTATAATAGAAATTACAATCGTCAAAATCGTACTCTATATACTTGTCATCATCCATAGCAAGAACGATAAACAAGTGTTTTAGTAACTTGCTTTGTCTTACTTGAACGTAAGGATTGTTTCCTTAAACCATTCAAGCAAATCATTAACTTGTTTTGTGTTTAGTTTCATAACAATCATTTTAATAGTTAATAATTAGTTAGTTTGTTCCTCACGATAACAATCAAGTATCGTGAGAATAGGATTACCAACGCCATTCCATAATTTTTTGATTGGTATGTTCAAAACAATTACCATTAAAGATGTATGTATCTTCAATATGTTCAGTACCCAACAACCAAGAATGTACATACCCTTTATATTCAGTATGGTTTAACATAAACTTTTTTGATGGTTGTCCGTTGTGTCTTTTTATATATCTATTATCTTTATCTATGAGATAATAACTTAAATTCATTTGTTGTGCCATATTGTGCATAAATTTATAAATTAAACGCTATTTTAATTGCTTTATACAAATCCAAATGATTTTGCAATCTAACAAAGTTTTTAGATTTAGTATATTTATATTTCCCTTCAAATCCATATTTATTGAGGAATTGTTCTAAAAGAACAACATCCTTTGAATTTAATACATCTAAACAAATACCTTTTTGTTCAAAGTATCTTGCTTGCGCAGACGTATTTGGGAATGCTCTACCTAATCTCATAGTGAATTTATAATGAGATTTAGGTGGGTAAATGTTCATCGACATTGTATATCCAGCGTTAGGCAATGTCAATTCACTTGCTTTTAGAAATGTTCTTTCCATAATCTTTTCAAAATTAGGTTAATAATCAAGTTAGTTATTTGTACCTATGGAGCAAATCAATGCTCCATAGATTGTTAATTCCAAAAGTCTTTACTTGAACCACCTGTAAGTTCTTTCAAAACTTCATAAATAATTGCTAAAAATACGATTACTCCAAACATAGTTAATACTTTTTAACACGTTTTACCATAGCATATAATCTCACATAATTGAAAGGTAAACCTTTCGATGTTGTTTGACCGAGATTGTTTAACTCCTCAGCCAAATCCTCCCAAACTTTCCTATCAGTCTTGCCATTCAACTCGCCATTTCTTTTCTCAAAGTTATCAATATACTTTATCAAGAAAAGATTTGCTTGGTTTTGTCTTGCTTTTTCTTGGCGCAATTCGGATGCTCGCCTAACTGCTTGCTCCATTGTACCACCGCCAAGTCTTTCACATCGTTTGCCTTCTTTGGTTATAAAATAACCATCTTCTACAAGTTGTTTTTTTCGCACACCAAGTGCTGCTTTTGTACGAGCAGAGATTAACTCTCTTTCGTATTGAGCAACGGATGCAAAGACACCTAAAATCATAGTATTTACTTGTGGCATATCACAAAAGTGGATTTGCACGCCCGAATTTATGACTTTGAATGTAAACTCTACATCCCTCGCCAACCTGTCTAACTTGGCAATAACGAGAGTGCAATCATTCTCTTTGCAAAATGTTATCGCACTCCAAAGACCTTGTCTTGTTCGTGATTTACCACTCTCTGCTTCTTCAAACTCTTTAACAATAATACCATTTTTGCTTTTTACAAAATCGTGGCACATTTCTTGTTGAGAATCCAAACCAAGATGACTTCTTTGTTGTTTAAGTGTAGAAACACGATAATATGCTACATATTTTTCCATATTTTTTTATTTATTAAGAAATTTCCAAGTAAATCCACCAATGCTTTTACGAATACCTCTACAACACTCACTGATTGAACTTGAACTGATGCCAAGAGTTTTTCCTGCAAGTGTTGCGTGTTCCCAAATTTTTATGAAATCTCCATTTTTTGTCATTTGAACTACGGGTATTCCTCCACGTTCTTTTCTCTTTTGAGACATTTTTTTCTTTGTTTCTTCAGTGTGTTTTTTGTTATAAAATGGATTTTCCTCTCCATAAAAACGACCTTTTCGAGATTTAGATATTTTATCTCTCGTTTCTTGTGTATGTTTTTTACCTAAAAAGTGATTATTTTCTCCCGACATAATCTCACTCTTTTTTTGTTTCGTTATCGGGTTATTCATATTCTCTTTATGTGTACACCAACGTAAATTCTCTACTCTATTGTCGCTTCTTATACAATTTATATGGTCTATACAAGGTTTATTCTCTGGATTTGGTATAAATGCCTCTGCAACTAAACGATGTACCGGAAAAACTTTTCTTTTTCCGTTTACAGGAATTAAAAGCACTTTATATCCATTATGATTGCCTAAATACATAATGCTATTTGCTCCTCGTTTAATTCTTAAACTTCTTACTCTACCAAGATTTGATACTTGATATAGATCTTCAAAACCTACGACATCACGCCATTCTTCTTTTTCATTCATCTTTTATTACTACTTTAACATTGTTAAACCTCATTGCTAAACCTTTGTATAAACCATCGGCATAGCATTTTATTTCTTGCTCGGTCGCAGTCATTTCTTGTTCAAACATTGTGCGACCATTTTTAGATACCGCAACGATAGTCTTTGTAATCTCTTGCGGTTGATGCAGTTCTACAATAATACGAATTGCATCCAGAGATTTTAATAGTGTTTCTTTTTCCATAATTTTTGTTTTTGGTTAGTAATTAGTTCTCTATCTCGTCAATCAAGCGAGATAGAGATGTTGTTTTTTTTATCTTACAAAAGATATTATAGTTTCTAAATCGAGGTCATCTGCAACGTGCATTAAATATTCATAGTATTTATCTGCCTCTAATTCTACATCAAAAACACCTTTATCTGCACACTCTACATAATCTCTTGATATTAAGAGATTTATTATTTTAATAAATCTCTCTCTCTTATCCAGATTGTTCCAAATTTCATTTATTTTTTCAACGAGTTTTGGATTGTGATTGTTTGTGTCATTCATAATCTCCTCGCAGAGATATTGTTTTAGGAATTTATCGGTGATGTCATTTTCAACATCATCATATCTTGCGTCTATCATATAGGCAAACGGCACTAATATAGAACCATCGTTTAACTCTATTTGACCAAATTTTTTACAACTTGGATTTGGATAAGTGCGATAGTGAGTTAGTCCAAGAGCAATATCTTTCTCATTCGCTCTTCTGTCTAAAATTAAATCAATAATCATAATTCATTCATTTTAAGGTTAGTAATATAGTTCTATGCAAGTCTGTCATAACTTGCATAGAGAGGTTAATTTAACTTACCCAAATATTTATTCTCATACAGTTTTTGCCACTTCCAATATTTTGAATATTTATTCTCAATTGATATTTGACTATTACTTCCATAACGGTCAACGGCAAATAGATGCTACGTTCACTTGGTTCTTTCTCTAATAGATGCACGATGTAGGCATCGCAACAATAATTATACACTTGTGAAACATTGTAACACTCTTTCACTATTTCAAGAGATAGGAGTTCTTCTCTAATAGCATTTGCTTTTTGTTCAAGTTCTTTTTTCATAATTCGTTAATTTAATTTGGTTAATAATAGTGCCGAATAAGTCGGTCAAAACTTACTCGGCTAAGTGTATTAACAATATTTCATATAGCATAGTTTATCTTGACTATCTACATAAATCTTGTCTAATTCCCACTCAAAATTCTCTAATTGGAATAACAATTCCTTATTTGTCTCATCTTTTTGATATATTGCGAAGGATAAATCTTCTGCATACTTCACATCTTGTTCTAATTCTTGCTCAAAATACATTTCAGCAAGTTTGCAAACGTGATATTCATATAAATTCGACCCACGTTCTTGTAATTTCTCACAAAGATTGCATAGTTTTTCAAGTTCTTCGCTTGAACCAAAATTTCTAATTGATTTGAATACGCCAATTAGAAATTCGCCCGCATCTTTTACTCTGAAATAGTTAGAGTTATATACCCCAATACTATAATCTACAGCATTGTGAGAAAAACACGCTAATTTATCGCTTACATAGCCCATTGCGACAACACTAATATAATTGTCGAATTTTTCACTCAACTCTTTAGAGTTAAAAACTTTGTTGAGTATGTACTCTTCTGGAAATGATAATAACTTTTTCATAATTTTTTTGTTTTAATTGGTTAGTAAAATTAGTACCCATACAAGTGGTCAAACTTGTATGAGTTGATTGGTTATTCGTCATCTCTTGCACATTCTAAATCGGTATAACTTGTTACACCTTTCCACATAGTGCCATAATGTGTAACACACAATATGAAACAATCCAACAATTCGGAATAAGTGAAGTTTACACCTGTAAAATGTTCTTCTAAATATTCTACATCGCTTTCACTACAATCTGTAATGAACCACTGATAAATTTCATCATAAGAGTCATCTTCTTCATTGTAATAATCCCAACGCATATTATCCCAAATCGTATTATCAATTTCGGGAATATTATTACACAATACGAATGAATTACTCAACCAATGAATTGCAGTGTAATAGTTTGATTTGATTTTCTTTTCCATAATAAAGTAGTTTAATTGTTAATAATTAGGTTAATTTGTTCCTACGCACTTCAATCAAGAGTGCGTAGGATGTGGTAGTTATACATTATAACTTCTTCTCATCTCTTTGTAACTTTCCGTATTTGCCTTAATTTGCATCTCAAATCCATTTATAAGTATCACATTGGTATGTTCATCGGGAAACATCTCATCTATCAATTGACTTAAAAAAAGCCTTATTTTACTTTCATCGTATTCGTCTATACTTGTACTTGCACGTATGTGCGTTTTGAATGGATTGTTATAAACAATCTTTAATGTTTCGCCATTAGCATCGAATAAGTGGATGTGTTCACCACAATATTCATCTTTCATAATGTAACCATAAATGTAGTTCATAATTGTAATTTTTTGAATGTTAATAATTAGGTTAGTTAATTAGAACCCGAACAAGATTTCACTCTCATTCGGGTAAAGACAAATTATTCGGGGATGTCTGTATATTTCATCCATCGGTCATTATTGAAGTCTTCGTATTTGCTCCAAGATACCACATATTTTTTGTCGGAATAGCGAGGCATTCGGCACGATATGTTTATATATATCATACCACATTTTCTATCATTTCGCATTGCATCTGCCATTCGTTGTGCTTGTCGCCAAGTTTGACAGACGATAACTCGTTTTGCCGTTTTTCCGTCTGCTCTTCCCCATCCACTCAAGAATTTATCAGTTGCAGTGACAAAATAACAATCGTCAGTAATAACGATTTCTTCTCCTAAAGAATTTATAATTGTCTTCATAATTTAATTTGCCCGATATTATCTCCTCGTTAGCACAGGTTTGGTTAGTTATTTTGCGCCCATAATTCAACTCAATGAATTATAGGCAAATTATTATTTAATTAAATAATAATCGGAGTTGTAACCATTTTTCAAATAATTTCTAATGTCCATTTCAGTCCAATTATCCGAAAATTCCTCCTTAGATTGCGGAAAACTCCTATACTTTGCTATTAGCTTTCCATTACAAAATTTACGGATTGTGTAAGTTCTCTTGCTATAATTGCAAGTTAATTTGTGTTCAATAATTTCTTTTTTCATAATTCAAATAATTTAGTTAGACATAGTTCGTGCGCACTAACTCAATAGTACGCACGATTTTTATTTGCGGTCGCTCTCAAAACTGCCTATTGAACATAATAAGCAGACGAAATTTAATAACATGCCCCACATCATAATTCGCACAGGCAACATTGTACCAATAGCAGTAGGATTATAGTTATCGCTCATCGAAATAATAAATATAGCGCAAAATAGCGCAACAAAACTGATGAGGTTCGCCATTACGAATAACTCACTTTGCAATAATTTTCTCATAATTATAATTTTTTAGGTTAGTAATTTGATTTAAAAATAGTTCAACCGAGCAAACATAATTCACTCGGTTGATTTTATTTATAGACGGTTCTGCCGTCAGCATAGAGTTTTCCGTACCACTCTCAAGCAAGTAACCGAATACAATTCGCCCACATAATTCAACGGGGATAATTCGGTTATGGTTCGCCTATTGTTTTCTAACCAATAGCACAATAGGCAAGGCTATTTAATTATAGGGCGTAATTCACCCATAGAAGAATACTTCAAATTTTATAACTTGCTTATTCTTAACGGCTTATATTAAGCCCTATAATTTACTAAATTATGAATAAGCGCAACGCCAGCACAACGGGCGCAAGGCTGGCAAGTTGCGCCAGCCCTAAAGGGCTAACGCCTTGCGCCTTACCTTTATAGCCTTGCGCCCTTGCTTATATGGGCAAGGGCTAACGCCTTAATTTAAGGCGTTAGGGGCTTATTTAAGGGCGTTTATTGCGTGCGCTGGTACTTGTACCAGCCAGCCCCCAAAATAGGGGCTTAAATCACGCCTAAACGCCTAACGGCTGGCGTTGCTTGCTTGCTCTCATTATGCACGTTGAACGTCTAACGGCAAGTGTTAGACGCAACCAATCAAACGGCTATTTTTTTAGTAGTTTAGAATGATTAGTTGATATATTACCTTATATCAGTGCTTTGGATGTAAAGGGCGTTAAATTTTCAATTGCTAACGTAATTTACTCTATATAACGCCTTTTTGCATCTTTGCCACAACTTAACGCCTAACGTTAACGCCTTTATGCCTTGTGTGCTGGCGTTGTGTTTTTTCGTGGCTTCATCTACTTGCTAAAATAATGTTTTTTGAGTATTCAAGCCCTTGTATTGGATTATTTGCCGTTGCGCTGGTACTTTGTACCAGCCAGCCCATAAATAAGGGCTATAAACGGCTTTTTTGCTTGTGTTAACGTGCTTGACGGCTTGCGTTAACGGCTGGCGTGTGCTTGACGGCTTGCGCCAGCAAAAAGGGCTAAAAAGTGCTATTTTAAACTATCAAAGAACCAACGCCCCAAAAGGGCTTATTTGTGCCGTGCGCCACATTCAAGGGCTACACGGCTGGCAAGGCTAACGGCTTGCAACGTATTAAATAGGGCTAACGGCTGGCGTTATTTGCTTTTGTTTTGCGTTTTTGCTTGTTGGCGTGCTTGTGCTTGCTTTTGGCGTTTTGTAATGTTTTCAACGGCTTTGGCTTGTTCTTGCGCCTTCATATATTCATCATATTTTTTCGCTTTGCTTTTTAGTGTGTTTTGCTCTTGCTCTTTGCGTGTGCGCTCTTGCTCTTTTGCTTGCTCAATCTCTTTTAGTTTTGCCGTTACTTTGTCAGTGTCAAGGGCTTTAAAATCATTGTCGTAACATAGTGATAAATCGGCAAGTTGTTTTTGTTTTTTGTTGTCTCTTTTGTTGTTATACGCTTGCACGAATAACTCAAAGGTGAATTTGCAAGGCTCAAAAGCAAAAGCCCCTTTGTATAACGTTTTGCGCTTTAATATTTGCGTTTTATTGCCTTCTACATGTACATAAGTAGCCCAATTTGTAACGGCTTGCGCTAATTGCTCTTTTGTTGGTAAGACGTTTAAATTAGGTTCACAAATTACGCCCGTGAGATAACGCAAACGGCTGGCAAGGGCTTTTTGTTGCTCTTGTGGATAATCAACAAATGAATTTACGCCCCAATTCGCAACGTCTAAAGCCGTGCGTATAAGGCTATAGAAAGAGTTGTGAACGTTAGCAAGGGCTTTAAAGTTGGCTTTTGCTTGCGCCTTGTCGGCTACCTTGTCGGCTTTTGCTTGTGCCTTTGCTTGTTGCGCTTGTGCTTTGGCTTGCTCTTTTGCTTGTGCCTTTGCGTTGTTAGTTACTACATTTAAAGGTAAATTTGCGCTTTTTGCGCTTGTTGCGCTTGTTGCTGGTTTGTTTGTTGTTGCGTTCATAATGATAACATTTAATGTATTTTTGCCCTATCTTGTAGGCATTAGGGCTTTAGCCTTTAATTTCGATGCAAAGTTACAACATTATATTATATGCTGTTTTTTTATTTAAGAATATTTAACAGTTATTTTGTAAAGTGTTGAATATCAATAGCATCCAAATGTTAAAAATTTTAACACTTTTTTATTAAAATATTGATTATCAATGTATTAAGTTTATTTTATTGTGCATCAATACGTTAGTATGTTATATTTAAAGTACAACTTTAAATATTATTTATATATTATTGTATTATAGTGTATTATAAGTGTTTATAATATTGTTATATCTTTACTTTTATTTATTATTTATTGTATTTATTACAATAACTATTTATCTTTATATATATATATATATAGATTATTGTATATTATATATATATACTTTTATTTATTTTATATGTTTTATATGTTTTTTTTATACGCGTAAATTTTAGTATAACTTTTTGACTCTCAATAAATTACAATCTTATTATTTAGATTTAGTCAAAATAACAATTTAGTAAATAGCTGACTATCAACAAAATAACAATCAATAAACAAAATACAATCTTTTTTTTGTCGTGCTACTGGATGCTACTGGATGATACTGGATGATACTGGATGCTACTGGATGATACTGGATGATACTGGATGCTACTGGATGATACTGGATGATACTGGATGCTACTGGATGATACTGGATGATACTGGTATTGTAACATTATAACATTGAGCATTGCTGTGATGTTATATATGTTTTTGAGCCGTTTTGAGTGACTTTGTGCACCAATCCGCATAATTAGTCAGTACCCCCCCCCGACATCCACCAAGACGAGATAAGGGCTGAATAAAAATTTGGTATATATTTTTTTTTGAAAAAAATTTTTTTTTCGGTAAACTATTGTATATATAAAAATAATTTTGTAACTTTGTAAAAAAAAAATAGGTTTAACTTTTTAATTTTAGGAATTATGACGATTAAAGAAGCAAAGATGAAGCACATTAGTTGTGTTTATTGTTTGACTATGCCGAATGGCAAGAGTTATGTAGGTAAGACAAGAGATTTGTCTGGTCGCATGGAAATTTATAGTGGCATTAGTGATGGTAGGATTAGTGGGGATAATAAGGTTAGTGAGGCTATAAAGGAGTTTGGGATAGAGAATATAGATGTTAGGGTATTAAGTCAAGTAAAGTGCAATAATGGAGTAGATTTAGAGTTATGTTTGTCTATAATGGAGATTAGGCATATAAGAGAGATGGGAACAATTTATCCTAATGGTTACAATGTAAGTTTAGGTGGTGAGGTGTTAGGTATTCCGATAGAGTATTTGACTACTGATGGGGAGGTGATAGAGAGTTATTACAATGGGAATAAGATTTTGTTAGAGTATGATGCGAGGGGTAATTTTTTGAAGGAGTATGTATCGTTGGCGAGGTATTGTTATGAGAGGGGATATTTAGAGGACACGGTACGGAAGTATGTTGGCAAGAGGAAGGCAATAGATGGCAAGTATTATTTACGGGAGAAGAGATATGGTTTTATTCCAGAGAAGATAGAGGTAGATTATGTTGAGGTAAAGGAGAGGGTAAAGTACAAGGATATTATAGAGGAGAGGTTAGTGATTAAGGAAAGGGAATATACCAAGAGCAATAAAGAGGTGCTTGCTTATGATATTGAGGGTAATTTTGTAGGTGAATATTTGAGTATATCTGAGGCGAGGAGAAAGTTGTTTAATACCAATAGTCATTCTATTAGAATTGGGTGTTATTGCAAAGGATTTATTTTGTTTTTGAAACAAGGAGATGATTATCCTAAGAAGATAGAGAGTAAGGAGTATTTAGAGAGTAAACAATTGGAGGAGTATTATAAGCCTATTACGGAGTTAGAGGACAAGCCGACACTCAACCGGAATTATTCTATGGATAATATCAATCGCCACGAGAAATTAAATTTAGCATTTCCTATAAATCAATTCAAGTTGAATGGTGAGTTTGTTGCTCAATACAAGTCTATACGAGATGCGAGTGCTTATACGGGTATTCAATATTCTCAGATTTACAATTGTGTTCACGGCAAAACGAAAAAAGCGAAAGGTTATATATGGCAGAAAGCAGAGATAGGGGAGTAAAATCCTCTATTTTATATTTCTGTTATTGATAAAACTATGATATATACCTTTATTTTCGATTTTAAGGCACTTTTAAGCGACTTTAATATTATTTTGGTATAATTTATCATTTAGCCCAGAGAAAGTGTCTTAAAACGGCTTATTTTAGGTCTTTTGATTTACAGATATTATTTTGGCTTTAAATAAAGCGATTTAAGCGACTATTTTATTCTGGTTGATAAATTATTCATTTTGATTATAAAAGTGCTTAAAATATGGCTTAAAATTGAAATTACGGGTATTCTTTATGGTTTTATTGATGTTTATTTAGAATTAGATTATTTCTTTGAGTATTTATTTGTTGTATATTTATTTAGTTTATTTTTGGTTTAAACAAATAGAGTATATTATATATAATAAATTATACATAATATACTCGTATTTATTTAGTGATTATATTTTGTGTTAAATAATGTTAAACACTTGTTCAATTGAGAAAAAGTTTATAACTTTGCAAAAAAAAATATAGAAATTTATGAAATTTATAGATTTAGAGTTTAAAAAGTTTAGGAGTGAGCCGTCATATTTTAATCCTTTTGCTCCGCTTATTTTAGGGGAAAGGGCTTTTGTTGAGTTTTCTAATGGTTATGGAGTGAGTGTTATTTTAGGTCATTTTGATGATGACAGTTGGAGTAATGGCAAAGATACTTATGAAGTAGGAGTGGTAAATATATTTGAGGGTGATATGGCGGAGGAATTTGGAGAAGATGGCGTTTATAAGTATGCTTCTCGAAAAGATGTAGAGGATATATTAAATAAAATTGAGTTGTTGCCTAAACTAAAAAAGAGGAGAAAGAAAGAATGCGTATTTGAGCCATTAAGCGAGGAAACTGCGTTAGAATTATTAAATACACTAAAAAGAATAGAAAAACTATGAAAACAAAAGATGAAATTATTTCTATGATTGATAGCATTAAATTCCCTAATTATACACAAGAGGCATTTGATGACTTAATTTCCAGTATGCAGATAGTTTACAAAGGAATGTTGAATAATGAAATAGAAATTACTGACCTTAATTCGGCAATGTGTGTTATGCCTATGTTGATGTTGATTGGTTCAGATTTTCCACAAAGATTAAGCGAGGAGCAATTGCGAGAAGATTGGTCTTGGGTAGTAGATGAAGAAAAATTTAATGAAAAAATGTCAAAGTTAAAAGAATATATACTAAAAAGTTTTGATTATGAAACCGAAAATTAAATTAGATAACGATACGAGTCGTTGTGGCGGTATGGATTGTCCGCACAAAGAAAAATGTTTAAGATTTACTTATAGAGGTAATGGTAATTATGTACCTTATAGTGAATTTTGGGAATTTAATGAAAATGGCAAATGTAATTATTTTATTAAAGATAAATGAAAAAGGATAAGGAAGAAAAACCGAAAATATATATTGCTTCTTGTTCATTCGGGAAAGATAGCACTGCTACTATTTTGTTAGCATTAGAGCATAATGAACCTTTGGATAGAGTGGTATTTAGTGAGGTGATGTTTGACCATTCTCGTAATATTAGTGGAGAAAATCCAGAGCATATAGAGTGGGTATATAATGTTGCTATACCTAAATTACAATCTATGGGAGTAACGGTTGATATTGTTAAAAGCGAATTAGATTATGTTCATTACTTCAAAACAAAAGTACAACAAAGTGGGAAGTATGCAGGTTTACGGTATGGCTTTCCTATAACTGGCAAGTGTATAATAAATGATAGATGTAAGATAAAACCTATTAGAAAATATAATAAAAAATTTAAGGACTTTGACATTGTATCCTATGTTGGTATTGCTATTGATGAACCGAATAGACTTAAAAGGTTAGAAGGCACAAATAAAGTGTCATTGCTTGCTAAATATGGTTATACAGAGAAAATGGCTATGGCTAAATGCGAGGAGTATAATCTCGTAAGTCCTTGTTACTCAAATAGTAATAGGGGGGGGGGTGTTTTTTTTGTCCTAATGCAAAAATCAAAGAACTTGTTTGTTTAAGAAAAACACATAGACATTTATGGGATGAGTTAGTATTATTAAGCAAGACACCTAATTTATGTTCAAACAAATTTAAATATAATAAAACTCTCCAAGATATTGAAAAAGAAATGGATGCCTATGAGTTAAATGAAAAATTACAATTAAAATTAGATTTAGACCTATGAAAAAGAAAAAACAAGAAATCAGTATTGACGAAGAGATGTTAATATGGACATCGTATCGTTATTGTATTGGTCGAAAGACTTATGTTTCTACACTTGCCCCTTACATTGCAAAAAAGTATTATGACTTATTGTCTGATGAAAGACTTGATTTTATGGCGAGAGATATTCGTAGTTGTATCTATGACCAGTTGAGATTAAATACCGTGTCGTTTCATTACGAGGGTAGTGTCTTTGAAAAAGAAAGAAATGCACTTGGTGATTTTTTGACTTGGATAAATGAGAATATCGAAAAGGATAGCGACTGGTTGGGCATAAAAGATATTATATGCTACAAAGATAGTTATTCCGATGATGTTCCTAAAAAGTTTGAGATAAGAAAATCGGATAGAGTAACACTTAAACCTTTCCAGAGTGATTTTGAGGACTTATTGACTTGGGAAAAATTAGCATCTTTTTTTGACAAGAAAAACTACAAGAAAGTGTTAGTTGACCTCAAAGGTAAAGAACAAGAGGTGCTTTGCTTTGAGGTTTGGCAAAGAGATTTGGAAGAGACAGAAGAACAAGGTATTTATCTTTACAAAGAGTGGAAATACCGAAAAGTGCTTATTTCGGTTGATAACTATGCTAAAAATGGCGAAAGGGCAGGGTATTTAGACACAAAATACATAAAAAGTATAGAAAATTGCGAATAATATGGATATACAACTTATACAAGGCGATTGCCTTATAGAGATACATAAAATTCCAGATGAAAGTATTGACCTTATTTGTACTGACCCACCTTACAAACTAACGTCTCGTGGTGGAAGCGGAACAATGTCGGGTTATTGGGCAACCGACAAAGCAAAAAGCGGTAAAGTCTTCAATCATAATGATATTGAAATTGAAGATTATTTACCTGAGTTTTATAGGGTTCTTAAAGACGGAACTCATTGTTATATTATGTGCAATCACCTTAATTTACCACACTTTATAGACGTAATAAATAAGTCTGAATTTAAGTTTATAAAGTGTCTTATATGGGATAAACAAAGTAAGATATGTGGTAGATACTATATGGGGCAATTTGAGTATATCATAATGTTACGAAAAGGTCGTGAACGGACAATAAATAATTGTGGTACAAGTGATATTTTATCTATACCACTAAAAAGGAATAAAGATAATAATGGCAATAATATTCACGATAGTGAGAAACCAGTGAGTTTAATGGAATTATTGATAGAAAATTCTTCTAACGAGGGAGAAGTTGTACTTGAGCCTTTTCTTGGTAGTGGCACTACGGCTATTGCGTGTAAGAATTTAAATAGACGTTGTATAGGTATTGAGATAGACGAAAATTATTACAACATTGCAAAGAAAAGAATTGAAGAACACAAGCAACAGTTAACTTTATTCTAAATTCTGAAAAAAAACTTTCAAAAATATTTGGTCAATTCAAATTTTTGTCGTAACTTTGCACTCAAATAATAAAAGGGAGTGCGCTAAAGTTGGAGAGTTAGGATAGACTGTAAATCTATTGTCTTCGGGCTGAGTAGGTTCGAATCCTACCACTCCCACAAATATATCAAAGTTATCGGGCATGTAGTTCAGTAGGTTAGAATGCTTGCTTTGCACGCAAGAGGTCGGGAGTTCGAGCCTCCCCGTGTCCACGAAAATAAGGAGGGTTGGGTGAGTGGTCTAAACCAGCAACCTGCTAAGTTGTCAGTCGCTTAAAAAGTGGCTCGTAAGTTCAAATCTTACACCCTCCGCAATGCCTTCGTAATTCAATTGGTAGAATGACTGTTTTGTAGTCAGTTAGTTGTGGGTTCGAGTCCTATCGAAGGCTCAAAAAATAATACCACGTTAACTCAGTAGGTTAAGAGCGTCGGACGAGGGAAAGAATATGATACCCAAACCCGACATTAATTACCGATATATTCATTCAGGGTGATTATGAAAGCGGTGGTTCGAGTCCACCACGTGGTTCAAGTCTTAAAACACTTTTATATGTGGAGTGGAGAAGTAGTTATCTCGCTTGGCTCATAACCAAGAGAACGGTGGTGCAATCCCATCCTCCGCAACTAATAAATCGTATGTACCAGATACGATATAACAGATATAAAGACATATATAAACACCTTAATTAGTAGGTGGGTACTGGTACTACCCATTGAACATTGAGGTGTTTTTTTACTATTATGAAACAAGGTGATTACATTACAATTCTTGCTCCAATGGTGAGTGAGTTAAAATTAAGTGGAAACAATTTAATTGTATTTGCGCTTATTCACGGTTTTTGTAAAGATGACTCTCATAAATTTACAGGTAGCATTGACTATATATGTAGGTGGACTAATCTTTCCAAACCAACAGTTATTGAGACATTGAAAGCCCTTGTAAGAAGTGGGTATTTAGAAAAAAACGAACAAATTACGAATGGAGTTAAATTTTGTTCATATTCAAGTAATTATGAAAATATACTAAGGGGTAGTAAAGAAACTTTACCAGTAGTAAAGAAACTTAACGAAGGTAGTAAAGAAACTTTACTTAATATATATAATGATAACAATAATGATAAATCATTATTTACTAATAATAATGCCGAAACAAAACAAATTTCTTTTATCGAAATTAAAAATAAATGGGAAGAGTTAAACCCAAATTTACCTACTATTCGTGATTTTAGTCAGAAACGCAAAAAAGCATTGATTACTTTACTAAAGAATAATAATGCTACAATTGATGATTTATATAAGGCGTTTAAAGTTATTTCTATTTGTTCTTTTTGTCAAGGTAATAATGATAGAAAATGGACTGCTACTCTTGATTGGTTATTGAATGATACTAAGAGTTGTTTTAATAGATTGCTTGAAGGTGCATACGCTTTTAATGATAATGAAAAAAGAGAGGTTGCTAAAATAATAGGTAACGCTACTACAATAACTGATAACGAAACTTTAATCATTAACGGACAAATTTATAAATGAGTATGGTTAAAAGATATGGATTGCCTTATATGGGAAGTAAAAATAAAATAGCCGAATGGGTGTTAAGTTACTTGCCTAAAGCGGAAAATTTTTATGATTTATTTTGCGGTGGGTGTTCAGTAACACATTGCGCCATTGAACAAAAAAAATATAAAAACTATTTTATAAATGACATTAAAGGTGAAATGCCACAAGGCTTTGCCGATTGTATAAAAGGCAAATATGCAAATGATAAACGGTGGATTAGTCGTGAGGAATTTGACGCTAAAAAAGGCTGCGGGGATTTGCTTATTGACTTGTGTTTCTCTTTTGGTAACAATTGGCGAAAAGGGTATGCTTATTCAAAAGATATAGAGCCTTTCAAAAAAGCCTTACATTACGCTATAGTTTTACACGATTATACTCTGATGTTAAAAGAATATGAAATTGATTTGTCAATACTCGAAAATGTAGGTGAAGATATTACGAAGCGTTTAAAAGCGACAAAATATATAATACCCCAACAAATTCAAATGCAACATTTGGAGTCATTAGAGAGGCTTCAGTCATTAGAGAGGCTTTAGTCATTAGAGAGGCTTTATATAAGTTCTGAAAATTATAATAATGTATATATAAAACCTAATAGTGTTATTTATTGCGATATTCCTTATCGTTCAACGGCAAAATACAATGACATAGGTTTTGATTACGATAAATTCTATGAATGGTGTTTAAAACAAACTCAGCCGGTATTTATTAGTGAGTATGAAATGCCCGAAAGTGATTTTATTTGCATAGCAGAAAAAACAAAAACTTGTCAATTGTGCGCCACAAACAATGCACTAAGAAGTATTGAAAAAATATTTATACCTAAACATCAAATCGAAAATAAACCTTTGACTTTATTTGACCTATAGATTATAATACAACAATTATCACTGTTTTAATTATGAATGAATATACATTGCGATTATGGTACGACATTTTCAAAGATAATCACGAACTTGTCGAAATACGAATACTTGACCCAGAAACAAAAAGGTCGTATTCGGGCTATTTTACCGATATAGAAACAATTTTGAAAGAAGTAAAAAAATATGAAAAGAGTAATCTATATTTTACTCTTAATGTTATAGACCCAGCGTGTTATTCTCGTGAGCAACACGATAAGATTTCTACAAGACCGAAATCTACAACAGGCGATAATGAAATTATGGCAAGAAAGTGGTGTCTTATTGATGTTGACTGTGAAAAGCCTTCTGACACAAACTCTACAGATGAGGAAAAAGAATTGGCTAAAGAAGTTGTAAATAATATCTATGCTTTTTTGCGTGATGAAGGTTTTGAAAAGCCAATTATTTGTGATAGTGCTAATGGATTTCACCTCCTTTATAAACAAGCAATGCTTTCTAATGAGAAAAATACCGAAACTATGAAAAACTTTTTGAAAGTTCTTGATATGTATTTTTCTACCGATAAAGTAAAAGTAGATTGCTCAACATACAATCCAAGTCGTATTTGTAAGTTATATGGGGTGTATAGTAGAAAAGGTGCAGATACTAAAGAAAGACCACAAAGAGAAAGTAAAATATTGAGAGTTCCTAACGAGATTAAAGTTACACCAAACGAGTATTTTGAAAAAGTAGCATCATATCTGCCACAACCGGAAAAAAGAGATAGAATAAATAACTATGGAACAAATAGTTTTGATTTAGATGAATTTATTACTAAATACAATATCAAAATAAGAAATGTGGTAGAGACAAGGGATTATACTAAATATGTTCTTGAAGAATGTCCTTTTAACTCATCGCATCGTGCGCCAGATAGTGCTATATTCAAAATGAAAAATGGTGGTTTTGGCTTTAGGTGTTTGCACAATTCAGATAGAGATTATACATTCCGTGATTTCAGATTGCATTTTGACCCGAATGCTTATGGATATAAAAAGGACTCCGAATATCATAGAACATTTAAGCCATTCTCTCAACAAGAAAAAAAGCCTATCTCTTTGCAAGAAAACAATGAGGATAAAGGGAGCGTATGGCAATGTATGTCAGAAATAGAAGATGAGGATAGGAGTAAAATCATATCAATTCCAAGTGGAATTACGCAATACGACAAAGAATGTTGTGGTTTTGATAAACCGTCTTTGAATGTATGGTCTGGAAATAATGGTTCTGCTAAAAGTACGTTATTAAATCAAATTGCTCTTAATGCGGTTAATAAAGGCTTCAAAGTTGCAATATATTCTGGCGAATTAAGGGGTAAAAAAATGAAAAGATGGCTATTATTCCAAGCAGCAGGTAAACAGTATAATGTTAAATCTAATTTTAATGATTATGACTATTATACTCCTAAAAACATTAAAGACAGAATAGTTGAATGGTTGGAAAGTAAATTGTATAATTATAACACAAGATACTCTCACAACATCGAACAAGTTTGTCTTGAGGTAGAAAATTTAGTTAAGGCGCAACAAATAGATATGTTAATAATGGATAATTTGAGTTGCCTTGACATCGAAGAACTTGAAGGTGGTGTAAATGAACAACAAAAGGCTGCAATTAAGATGCTATTAAGACTTACTGAAAGATTAGAGATTGCAACTCATCTTGTAATTCACCCTAAAAAAAGTGAACTTTATTTAAGAAAAAATGATGTTAGTGGAGCAAAGATCTTAACTGACCTTGCGGATGGTGTGTTTTTTGTACATAGATGGAATCAAGATACACAAAAAGCAGCAAAGGAATTTATGAGCAATAGCGTATTTCAGGATTTATGTAAATCTGAGACTACTAATATAGTTGAAGTTATTAAGCAAAGAGAATTTGGTGAGGCTGAAGGGCATATCTACAAGTTGTTTTTTGAAAGTGAAAGTAGGAGGTTGAAAAATAGTATTTCTGAGCATATCATTTATGGTTGGCAAGACAATCCACAACAACAAACGATACAAGTAGAACCGCCTAAAGTTGAAACACCGAAAGTTGAAACACCGAAAGTTGAATATCCGATAGTAAACCCTTACGAAATGGAAACCGAAAATGTAGTTTGGGGTCAAGGAGAAGCACCTTTTTAAGAAAAAAATAAAAAAAGTAATTGAAAATTTGGTAATTAAATAAAAAAGTATTATATTTGCAACTAATTTCTATGGAAACAAGATTAGAGAAATTACAAAGAGATGCTATTGAGCATAATATATGTTCTGCGTATCTAAAAAAATGGCAAAATGCCAAAACTAAGCGACAATTGATGGATGTTGCGTTATCTGCACAGGGTAGTATTTTTATGTGTACGTCTATTCAACAAGGTTGGGGAATAGAAAGTAGTTGGTTGAGAAAGAATTTTGAGCCGTATCTAAATCACAGATACATAATGGAAGATGCGTATTCGTCTTGTATGTATGTATTGAACAAAGGTATAGCGATAGCAGATACTACAATGATTTTACTAATAGATAGTGATATGACTATCAATGTACCACGAAATATGATAACAAAAGTTTTAGTTTGTGGTAAATCGAAAGTAAAAGTAATTGGAACAGGTAGAGTTATTGTAGTAAGATATGGAGAACATATAGATGTAGAATTTGGAAATAACTTAAAAAGTATAAAACTAATAGAGGGAGAATATGAATAATAAATTGACAATTCATCTGACTGCATTTAAGCAATCTCGTGTAATAGAGGTTGAGAATGATGAGGGTGAATTAGAGAAAGGAGTTTTCATCCCACTACAATGGAATGATTTGCACGAAACGAGAAATGGTACGGTATCGTGTCAATTAGCGATGTGGGAGAGAAAAAATAATTATTATTACGGTCAGACGCATAGTATCATTCCAATGTGGACTGGTCGTTTTAGAGATAAGATGGTTGCATTAGGCGAAAAAGCGGAGTTTATTGGTTATGCCGTTCCGTTTAAGACAGGAAAATTTAAGCCTTATGCCGACCCAGATAAACCTAACTTTGTAACAGTAGAAGAAGATGAAGTATAAGTTTTATATGCAAAAGTGTCAAAAAGATGGGACACCTATTGCAGGCACATTAAAGGATTTGGAGCGTGATTTTGAAGGATTACGTTATAGTGAATTGAAAGGTATTCATTTTGTGGGTGCGCCTAAGAATATATATACTGAGGAATTTTCAGAGTCTAATACTCTAAAAACTTATGTTCCAGATAATGTAACAAATAAAAACACATCGTTGTCATTGAAACTTTATTTCTTTGGAGAAAATAGAGCAAAAACTTACGATTTATTTAATGAATTTATTTCAAGTGGATATACTAAGTATTGGGATGAGTATAGACGAAAGGCGTTTATTTTTATATTAAACAAGGAAATAAAACCAGCGATAGAAAATTGGTATAAAGGCACTCCTTATTTGGAGGTAACATATAGTTTAACAAATATTTTTGGAAAAACATTTGATGTTTAACAATTAAAATTTAGAAAAAAAAATGAAAACTAAAGAACAAGTTTTAGAACATTTAGCGAATAATGGTTATGCACCATACACAAGTGAAAAAGTAATGGACTTTTTGCTCGGAAATGGTATTATTGAGAAAAAAGAAGTCGTAACATTTAGAAAAGGCAATTTGCTTTTTGACGATTTCTACGAATGGTCTAATAAAGAGGAAGATGTTGTCCACGAAGTACGTGGTTTGAACTTAATAATCAATGTCGGTGAAAACCGCGCTCAAGTATTGGCTTTATCAAATATTGTAAATGGTAAATTACTTGGTTTCGATGGCACGACAGTTAAAGTTTATGACGTAGAAAAATTTGAATTTCCAACGGAGGAAGAAATGAAACCTTTTACTGAAAATATGGAGGAGAAAGGTTTTGGTTACCTTGAACTTCTTGGAGGTTTCTTTTTGCTTGATGAGTTGGGTATTGAAGAATGTGATGATGAGAAAGATGAATTTGACGAAGAATGTCAAAAATGCCCACATTTAGGTAAATGTTGTTGCACAAAAGAAGAGGAGGATAAGGAATGAAACGAAAAACAAAAGATGAAACATTAGTAGATTGCTTGTCATATCTATCTATGCGTAAATTGCCAGAAAAATGGGATAAGAAATCATTTTATATTATGGCTATTGTAGAGGTAGAAAAAGCCGATGGTACAGTTTGCTATGCTATTCAAAAACGTAGAGCAAGTAATTTGGAACTTTATATTTCTAATGATTTCGGCTCACTTGCGGTAATTAGAAATATTAAAGAGATTTATCCTTTTGAATTTTTGAAAGAGCAATATATGTTTGATGGCAAAAAAGAGGATAAAATTAAGTTTTTGAAATCAAGATTTCCTAAAGAGAATATTGAAGAACTTGATGCAAAAGGAATTAAACGATTGATTTTGCGTGCAGCAATGGAAACGCAAATACAACAAGAAAATTTATAGGATATGAAAAATAAAGAATTGATTGAACAATTAGACAAACTAAAAAAACAAATTTACACCAATTCAAAAGATGCGCATTTTGCGGAAAAGTTGGTTGATGAGTTGTTGAAAGTAAAAGGTCAAATGAGTGTTGAACCACTTGAATTGAATGTTGGTAAAAAACTTGACGAATGGAAAGGCGAAACATTCTCTATTGTTAAAACCGATAGAGGTGTGCTTTATAATGAACACGGACATTATGCCGTATTTGCCGACCCTAATATGTTTATGTGTGCTACTTTGACCGATTTCGTTGATAATAAAGACGAATATGCTAAATTAGAGGGTGAGGACAAAGAGACGTTTGAGGCGAATTTACAGGCTATTGCTTATTCGTTAGGTGTACCTAAATTGGTGTTTAATGACCCAGAGTTTTTGTTTAAGATTGCTAATTCCGTTGTAGAATGGTTGCTTGGGTTACAAGATAAGATGAAGGAAATGGAGTTACAAGATGAAACACCACAAGAGAATGCGGAGTTTGAGCGTGCTACAATGGCATTTGAGGAATTAAAAGAGAAGATTAAGAAAGAGAATAAGGAGGCGAAATAAGGTATGGGTAAACGACTTTTAGAGTGCATTGCTAACCTATATGACATCACGAGTGCGGATATTTTGGGTAAGAGTAGAAAAGCCCATATATCCGAGGCTCGTATGATTTACATTTATTTGATGCGACATTTAGGTTATAGCACAACGTATTTGGGTGAGATATTAAATAGAAACCACACTTCTATGATTTATAGCACGAAGACGTTTGATAATCGTTATAAATACGATGTTATGTTTCGCAAGAAAGTTGATAAAATGTTAGAATTAGAAATAGTTGATTTATATGGCGAAGAAAGCGACAAAGTTAAAAAAGAAACAGGCGGTGAAAGCGGGAAGTAAGCATAAAAAAGATACGGGTGGTATTTTTAATGCTAAAGTCGCTGCTATTATACAAAGTTTAAGAAACAAGTAATATGGGAAAGTTTTTAGTTAGAATAACTATTATTGGTGTGGCAATTTATTTGGTTATTGCCTACCTTATTGCACAATTCTTAGGTATTGATATATTAACAAATACCTATACCTTAATGTTTGAATTGTGTGTTGTCGTATTTGCGTTTAGTGATGGTCGTTATCATTGTAAATATATACGATATTTAGCACTAATGGTTTTCTTTAGTGATGTTTTAACAAGACTTGATTATTTATTTGACTTTATGTCAATAACTGCTCATAATTTAATACCTACTATTTTAATTGCATTTGGTTTTTGTATTAGTGCATTCCAAGCCATATCACATTTCATTAAAGTAAGAAAAATAAAGAAAAACAATGGAAAGTAAAGTATTTTTAATCGCTGGGCATCGTGGTCGTGGCACGGGAGCAAAGGGTGTCATTGACGAAGGAGAAGAAACGATACGTTTACGTAACCTCATAGGTGAAATTCTACGAAATAGAGGAGTAGAGGTTTACACCGACCGAGATGATGACAATTTATCGGTAGTAGTAGAGAATGTTAATGTAGTGTGTGGTATAGATGACATTTGCATTGACCTACATTTTAACGCATTTAATAAAGAGGCACAAGGTAGTGAAATACTTATACCGCATAACTTTAATGAGGTAGAAAAAATGTTAGCACAAGACTTATTGGCATCTATAACATTTACACTTAAAACTAAAAGTCGTGGTGTGAAAAAAGAGAGTTCTGGTCAACATAAGCGTTTAGCAATGCTTTCCGATATTGATTGTAATTCTATTGTTGTAGAGATTTGTTTTTGTGATAATGCCGAAGATGCACTAAAATACCAAAGTAAGTTTAACGATTTAGCCTATGCAATGGCTAATGTAATATTGGTGTATGTAAATGGAGGCAAATTATAATTTTGATGACGACAAACGAGAATGGTGGGAGTATGTTGTTCTTGCTATAACAATAATATTGTTAGTTGTAGGCTTATCAAGTTGTACGACAATAAAATATGTACCCGTAGAAAAAGTAGTAACAAAAGATAGTATAAGAATAAAGACTGAATATGTTGATAGGGAAACAAAAGTTAAAGAGTATGTGGGAGGAGATACAGTATATCGTGATAGTATTGTGGTTTGTACTATATTGCGTTGCGATACTATTTATTCGCATAGTAGAGATAGCATTCCATACCCCGTTGAAGTGGTTAAGGAAGTTAAAGCACCGCTCAATTGGTATGAGAAAACAATGATACGACTTGGATGGGCTTTGATAGCATTGCTTGTTGGTATTGTTGGATGGAGAGTGGTTAAGTGGTATTTGAGGCTAAAAGGTTGCTAAAACTTGCTAATTCTTGCAAAATTAGCAAGAATTATCTGATATTTTAAGAGATAAGAATATGTTTAAGAAATTATTTAACAACAAAGGGAACAAGTACGGAAACAAGAAAGTCGAATATGACGGATTGAAGTTTGATAGTAAAAAAGAGAAAGATAGGTATATTTTTCTTAAAGCACAAGAAAAGTTAGGTAATATTCAAGATTTACAATTACAGGTGAAGTATGAATTGATACCAGCGATTAAAGAGGAATATGTGGAGCATTTGAAAACAAAGGATAAAGTAAAGACACGCACCGTACAACTTGCGATTACTTATACTTGCGATTTTCAATATTACAAAAACGGAGAGTTGGTTACGGAAGATGTAAAAGCGAGTCCCAAGTCTGCTTCATTAGACAAATCTTTTATACTCAAAGAAAAGATATTTCGTTGGAAATTTGGTCGCTCAATTAAAAGAGTTTATAAACCAACCCAACAAATATAGTAAAATTGCCTATTTTTAGGCTTTCTGAGTCACTTTTATAGTGCAACTAATATTCTTTATTGTAAAAACAAAAAATATGCGCTTAAATGCGCTTAAAATTAAAAACTCATATTTATGGAAAAAGAAACCATATTAACACCAAAGGTAAAAGACAAAATAGACAAATTACCTTACTTATTCAAAGTAGCGTCTTATAATTTAGTTAATGCTCTTGATAGCATATTGAATGGAGAATGTGATGAGAGGGAGGTAACGAGTGTATTGACGACAACGGCAAATAATACCTCGCAAAGTTATAGTAAAGAGGACTTAGTGAATTACGATAAAGCAGGCGACATATTAGGTATTTGTAATAGGGCGAATTTACAAAGTGTACTCAAAGAACACAACATAGAACAAGTTGTTATGAATAACCGAAAAGTAGGTTTTCCAAGAAATAAAGTTATTGCTTTACGTGATGAACTTTATAAATAATCTAAATATTTCAACATAAAAAAAGGAGCAGATTAAATTCTACTCCTTTCTTTTTATAGTTACTCGTTGAGTATGAGTAATTGTTCTAATTCATTTATCTTATCACGCAATGCTTGTCGTTCATCGTGCAACTCTTTAGGGTCGTAAAGGTCAAGAATGATTTGGTTAGGCTCACTTGTAGCCATCATAGCCATTTGGTATTCCATATTTTTTACTACCTTATAGTCGGTGTTAGCAAGTTGTTGTTTGAGAGTGGAAATTTGTGTATTTACTTTTAGAATATCAACTTTTTGAACCCAAGTCCTTTCATATCTTTGTTCTTCTTCATTGAATGAAAATATATTACTTGTTTCAAAAAACTCTTTTTTTTCTGGTTTTTCATTTATGTAAATACATTCAAAATAACCTTCATTTTTTAAGGATTGCTGTTTTTCTATATCATCAGTGTTATATATAGAAAAATCAAATTTTCTTACTTCTTTTATTAGTTCCATAATTATTTATTTTATACATTCAACTAAAACCCATAATATAACATAGTACCCATCATTAGATAACTTAGTATATCCATCGATATTAGTATTATAATCTGTTTGTGATAGATTAAGTCTAATACATTTGAATTTTGCATATTTATATGATATTACATCAGCTATAGAACATGTTAATCTTGTCATAGTCCATCTAATAGGATTATTTGCAGGATAACCATAGTGGGTTGAAGGTCTTGCTTGTCCGTAGTTTGTGGTCATATTATATAAATTACAATACTCTGGATCAGGCATATTACAACCACAAATATGTAATTTCAAACCAAAAGGATTATATATTTCAATTTCAGAACCAACATATTCTAAATCCGATTCTAAAGATATACTTGTATTTTCATATTCAACAACTGGTAATGATATTGCTATTGTATTGCCTAAATTACCTAAAAGTATTTTGCTTCCAGTTTTTTTAATATCAATTATATAAATTGTATTATTACCACTAACGATGCTACCTTTTGAATACGAAGCAAGTATGGACTGTGATATGATAGGTAATGCCGAATGAAACCCATAGAAATGCGTACCAAACACACGACCATCGTCATATACTCTAAATGGTGCGGAATTTACATTTTCCCAATTTGCTCCAGCCCAAAAGCGTAACCTATTATTGTCCGACAAACCACTAATACCTGCTTGAACTTCTCCGCTTGTATCCTTCATACCAATCAAGTTAGTCATTACCAATCCACCAATAATGTCGGTTGAGCCTTTCATAGCATTATTGAGAGTTATGAGTGCTTGTTGTTCCGCTGAAGTACCCTCCCAAGGGATATATTTATTCCCTTCAGCAAGTTTAACACCAAACGCAGTAAAGCCTACACCTTTAGTTGAACCATTTTGACCTCCATATATCAATAACACATCGGTTGATAGGATAGTTGAAGGTGTTGTTAATTTATATATCAATTTATTATCGGTGTAAGGTATTGTCCATATTTTTTTTGTTGTAGATATTGAACTATCAAAAATAGCAATTGCTATATTTGTCGGCGTAAGAGAGCCATTTTTTAATAAAATAGATTCTATTGAAAATACATACTCAGTATTGGCTTTTAATGGAGTTGTTAAATTTTTATCATCATTACTATTGGGTCTAAATTTAACATTATTATAGTTACTGCTTGTATCTATTTCAAAATTGATTAGCATTGCTCCATTTAGTATGTTTTCTTTCGCTTCAATTATATCCGCATCATTAGGTTTATATGAAGTGGCTTTGTCGCCTTGCTCAAGTTGAATTTTTACTTTTGAAATTTCATCTGGTGTTATCGTTGTATTATCAGATTTTCTTAAAATAAGGCAAATATACCTTGTGTCGTTGTGTAATGTATGAGGTGCATCGTTATGTCCACCTACGAATGTTTCTTTACCTAAGTATTTTTTGTTTTCGTCAAACTGAGTAAAGGCAGCCATATAACCACTATTATGTATTTTTACATAAATATTGCCTTTTACTCCAATAGGCTCTTTTACTCTTATACGTGTAGTTGATTGATATTTACACACTGTTGCATAATCTTTTCCTATTGCGGAGTTCTCAGAAAAAGAACCTTGTTCCCATTTTGAAGGTATATTAGAGATTAAATTAACTCCACCGATTTCCAAGTTATTTATTGCTGTATCATCGGTATATTTTACTTTTTCGCTCCAATGTGATGCAACAAAAGTCGCACTTGCTTGGTTAGCGGTAAGAATAGTTCCTGCTTTGTAAGATATATTATTTACAGTCGTACCACTCGCTAAAATCCAAAGGTCGCCAACATCATAATTACTTGGTTGAGCGATGAAAGTAGTAGATTTCCAGTTTGCCGTTGTTTGCGCTTGCGTTGCTTTAGTGTTTGCATTATTAGCCGTAGAGTTAGCCGTATCAGCGGTTGTTTGCGCCTGTGTTGCCTTGCTATTTGCACTATCGGCGATTGATTGTACCTCTTGTACTCCACTCAATAAAGAGTCAAGAGCATTGCCTAAATCGCTCGTACCACCTTGAAATGAAGTCTTAGCGTTGATAAGCATTTCAAAAGTTCCATTTGCATTTGGCGCAAATTGAATAAAATTCTCTTGCTTATTTCTATCGCCAAAGTACATTGAGCCATAAGAATATAGTTCGGGGTAAGCCTCAATGATAACATTACCATTTTCATCGAAAACTTTTTGGTGATAAACAATACCAGTAATATCTTTTCCTACAAGTGAGAATGAGTTTATACCACTATACATAATAAATGACGGTGAATTTTCTCCTACCGTATTCATTTCTATAACCGATTGTCTATCCGTATTAGTTGTATTACCCATTTGGACAATAATATCACCCTCACTTGGTGTGTCGGAGTTATTTTCATATTCTCCCGTTACATTAGAAAGAACAATAAAATTACTACCCACCTCTACTACTTTTCTCCAATAGTATTTAGGTGCATAACCAACACGTTGGCAACGAGCAAGGTCATCAAGCATAAATTGGTTACTTACACTGCCCTCTTTTGTATCAAAGTAACATTTGAAATTACCATTTTCAAGCGTTTCTACTTGGTTACATTCCATAGCAGCAGCGGATTGAATAACTATACCACCTTGGAATTGTATTTGTTGGATAATAAATTCGGTTGCCTTTAGTTTCTTTCTTACGTTTATATTATCAACGGTAAGTGTAGAATTACCATTTTCATCCTCTTTTAGTTCAAATCCAGTACCCATTACCTCATCACCACCATACAAAGGAGACTTAATAGTGGGAGTTTTTAATTTTTGAGTTGTTAATGCATCTTTTACTTCGACATCTTTTTCAAATGTCATACTATTAGGCATCGTTTCATTAACGTTTTTTCTTAAAAATTGGTCTTCCAATGGTATTGTGTTTTCTTCTATATTAAAAGCCTCGTTTATTGCTTTAATAACTCCATCAACTACATTTTGAGTTATACCTCTATGTATTGAAATGGTATCAACCAACCCAACGCTAATTTTAGGTAGAGCCTCTTCCGCTTTTACTTCGTATTTATAATCATTTACATAAAAGTTATATGTATGGTTATTGTATCTTACATTTAATTTACAATTCTCACTAAGTCTTTCGGTGAATGAGGTATTTTCTTGTAAGTATATGCGACTAAAGTCTATTTGGAAGTTCCATTTATCAACATTATTTTGGAACATATATTTTATAATTTCTTTCCTCAAATTTTCTTCTGCCTCTAATACATAACTCTTTGGCATATCAATGTTAAGCAAAACGAACTTATCTCCTGCTTTTGGTAATACCCCCTTATCCTTATTAGGGTAAGTTTCATTGAAAGTTTTATTGTCTTTTTTAAGAACTAACCAAATACTATTTTTACTGCTATCTTGTTGAGCAACATCGTACCTACCAAAATGACCAGATGTCTTTTCTTCCCAATCACCACCAATAGGTTTATAATTATAAGTCATTATAGGGTTTAATACATCCTCATAAGACTCGTTATTATCCTCACTTTGACGAGTTTTTACCATTATTTCAAATGTACACGCAGCGCAATCACCACTTGTCATAGCCACTTGCATATTACCACCAACTATTTTATGGTCAAATAAATTGAAGCCTTTATCACTATTAGTTATTGGTATTTTTACATAAAAGTAAGGGTGTATATAATTACCTTTTTCGTCAATATCGTTATTGTCATTGTCGTCAAAAGCAACCTCTAATATCTCATCAATAGGGTCGTTGTTTGCATTTGTTACATTAGTAATATTTGGGTATATTCCCGAAAACTCTTGAATATGCTCGTTTTGGTTGCTTTCACTCCATTCGGTTTCAAATTCATAATAATTACCGTTTTCATCTTTATAGTTATCATTATGAACACCTAATTGTATATATTCACCACCTATAACATCAACGTTAAAATCTTCATTTGCATAAGGGTAATTTATAGCGTTATAGAATTTTCTTTCACCCACACTATCACGATATAGTGGAGGCATAAGATGTGGCATGGTAGGTATTTTGCTTACCATTTTTTGATAAAACCCTTCGCCATTCCAACTATCATCGGGAGTGCCATTTATGGAAATACCAATATCGGAAAGGTCTATTTTTTTAGTTTCGTTCAAAAACCAACCTTCTTGGGCATCATTATCTGGGTAAACAATGGAAATATTATATAATTTTATATCTATATAATCACCCATATTTATTACTGCTGGGTACTCTATTTTTTTATGCAATGCAATTATATCCCTTTTTTTTATAGAGTCGCTTGTTGTAAATTCACAACATATTTTGCTATAATATAAGCCTTTAGGGATAGAATTAGCGACTAATGAGATATTAATTGTTCTTTTTATTTCTAAGGCATAATAATCTCGTTTGTTTTCATCTTCTTTTTTTGTCCAAGTATATGTTTTTTTGTAACTATTTGTTGTAGGCGTACATTGTATTCTATCTTTTTGGAAGTTAGGCAACAAATAACTATTATTAAAACTAATAGGACTACATAATAAGTCCGATAATACAGATGGTGAAAATATATATGCTTTTTCCGGTATCAATACAGCATTACCATTTGGAGAATTAAACACTGATTGCATTTTATGCAATTCATATATATCTATATCAAATTTTATTTCAACAATACTATTATTTTCTCTTATAGACTCAAAAGGCATAATAAAAGTATGTTTAATGCTTGTTTGATTTTGGTATTTTAGACCAGCTTTATTTAATGTAGTATCACTAAATATAGGTTGGGTTTCGCTCTTTTGAAAATATTTAACATTACCATTCAAAGGCATTTTCTTGTCAAACTTCTTCATATCGGTAATAGTAATCATATCATTTGTAAGAATACTATTACTTTCTAAAGGAGTAGCCTCAATAATGCCTTTTTGCGACCAGTTAGGATAATAGAAAGGAATATTTTTATCGCTACCATAACCACTAATACGAGTTATTTTTCTAAAGTTTGCATTGTTCTTTTTTATACTCAATAGAGACTCATCAGCACCATATTCCAAAGTAACATCACTTATGTTTTCCGAGCAGTCTTTTACAATAATATTTGTACCCTCAAAATAGAAAGGTATCTCCCATTGATTGTAAATTTCTTGAATAGCAGCACTCAAATAAACATTTTCTAAAGTAATGTCCTTTGTTTCTTTCGTTTTTTCATTGTTTTGAACCGAACTATCTACACTCACCCTATAAGGCAAATTACTATTCTCTAATGACTTGTTAATTATTTCGGCAAATTCCATTAAGTTACAACGAACATAAACACTTGTATCTTCGTTTTGGTCAACATTCACAAAGTAAATATTTTCCAATACAAAACGCTCGGAATATAACGTAATGTCGTGTTTGTACATAACCGATGTATTATTTTTAGATGATGACGGAATTTGACGAATGTAATACTTTTCTCCATTAAAAGTAGCATATACGTTAATATCCCAATCATTATCAAGGCAACGAGGGTATTCAATAGAGGCAGTAATTGTAGGTGTTGCAGCCATACGTTGCGCATTATATGTAAAAGTGTTAATGACTATTTGCTCGTCATCAACACCATTAGGGAATGGGGTATCATTGACCCCATCCACATATCTAAATAAACTTAATTCATTGACCATAAATAATTTACTTTTTAAAGTTATTAAATATTGTTCATTTCTTCTTTCATTTTTGCCTCTTGCTCTGCTTGCCATTGAGCCACGAGGGCATCGCCTTCTTCAACTGAAATTTCAGTCCAATCATCTGGATTTTCTGCACCATTCAAGTCTGCTACTTTGAGCATCAAAGGCTCTTGATTTTCATCAAGAGTTTTCTTTGTGAGATACATTCCCTCACCTGCGACTAATTTTACTTTTGTTAGAATTTCCATATTATTTTGCTATTGTTATAAGTTTAACATTAAGTGCTATATCTTCCCAAGTCAATAATTCGCCATACTTGGTGATTTCGGTTTCACCAATACCAAGAAACTCGCAATCTTCTACTGATGGTTTGGTTAATTTCCAAGTATCCCAAGATTCGTAAGGAGTTGTATGTAAAGTTAGTATTCTTGATGTTGCTCCTTCATCTTCATAGCCTAATGTGTTTGCTCCATTCAACGCATGCCAAATGATGTATTTGATGCTTTGCCTTGACAATAGTGGACATGCACTTACATTCCAATTGCCAGTCATCCATTCAGTAAATCTTAATGTTACTAATTCTTCTCCGTGAGAAATATTTATTGAGTTTGCAAGATTTTTTATAGATGATAATTTTATATAGTTTATCCCACTAACCAAATAAAAAGGGTTAATCATAGTTGTACAAGAATCAGTATTTAATTCACATTCTTGCAAAGACCCACAATAGGAAAAAATTTCATTATAATTTATACATTTAGGTGCATTTATAACCACTTTTCCTGTAAGTCTTTTACATCTCATGAGCATTTTTGCACAGTTTTCCGCATTAGGAAAATCACTTATAAAAAATCTATTAATATTTGTATTCCTAAAAGTCTCTCTCAAATCTTTTGTCAATTCAAATGATACGTCTGGACAATATATAATATCGTTTCTGTATGCAAATTGTTGGTATCTATTTTCTCTTGTGTTATCCCAATTATCCATTATTTCTTTTGCTACCCTAATACCTTCAGTGTTAACTGAGTTAATTTCATCACTCTCATCGTTGGTGTAACCTATTGTCGTAAAATCATAACCATCACCACTAACTCGTGAAGTAACTACAACTTTGCTTAAACCTTCATACTCTTCTGCTGGAACTATAATAGTTTCTCCATTATTATCTATAGTTATTCGTTTTTCTTCAAGATGTGGTTCTATACTACGAATTGCATCAGCCATCTCACTTGGAGCATAGGTGTTGTCAGTACCATTTTTAGAACGAATAGCATCTGCTATATTCTCAAAATTACTTTCTTCTGTATAAACGTGTGCCATTAGTACCTCCTATTATCTGCGTTGTTTTGACTCAATTCTACATTTGTGATGACAAGTTTATTGTCAACAATACTTAGATTTACCATTGCGGTATCTCCTTTCTCGCCTTTCTCTCCATCAGCACCTTTTTCACCTTGCAAACCTTGCTCACCTCTATCTCCTTTGTCTCCTTTATCACCCTTTTCGCCTTTTGCACCATCTGCGCCTTTCTCGCCTTTTTCGCCTTGTATTCCTTGAATACCTTGAACTCCTTGCGGACCTCTTTCTCCTTGCTCTCCTTTCTCGCCACGTTCACCTTTGAGGTTAGCCGATGATGTACCACTTGCAGATGTTATGGTGAGTATAGTTCCGTTCCAAGAATGAGTAGCAGAAATACCATTTGCTCCGTCTTTTCCGTCTTTACCTGCTACACCTTGTTCTCCTTTTTCACCACGTTCACCTTGAATACCTTGTTCGCCCTTTTCTCCTTTGAAATCTCCGCTTTCTTTGGCTTCTTTCAAAGCGTTATCTATTGCACTATCAAGGTCATTAGTTGAGAGTTTATCGTTAAGCAAATCGTCAGTTTCTTTCTTGTTATAGTAATTTTCAAGGTTAGGAGAACTTATAGGTGTTTGTGCCATTATTATTGCACTTACACGTTCTTCTACTCTTGGGAATACCAATACCCTCTTGCAAGTACATTCGTTATTGAGCGACATAATTTACCTCCGTTTTTTCAAATAGACTTTCTGTGTTTTGGTAGTTATCCTCAAATTTGTCGTTATTTTCACGAGTTTCTATCGCAACCCATAAATAACCATTATCATTGAATGTACCACTTGGTATTGTTACTATCAATGTTGGCATTGTGTAACCATTCAACTTCATAGTGCTTGTATAGCAATTTAAGGACTCTAACTCGGTATTATCACCATTCCATTGCACGACAAACTCTTTTCCATCTTTGTTTTGTCGTATGCGAATTTTCACATATTCTTGGGTTGGGTCTATTACATCGTTCAATGTAATAGACTCCCCATTTATCATTTTCTCTTTACCTTCTTTAGTTAATAATAACAACTCCAAAGGTAAGTCTGTGTTTGTTGAGATTTTCATGAGTTATTCTCCTTTATTAACGCATTCATTACATTCTAAGTCCTCGGCAGAGCGAATAATTATACATTCACTTGCTTTTTTAATCAAGGGACATTTATAACCTAAGTTAATTGCATCTTCAAGTTTATCGTTGTGCTTTTGTAACGCATCGTATTTTTCCTTAAAGAATTGTTTGTATTTTGCAACCTCTTCTTTATACTCCCTAAATTCTTTGCGCACAAGTTCACGTTCTTTACGTTCCTCTTCTAATAGTGAGTGGTAGTTTTCAATGTCAATCTTGTCCTTATTCGGCTTTGCGTTATAAATCGCAATAATAGCCGTTGTAATACCTCCAATGCCACCGACACTACCTAAGACTATACTTAATATGTTATACCATTCCATTTTACTCCTCCTCTCCTTTTTTGTTCTCGTTATTATTATTGTTTTGCGCTTGTAACTCCATTTGTTGCTTTTGCTTTTCTAATGCCTTTCTTTCGGCTTCATCGGCTTGTTTTTGCACTCGTACCTTTTCATCTGGTTTTGACAATGTGTTTATTTCAATAGCCGTTTCCTCCGATATTATATTAGCATTTTTCAATGTTGCAACCATTTGATTATATTCGTAGTCGTTTAATGGTCGCCATACTTTGAATTTAGCATTGATGCGTAAATCTTGAAACTCGGTTATTGCCGTTAAGTGTTCTCCGCTATTAACCAATTCTTTCGCTAAACCATACTTAAATAAGCGTGCCATTTTATCGGCTACATTTTGCCAATCAATCACATTTTGTAATGCTAATTCGTTGTCTTGACTTTGTGTTAATTGTACCGCAATACCACTAACATCACCCGACATCTTAATGTCTTTTGGTAAGATAAATGTTGTTGACGAACCTAATTGAATACTCTCTAACATCATATTCAATGTGTCAATTGTTCCTTGTGGTGTAGGTGGTGTAAGGAATTTTGCATCGCCACTACCCTCAATTGAACTATCTTGCAAGACAATACTACCAGCGATTTTTTTAGCGTTGTCTTTGAATTTACCTTTAACATAAAGAATACCCCAACCCCATCTCTTTTGAATAACTGTAAATACGTTATATAATTCCTCAAAACTTTCGATGATTGGTTGTACGTTATTCCAAGCAACATCGCCACGCTTAGTAATCAAAGGTATTTCATCAAAGCCGTGTTCTTGTGGTGTGTGTCGTCTCCAACCTTTTTGCTCTCCATCAATGCCATCGCTTGCGTCATAAGTAATACGATAAAGGTATTTGTCGTCATAACTATCAATAGTTTCAATGCCATAGTTATCTACGTACCAAACACTCTCTAATATTCTATCCCCATTATTGTCATTGTGAGGACATAGAACATAGTCTGGGTACGATAAAATACGACTCTTAATTTTTCCGTCTTTATCGAAATAATACAATAAGCCTACATCACCACAACTCTTTTGAATATCTACCATTTTATACTTCATACCGTCTTGGTTGCGCAAATCCCAATATTGTTTGAATGTTATAAAATTGCGTTGTTGTGTGTCCGTAGGCTCAATATCCATAAGCGTAAACTGCATTGGATTTGCTGCAAGGTGCATCACTTGCTTGTTCTTGATACACATTTGTATCGGAATAGACATTCTATATGTATTGATTTCTTGATACATACCGTTACTCAACTTTTGATGTATTGACGGTATATTTTCATCAAACAATACTTTATGACTATTCGGGTCTAACTCCCTCAAAAAGTCCTCTTGCGTAATTTCTTTCTTTTTGAAATTAGGCAATGTAGCCGTTCTAAGTGAATTAGGATTAACCTCATCGTTAGAATAACTATCGCTACCCCAACTTATAGAACCTCTCGTAAAAGGCTTTTTCATCTTTAGTTTGTCGGGGTTGTTTAGCAACTCTTCAATTTGTTCTCTGTAATTCATTCTTATTTCTCTACTAAGTTATACATTTTGATTGCCTCTTCTTTCGTAATTGGCTTTCTTGATACTTCTCTACCACAACTTGGGCAAATAGCATCGTATTTAGCATTCACGATAATCACTTGGTCTTTTTGTTCGTCTGAAACATTAAACTGATTATTAAGTTTAACACGCAAGTCGGCTTGAATTTTTAATGCGTCTTTTACGTCTATTTCGTTTTTTTCTAATGCCGTTTGTGTTGCCTTAATCAAATTTATCATTTCATTTTTGTTCTCATCGAATGATAAATCCTCATACTTTTTACCTTTGTTGTTTTTAGAGAAATTCTGTTCTATATATATTTTTAAGAATTGAATAGCACTTGTTTGTTGGTATGTTTCACAATAGTCTGGATTGAAATTCCCGTCTTTCCCAAACAAACACTTATATGCTATATTTGCATCCTCAAAATGTTGAGTTAATATAACAAAAGATATATCTCTTGTCGTGATATTATATCCAACCGCCTTGCAGTCGTCAATACATTTTTTTATTTCTTCGTTATTTATCATAATCTATGCCCAAAAACCTTCATCGTATATATCAGTATCACCTTTCTTATCATCATCATCCTCTTCCATAAAACCAGCAGTTCTTTCCAATTCCTCGCCATAAGGATATTCTAAACACGCAAAAAATCTCATCGCACAAGGGTCAAGCAAGTCCATTGACCTATCCTTGCCTAATTTAGCATTCATTTCTTTTTTAGACATCAATGCTTTTTTGCCACTTGGCATATCCTTGAAACGAACTACAGAACATTCTTCCATAAATTCCGCTTGTATAGTGATGTTTTCTTTGAGTTTTTGGTGTTCATATATCTTTTTGGCTATTTTATCATCAAACGATAAATAACCTCGTTTAATAGCCTCTACAAGCCTTAAATAGCACTCTGCTTTTAGGTTATATGCTGCTCTACCATATAACCCTATCGGTTGTCTATATGACACAAAAGGTATTGCGTCTGGAATATAGTCGTTGATATATGTACCACGAATAGCATCATATATAATATGTGAGTCGGCAATATTATGGTCTGCTGCAAACATCTGTAACCTTTCCGCATTCATTCGTGGAGTTGTTTGTCCTAAAATCAATATATCCTCTATATGAAAGCCATTCCACGCTATTGCTAAAAAGTTGTCCGTACCTGTGTCCGCTAAGTCGCAAGTTACCCATTTGTCGCCATTTCGTTGAGGGTCGTTCATAAATACCTCGTTAGCAACATCTGATGGTATTGGAGCATTTTCATCTTCACTCGGTGATACATTCCAGTTACCTTCCAATAACTGTTGAGCATTACGACCACCCATTACCGCTACCGAACCTACGTACCCTTTATTCCCTTCAACCATTGCTTTATTTTCGGACATCTTGCCTAAATAAAACGTAAACGATTTAATTAAGTCCTCGTATGTAGCAGTACCAGTTGAGCCATTGATTTTTGCCAAAGTTCTATCAATTGTAATTTTACACTTTTGATAAACCTCTTTTTTCGTATCTCCCCAAACTACATCATTAACAGTTTCTCCGTTCATAAAGAAATATCTCACTACTCCCTCTCTCTCTGGCATAATAAAACCATCTGCACCAATATACCAATCTAAGAATTTACGTAACCAATGATTCCTATCTGGGTTGGTTGTCATACGAACTTTACCAGTCCATTGTGCCATACCACGATTACGAGTATAGATAGCAGAAAAACATTCCCAAGTAAAACCAGTACCCTCGTCAAAATAGATAAAGTCATACTGACGACCTTTGAAACGTTGTAATACTTTTTCACGAGATTGGTCAGAAACGTGCGTTACGTCTATCCTCGCCCCACTCTCCTTGAATGTAACTTTTGGTTCACCAGACTCAACAACATCAATAGCACTACCATATATCTCTTTGAATGTATCAATCAAACCACCAGATGCCCTCGCATCACCCAAGTTATTACGCAAGAACAAACCTCTAAAATGACTGTCATTTGACGGTTCTGCGACAGATAAACACGCTGCAAACGACTTTCCACCACCAAGCACACCTCCTCCTACAACAAAATCAAGATTTGTTCTTACAAATTTTTCTTGAAATCCTGCCTGTGGTCGTATTATCTTAGTTTGTTCTGCCATACATTATTTATTTTAATGCAAAAGTACAACATATTTATTAGTTATGCAACTAAAAAACATTAAAGTTATTTCGATACGAAAAAACTATACACAAAAAAATTTGGTGGTTTTTCTATAATGTTGTAATTTTGTCCGTGAATTATTATAAACAAACACAATATATATGAAATTTACTAAAGACGAAGCCTACAAAGAACTTGTAGCAAGGATGACGGCAAAGGGAGAAAAACTCAATTTGTCGGAACGCAGTGTAAATGAGCAATTAGAAACACTAATCTCATTGATTGCAAACGAGGAAATGGAATTGACAGATTTTGTGGAAAAGATTTTACCCGTAGTAAAAACAACCGATGCAAATGTACGCAATGATGTTTCAAAAGGTATTAAAGACTACACGGACAAAAATCCTTACAAACAAAACGACCCCCAACCACAAACTCCTCCAAACGACCCTAATGATACCAAAACCGACTTTGAGAAGCGTTTAGAGGCATTAGAGAAACGAAACCAAGAGTTAGAACTTAAAGCACTCACCGAAACAAAGAAAGCAAGTTTACGTGCGTATTTGAAAGAGAAGGGTGTGGCAAATGAAGAATGGATTGACTTGATGTTGACTGAAATTGCTATTTCGGGAGAAACGGAAATTGAACAAAAAGGCAATACTCTTGTAGAGATGTACAATAAAATGTACGCTAATATGCCTAATGACACTACTCCAAAAGGAAGTGGAGGTGGAAGTCAAGATAGTAAATTGAGCGAGAAAATCAAGGCTGCTGCCGAATTGGCAAAAGCACAACAACTTATTTAACAATTTAATTTTTTAGTAAAAACTTAATTATGAGCGAAATTATTGGAACTTTTAGAGGTTCAATCCTCTCTCAAGGTAAAGGTAATATTGGTGGCGCACGTTCAGTTTTTGCAAAATTCAAAGGTGGTGTCAAAAATGAACTCGTATATCCTTATAATGGTGGTATGATTGTTAATGCACCTAAAGGTGAGGGTTTTAAATTTTTTGCAGGCGACCTTATGGAATTTCGCACTAATGAAAAATATGCTAACCCAGAGGTTTACCTTTTGAAAACTTATTTGGTAGAAAGCGTTAGCGGTTCTACCGTAAATATCGTAAAAGACGGTTACAAACACGTACCATTCGTAGGCGACAAACTTGGTGTTGCTCCAGAGGAAATCGGTGGCGAAATGACATCGGCTACTATCACCGCAGTTAAAACTGCTAAAGTTGGTGAAGTTGAAGTATGGGCTTGTACAATGAGTGACACACTTACCGCAGAGAAAGGTGACGTGTTGGTAGAAGCAGGCGAAGATGGCAAAATGCTTGTTAAAGCAATCAACGCATTTGCGGATTGCGATGGTGATATGCCTTACGTTGGTGCAGAAAGCGCAGACGACTTTGAAAAAGCAAAATATTTCTATACTCCTGCCGTAGGTGGTGTTTACATTTTAATTCATAAAATGTCTCCACTCCCAGCGTGTGTATTGGCGGTGAATAAATCTCAATTTAACGGGTTGTATAAATTGCCTACTGTAGGTTAATAAAATAAGGAGGATTAAACGATGAAATTTGAAAATAGTGATTATAACAAAATTTGGAAAAGTAATGAGGGTCGAAAAGTCCTTGAAATGATTTTGTCGGAAGAGGGCTTTATCAAACCTAACTATACTTTCTATCTTGAAAAATTCCGCATTGACCCAGTCCTTACTCCTACAAATGATAAAGGTGAGGCTATCTTTACATCGACAATGCGTGAATCGGCTACTGCCGACCTTATGGATATGCGTGCGCCTCTTGGTGATACTCGTGTCGCTGACAAAAAAGGTCTTGCTTACTACAATGGTCGTATTCCAGACTTTGCACCAGCAGGTTTCGTAGAAAAAGCAACAGAACGCTACTACAAAGAGAAAAACTTTGCACAATTTGGTGATACTGCTCTTATTGCACAATACGCAACTAACGAAATCCAACGTATGACCGATAGTGCTAATATGACTATGTCTTACCTCGCTGCTAAAGCACTTTCTACTGGTGAGACTATCTACGATATGGGTGAAGGTATTCATAGCGCAATCTATAAATCATATATCCCAACCGCTAACTTCGTTAAAGCAGGTTCAAAAGTATGGTCAGACCCTACTTGTCCTATTCTTGACGAAATGGCTCGTATCGAAGAAGAGTTCAAAAATAAATGGGGTGTTGAGTTCTCAATGCAATGGGAAATGACACAAGAAATGTTTGATGCTTATTTCTTGAAAAACAACCAAGTTAAAGAATGGGTACAATATTTCCGTACTATCAACAATACTCCACTTCCATCAATGGGTGTTCTTACTCGTGATTTGGCTAAAGAAGCAATCGTTGCTCACCCACATAACATCTCACCTATCGTTATTATTGACGAAAAACAAAAAGATGTTAATCAAGGTATTGTTCGTGGTTGGAAAGAAGGTATTGCGGTATTGCGCCCAGCAGGTTATGCAGGTTATATCCGTAGAGCATCGGTTCTTGACGAGGAAATCTTTAGTCGTTTCGGTAACAAGGTAAATTCATACAACTTTACTTCTGCATTGAATGGTCTTGGTGTATGGATGAATAGTGTAGTTGTTAATGGTAACTTCCAAGAATGGCACACAGACTTGTTTATCAAGGCTATCCCTACTCTTGATGAGTTCTTGTATCACGTTATTGTTGACACTAAAACTGCTAACTAATAATGGCAATAGAATTTGACATAATCAAATATATATGTGGCTTGACCGACTATACTATTAGTGAGTCGGTTGCCACTAATATTGCGTTGAAACGTGGTGTGTCAGAGATAACCGAATACGAGGAATTAACACAAAAAGACAACGACTTATTACTTGCCGATGTATTGGTATCATTGGTATTTAGACCTAAAAAAACCGCAAGTACATCGCAATCTCACGGTGGTTATTCTGTTAGTATAGGTAGTGAAGAAACTCACGATATTGATAAATTGCTTGAATACGCAAAAAAACTATACGAAAAATGGGAAGAACCAATACCAGAGATGTTGAACAATATTGGTAATTTAGAATGGCTTGATATGTAATTATGGGAATGAGAAAGTTAATTGAAGAATACCCTTTTAGTGGTTTGTTTTACCGCACTTTTATAGACGATAGTAAACCTCTTATAGAGCAAGTTGAGGAAAAGTTGGAATTACTAAAAACTAAATGTGATATTCAACAAGTTTCTCAAAGTGATGGTGGTAATTTCTTTAACGCATCATTTAAGATTTACATACCGATAAATACTAATTCTAAACTAAAAGTTCAACGTGGTGATTTATTTGAGGGTAATATGTATGGTATGACGGTCAATGGCGAAATAATAGGTATATATGCTTCTCAACTTGGTGGTTGTACTATTTATATTAAAGATAGAGATGTATAGCGTATGGCAAAAGAAAATGTATTTATAAATAAATTGGCTAACGAGTTATTAAAAACGGGGAAACGATTTATAGGAGAGGCATTACGAACAAAAGAATATCAACATCGAACTGGGAATCTATATGATAGTTATGGCGCAGCAGTTTATTATAAAGGGCAATTGATTAGATTTTATGCTCCTTCACCTAAATCTGAAAAGGAACATAAATCTGGGAAAAGAGGAGTAGAAGAAATAAAAAACTTTCTGCAAAATCAACATAAGCCAGCAAGTAATTCTTTGGTTTTAACTGTAGCAGTAGCAATGTTTTATGGCTCTATTCTTGAAAACAGAATACAATATAAATATAAAGTTATTACACAAATAGATTCTCTTGTTAGAAACGCCTCTGAAAAGATAGGAGCAACAGTATATAGTTTTGGTATAAATAAAAAATGAATAAGAATAACATAAACATATCAATGATAGAGAACTACTTATTTAGCATTTTAGATAATGTAGTAAGTAATAATACCTTTGTAGGTACATTACCAACAACAACTGATGCTAAATGGAGCGATATGGTTCTTATTGATTGCCCTAATGGTGTTTCAGATTTAATGGCTATGGGTAGGTCAACGGTCTTAATTTGGTTGTACGCTAAACCTAATTCTAATGGTACTAAAAATGTGGCTCTGATGTCTCAATTAGAGACTAAACTAAATGAGGTCATAGAAACCGCAGACAATCCTAATTACCAGATAAACCGCAGAAGTACATATCAAGACTATGATGATGATAGAAAATGGCATTGTAATATAGTCGAATTAAACTTACAAATATTTTAATAATAATAATAATAATCTTAAAAAAAAATTATATTATGGCAAAGGTAACAAAAGTATTAGACTCAGGTAGAACCGTTTTTACCAACTTGAAGTATATGTACGTTACTCCTTGGATGAAACAAGAAGATGGTACTTACGAATTGGGTAGCGACATTTATGACTTGGTGAATATCGTGGGCGACTCTACAAATGTGGAACAAGCAGAAAACGAGGTAAACGAAATCGAACACGAATTTAGTTCAGAACCACTTTACGAGGCAGTAACTTTAGGTACTAAAACATTCACTACTGAATGTGTTGACTACCAAAACGATGTTTTGAAAGTTCTCTTTGGTTGGAAAGAAGAAGGTGGTATTTTGGCTGCTCCATCTGACTACGAAGAACTTTATTGTGCAATCGAACTTGGTTTCAATAGCACTGATAAAGTAGTGGTTCTTCCAAAAGTAAAAATGAACTCACGTGCCGTGTTGGCATCTATGAAAACTGATGTTTCTCGTGGTAACATCACTGGTACTGCTTACTCGGCTTGGGTTAAAGGCGGTTCTGGTAACGCAATCAAAACCGATATGTTTATCATATCAGGTGGTGCAGAAGGTGAAACTGCAACTTATACTTTGAGTGAAGTAGAACCAACTGTATAAGTATAAACTTATTACGTATAAGGGAGGTGGATGGTAAAAAATTCTTCCTCCCTTATTTTATTATTTGAAATAAATATATTAACTTTGTATAGTGGAATAGATAGGAGTAATTAACCTATTGACAAAGAGAAACCGACACTCTTTTCCACTTTTATATTTGTCGGTATAATTATAAAGTCGGAAATTATGAAACAAAAACATTATGGCATTGGCACAAATATATACAAAATAAAAGGAAGTGCTAATAAGGAAACTTTTAAGTTTTATAGAACTTGGTCTAATATGTTAGAAAGGTGTTATGATGAAAAATATACAAAAAAACACCCTACATACAAAAAATGCACCGTTTGTGAAGAATGGAGAGATTTGAGTGGTTTTAAGCAATGGTTTGATGAAAATTATATAGATGGTTGGCATTTAGATAAGGATATTCTTATAAAAGGTAATAAAGTCTATAGTCCTAATACCTGTTGCTTTGTTCCACAAGAAATAAATAAATTGTTTGAGAAATCAAATGGCATTCGTGGTATATACCCAATAGGAGTGAGATTAAACAAAAAGAAAAATAAATTTGAGGCTTATATAAGCAAAAAAAATAAATTTATCTCTTTAGGTTTATATTCTAATGTAAATGATGCTTTTTTATCGTACAAAAAAGAAAAAGAGGAATACATTAAAGAACTTGCCAATAAATATAAAGGTCAATTACCATCAAATGTTTATAATGTTTTAATAAATTACGAAGTTGATATAAACGATTAAAAATAACACTATGGCAAAGAAAATAATTAAAGCGGAAAATACGCAAAAGAAAGAAGAAAAGAAAATAGAGAAAGTACAAGGTGTGTCGGATAGTTCAATGGAAAAATTAGCAAGAATTATGTCTGATGCACCTTCTTTAGTTAAACTTGCAGGTACTGAATGGGAGATACGTGGATTGAAACCAGCAGTACAATGGGAAATAGCACGTTTGGCTTGTGAAATTAAGAAAGTCGAAAGTGCTACTTATGGCGATATTTTACAAGATTTGGCAAAGAATATTCCTACTGTCGTAAGAATTATCACTCTTGCTTTATTAAACGATAAAAAGCGCATTGAAGAGGAATTTGATATAGTCTATGACACTTTAATGTGGGAGTCTAACGTAAATGAATTTGCTACGCTATTGTTTGAAATATTAGAGTTACAAGATGTAAGTTTTTTTTTTCAAGCGAGGGAGGTTATAGAGATGTTTCGTCAGATGACTTTGGCGAGGAAGACGAAGATGACGGACGGACGGAAATGATATATGCCACAAGCGAATATGGTCAAATGATAGACTTTTTAAGAGCAAATACATTTGTAACCAGAGAGGAATATATGTGGCAATGGACTATCCCTCAAATAAGAATAGCGAGTGCAGATTTTACGCACGTTAGATATTTAAGCGAAAAACAAAAGAAAATGAAAGATGCTAAAGTCTTTGGCAAAAACAATGGAACAATGCTAAATGACTTGGGCATTCCAATTTTAGGAGAAAAATAAATTAGTTAATAACTTAAAACATAATATATATATGGCTATAGGATTTGACATAGTTATTCCTGATACGTTGTTAAAAAAAATAACAGACGCTGATAATAAATTAAAGCAATTAGGTAAGACTGCTGATGAAACACAAAAGTCGGTCAATAATGCCTTCAAGCAAATGATTGACGGTGATTTGGATGCGTTTATTAAAAAATTACAAACGGCTAATGCAGAAATAACAAAATTAGGTAATGTAAAGTTGCAAATTACTACTACAAATACTACTCAAAGCATTGATGACATAAATAAACTTATTCAGGCGGTGGGTCAGTTGAGTAAGGCAGAACAAGAACGAATTAGAGCATTAGCAGCAGCAGAATTACAAAAACGAACTAAATCTAATTTGTCAGAAGAGACTAAAAGACAAATATCAGAGGAGCAAAAATTAACCACCCAAATAAAAGCGCAGAACGCAGAATTAAGTGCCGAATATAAAAGAAGGAGCAAAGAGAATATTTCCATTGCGGATAATGAAGCCAGAAAGCGTATAGCAGCAACAAAACTTGCTACTAACGAAATTATTGCGCAAATGCAAAGAGAGACTCGTTTTAGGATACAAGAGGCTAATAGAATTGCAAAGTTAACTCAAACTCCAAATACTATAACTCGAAAAGACGTAGGTAAAATTATAGATGTTTCTCGTAATGCTACATCTATTAACCAAATGCAAACTGCAATTAAAAATCTTGAAAAAGCAAAACGAGACCTTGATACTACGGACAAAAAATATGATAAGACAATTAAGGCTATAAATAAAGAGATAGAAAATCAAAAACAAAGATTGAAGGAATTAGGTGTTCAAATGGATAACTATAAATCAAAAAGTAGTAATCTATTGAATATTTCCGAACAATTAACAAGACGACTTGCGTTAGTATTTAGTGTTTCTCAAGTTACGGGTTACGTAAAGAAACTTGCATCGGTTCGTGGTGAGTTTGAGTTGCAACAAAAATCACTTGCTGCTATCATTCAAAACAAAGACAAGGCTAATGAAATATTTGATAAAGTAACAAAACTTGCAGTACAATCTCCATTTCAGTTGAAGGAGTTGGTTACTTATACAAAACAATTAGCAGCATATAAAATCGAAACTGGCAAAATATATGATAATATGAAAATGTTAGCGGATATTTCTGCTGGTGTTGGTGTAGATATGTCTCGTTTAGTGCTTGCATACGGTCAAGTTGCAGCGGCTAATTATTTACGTGGTACGGAGTTGAGACAGTTTAGTGAGGCAGGTGTGAACATATTAGGTGGTTTGGCTGACTATTTTAGTGAATTACAAGGTCGTGCGGTCGGTGTGGCAGAAGTGTTTGATATGGTATCAAGACGTATGGTTAAATTTTCCGATGTAGAAGCGGTGTTACGTAAAATGACCGAAGAAGGTGGAGAGTTTTATAATATGCAAGCCATACAAGCCCAAACTCTTAAAGGTCAAATTTCCAACTTGAAAGATAGTATAGAAATTATGCTTAATGATATTGGAAAGTCGCAAGAAGGAAAATTAAAAGGTGGTGTTGCATTAGTTAGAGATTTAGTTGAGAATTGGAGGGCGTTTGCTTCTGTATTGCAAGATGTAAGTTTTGCATTGGTAATAAAAGGTGGTGTTGATTTATATAAAGGTTTTAGAGTTGCAAAGGATGATTTAGGTAGTTTCATTGGAGAAGCAAAAGGGTTGCCTAAGGTTGCAGCAAGTATAAAGAAAATGTTTTTTGATATTCAAAAGGCGATAGTGGCTCATCCGTATATAGCATTAGCAGCAGCAATAGCAGTTGTTGGTAAAGCATTATGGGATTGGAATAAGGCGGTTGAGGCACAAAATAAAGTTTATAAGGAAAATTCTGCCACATTATCAAACGAAATGCGTAATGTTGAAAAACTCAAGGAGGAATACGAGCAATTTTCTAATGCAATTGTAAAGGCAGAAACAGATATGCAGGTGGCTCGTAATAACAATGACCAAGACGCATATAATAAGGCACAAAAAAATGCTAATTTAGCAAGAAGAGAGCAATTAGAGTTATTAGATAAATTAAAAAGAGAATATCCAGAAATTTACGCAGGTCTTAACTCAGAAAAGGTTGGCACAGAAGAATTAACTATTGCTATAGAAGAATATAACAATGCGAAACGTACTCAAATAGCATTAAACGAAGGTAAAAAAGCAAGTTTTTTTGGAGGTGATAGCGAAGGTGAAAATATCAATGACGCACAATCTGAGATAAATGAATATATAAGTTTACTTGAAACTGCAAAAGGAAAAATAGGTCAAACTCTCAGTAAATTAGAAGTTAATTTTTATGAAGGTATTATTAACAAAGAACAATATGAAGAGGCGAAAAAATTATTGTTAGATACGGAAAAGGCAATTATAGATGATCTCCCTATTGATGAAATAGTAAAAAAACAAGATGCCTTTGTAACCTACGCAAAAACACTAAATATGTCATTTAGGAAAAATTTTGGAGACCTTAACACTGCTATATCCGAGGCTGAACGACAATGGAACGAAGGTTTTGGTTTTTTGGATTTTTTTGGAGTAGAAGACGCTCTTGATGATATACGAGATAAATGGGAAGATAATATAGATATATATAGGGCTGAATGGATTAAATTAGGAGAAGTTGACGAGTCAACCGAAGCAGGTAAGATTGCTGCAAAAAAATACCTTGATGGTATGATTGCTCAACTTGAAAGTAAAGATAAATATATTGTAAACGCCTTTAAGAATTGGTTAAAAGAAACATTGGGAGCGAAATTCCTTGAACCAGAAGATGAAAATGGTGGTGGTGAAAAACCACAATTAGAATGGGTAAAAAGAGTGAAAGATGATTTAGATAGCATACAAAAACAAATGCCTAAAAATATAGAATACTTACAGAGTATTTTTGAAGGGTTAGATTTCACTATTCAGTTGCCAGAGAACCAAGAGGATTACGAAGAATACTATAAGTTAGTTGTACAATGGGTTGATAAAATACGAAATGCGTATGATAGAGCATTGAATGATACAGATGTGCTTATTTCTAAAGAAGAAACAGAGTCATTAGGAAATGCGCTGAAATTTGCAGAGAAATATTTAGCAACTCTTGGTGGTGGTAAACAAAAAAAAGAAACTACTCCAGAAGATAAAACACCTGAACAAATACGAGTATTGAAAGAACTCCATAAATCATACATAGACCTCAATGATATTTTTGATGAAACCACATCAAAAAAAGGTGCGGTTGAGAAATTTGGCAACGCTTTTAAAGAGGCTTTTGATGTTGATATTAAGACTTATTGGGAGGGTCTTAAAGATATAAAAGGTTTCCAATTAGACTTTACTACCGAAGAAGGTATAGTTGCTGCATTTGATAAACTCATTAAAAGTATTCCAGACCAAAAGAAACGTGTTCAAGCCGAATTAGCCAAAGCGGAGTTTGTAATGGAGTACCGCATTCAAGCAAAAAAAGATGCCGACCAACAACTTAAAGATGATGTTCAAAAATTCTTTGACGATTATGAAATGAAAATTGAACTTGATAAGTTAGGCATAAGTGGTGATGCAGCAAATGCTTTGTTTGGCATTGAGTCAATGGACTTAGATAAGTTGCGTGAAAGTTTGACTCTAAAAAGAGATGAGTTTATTGGTCGTGGAATGGAAAAAGAATATAAGGCATTCCAAGATAAACTTACCGAAATGGAGGTCAAAGCACAACAAGAAAGGTTGAAAAAGTATTTAGGTAATATTCGTGATAATATTTCTGACCGAGCAAAACTTAAAATAGAGGAATTGCAAAAACT
>Ga0233386_1000032_pt1 | contig 68837 bp, 71 predicted proteins | sample ElkDunMinimDraft_17_FD_191544 | JGI IMG/M metagenome (GOLD analysis project Ga0233386, IMG submission 191544) | Fecal eukaryotic communites from dung pellets of Tule Elk in California, USA - Elk Dung G4 | ecosystem: Host-associated > Mammals > Digestive system > Large intestine > Fecal | place...
TCGAAAGGGCTGTGGTGGGCTACCCCGAGATACTGGAGTGCCACACCATGGCGGGCGACTCGGATTACCTGCTCAAGGTCGTGGCCAAGGACATCGACAGTTACGAGCGCTTCCTGCGCGACCAGCTGTTGCAGCGCCCCCACGTGCAGGAGGCGCACTCGCACATTGCGATGAGCGAGGTAAAGCGAACCACGGAATTGCCACTGGATTGAGCACATGCCCGGGTCGATGGCGCAACGCGTCATTGCCCTGGCATGCCCTCCACACGATCACCGACGGCCACCCCGTTGCCGTCGAACCACCCGCGATTGGTCTCCAGCGCATAACGCGCCGGAGCTTTCGCGCAGCGGATCTCCGTGCTGAGCGGCTCCAGATCGATCAGGTCAACGATGGTCCCCGCCTCGTCCATGAACGCCGCCGACAGCGGCAACGGCGTGCTCTTCATCCACAGGCAGTGGGGCCGGACGTCGTCGAAGCGAAACAACATGCCGTGGTCCACCGCCAGTTCGGTGCGCCCCATCAGCCCGCGGGCCCGCTCGGAGGCGGTGACGGCATATTCGGCGTGCAGCACGGCCTCACCGATGCGCAACTCCAGCAGGGACTGCGCGATAGCCAGCGACGGCAACAACATCAGCAACAACAGGACGATGGGCATGGTGATCTCTCGAAACGCCGGGCAGCGCCTATCCTCTACTGCAGGCAGCGGAGGGGCAAGCATGCGACTCGACGGTAAGACCGCATTGGTCACAGGTTCCACCAGCGGCATCGGCCTGGGCATCGCGCGCACGCTGGCCACCGCCGGGGCTGATCTGATCCTGAACGGCTTCGGCGACAGCGACGCAGCGCAGGCGGAAGTCGCCCGACTCGGCGGCAAGGTCGGCTTTCACCACGCCGACATGGCCTTCCCCGAGCAGATTGCCGACCTCTTTGCTTACGCCGAGCGTGACTTCGCCGGCGTCGACATCCTGGTCAACAACGCCGGCATTCAACATGTCGCGCCTGTGGAGGAATTTCCGCCGCAGCGCTGGGACGCGATCATTGCGGTCAACCTGTCCGCCGTGTTCCACGCGACCCGGCTGGCGCTGCCGGGCATGCGCCAGCGAGGCTGGGGGCGCATCATCAATGTCGCCTCGGTTCACGGCTTGGTGGGCTCGACGCACAAGGCCGCCTATGTTGCCGCCAAGCACGGCGTGGTCGGCCTGACCAAGGTGGTGGCGCTGGAAACCGCCACCACCGAGATCACCTGCAATGCGCTCTGTCCCGGTTGGGTGCTGACTCCGCTGGTGCAACAGCAGATCGACGCCCGCGCTCAAGCTGACGGGGATGTTCAGCGCGCCCGACGCGAGCTGCTGGCCGAAAAGCAGCCCTCACAGGAGTTCGTCACGCCCGAACAGCTGGGAGAACTCGTCCTGTTCCTCTGCAGCAACGCCGGGCGGCAGGTACGCGGTGCCGCCTGGAACATTGACGGTGGCTGGGTCGCGCAGTGAATCAATGCGCCTCGGCTGGCGGTATCTTTTTTGGGTCATGGCCGTACAGCGACCGCACCAGCGGCCCCACGGTCAGACCCTGCAGCAGAATGGAGATCAGCACCACGATATAAGTCAGGCTGAGCAAGAGGTCACGCTGCTCTCCCAACGGCAGCGACAGCGCCAGAGCCACCGAAACGCCACCCCGCAGGCCGCCCCAGGAAAGAACGGTTACGGTGCCTTTGGCCAGGTGCCGGCTAGGGATCAGCTTGCGCACGACGAGAACCAGCGGCGCCACGGTCAGTACCCTCGACACCAGGACGGCGCCGCTCAGCAAGATCGCGGCTACCACATACAGCCAGCCGAACGGCAGCACCAGCAGTTCGAGACCGATGAGCGCAAACAGCAGGGCGTTGAGGATTTCGTCGATCACCTCCCAGAAGCCGTCGACGTAGCGCCGGGTAGCGTTGGTCATCGCCTTCATGCGGCCCTGGTTGCCAATGATAAGGCCAGCCACTGCCATCACGATCGGCGCTGAAACGCCCAGATGGGTGGCCGCTGAGGCGCCACCGAACACCAGCGCCAAGGTCAGCATGATCGAGGGTTGATGCTCGTCGACCTCCTGCAGCAGGTAAAACACGCCGAAGCCCAGCGCGATGCCCAGCAAGACTCCACCGACCGCCTCTTTGACAAACAACAGGCCGAAGCCGCTCAGAGTCGGTACTTCACCAAGACTCAGAACCCCCAGGAGAACGCTGTACAGCACGACCGCAGTGCCGTCATTGAACAGCGATTCGCCAACGATAGTGGTCTGCAATGCCTGTGGCGCGCCGCTGGTCTTGAGGATGCCCATGGCCGCGATAGGGTCGGTTGGCGAAATCAGCGCGCCGAACAGCAGGCAGTAGACCAACGAGATGTTCCAGCCAAACAGTTCCAAAATATAGAAGGCGATTCCACCCACAACGACGGTGGAGATCAGCACGCCGGCAGTTGCCAGGATGCCAATGGACCATTTGTAGCTACGCAACTCGTCGAGGTTGACGTGCAACGCGCCGGCAAACAGCAGTGCCGGAAGAAACCAGGTCATCAGCACCGTCGAAAAGTCTATGCTCCGCACCAGATCCCGCATCTCGGTTTGCAGAATCGTATAACCCAGCGCCGAAAAACCCTGTGCGATCAGCGACAGGACTAACGCCGTCAGCATCACGCCGATGGTCGGCGGCAGGCGAAGAAAGCGGTAGTTGATGTAGGTCAAAAAGGTAGTGAGGGCAAGGAACGCCGCGGCAAGGTCAAGCATCGATAACTCCAAAAATAGTTAGGCTGCTATTTTCCATCGCTCCAATCTGCGGACGCGACGATTGGTCATGTGGCGACCGGAACCTCGGCGTAATCCTGGTAAATATCACCATAGCGCTTCTGGCAGCGCTCGCAGTAAAAAGCCCGCCGCCTGGCACGCCCCAGCGCTTTCGCCTTGCTGAAGGGAATCTCGCAGCGCGGGCAAACGGTGCGGGTATGGGCGAGCCAGTGCGCCTTGAGGGTGCCTTCGCGCTTCCACTGTAGAAACTCGAAACTGTAATGGCGTGCCTCACGCACCAGCTCACGCTGCTTGGTTGCCGGCAGTTCGCCGATCAGCGACAAGGGATGGACGCGAATGCGGAACAGCACTTCGTTCTTGATGATGTTGCCGCAGCCGGCGAACAGGCTCTGATCCAGTAGCGCGTCGCAGGCCAGCATCTGCGGATGCGCACGCAGGCGCTCCAGCGCAGCACCTGGCCTCCAACTGTCGGACATGACATCGACGCTCCAGTCATAGACGGCATCCAGCGGCCCTTCGATCGGCTGCACTGAGCAGCCGTAGAAATTCAGCTCGCCCTCGGCAAAACCGAGGCTCAGGCGCGGCGCCGTCTCCTTGTTGATTGATCCGATAGCTGCCAAACAGCAGGAGGTGAATACGCAGCGACACGTCTTCCAGTTCGATGAGGAAATGCTTTCCCCAACTGCGAAACGAGCGCACCGACTGGCCCACCAGTCGCCCCTTGTCGAGTTTCGCGCTGCCCTGCGCACGCTCGATCGTCTGCCCGACGAGGACAGCGGCCTGCTCGCGAAGAATGACGATGGAAGGGCCTTCGGGCATGACGATTCGCTCGGCGGGACGATATCGCTATGACTGAGGGTGACAGCCAAAGGTGCGCACTTTCCGATCAGGTGCACTCCTGCGGCGATGACTGATAGCTACAGGCTCGACAGCCATGACGCAGAGCCTCGCGGCTGACATTCCGGGCGCGGGCTTGAGGAAAATCACCAGTCCAGTTGCAGTTGGCTCTCGAAGCGACGCGGCTCACCGCTCAGCGGGTCGTCGAAGGCTAGGCCCCGGGCCAGCAGTTTCAGCGGCTGCGTGTAATCGTCCCGCTCCCGCTGGCTGCGCTCCAGCAAGTCGGGATAGAAAGGGTCGTTACAGATGCCGGCACCCAGCGAGGCCATGTGCAGCCGCAGCTGGTGCTTCTTGCCGCTGATGGGATACAGCGCATAGCGCCAGTATTCGCCGCGGCGCTCCAGCACCTCGATGCGCGTTTCGCTGTTGGGCTCGCCATCGCCTTCGCGCATCAGGAAGAACGGCTCACCGGGCACCATGCGCAGCTGGCGGTGCAAGGGAAACTCAAGATGCGGCAGCGCCGGGCAGATGGCCTCGTAATGCTTATGGATGGCGCGCTCGCGAAACAGCGCCTGATAGGCATCGCGACTGTGCGGATTGACCGAGAACAGCACCAGCCCGGCGGTCAGCCGGTCGATACGGTGAATCGGTACCAGATCGGGATTGCCCAAGCGTTTGCAGAGCCTGGCCAGCAAGGTCTCGTTGACGTATTCCCCCGCTGGCATCACCGAAAGGAAGTGCGGTTTGTCGGCCACCAGCAAGTGCTCGTCGAGGTGCAGGATACGCTCCTGAAACGGCACCGGCGTTTCGTTCTGCACCTCTCGAAAGTAGTGGATGCGCAGGCCGACCCGGTAGGCATGCTGCGGCCCGATGGGTTGCCGCTGCGCGTCCAGCACACGACCGCGAGCCATGCGATCCAGCCACGTCGTTCGGTCGATCGCGGGGAAGTGATCGCACAGGCAATCGAGCACCGTACTCCAGCTGCCGGCGGGCAGATGCAAGGTACTTGGACGGGAATTCGAAGCGGACATGGGACGAGAGCTGCCGACGAACAGAACAGGCCATCGATGATACCCGCTATGGCCCCGCGCCCGTTATCGCGGCCCGCGTACCGATGAGTGCGGCACTCGCCGGTCACTCCGATGGTTTATGAGGAAACCCTCGCGGCCTCGTCCGGTCCAGATCAGGCATTGGGGCCGCGAAGTTCGCGTCCATTACACGTCGAGTTACGTGTTCGGTACGCCTCCACTGAAACAGCCCTTCCTTTTGCTGAAAGAGTTTCAGCTCAGACGAGGTATGCATGGCAACGACAGTCGGCGACTTTCTCGTTGAACGCCTGTATCAGTGGGGCGTTCGACGCATCTATGGCTATCCGGGCGATGGCATAAACGGCGTATTCGGCGCACTCAACCGGGCCAACGGCAAGATCAAGTTCATCCAGGCCCGCCATGAGGAAATGGCGGCATTCATGGCTTCGGCCGACGCCAAATTCACCGGTGGCCTGGGCGTTTGCATCGCAACCTCCGGTCCTGGCGCCTCGCACCTGCTGACCGGTCTCTACGATGCGCACATGGACCATATGCCTGTGCTGGCCATTGCCGGCCAGCAGGCGCTTACCGCATTGGGCGGGCATTATCAGCAAGAGCTGGACTTGCCGGCGATGTTCAAGGACGTCGCGGGTGCGTTTGTCCAGCAAGCCAGCGTGCCAGGGCAGGTGCGCCACCTGGTTGATCGGGCGATCCGCATCGCCGTAGGCGAACGCCGGGTCACTGCCATCATCCTGCCCAACGACCTGCAGGAAGCCGAATATCGCGATCCGCCGCGCGCCCACGGCACGAACCATTCCGGCGTTGGCTATTCACAGCCGAAGATAGTCCCCTATGACGCCGACCTGCAGCGCGCCGCCGAGGTACTCAACGCCGGTGAGAAGGTAGCGATTCTGGTCGGTGCCGGCGCACTGAATGCCACCGATGAAGTCATCGCGGTGGCCGAAAGACTGGGAGCCGGCGTTGCCAAGGCGCTGCTGGGCAAGGCTGCGTTGCCGGACGACTTGCCTTGGGTCACGGGTGCCATCGGCCTGCTCGGCACCGAGCCCAGCTACAAGCTGATGAATGAGTGCGACACCCTGCTGATGATCGGTTCAGGCTTCCCTTACTCCGAATTCCTCCCCGCCGAGGGTCAGGCACGCGGCGTACAGATCGACCTAAAAGCCGACATGCTCGGCATCCGCTACCCCATGGAAGTCAACCTGCACGGCGACTCGGCCGAAACCTTGCGTGCCTTGTTACCGCTGCTTACGCAGAAGACCGAGCGTAAATGGCGCCGCGACATCGAGCAGTGGCGCACCGATTGGGAAGACGAGCTCGAAACGCGGGCCATGGCCACGGCCGACCCGATCAACCCTCAGCGCGTTGCCTTCGAGTTGTCGCCCAGGCTGCCCGACCGGGCGATCATCACCTGCGATTCCGGCTCCTGCGCCAATTGGTATGCGCGCCATGTGAAGATCCGCCGCGGCATGATGTGCTCGCTGTCCGGTGGCCTGGCGTCGATGGGCGCCGCCGTGCCCTATGCCATCGCGGCCAAGTTCGCGTACCCCGAGCGCGCGGTGGTGGCAATGGTGGGCGATGGCGCCATGCAGATGAGCAACATGGCCGAGCTGATTACCGTGGCCAAGTACTGGCAGGAATGGCAAAACCCGCAATGGATCTGCTGTGTATTCAACAATGAGGATCTCAATCAGGTCACCTGGGAGCAGCGGGTGATGGAGGGCGACCCGAAATTCGAAGCCTCGCAGAACATCCCCAACGTGCCCTACCATCGCTTCGCCGAATCCATTGGTCTGAAGGGCATTTATGTGGATCGGGAAGATCAGGTGGCGACGGCATGGGAAGAAGCCCTCGCCGCAGACCGCCCCGTGCTGATCGAATTCAAGACCGATCCAGACGTGCCGCCCCTACCGTCGCATATCAAGCTGGAACAGGCGAAGAAGTTTGCCACCACGCTGCTGCATGGCGACCCGGATCAGGGCGGGATCATCAAGCAATCGGCCAAGCAGCTACTCGGCAAGATCATGCCGGGTCACGGCAAGGATAAGAAGTGATTGCTACTAGCGCCTGAGTTCAGGCGCTAGTAGCAGAAGCGTGGTGATTCGGCAGGAATTCGAGCGAACCGAGATGGGCAATGGGTGGTGCGGCAGTTAGATTGCGCTTCTGGCGCCGCGCCCCTGGAAGCCTTTTGGCGCGCTCAGGGCACCCTACGAGCGCACCCTAGGTCAGGTAAGCATGATCAAGCTGGGATTAATCTTCCCTGTCCTTGATCACCGCGCCGGTCTTGCCGTCGAGCTTGAACTCGTACCGTTTGCCATCCTGCTTTACACCTTCGCCTTCCCAGCCGTCTCTGTCGGCTTCGATGGAGTACAGCTCGGTATAACCGGCCGCCTTGGCCTTTTCCACGGCCTGTTCAAGGGTGAGCCAGCCGGTGCCGGGCTTGTCTGCCGCGAACGCCGCTCCTGAGCCAAGAATTGCTACGGCGAAAGCGGCGGTAAGAGTCTTGTTGTACATCTGATTCTTCCTTCTGCGTGGTGAGCCACTGTTGCGGCTCATATCAATTACGAACCCAGCCCCAAGCGGAAAGTTCCAAACGCCATGCCCGGCCGGGCCTACGACCCAGAAAATTCGCGCCTCTGTCGATTTTGCCGAACGCCGTTCGATCAGAACGAGGGCCATTACCGCGCGGCGATGGTCTGCCGCTGCGCCTGTTGTCGCGCCATTGGAGGTTTTCCATGAACACGCAAAACGTCGTATCCGAACAGGACTGGCTGGCTGCCCACAGCGCCCATCTGCTTGCCGAAAAAGGACTCACCCACCAACGCGATGCGCTCAGCGCGAAACGCCGCCAATTGCCCTGGCGGTTAGTGGAACAAGATTACGTCTTTCAAGGTGCCCAAGGCCCGGTCCGCCTGAGCGAGCTGTTCGCCGGCCGCAGCCAGCTGGTCATCAAGCATTTCATGTTCGGCCCGGATTGGAACGAGGGCTGCGTCGGTTGCTCGTTCGAAGCTGATCACATACAGGGCGCGCTGGTGCATCTGGAACACCACGACGTGAGCTTCGCCGCCGTATCGCGCGCGCCCTTCGACAAGCTCGACGCCTTTCGCCGCCGTATGGGCTGGCAGTTCCCCTGGGTGTCGTCTGTCGACAGTCGCTTCAACAGGGACTTTCACGTGTCCTTCGAGCCGGACGACATCATCGATGGCAAAGTCTTCTACAACTACTCTTGGCAACCCTTCGTCTGCGAGGAGCTGTCCGGTTTCAGCGTGTTCTACCGTGACGGGCAAGGCGACCTCTTTCATACCTTCTCCGCCTACGGGCGCGGTGCGGAAGAGTTGCTGGGCACCTATGTCCTGCTGGACATGACGCCAAAGGGTCGCAACGAGCCCGGCCCGCACGGCAACCTCACCGACTGGGTACGCCACCACGACCGCTATGACAGCAAATCGGGCGTGGCACCAAGCGGGCGCCCCGAGTCTGACACTGGCAGCTGCTGCCACGAGCGATAACGTCTTGAACGTTGGAGACCACGGTTGAAGCGGCGTTCAGTTTCAGTTAAGCCACACCCCTTAACCTGCGAAGCGTCGAAACCAACCACAGGTAACTCATCATGAAAACACTCGCTACCCTGTTCACCGCCGCTACCCTCGCCCTAACCGCCAACCTGGCCATGGCCAAGGACATCGGTCCCGACGAGGCACTCAAACTGCGCGACGCCGGCACCATCCAGTCCTTCGAGAAGCTCAACGAAGCGGCGCTGGCCAAGCACCCCGGCGCCACCGTCGAGGAGACCGAGCTGGAAGAGGAATACGGTCGCTACGTTTATCAGCTTGAACTGCGCGACGACAAAGGTGTGCAATGGGACCTCGAGCTCGACGCCAAGACCGGCGAAGTGCTGAAGGACCAACAGGACGACTGATGCGCCCCGCTACTCTTCTCTTGACGCTTCCCCTGGCTCTGCTGCTCGCCGCCACCCCGGCGGCGAGCCGCGACCTGGATCAGGACGAGGCCCTACGACTGCGTAACGAAGGACTCATCCTGCCGCTGGAAGTCCTCCTGCAGCGTGCCCTGGAGCGCTATCCCGGGGCCAGGCTGCTGGAAGCGGACCTGGAAGAGGACGATGACATTTACATCTATGAAATCGAGTTGCTGACCGCCGAGGGCATCACCCGCGAACTGGAGCTGGATGCTCGCGACGGTCGCGTAATCAAGGACGAGGAGGACTGATGCGTCTGCTATTGGTCGAAGACAACGTACCGCTGGCCGACGAGCTGATCGCCAGTCTTGGCCGCCAGGGCTACGCCGTAGACTGGCTGACCGATGGCCGAGATGCCGATTATCAGGGCAGTAGCGAACCCTACGACCTGATCATTCTCGACCTGGGCCTGCCCGGCAAGCCGGGTCTTGAGGTGCTGCGCGACTGGCGCGCCCGCGCCCTACCAACGCCAGTACTGATTCTTACCGCTCGCGGCTCCTGGGCCGAACGTATCGAAGGCTTGAAGGCCGGCGCCGACGATTACCTGACCAAGCCCTTTCACCCCGATGAACTGCTCCTGCGCATTCAGGCATTGCTGCGCCGCGCCCACGGCCTGGCCAATCAGCCATTGCTGCAAGCTGGCGGGCTGGAACTGGATGAGGCGCGCCAGTGTTGCCGCCGCAATGGCGAAGACATTCAGCTGACCGCCGGCGAATTTCGCCTGCTGCGCTACTTCATGTTGCACCCCGGCCAGTTGCTGTCAAAAAGTCAGCTGACCGAGCACCTGTACGATGGCGAGAGCGAGCGCGATTCCAACGTCATCGAGGTACATGTCAACCGGCTGCGCGGCAAACTCGGTCGCGAGCTCATCGAAACCCGTCGCGGTCAGGGTTACCGCTTCGGCGCGAGCGCTTGAAATCCATCCGACGCAGCCTCAGCCTGGGTCTGGTCGCCGGATTGCTGGTGGTCGCCCTGCTATTGGTGCAGACCAGCCTGTGGTTGTTCGAGGCCGGGTTGAAGCGCAGCCTGGAAAACGACCTGCGCGAGGAAACCGAAGGTCTGCTGATCGCCATGGTCAAGGGCCCGGACGGCATCAGACTGGACACCCAGCGCCTCAATCCGCGTTATCAACGGCCGTTCTCCGGTCATTATTTCCGTATCGAACTGCCGGATCGTACCTGGCGCTCACGCTCGCTCTGGGACGCCGTCCCGGCGTGGCCGGAAACCTCGGGGCTGGCGGACGATCTGTTGGAAGGCCCGCAGCAACAACGGTTGTTGGCCTATCGCGCCGTGTACAGACGCGACGGCCAGCCCATCGTCATCAGTGTGGCGCAGGACTACACGCCGATTCTGGAAAGCTTCGCCCGAGTGCGCCTGAGCGGCCTGGGTCTGGTGGGCGTGGCGTTGCTGGTGTTCCTCCTGCTGCAACGCTACGCCATGACCCTCGCCTTTCGCCCGCTGGAGCGCGCGCGCCAGCAGATTGCTCAACTGCAACAGGGCCAGCGCCAGCAGCTCGACAACCAGGCACCCATGGAGCTGCAACCGCTGGTCGAACAGATCAACCGGCTGCTGACGCAAACGGAAGAGTCCCTGCAGCGCTCCCGGCACGCCCTGGGCAATCTCGGCCACGCGCTGAAAACCCCACTGGCCGTGCTCGGCAGCCTGGTTCAGCGCGATGAACTACGCACTCATCCGCAATTGCAGGCATCCCTGCAGGAACAACTGGAGCAGATCCGGCAACGCGTCAGCCGCGAACTGACGCGAGCGCGCCTGGCTGGCGAGGTGTTACCCGGTGCTCACTTCAACTGCGCGGTTGAGCTGCCGCACCTGCTCGACACCTTGCGCATGGTCCACCAACGCAACCTTCAGCTGCGCTGGTCCGCACCCAGCGATTGCCGGTTGCCCTGGGATCGCGAAGACATGCTGGAACTGCTTGGCAACCTGCTGGACAACGCCTGCAAGTGGGCTCGTTCGGAAGTGGTGCTGAGCATCAAGCCAAGCGCGGAAGGTTATCGGCTGAGGGTCGATGACGACGGCCCCGGCATACCCGCGAACGAACGCGCACCCGTGCTCGAACGTGGCGTCCGGCTGGATGAACGGGCCGAGGGTCATGGCTTGGGGCTGGGGATCGTGCGGGATATTCTCAATGCCTGGGGCGGCACCCTGTCGCTGCAGGACAGCCCGCTCGGCGGTCTACGGGTAGAAATCGAACTGCCGGGGAAGTGAGGGCGTGGGATCAAGCCAGAACTGAATTCGGGAGCAAGGCTTGAACACCTCCGAGGCGCGGGGCGCAGACGGAACTGGAAGCTCGCGTTGGGCGTTTCGTTACCGCAACCGTGCCAGTTCGTTGCGCATGTCTTCGAGCATGGTTTCCACCAGCAGGTCATTCTGTACCTGGTGACCGGACATCATCCGGGTGGCCTCGGTGGCGCTGTTGCGAAGTCCGACTCGCACCAGCAGATACCCATCGGAAAGGGGTTCGACGCGAGTCGAGTAAACGGCGGGGAACTGGTCTGCGAGATGACGGGAGAGTGTTTTCATGGAGCATCTCATGCAAGGAGCCTGTCTCAATGACCCCATATTTCACTCGGAGATTCCAACCGCCCATCGGCTGGGAGCCAATTGTCATACCTATGCAATCTCGGTCAGCCTGGCGCATCAGTGCCCACTCCGTAGTAGGCTCCGCTCGCTTGCACCCGGCTCTTGATACAAGGCGGCTACTGCCAGGTGCCCGAGCGCGGCTATCGCGACGCTCTATGATCAATTGCTGCAACCTTTGGCCGGACGAAGGTGGAATAGACCCACCCATTTCGCCAAGATCGCCCTAATACCACCGGCCTGCGCCGTCTCGCTTCTTCCGCTGACAGAAAAGTCCTCAAGCAAATGCGCCTGATCCACACTTCCGATTGGCATCTCGGCCAGAGCCTCCACGGCCAGGACCGTGATTACGAACATACGCAGTTCCTCGCCTGGCTGCTCGACCAGCTCGTTGCCCACGCGGCAGACGCCCTGCTTATCGCCGGCGATGTCTTCGATACGGTCAACCCGCCGTTGAAAGCTCAGGAGCGACTGTACGACTTCATCGTCCGCGCTCACGAAAGGCTGCCATCGCTGGATATCGTGATGATTGCCGGCAATCACGACTCGGGCGGGCGCATCGAGTTGCCCGGCCCGCTGATGAAGCGCCTCAATGCCCATGCCATCGGCCGCATCAGCTGGATCGAAGACGGCCAGCTGGACCACGGTCGCCTGCTGGTGCCGCTGCACGACAGCAAGGGCGAGGTAGCGGCCTGGTGCCTCACCCTGCCCTTCCTGCGTCCGGCCGAAGTCACCGGTGGCGAAACCGGTGACGATTACATCGCCGGTATCCGCCAAGTGCATGAACGCCTGATCGCCGCTGCAGAAAACCTTCGCCAGCCCGGCCAGGCGCTGATTGCGATGAGCCATGCGCACATGGCCGGCGGCGCGGTGTCGGAGGAGTCCGAGCGCAACATCGTCATTGGCAACGCCGAAGCACTGCCGGCCAGCCTGTTCCCTGATTCCGTCGCCTACGTCGCCCTCGGCCATTTGCACAAGCCGCAGCAGGTCGCCAGTCAGGCGCGCATCCGCTACAGCGGCTCGCCGTTGCCGCTGTCGTTCGCCGAGGTGAACTACCCGCACCAGGTGCTGCTGGTGGACTTCGATGGCGAGCAATTGGCGCGCATCGAAAGCCTGCCAGTGCCCCGCGCGGTCGAGATGATCCGCATCGGGCGCGCATCGCTGGGCGAGGTGATCGCCGCGCTGGAGGCATTGCCGCCGACGGGTCTGTTCGACGACAACCTGCCCTGGCTGGAAGTGCGCGTGCTGCTGGACGAACCGCTGCCGGATCTGCGCCAGCGCATCGAGACAGCGATCAGCGGCAAGGCCTGCCGGCTGGTGCGAATCGCCAGTGAATATGCCGGCAAGCGCGGCGAAGCGGATTCGCAGGTGCTGGCCGGGCTGGATCAGGTCAGCCCGCAGGCACTGTTTGTCCGCGCTTGGGAAGAGCAGTTCGGCAACCCTCCGGACGAGCAGGCGGTGGATGATTTCGCCACGCTGCTGCAACGGGTCGAGTTTGCCAACGAGGAGCTGCAATGAAGATTCTCGCCATTCGCCTGAAGAACCTCGCCTCGCTGGCTGGCGAGCAGGTCATCGACTTCACCGCAGAACCCCTGGCCAGCGCGGGCCTGTTCGCCATCACCGGGCCGACCGGTGCCGGCAAGAGCACCATCCTCGACGCCTTGTGCCTGGCGCTGTTCGGCAGTACGCCGCGCCTCGACGGTGCCTCGCTGCTGAGCAAGGTTCCGGATGGCAGCGATGAAATCGGCAGCGGCGATGAGCGCAACCTGTTGCGGCGCGGCTGTGCCAGCGGCTACGCCGAGGTCGATTTCATCGGCGTCGATGGCCGGCGCTACCGGGCCCGCTGGGAGGTCAAGCGCGCTCGCGAAAAGGTGGACGGACGCCTGCAGGCCAGTAGCCAGAGCCTGCTGGATCTGGACAACGGGCAGTTGCTGGCCAGCGGCAAGAAGCGCGAATTCAAGGAACTGCTCGAAGCCCGGCTGGGCCTGACCCTGGCCCAATTCACCCGCGCCGTGCTGCTGGCGCAGAGCGAGTTCTCCGCCTTTCTCAAGGCCGACGACAACGAGCGCGGCACTCTGCTGGAAAAGCTCACCGACACCGGCCTCTACAGCCGCCTGGGGCAGGCCTCGTTCGAGGCGGCCAAGCGCACCCGCGAAGCGCTCGCGCAGCTGCAGCAGCGACTCGGCGGCGTACAACCGCTGGAGCCGGAGACCCGGAAGGCGCTGGAGGCTCGCCATCGCCAACAGCAGAACGAGCTGAAAGCGGCCCAACAGCAGCTCAGGGCGCTGGAGCAGCAACGCCAGTGGCTAGCCGATCTGGCGCGGCTGCATGGTGAACGAGCAGCCGCGCAGGCACAGCTGCAGGAAGCCGAAGCCGAACACGAGAACCTCGCCGATGCCAGGCGCATCCTCGCCCTGTTCGAGCAACTGGCGCCCCAGCGCCACCGCTTCATCCGCCAGGCCGAGCTGCAGCAATTGCTGGCCAAGGCCGACGAAACCCTGGCGCAGCAGCGGATCGCTGCCGACCGTTTGCAAAACCGACTGACCTCACTCGAGCAGGAGTGCCAGCACGCCAGCGCCCAGCTGAAAATCGCCGAGCAGGCTCAACGCGACGCTGAACCCCGCCTTGCCCAGGCACGCCGCGAGGAGGAGCGCCTGCTCCACCTGAGCGCCGATCTGGCGCCGATCCGACAGGAAGCGGAGCAGATCAACACCGCCAGCATGGATGCGGATGCCCTGCTTGGGCAGCTGCACGGTCAACAACAGCGCAGCGCAACCCAACTGGCCGAGCTGACCGCGCAACTGCAAGCCAGCGCCGCCCTTCAGCCGCTGTGCGCAGCCTGGAGCGGCTATCGACCGCGCCTGCAGCAAGCCGTGCAGCTGGCCGCGCGCCTGCAGCAGGGTCGCGCTGAATTGCCTGATTTGGAGCAACGCGCCCAAGCCGCGGAAGCCGCGCAAAGCAAAGCGCGCGCGGCACTGGATGAGCTGCAACGGCAGCTTGGCGGTGACGCCGGGCTGGGTGAACAGCTCGCCGAGCTCAACCAGCAACTCGTGCACTGGCTCCAGGCAGAACGCGATACCGAAACCCTGCAAGCCACCTGGACGAGCCAACAGACCCTGCTGGCGCGGCAAGTCGCATTGCAAAACGAGTGCAATAGCCTTCAGGCCGAGCAGGAGAGCCTGGTTCCCGCCGGCAAGCAGGCTCGCCGCGAGCGCGATGCTGCCGAGCAGGCGCTCGAAGCCATCCTGCAACTGCTGGAGCGCCAGCGCCTGGCCCGCAGTGACAATGTCGAAGCCCTGCGCGCCGCGCTGGTGCCGGGCGAGCCCTGCCCGGTGTGTGGCAGCGGCGAACATCCCTGGCATCAGACCGAGGCCCTGCTGGCCGCTTTCGATGCGCAGGATGAAAGCGAAGCCGAGCGCGCCCGACAGGCCCTGCAGGCGCATGACCAGAACCTGCAGGAATTGCGCGACCGCCACACCGTCCTCACCACCAGCCTCAAGCAGGCCCAGCAGCGCCAGGCAGAAATCGCCGCCGAACTACAGGCACTGGCGACGCGACTGGACGCCTCGCCCTTGCATGCCAGCCTGCTGGCACAAGCGGAAGCCGAACGCGCCCGCTGGCTGAACGAAGAGCTGCAAGCACTCAGAGAACGTATCACCAGCGCCAGCCAACGACAGAGCGACCTGCTTGGCCTGCAACGGCGCAGCGAGACCCTGCAGCAGGCATGGCAAACGGCCCGCGAAGCCTGCGTGCAGGCCACCCAACTGGTCTCACAGCAGCGTGACGCCCTCGCCCGCGACAACCTGCGGCTGGAAGAAGAGCTGGCGGAATTCGCCGAGCTGCTGCCAAGCGAGCAGCTGCAACGCTGGCGCGAGAACCCGGCGCATACCTTCATGGCGCTGGACAGCGAAATCGCCACACGCCTGCAGCAACTACAGGCGCAGGCTGAACTGGTCGAAGAGCAACGCCAGCGTCAGGACAAGCTGAAGGAGGCCCAGCGCGAGCGGCAGCATCTGCTGGAAAAACAGACGGCCTGCGCCACACGACTCGCCGAGCGCGAAAGCCAGCTACAAGCCTGTCGGCAACGCCTGCACGCCAGTCTCGGCGAACAGGAAAACGCCAGCCTCTGGCAACAGCAGCTGGAAGCTGCCATTCAGGCGGCACGCGAGCAGCAGGCAGCTGCCGACCGCCAGCTCAACGAAACCAAAGTCGAACTCACTCGCCTGACCAGCGAACTGGGGAACTGCCGCGAACGTCACGATGAATTGCAGCGGGAAATCGCCAGCCTTCAGGAAGAACTCAGCGCCTGGCGTGCCGCCCACCCGCAGTTGGACGACGCCACCTTTGCGCAGCTGCTGCATATGGACGACAGCCTCCTCGCCGAAGCGCGCCAGCGACTGCAGCATAATGCCGAAGCCCTTGCCCGCTGCCGCGAACGCCTGGAAGGCAGCACCCAGCGCCTCACTGCGCATCAGGCGCAGCACCCCGATGCGCCGGACTTCGCCGAGCTGGAGCGCCGCTTCAATGAACAATTAGCCGATTGCGAACAAGCCGATCAACGCTGCGCCGAAACCCGCGCCGCCCTGCTCGACGATGACAACCGGCGGCAGCAGGGCCAGGCGCTGCTGACGCAGATCGAAGCGGCCAACACCGAACACCAGCGCTGGGGGCGCATTGCAGCACTGATCGGCTCCAGCGACGGCGGCGCCTTCCGCAAGATCGCCCAGGCCTACAACCTCGACCTGCTGGTGCAACACGCCAACGTTCAGCTGCGCCAGCTGGCCCGACGCTACCGGCTCAAACGTGGCGGTAGCCCGCTGGGGCTGCTGGTGCTGGATACGGAAATGGGCGACGAGCTACGCTCGGTGCATTCGCTGTCCGGCGGCGAGACCTTCCTCGTCTCCCTGGCACTGGCCCTGGGCCTGGCCTCGATGGCGTCGAGCAAGCTCAGGATCGAGTCGCTGTTCATCGACGAAGGCTTTGGCAGTCTCGACCCCGAGTCGCTGCAGATCGCCATGGATGCGCTGGACTCACTGCAGGCCCAGGGCCGCAAGGTCGCAGTGATCAGCCACGTGGCGGAAATGCACGAACGCATTCCGGTGCAGATCCAGGTGCAACGCCAGGGCAATGGACAAAGTGCCTTGAAGATCGTGGGCTAAGCCCCCGGACGCAGAGCCGCGCAACAGGCGTTCCCACGCGGAAGAATGGGAACGATCAAAAAATCGCCGCTGATACTGCCCATGTCCGTAGGGTGGAAAACCGCGAAGCGTTTTCCACCGGCCGGCGTCACATGGGAAACCGACTCTTGCGGGGCGCGCCGGCCATGAACAATGCCACCCTCACCACTCAACGGCTCGAAGCGATGCACCGCGAGGGTTTCGTACTGCTGCCCGGCGTGCTCGATGCGGCCAACATCACCGCGCTTCGGCAAGCCATTGATCGACTTGCCCCGATCGGCCTGGACTACCAGGGCCTGCTCGATGACCACTACACCTGTGTCTTCAACCGCGCGCCGTTCTGGCTACCCTTTCTTGACCTGCCTGGCGTCATCGAGCTGGCCGAAGCGGCGCTGGGGCCGGACTGCCACATCATCGGCCAGACCGCCTGGCGCAGCCGGCCGGGGTTTATCGGCGGCGAGCTGCACGCGGACTATCTGGTGATGGCATTGCCCGAGCACCTGCTGGCCGACCCCGGCCTCGAGCTGCCGATGCAGGTCTGTACCGCGCACCTGTATCTGGACGACATCGACGCCGACCTCTGTCCCACGCTGGTGATCCCCGGCAGCCACCGCGCCGGCCGCAAGCCGCAGCCCGGCGAAACCGCCTGGTGCGGTCGCGCACCCGAGCCGGTGCTGTGCCGCGCCGGCGACGCGCTGTTCTTTCGCAGCGACCTCTGGCATGCCGGCAGCCGCAACCGCACGACCGAGCGCAGCCGCTACCTGCTGCAGGTGCATTACGGCCGGCGCATGGTGGCGCAGAAGTTCTCTCCCTACCTGGCGTTCGCCTTCAACCCCGCCGTACTGGCCGCAGCCACAGCGCGCCAGCGCCGGCTGCTGGGGGAGCACGAGCCGGCCGAATACGACTGAAGGGGCTGGCACGCCTGCTGCAAAGGCAATCACAGGGGGCCGCGTCGCGGCCTTAATGCTCCGGAGAACATTGCCATGATTAGCAGTCGCGACCAGGTAACCGAGATGATCATCACCGCCAAGGTGCTCAAGGGCCTGAAATGGACCCACGCTGCCGAGGCCATCGGCAAATCCAAGGAATGGACCACCGCCGGCTGTCTCGGTCAGATGGCCTTCGACAAGGCCCAAGCCGAGGCGCTGGGCAAGCTCTTCGGCTTGCCCGACGAGGCGGTCGCCTGGCTGCAGATCGTGCCCTATAAAGGGTCACTGCCCAGCGCGGTGCCCAGCGACCCGCTTATCTATCGCTGGTACGAGCTGGTGAACGTGTACGGCACCACCATCAAGGAGCTGATCCATGAAGAGTTCGGCGACGGCATCATGAGCGCCATCGACTTCTCCATGGATATCCAGCGCGAGTCGGACCCCAAGGGCGACCGCGTGAATGTGGTGCTCTCGGGCAAATTCCTGCCCTACAAGAGTTACTGAGCCGGCGGCGCGGTACGTATTTCGCCGCGTGCCAGGCTCTCGACGCTGTTGCCCAGCGGGTCGATGGCGTCAAGATCGGCACCACGCTCGCGCAGTGCTTCCAGCAGCGCACCACGCTGAAACAGCGCGGCGTACATCGCCGGGGTCTGGCCAGCGGCGTTGCGCTGGTCCGGGTTGCATTCGGTGGCCAGCAGGCGCTTGGCGATATGCAGCTCGCCCTTGAAAATCGCCCCCATCAGTGCGGTGTTGCCGCGTTTGTCCTCGGCGCAGGCGTCGGCACCGGCGGCTAGCAGTCGTTCCAGGGTGTCGCCGTGGCCGTTGTAGGCGGCCAGGATCAGCGCCGTGTAGCCCTTGTCGTCGACGCCGTTCAGGTCGAACCCCGCCTCGATGAATTCGTCGAGCATCTCGTTATCGCCAAAGCGCGCGGCGTTGAAGAAATAGTCACGCAGTTGAGCCTGGACCTGCTCGGCATCCGCAGGCGCAGGCTCGCTCTGGGCCAGCGCCAGGCTGCTGCCCAGGGACAGCGCGATCAGAAGGAAAACAGCTTTCATCGCTTCTCTCCGTTACAAAAAGCCCGCGACCTGCGTCGCGGGCTGTGAGCCGGTTGCGTGGACCGGCCGGTACATCAGTCTTCCAGCTGTGCGGCCAGTGCCCGGACCCGCTTCAGATCGCTCTTGGCAACCCGGGTCAGGCCTTCGCCGTACTTGGCGTCAGCTTTGTAAAAGTACGACAGCATCTGGTAACGGGCTTGCTCGTCGGTCTTGCCCAGCTCGCCGCCCAGGGTGTTGATCAGGTCCTTCTGCTCCTTGGCCGTGAAGGAACGGAACAGCTCGCCGGTCTGCTTGAAGTTCTGCGTACGGTAGATCGGCGCTTGCTGCGTGCTGCCCGACAGCAGCAGTTGGCTGTACAGGCCGCGCTGTTGTTCCTCGCGGTTAATCCGGCGGCTCGGCTGGTAGTTCACGCTGGCAGTGGTCTTGCCGCTGTTCAGCTGGCCATCCTGGTTACCGTTGTTGACCGGCACCTTGGGTTGGTTGATCGGCAGGCTCGCGTGGTTGGCACCGATGCGGTACATCTGGGTATCGGCATAGGAGAACAGGCGGCCCTGCAGCAGACGGTCCTCGGAAGGCTCGATGCCCGGCACGATGTTCGATGGCGCCATGGCGACCTGCTCGGTCTCCTGGAACACATTGTCCGGATTCCTGTTCAGCACCATGGTGCCGATCTTCTGCGAGGGCACCAGTGCCTCAGGCCAGATTTTGGTGGCATCCAGCGGATCGAACTCGAACTTAGCCAGTTCCTCCGGCTTGACCACCTGCAGGTAGAGGTCCCACTTCGGGTAGTCGCCCTTTTCGATGGCGCCGATCAGGTCGCGGGTCATGTGGCTGTAGTCACGACCCTGCATTTCCTGCACTTCTTTCGGGTCGAGGTTCTTCACGCCCTGCTGCGATTTCCAGTTGAACTTGACGTAGTGCACCTGGCCTTCGTCGTTCACCAGCTTGTAGGCGTGGACGCTGCTGCCATCCATGAAGCGGTAGCCGGCCGGCGTGCCGTAGTTGGAGTACAGGCGGGTCAGGGTCTGGATCGACTCGGGGTGATAGGACAGGAAATCCATCCGGCGCGTGTCGTCATCCAGGTTGGTACGCGGGTCGGTCTTGAACGCGTGGACCATGTCCGGGAATTTGATGGCGTCGCGGATGAAGAACGTCGGGAAGTTGTTGCCCACCAGATCCCAGTTGCCATCGGCGGTGTAGAACTTGGTGGCGAAGCCGCGCGGGTCACGCAGGGTTTCCGGCGAATGGCTGTTGTTGGTCACACTGGAGAAACGCACGAACACCGGGGTGGTGCTGCCTTTCTCGAAGACCTTGGCCATGGTCAGGTCGGAGAGGTCGGCGGTGGCAGTGAATTCACCATGGGCACCGGTACCACGGGCATGCACCACGCGCTCCGGCACGCGCTCACGGTCGAAACGCTGGAGTTTCTGCAGCAGCTGTACGTCTTGCAACAGCACCGGGCCGTTCGGGCCGGCGGTCTGGGAGTTCTGGTTGTTGCCGACCGGTGCACCGTTGTCGCGGGTCAGGGGGAGGCTTGGGCAGAGAATGCAAGCAGGCTCGCGGCAATGACGCCGAGCGCGAGGCGTGCCGGCGTGGAGCCGTACGAGTTGCGGGACATGGTGATTCCTCTTCGATTTCTTGGTGCGCTTTTGGCGCGCCGTGAAGCCTAAGCGGAGCGGCAGTCCCGACCCAATTGCATAAGCCAAACACCCTGATAGATAAATGCAGCTTCGTTATTGGCCGACAACCCGCTAGCTAGAGCGGATTGCACCGATTAGACGCAGCCAGGAGGAAGGCGACCCATCGTAGTGCGACGAGCGCAGAAACGGCCGACCCCCAGGCAGCGAAGGCTGCCGTTGGCGGTGTGTGGCATGCAACCTGCACCGGCCTGGGTCATTCCTTGATATACGGAGCGACTGGCATGACCCGACCTGGCGACAGCGATTTCCCCTTGAGCGAAGTGCCCGACGGTGCGCGCAAGGGGCTCTGGTCCACCTCCATCCTGCTTTTCGGTTTCACCTTCTTCACCGCCACCATGTTTGCCGGCGGCAAGATCGGCCTGGCGTTCGACTTCAAGACCATGCTCTGGGCAGCCGTGATCGGCAATCTGCTGTTGGGCGCCTATGCCGCCGTGCTTGGGCTGATAGCCTGCCGCAGCGGGCTGAACTCCGTGTTGATGGGGCGTTTCTGCTTCGGTGAGACCGGCAGCCGGCTTTCCGACTTCCTCCTGGGGTTTACCCAGATCGGCTGGTACGCCTGGGGTACCGCGACCATTGCGATCGTACTGGTGCGTCTGTTGGAACTGCCAGAAAGCTGGAGCATGCCGCTGATGGTGGTGTTCGGCTTCGGCTTCTGCCTGACGGCCTTCGTCGGCTACAAAGGCCTGGACCTGCTCTCGCGCGTTGCCGTGCCGGCCATGCTGGCCTTGCTGGTGGCCTCGCTGTGGCTCGCAACGCGGGACATCGGCGGGCTGGACGCCCTGCTCGCCGCAGAGCCGGTCGAAAGCATGAGCCTGGGCATGGCCATCACCATGATCTTCGGCACCTTCGTCAGCGGCGCGACTCAGGCCACCAACTGGACGCGCTTTGCCAGGAGCAGCAAGATCGCGGTCTGGGCTAGCCTGGTGGGCTTCTTCATCGGCAACGGCCTGATGATCGTCGCTGGCGCCTATGGCGCGATCGTCTATCAGCAGCCGGACATCGTCGAAGTGCTGGTGCTGCAGGGCCTGTCGATGGCCGCCGTGGTGATGCTGTTCCTCAACCTCTGGACCACTCAGGACAACACTATCTATAACTTCGCGGCCGCCGGCTGCAACCTGCTGCGCACCGAGCGGCGACGCCTGGTTACGCTGGTCGGCGCCGGCATCGGCACGCTGTTGGCGCTGGGTGGCATGTACGAGCTGCTGATCCCTTTCCTGATCCTGCTAGGCTCCATCATCCCGCCATTTGGCGGCGTGATCATGGCCGACTACTTCTACCGCCACCGCGGCCACTATCCGAAACTGGCCGAAGCGCGCCTGCCGAAATACAACAGCCTGGGCCTGGCAGCCTATTTTCTCGGTGCCACCTGCGCGTACTTTTCGCCCTGGATAGCACCGATCGTAGGCATATTGGTAGCTGCCACGGCCTATATTGTGTTGCACGAAGGCCAGCGCATGGCACTGGCACGCAGGGTGCTGTCACAACCGAGCGCACGCTGATTAAGGAGTCTGCATGAACATTTTCAACGCCCGCCTGCGGGGTCGCGACGGCCTCTACCGCATCGAGCTGAATAACGGCCGCATCGCCGCAATCGCGCCGCAACCTGCGCCTGCGGAGGTCGCCGCAGGCGACCTGGACGCTGCCAGCAACCTGGTGGTGCCGCCCTTTGTCGAGCCACATATTCACCTCGACGCCACCCTCACGGCCGGAGAGCCAAGCTGGAACATGAGCGGCACCCTGTTCGAAGGCATCGAGCGCTGGGCCGAGCGCAAGGCTCTGGTCACCCACGAAGACACCAAAACCCGCTCGAAGAAGACCATCGACATGCTGGTGGACCACGGCATCCAGCATGTACGCACCCATGTCGATGTCACTGACCCGTCGCTGTCGGCGCTCAAATCCATGCTCGAGGTGCGCGAGGAAAGCCGCCACCTGATCGACCTGCAAATCGTCGCCTTTCCCCAGGAAGGTATCGAGTCATTCAAGGCCGGGCGCGAGCTGATGACCGAGGCGATCGCCATGGGCGCAGATGTGGTCGGTGGCATTCCGCACTTCGAAAACACCCGCGACCAGGGCGTCAGCTCGATCAAGTTCCTCATGGACCTGGCCGAACGCACTGGCTGCCTGGTGGACGTGCACTGCGACGAGACCGACGATCCGCAATCACGCTTTCTCGAGGTTCTGGCCGAAGAGGCACGCGTACGGGATATGGGCGAGCGCGTCACAGCCAGCCACACCACGGCCATGGGCTCCTACGACAACGCCTACTGTTCCAAACTCTTCCGCCTGCTCAAGCAATCGAAGATCAACTTCGTCTCCTGCCCGACCGAGAGCATCCATCTGCAGGGCCGCTTCGACAGCTATCCCAAGCGCCGCGGCCTGACCCGGGTCGCCGAGATCGACCGTGCGGGCATGAACATCTGCTTCGGCCAGGACTCGATCGTCGATCCTTGGTATCCGCTGGGCAACGGCAACATCCTGCGCATCCTCGAAGCCGGGCTGCACATCTGCCACATGCTCGGCTACGAAGACCTCAAGCGCGGCCTGGACCTGATCACCGACAACAGCGCGCGTACCTTGCAGCTGGGTGAGCGCTACGGGGTGGAGGTGGGTCGCCCGGCCAACCTGCTGATTCTCTCAGCGCCGGACGATTACGAAATGCTGCGCACTCAGGGCCATGCGCTGGTATCGATCCGCAACGGGGAGGTGCTGATGCGCCGCACCCCGGCACAGATCGAGCGTTACTGAGCCGCAATCTTGCGCCACCGGGCGAGGTTGGCCTGCTCCTCGCTCGGGCTCAGCCGCAGGCTGGACAGATAGGCCGCCAGCGCGCCTATATCCGCCTCGGAAAGCTGGCTGGCGATGCCGATCATCACGGACCCCGCACGGCTGGGGTCGGCCTGCCGGAAGCGCGTCAGTGCGCTGCGAATGTATTCCTCAGGCTGCCCCGCCAGACGCGGCATGGTTTCCCTGCCTTCGGCATGGGCACCATGGCAACCGGTGCAGGTTCGCAGAAACACCACCGCGCCTTGCTTGCGCAGCGCCTCATTGCCCGAAACGCGGGTGGCCTCGACCTTCTGCTGGCTGAAATACACGGCGATATTCACCCGGTCCTCCAGCGTCAGGTTCTTCGCCAGTTTCGACATGACAAAGTCGGTGCGCTCGCCGCTGGCAAACTTCTCGAACGAATGGAACAGATAGATCGGATTCTGCGAGGCCAGATTGGGTATGTGCGGACGCTTGCTGTTGCCGTTTTCGCCATGGCAGTAACCGCAGAACACGGCGCGCTCGCGGCCGGCCTCGAAGGCTTGCTCGCGCAACCTTTCATCACTCATCAGATGATTGAAACGCTTCATCGCCTCTTCATTGGCATGTGCGAAGGTGGCGAGACAACTCAGCAGAAGGCAAAGGAAGGTACGCATAGTCGAGTCCGGGAACCGAGGAGCCATGCTGCAGGCAGCGTTGGGCTGAGGACTATAGGGAGCCAACACCTCCCGGAACCTGGCACAGGTCAATAAAACCGCTCGTTTGAATTAGCAGCACGGCTTCTGTCGAGCACATCACACTGTGTCATGCAGCACACCCGCAGCTCCGCGCGCTGTTGTCGCATTGACCGGCACGAAAAAAACTGAAGCAAAATCATCCGGGACGCACAAAACCGTCTCGTATTCGACTAAAGTAGCAACCCTTTCCAACGCAACGAGCTGAGCCCCCATGCTAGATGGACACGCCGAACTGACCATGACCGTACTGATGACTCCGGACAAGGCGAACTTTTCCGGCAACGTTCATGGTGGCACCCTGCTCAAGTACCTCGACGAGGTCGCCTACGCCTGCGCCAGCCGCTACGCGGGGCATTACGTGGTCACGCTCTCCGTCGACCAGGTGAACTTCCGCCAGCCGGTACACGTGGGTGAGCTGGTGACCTTCCTGGCGTCGGTGAACTTCGTCGGCAATACCTCCATGGAGATCGGTATCAAGGTGGTGACCGAAGACATCCGCCTGAAAACCGTTCGCCATACCAACAGCTGCTTCTTCACCATGGTCGCCTTGGACGAAAGCGGCCGCCCCGTCTCGGTGCCCAAGCTGACCCCACAGACGCGCGACCAGAAACGTCGTTTCGCCCAGGCCCAGCAGCGGCGCCAGATTCGCCGCGAGCTGGAAGAGCGCTACAAGGCTATCAAGGCCGATGCTTGAGTGAACAACGCCAGGCCGGCAGTGCGCCGACCTGGCAACTGGTTGTTGAGAACACGCTTCGCCGACGGTCGACCCCAAGGGCAGTAAAGCCTTATATAATCCACGGTCTTTTACAGTCGACGCTGAGAATGCCGTGAGCACATTGCCGCCCTGCCCCAACTGCAACTCCGAATACACCTACGAGGACGGCCAGATGCTGGTCTGCCCCGAATGCGCCCACGAGTGGTCAGCCGATGCAGCCGCTCAGGCGGGAGATGACGATGCCAAAGTCATCAAGGATTCGGCAGGTAACGTGCTGCAGGACGGCGACACGGTCACCGTGATCAAGGACCTGAAGGTCAAAGGCTCGTCCCTGGTGGTCAAGGTCGGCACCAAGGTCAAGAATATCCGCCTGTGCGACGGCGACCATGACATCGATTGCAAGATCGACGGCATCGGCGCGATGAAGCTGAAGTCCGAGTTCGTACGCAAGGTCTGAGCCGACAAATGCCCGCCCCAGGACGGGCCTTCCACAACGCGAAGCCCCGCCCGCGCCCATGGCCCCAAACAGCCAGACCTAGCAGAACGGTTACTGGCGTCAGGCCTCGGGCGAAGCTGCTCAGGACTCAGGCGTGAGATAGGACGAGCGCGTCAGCCCCAGGCGCAGCGCATCGATGTACTGCGTCCGCTCCTTGGTGCTCAGCCTGGCTCCCGCCACCTTGTCGCGGTAGTAGGTCATCAGCTCCTCAGGCGACAGGTGTACGTAGCGCAACATGTCCTCGATGGTGTCGTGGGTCTCGATGCCGGCGTGGTAATAGCTGCCGTCCTCGCGCTGGTAAACGTTCACCGAATCGGTGTCGCCAAACAGGTTGTGCATGTCGCCAAGAATTTCCTGGTAAGCGCCTACCAGGAAAACCCCCAGAAAATACTCTTCACCCGACTGCACCTCATGCACCGGCATGCTGCTCTCGATGCTTTGCTCGTCGACGTACTGCTTGATCTTGCCGTCCGAGTCGCAGGTCAAATCCTGCAACACCGCGCGACGGGACGGCTCCTCGGTGAGGCGCTGCAGCGGCACGATGGGCAGAATCTGGTCGATGGCCCAGGTATCCGGCAGGCTCTGGAACACCGAGAAATTGCAGATGTATTTGTCGGCCAGCTTGTCGTTGAGCTCGTCGAGCACCGCGCGATGGGAGCGCTGACGCGCCTTGAGCTGGTTGTTCAGGCGTCGGCAGATGGCGAAGTAGCTCTGCTCAGCCAAGGCCTTCTGCGCCAGCGTCAGCTTGCCGGAGGCGTACTGGGCACCAGCCTCGCTCATGTAATGGGTGGCGCGCCAGTAGGTTTCGGTCACCATCTCCGGATCGCTAGGACCGAGCAGGTCGGCCAGCGACTGGACGATGTCCGGCAGCTCGTCGTAGTTGTCGATCTGCGGAATCTCGTCGTTGTGTCGCTCGATATCGGTTACCTGGATCACCAGCACGGCATGGTGCGCAGTCATCGCCCGCCCACTTTCGGAAAAGATGTGCGGATGCGGCAGCTCGTGGCGGTCGCAGAACTCCTTGAGCATGCCTACGACGGTGCCGGCGTACTCGTTCATGTCATAGTTGATCGAGCTGGCATTGCGTGAATGGGTGCCGTCGTAATCGACGCCCAACCCGCCGCCAACGTCGATGTAATCCACCGGCAGGCCCAGCGCACGGAGCTCGGCGTAATAGCGGATGGCTTCGCGGAAGCCCTGGCGATAGTCGGCGAGGTTGGCAATCTGCGAGCCCATATGAAAGTGCAGCAGCCGCACGCCCTGCTCGATACCGGCTGCCCGGAAGCGCTCGATGACGGCCAAGAGCTGCGCCGCTGAGAGACCGAACTTGGAACGCTCACCTCCGGTGTCCGCCCACTTCGAGGACGCCAGCGAGGACAAGCGCACCCGCAGCCCGATCTGCGGCATCAGCTTCAGCTCGGCGGCCTCCTCGATGACCATCGCGACCTCGGACTCCTTCTCGATGACGATGAACACGTTGTGGCCCAGCTTCTGCCCCATCAGCGCCAGGCGGATGAACTCGCGATCCTTGTAGCCGTTGCAGACGATGGTGCCGCCCTTGGGCGCCAGCGCCAGCACGGCCATGAGCTCAGGTTTGGAGCCTGCCTCCAGGCCGATGGAGACGTTCTGGGTGGCGATGATGTTTTCCACCACCGCCTCTTGCTGGTTGACCTTGATCGGATAAAGCGCGGTGTATTTGCTGGCGTATTCAAGGCGCTCGATGTTGGCGTCGAACGCACCGGTCAGCCGGCGCACGCGGTCCTGCAGAATGTCCGGGAAACGCACCAGCAATGGCAGCGACAGCCCGGCTTCACGCAGCTGGCCGATCAGGCCGCTGAACTCGATGGGCGCGCCCTCCGCCCCCTTTGGGCGAGCCTCAACGTGCCCCTCATCGTTGATTGCAAAATAGCCCGCGCCCCAATGACGAATGCCATAGATGCTGCGACTGTCCGCCGCTGTCCATTGGCTGCCGTCATCTTTACGTGTGCGTCGAACAGGCATCGAGGCCTCCCTGAACAATGATGGGTAACCCGCCGCGAAGAATGAATGCCGGCGGGGAAGACTGTCCCGGTTGGACAGCCGATGCATGGAGAAATAAGCGCAACACTGGGGGAATCAGCAATCAGCCACCGGATTTGAGCGCCCTGAAGCCGCGCTTGCTCAGCTCGTCAAGCAGCAATTGAACGTGCTCGCCTTGAATCTCGATCACACCATCCTTGAGTGCTCCACCGGTGCCACAACGGCGCTTCAGGGCGCTGGCCAACTCCTTCAATTCGTCTTCGGCCAGAGGCACGCCGGTGATGGTCGTCACCGTTTTACCGCCGCGCCCCTTGCTCTCCCGGCGAACCCGAGCAATACCGTCCCCCTCGGGAATCTTCGATTGTTTGCAGATACAAGCATCGACCGGCTGACTGCAGTCGGGACAATGCCGGCCGGAATCAGTGGAGAAGACCAGCCCGCCAAGGCCAGCAAAGGAAGTGGTTTTCTTGGCCACACAAACCTCACGACAAACGAACGAAGCCCATCCGACTGGGCGGCAAAGAGGCGCTAATTTAGCAGCAAAGTGTGGACGGCGCGCCGCCGGGCTTCGCATGCTTCTGTGCGCAAGGGCTAGGAGTGGCAAAGTGTTGCGCAGGCGCGTAAGGCGCTGGGTCGATTGTCGGCGCGCGCCCCAGCATCAGGTCCGCCAGCAACTGACAGGACGCCGGCGCGAGCACCAGACCATTGCGGAAATGACCGCAATTGAGCCACAGCCCATCGAAACCAGGCACCGCACCTATATAAGGAATACCGTCCGGCGAACCTGGCCGCAAACCTGCCCAGTGCCTGACCACTTCTGCATCGGCCAGCGCTGGAAGCAGTTCGATTGCACTCGCCTTCAGACTTTCCAGCGCCTCTGCGGTTGGCGTCTTGTCGAAACCGACATCTTCCAAGGTGCTGCCCACCAGAATATGACCGTCGCGCCGCGGAATCGCATAGCGCCGCTTGGCCAGCACCATGCTTGGCAGAAAGTCGGCGGCGCACTTGAACAGAATCATTTGCCCTTTCATCGGCTTGACCGGTAACTCGATCCCCAGTGGTGCCAACAGTGAAGCGCTCCATGCACCCGCCGCGATGACAACCCGATCACCGCGCCATTCGCCCTGCTCCGTTTTTACGCCGAGGATCCGCTGATTCTCATGAATCAGAGCCGTCACCGGGCTGTGCTCGACCAGGCGGACATTCGGCATTCTCTGCAACGCCTCACGCAACGCACGCAATAGCCGAGGGTTACGCACATTGGCCACATCAGGCATGAACACAGCCCGCGAAAACCCACCCCCCAACGACGGTACGGCTGCGTGAACCTGATCCATCGGCACGGGATACAAAGGCCGCCCCTGGCGCTCGGCCCATGCCAACGCCTCGTCTTCATCTTCCAGATCCAGCCAGTAAAGGCCCGTCGCATGCACTTCGGGATCGACACCGGTCTGCTCGAGCAAGGTTTGCCCCAACTGCGGATAGTAATCCTGCGACCAGTGCGCCAACGCCGTGACCGCCGCGCTGTAGCGCCACGGATAGAGCGGCGAAACGATACCGCCTCCGGCCCAGGAGGCCTCGGTGCCCGCCTTGCCTGCTTCGAGCAGAGTCACCTCCTGCCCTGCATTTGCCATTAAGAATGTTGAAAGCAGGCCTATGACTCCGCCGCCCACCACCACCGTCATCTCTCTCGCCACATTACCCCCGCCAAGTGGTTCACATATTCAAGCATTCAGCTTTGACTTATCGGTCCGCCATCCTAGAACCAACTTGTCATTCATAGGAGGCGCAAAACCACCGCAATTCAAGTAAAAGGCTCATTCGCCAGGACGGCGATACATGATAAGTGCAAAGGAACCGCACCATGCCAAACAAGGATCAAGGCTTTACGCTTGTTGAACTGATGGTCACGCTTGCGCTGCTGGCCGTCATTGCGAACATCGCAGTGCCGGCCCTCGAAGGCCTGATCACCCGCAATCGCCAGCAAGCGCTGATGGAACAAGTTGCATCTGCTTTGAACAATGCTCGCGCAGAAGCCATCCTGCAGCGCCGCGCAATCGAGGTATGCGGCAGCCACGATGGAAAAAAATGTTCTGCCGACTGGTCCAGCGGCTGGCTCGTACGGACATCGGATGGCCGGATACTGCACCGTGTTCAACTGCCGCCCCATGACGCCTTACGCTGGAGCGGCTTTCAGCAAAGCATCAAGTTCGACAACAACGGATCGAGCCCCTTCAGCAACGGGCGCTTCTATCAGTGCCACAAACAAAAAGTGACCTGGCAGCTGATCCTCAGCCGCCAAGGCCGCCTGAGACCGGGAACCACCGCCGAACATATTGAAAAAGCCTCGCTTTGCAGCTCCTGAGGACCACGGCAAGCTGCGCCCTGCTTCAAAGCATGGCCCCGGTCACGCCCAGCATCGCCCACAAGCCTGATAATCGTCCCGACAGCCGGTCATCCCGACAAACGCACCGGCCATCTCGACAGAGCGGACAACGCGGACGAGCCGAATCACTATCCGCTCAAGAAACTTAACGGAGCACAACATGTCACGTCGCAGCGACATGCATGGATTCACCCTGATCGAGCTGATGATTATCGTGGCTCTGCTGGGCGTCTTTGCCGCCATCGCGGTGCCTAGCTTCACCCAGTTCATCAACAACAACCGCACTCAGTCCGCCAACAACGAAGTGCTTGCACTGTTGCAATACGCCCGCAGCACGGCAGTCGCACAACGTACCACCATAAGCGTTTGTCCGGGTGACGTCGCTTGGGTGGTAAAAGAAAAAGACTGTACCAACACTGGTACTTTGCGCAGCATGGAAGTGGCCGGTGGCACCTCGATCAACTCCAGCCTGGGAGAAATTGCCTTTCGCCACAATGGCAGCTCGGCCGCTCCGGCCACGATCCTAACCTGCCACCAAGGCGACTTTGGCAACGGCTACACCATCCAGGTGGCAAGTGCCGGAAGCATCCGCACCTACGCAAGGGGAAAGTCGGGAACAGGCGACAGCGACAACATGGACGGTTGTGAATAATGAAGATAATGACTAAAGCGCCAAACAAACGTCGCTCGTCGGGCTTCAGCATGATTGAAGTGCTGGTCACCCTCGTTCTAATCAGCATCGGCGTGCTGGGAATGGTCGCCCTACAAGCTCGCACCATCCAATACACCCAGGACGCCGTACAACGCAACACCGCCGCCATGCTCGCCAACGATCTGGTGGAAGTGATACGTGCCATGCCAGATGGGCTGAGCGGTTTCTACAACGCCGCAGGCACAGCCTTTCCAAACCCGCCTGCCACAGGCTGCACGCCGTTACCCGCCAACGCAGCAGACCAGTTGAGTTGCTGGGCGGAAAAAGCCAAAACCGCCCTGCCCGGCGCCAGTGATCTGCTGACCAGCGACTTCTATATCTGCCGTACAGCTACTGCCAACACCTGCAGCGGAACCGGCGATGCCATCGAAATCCAACTCGCCTGGCGCGTCAAGGAAGGCGTCTGTGAGAACTCCGGCAACGACAGGACCATTTGCTACTACCGCCTGCGCACCCAGATATAGGAAATAGTCATGAAGCACTACGGAACCCAGGCTGGGCTTTCATTGGTGGAACTGATGGTTGCCCTGGCCATCAGCAGCTTCCTCATCCTCGGCATCACCCAGATTTATATCGACAACAAACGCAGCTATGCCTTCCAGCAAAACCAGGCGGAAAACCAGGAAGGTGGCCGCTATACCCTGCTGTTGCTACAGCAAGAACTAGCCAAAGCAGGCTATCGCCGCCGCCCGGACATCCCACTCGACGAAGCCTTCCCCGCGAACAACGCCCTCGGTTGTGGTTTCGCAAAAGGACAGACAGCCAAGCAATTCACCACTATGCAGAACGCCATCTGCATTCGCTATCAGCCTCATAACGACCTGGAGCGAGATTGCCTAGGAAACCTTCCTCAAAATGCGGCGGCAATCAAGGACAAGCCTTATTTCGAAGGCGGTGAAATCATTGTCGAGCGGCTTTTCCTGAGCGACGACACCTTGATGTGCGAGACCGCCCACGTAACCAGCTCCACTACAACAGAGGGATCTGGCGAGTTGGTTCGCGGCATCGCCGACTTGCGTTTCGAGTTTGGCGTCGGTACCGCTAGCGACGACCGCAAGGTCAGCAAGTATATCGTCGCCCCCGACGGCCCGGTTCTGGCCATCCGCTATACCGCCCTGATGCGCAGCAGCAACGCCAACCTGCGCGAGGGCGTCAACGTGGACGCCGCTCTGCTCAACTGGCGAAACCTCACTGGCATTAGCGCCGAAGACACGCTGCTCGCTGATCTGAAAACAGCCGACAAAGGCAACCTGTACCAAATCTCACAAAGTGCGGTAATGCTGAGGAACCTGCTGCCATGACCCCCTCCTTTCCTACCCGCCAAGACGGCTCCACGCTATTCGTCGCCCTGATCATGTTGCTGGTTATCACCCTGCTGGCTTTGTCAGGCGCCAGGGAAACAACCTTGGAATCACGCATCACCGGCAATTTCATCGAGCAGCAGAAACTGCTCAATGACGCCGAAGCCACCCTGCGCGAAGGTGAAAAGCAATTGACCCTCAGCAACAAGCCAGTCGAACCAAGCTGTGCAAGCGATGACAGCTACTGCCTCCTAAATCCGCCTGGAGGCGCCAGTTACTCCCAGTCGTTCACAAGCTCCCGGGGCTATGTCCTCGTCAGCGGCGACACCAGCACCAATAGATGGTACGCCATCCCCGCTCCCTCAGGAGCTACCGAAGGCCAGGCGGAAAACCCCGAATACGGCAACATGATGCTGGGCATCGGTACTTTCCGGTACGAGGTAAATACCGTTTCAGAAAGTACTGTTACCGGCCAAAAAGCCAACCTCCGCACCACCACTGCCAAAGTATTCAACTGAAGGAGCACAGAACATGAGCATCAATGGCTCTTTCATCAAGGACGCCCTTTTTTCCATCAGCTGTGCCTCGATATTGGCAGCAGCTCTCCCAGCCCATGCTGGGCCACACGAGCCAGAACAAACGCCATTGTTCGTAAGTAAAGCCACACCGCCGCTAAACATGCTGGTCATGGGCCGCGATCACAAGCTGTACTACGAAGCCTACAATGACGCGTCAGATCTGGACGGCGATGGTGTGATCGATGTTGGCTACAAACCATCTATTGACTACTACGGCTACTTCGACTCGAACCGCTGCTACTCCTATAGTACCGGCGACCGCCGCTTCAACCCCGAAGGCCCCGCCACCAATAAGAAATGCTCCGGCCAGTGGAGCGGTGACTACCTTAACTACCTCACCACCTCACGTATGGACGCTCTACGCAAGGTGCTCTACGGCGGCTATCGTGCTATTGATACCGCCTCAGAGACTGTTCTAGAGCGCGCGCATATCCCTCAGGATGCCCATAGCTGGGGCAAGGAATATCTCTCCGAAGCCCACGATGGCTACCGGATCAGCGATTACACCCCCCTGTCCCAGCCCACAACGGGGAAACGCCATCTCTTCGCAAACACAACCCTGCGGAGCGATGAGAACTGGGGCCCCCGGCTACGCTACATAACCAACAGCAACTTTCGCATCTGGGAATGGGTTTCCATCGAGCGTCCGGTCGCCGACAGCAAGTGCAGGCACGGCGGCACTGGACCTTCATGCGGGACCATTGTCGACCGAAGAGTAAGGGTTGCCGTCTGCGTCGATGGCAAACTGGAAGACAACTGCCAGGCCTACCCGAACGGGAAAAACAAGCCGACCGGAGTCCTGCATGACTTCGGCGAAGCCGATCGCATGTACTTCGGTCTGCTTACCGGCTCCTACGCCAAGAACACCGCTGGCGGTACTCTGCGTAGCAATATGGCCAGCTTCTCGCAGGAGATCGACGAGACAAACGGTCGATTCATCAAAACCGATGGAATAGTTGCAACTATCAACAACCTCAAGACCATCGAATTGAGCAGCTCTGGCGAATACAACGTCAACTGCAGCTGGATAGTCAATGGCCCCATCAGTGATGGCCAGTGCTCCATGTGGGGCAACCCCATTGGCGAAATGATGTATGAAGCCATGCGCTATTTCGCGGGCGCGTCCGGTCCACACAGCAGCTACAATATCGGAAATAACTCCAAGGACAGAACGCTTCTTTCACTGCCAAAGCCCAATTGGATATCGCCTTACAAGACCACGGCCCAGGGCGGCGGAAACTATCCCGCCTGTGCCATCCCGGTGATGACCGTGGTCAGCGACATCAATCCGTCCTATGACTTTAAACTTCCTGGCAGCCACTGGAGCAACTTCAGCGCATCGGGCACTCCCTCTATAGCAGGGCTTAACGTCTCCACCGAAGTAGACGCCATCTGGACCAGTGAAGAGGGCGGCACCCAAAATATTTTCATTGGCGAATCCAATGGCGTGGCCGACAGTGCGCCGACAGCGAAAGCCGTCTCCAACCTCTCCACCGTCCGCGGTCTTGCTCCTGAAGAACCTAGCAAACAGGGAACCTATTACTCCGCCGGGGTCGCCCGCTTCGGCGCCAACAACAAAATTGGCGGCGACAAGGCAATGATGACCTATGCGGTGGCCTTGGCATCCCCGCTGCCGAAAATTGAATTTCCAGTAGGCAACAACGTGGTCACAGTGGTGCCGTTCGCCAAATCAGTGGGCGGTGGCGCCGGTAGCGGCAACATTAGCGCGACCGGCCCGTTTCAACCGACCAACCAGATCGTCGATTACTACGTCGCGCAGATCGCCAATACCGACCCCAACGGCAGTGATATAGACACCAGCGTCAATGGCGGACGACCTTACGCTGAGTTTCGCATCAACTATGAAGACGTGGAGCAAGGCGCCGACCACGACATGGATGCCATTGCCCTCTATACCTTGGCAGTCAATGCATCGGGCGAACTCGATATAACACTTAAATCGGAATACGCCGCTGGCGGTATCCACCAATACATGGGTTATGCGATTTCGGGAACCAGCAAAGACGGCGTCTATCTGGAAATATGCGACTTGTCGGACGGCAACACCAACAATGGCGTTTTCAATAACAAATCTCGTTGTGCTGCGCAGGTTCGCTACAAGCTGAATACTCCGCCGGGGAAGGATCCAGGTTGGTGTACCACACTGGCCGGTCTAAACAGCAACGAATGCGAGGGTTTGCCGTACAACGCCAGCCGCACTTTCACCCCCTCCGCAACCCCCGGCGCTACTCTGCTTAACAACCCGCTGTGGTACGCCGCCAAGTACGGCATACCCAACCGCGCTCCGGCCGATGTAGTGGGTGACCCTGACAACTACTTCCTAGTGACCAATGCCCTGACCCTGAAGGATCAGTTGACCAAGGCATTCAATGACATCATGCAACGCAACAATTCGGTTACCAGCCCCGCTATCAAACCCACTACCACCCAAACCGCCGACAGCAACTACTTCGTTTACCGCACTGACTACAACGTCGAAACCTGGAGCGGCAATCTGATCAAGGAAACCATCGACACCAATACCGGTGACCGTACCCCACACTGGAGCGCGGCATCGGGCAGCGTGGCGGGGCGCTCCATCAAGATGGTCAATGGCACAAGCTTGGCGAATTTCACCTGGGACAATCTCTCCGAAGCCCAGCAGCGCGCCCTGAACACAGACCCGCAAACCAATCTCGAGGATAATTCAGGAGCACAGCGTCTGGCCTTCATCAAGGGTGAGAATGACAGCTTCCGAAAACGTAGCAATCGGCTGCTCGGTGACATCATCAACTCCAGCCCGGTGGTCGTGGAAGGCGCCCAATATTTGCATTATCTCGCCGAGTCCATCGAGCCGGGCAGCGACTATGCTGCATTCGCCGGCGACGTATCAGCCCGCAAGTCTCTGGTGTTTGTCGGAGCTAACGACGGAATGCTGCATGCATTCAATACCGAAACAGGGGCGGAAGAGTTCGCCTTCGTACCGAGCGCCGTGATTCCCAGCCTGAACAAGCTGACCAGCTCTGGATATAACGAGAAAGGCGGCGAACACCACTTCTTTGTGGATGGCACGCCAGTGGTGCGGGATGTCTATATCGATAGCCAATGGCGCACCGTGCTGATCGGCACCCTGCGTGCCGGAGGGCGCTCCATATTTGCACTGGACATCACCGAACCCAACAACATCAGCCTGCTCTGGGAGCTGAACGTAGGAGATGACCTCTCAGATGCCGAGAAAACGGCCGGCACGGCCAGCGACGTCGGCTATAGCTTCCCTATACCCGCCATCGCCCGTTTGCACAACGGCAACTGGGCGGTCGTTACTGGCAACGGCTATGACAGCGCCAGTGGCCGCGCCGTCCTGTTCTTGATTGATATCGCCGACGGTAAACTGACCAAGATTCCAACCAAAGCCAGCGACTCGCTCAACGGTTTATCCTCGGTCAGGGTCGCCGATAACAACAGTGACGGTATTGCCGACTACGTCTATGCCGGTGATTTGAGAGGCAACCTATGGCGCTTCGATCTAGACCCTACTGGCAAGACTGGATCAAACGGCTACAAAGTTTCCTTCGGGGGCTCTCCCCTCTTTACCGCAAAGGATGGGACTGATGCCTCGGCAAACGCCCAGGCGATCACCGCGCCCCCATCGCTGGTACGTCATCCCAGCATGGTCGGCTATATCGTGATGTTCGGCAGCGGACGCTATTTCCAACTGACCGATAAGGAAACCGACAAAGTCGATACTCTTTACGGCATCTGGGACACGCAAACCAGACTCGATGAAGTCGCCACAACGACCCCGACCTTGGACAGACGCAACTTGCAGGAGCAAACCTTTACAACCCAAACAGTCAATACCTGGAACGCGGACAATCCGAGCCTGCCCACTGTCTCGCAGAACATCCGGATCCTGAGCGACACTCCCATTACCTGGCATGGCCCTTCTGCGAGTGATGGCAAGCATGGCTGGTATCTCGATCTTAAAGTTGGCAGCAACCTCAAAGGCGAGCGCGTCGTGGACGAAATGGCCGCACGGGGTCAGGTACTGCTTTTCACCACCCGGACACCTAGCGTCGACCCATGCGAACCGGGCCTGGAAGGCTGGACATACGGGATCAACCCTTACACGGGCGGCAGAACCACCTTCAACGTTTTCGACTTCAACAAAAGTACAACGGTTAGCGCCGCAGACAGCTATAACGGCACCGTGATCTCGGGCTTTGAAACCCCGGCCGGCGGTATTAGCCTGAGTGGTGACACCCTGTTCAGCACCGACGGCTCGTCCATCAATGTCGACTTTGGCGCCAGCGTATCAGGCCGGCAAAGCTGGCAAATCATTCCTAGGGACTAATGATGATCAACCACAGAGCACTCATGAAAGGCTTCACGCTCATAGAAGTCATGATAGTGGTGGCGATAATCGGCATACTCGCGGCTATTGCCTACCCCAGTTACGACGAATACGTCAAACGCGGGAATCGCGCGGAGGGAATGGCGCAGTTAAACGATATCGCCGCCCGCCAAGAGCGCTACTACGCCCAAACGCATATATACGTTACCGCTTCGGCCGATCTCGACAAGCTCGGCCTGACTGTAAACAACGGCAAGGTGGCGTCATCGACGGGGAAGTACGCGGTCACTGTGGCCACGGTTGCCAATGATGGTGGCTACACACTGACCGCGACTCAAAACTTTGGCGACATAAAATGCGGCGACCTCACCCTCAATGCGTTGGGGACTAAGGGTCGCACTGGCAGCGGAAAAACCGTTAACGACTGCTGGAGATAAAGAGGGGCTATATAAAACGCCCGACCCACAGATTGGGCGTTTTATTTTTACAACGCTTTGACCCGCAACTCCTTCGGCATCGAAAACGTCACATTCTCCGGCCGCCCCTCCAGCTCGTTCATCCCCGTTGCCCCCCACTCACGCAGCTGATCGATGACCCCGCGCACCAGCACTTCGGGTGCCGAGGCGCCGGCGGTGATGCCGATGCGGGCATTGTCGACGAACCATTCACGCTTGAGGTCTTCAGCACCGTCGATGAGGTAAGCCGGCGTGTCCATGCGCTCGGCCAGTTCGCGCAGGCGGTTGGAGTTGGAGCTATTGGGGCTGCCGACCACCAGTACCACGTCGCACTCGCCCGCCAGTTGCTTGACCGCGTCCTGGCGGTTCTGGGTGGCGTAGCAGATGTCGTCCTTGCGCGGACCGCCGATGCTGGGGAAGCGGGTGCGCAGGGCATCGATCACACGGCTGGTGTCGTCCATGGACAGGGTGGTCTGGGTCACGAAGGCCAGCGCTTCGGGGTTGCGCACCTGCAATTGGGCGACGTCCTCCTCGTCCTCCACCAGGTAGATCGAGCCGCCGTTGGCAGTGTCGTACTGGCCCATGGTGCCTTCGACTTCCGGATGTCCATGGTGGCCGATGAGGATGCATTCACGCCCTTCGCGGCTGTATTTGGTGACTTCCAGATGCACCTTGGTCACCAGCGGGCAGGTCGCGTCGAATACCTTGAGGCCACGCCGGTCAGCTTCCATCTTCACCGCCTGGGACACGCCGTGGGCGCTGAAGATGACGATGAAGCCATCCGGCACCTGGTCCAGTTCATCGACGAAAATCGCGCCCCGCTCGCGCAAGTCTTCCACCACGAATTTGTTGTGCACCACTTCGTGACGGACGTAAATCGGCGGGCCGAAAACTTCCAGGGCGCGATTGACGATCTCGATGGCGCGATCGACGCCGGCGCAGAATCCACGTGGGTTGGCGAGCTTGATTTGCATGATGGCTATCTCGATGCGCGTGGCACGCGGATGGATGACAGGTAGGCACGCAGCGTGGATGGTGCTTCTACATCCTACTGCAGCCCTAGATGGACCGGCAAAAACCCGGTCCACCCTACGATCAGAGCGCTTTGACGTCGATGATTTCCACTTCGAAACTCAACGCCTTGCCGGCCAGTGGGTGGTTGAAGTCCACCGTAACCTGGCGATCATCGAAGGCCTTGACCACCCCTGGCAATTCCGTCTTGGCTGCATCGTTGAAGATCACCAGTAAACCTTCGGAGAGTTCCATGCCCTCGAACTGGCTGCGCGGCATGACCTGCACGTTCTGCGGGTTGTGCTGGCCAAAGCCTTGCTCGGGCGCGATCTGCAGGGTGCGCTTGTCGCCAGCTTTGAGGCCATACAGCTGCTGTTCAAAGCCCGGCAAGAGATTACCGTCACCTACCTTGAAGGTCGCCGGGTTCTTCTCGAAGGTACTGTCTACTACATCGCCGTTTTCCAGGCTAAGCGCGAAATGCAGGGTGACTTCCCTGTCCGGCCCAATACGCTGTTCGGTCATGCGGATTCTCCGGTCTTGTCGCTCTTGAACATGTCCAGCGCCAGCATCACGGCGCCGACGGTAATGGCGCTGTCAGCGATATTGAAGGCCGGAAAATACCAGCGGTTCTGCCAATGCACCAGAATGAAGTCGACCACATGGCCCAGCACCACTCGGTCATAGAGATTGCCCAGCGCGCCACCTAGCACCAGCGCCAGCGCCACGGCCAGCCAGGTTTCGCTGGCTTTCAGGCGCTTCATCCAGACCACCAGCACCCCGCTGACGCCAATGGCGATAGCAGCGAAGAACCAGCGTTGCCAGCCACCGTGATCGGCCAGGAAACTGAAGGCAGCGCCGGTGTTGTAGGCCAGCGTCCAGGCGAAGTAGTCAGGAATGACGTCGACCTTCTGATAGAGACTGAAGTTGGCTTCGAACCAGTGTTTGCTCGCCTGATCGATGGCGATCACCAGCACGCTGAGCCAGAGCCAGGAAAGCTTGCCGACGCGAGCTGTCGTCGCCTCCGCCTGTGCGCTGTCACGCATAGTGACGCACCTCGCCCGGGCCTTCGATGTTGTCCACGCAACGACCGCAAATGTCAGGGTGCGCAACGTGACTGCCAACATCCGGCAGGTGGTGCCAGCAACGGCCGCACTTCGCATACCCGGTTTTCTTGACCACCAGTTTAAGGCCGGCCAACTCGCTCTCCACCGCCTCGGCGGGGGCTTGGGTCAACGGCGCAACCTGTACAGATGAGGTAATCAGCACGAAGCGCAGCTCGTTGTCCAGCTTGGCCAGCTCGGCGACTAGAGCCTCTTCGGCGTAAAGCGTGACTTCGGCCTGCAGGTTGCCGCCGATGGTTTTGGCCGCACGCTGGTTCTCCAGCTCCTTGTTGACCGCGGCCTTGACCGCCATCACCTTGTCCCAGAAGGGCCGATCCAGTTCGGCATCCAGCGGCAGCTCGGCCAGGCCCTCGTACCAGGTATTGAGCATCACCGACTCGTTGCGCTCGCCCGGCAGGTACTGCCAGATTTCCTCGGCGGTGAATGCAAGGATCGGCGCAATCCAGCGCACCAGGGCCTCGGCAATATGGTACAGCGCCGTCTGGCAGGAGCGCCGCGGCAGGCTGTCGGCGCCGGTGGTGTACTGCCGGTCCTTGATGATATCGAGGTAGAAACCGCCCAGTTCCTGCACGCAGAAGTTATGCACCTTCTGGTAAACGTTCCAGAACTTGTAGGTGCTGTAGGCTTCCTCGATCTCACGCTGCAGCAGCAGGGCGCGATCGATGGCCCAGCGATCCAGGGCAATCAGCTGGTCATTCGGCACCATATGCTGCGCCGGATCGAAGCCGTCCAGGTTGGAGAGCAGAAAGCGCGCCGTGTTACGAATACGCCGGTAAGCGTCCGCGCTACGCTGCAGGATCTGTTTAGAGACGGCCATCTCGCCTGAATAGTCGGTAGCCGAAACCCACAGGCGCAGGATATCGGCGCCCATGCTGTCGGTGATTTCCTGGGGCGCGATGACGTTGCCGAGAGACTTGGACATCTTGCGGCCGTTCTCATCCACGGTGAAACCGTGGGTGAGCAGGCCGCGATACGGCGCGTGCCCGTCGATGGCCGCACCGGTCAACAGGGAGGAGTGGAACCAGCCGCGATGCTGGTCCGAGCCTTCCAGGTAGAGGTCGGCACGCGGGCCTTCATCGTGACCCATGGGGTGCGAGCCGCGCATCACGTGCCAATGCGTGGTACCGGAATCGAACCACACATCCAGGGTGTCATTGATCTTGTCGTACTGAGCAGCCTCTTCACCGAGCAGCTCGGCGGCATCCAGCTTGAACCAGGCCTCGATGCCCTGTTGCTCGACGCGCGCGGCCACCTGCTCCATCAGCTCGACGGTGCGCGGATGCAGCTCGCCGCTTTCCTTGTGCAGGAAGAACGGAATGGGCACACCCCAGTTGCGCTGGCGCGAGATGCACCAGTCAGGTCGGCCGGCGATCATGCCGTGCAGGCGCGCCTGGCCCCACGCCGGGACGAACTGCGTCTGCTCGATGGCGTCCAGCGCGCGGCGGCGCAGGGAGCTACCGTCCTTGACAACCTTGTCCATGCCGACGAACCACTGGGCGGTGGCACGGTAGATCAGCGGAGTCTTGTGCCGCCAGCAATGCATATAACTGTGCTGGATGGCTTCGTGTTTGAGCAACGCGCCCACTTCCCGCAATTTCTCGACGATGACCGGGTTGGCCTTCCAGATGAACTGGCCGCCGAAGAACGGCAGGTCCGCCACATATACGCCGTGGCTCTGCACCGGATTGAGAATCTCGTCATTCTCCATGCCGTAATGCTTGCAGGTGCGGAAGTCGTCCTCACCATAGGCAGGGGACGAATGGACGATGCCGGTGCCGGCGCCGGTTTCCACGTACTCGGCCAGGTACACCGGGGAAAAGCGCTCGTAGAACGGGTGGCGGAAGCGAATAAGCTCCAGCGCCTTGCCTTCGCAGCGGGCGACGATGTCGCCAGACAGGCCGTAGCGCTGCAGGCAAGACTCGACCAGCTCCTCGGCCAGCACCAGCAGCCTGTCACCGGTGTCGACCAGCGCGTAGATGAAATCAGGATGGACGTTGAGCGCCTGGTTGGCCGGGATGGTCCAGGGCGTGGTGGTCCAAATGACGATGCTGGTGGGCTTGGCCAGGGACGTCAGACCGAAAGCAGCGGCGAGCTTGTCTGCATCCTCCACCTCGAAGGCGACGTCGATGGCGTCGGACTTCTTGTCCTGATACTCGACTTCAGCTTCAGCCAGGGCTGAGCCGCAGTCGAAACACCAGTTCACAGGCTTCAGGCCTTTGAAGACGAATCCACCCTCAACCATCTTGGCCAGCGCGCGGATTTCGCCGGCCTCGTTGGCAAAGTCCATGGTCTTGTAGGGGTTCTCCCAGTCACCCAGCACACCGAGGCGGATGAAATCGGCCTTCTGGCCCTCAATCTGCTCGGCGGCATAGGCACGGCAGCGCTCGCGGGTCAGATCCGCGGGTTGATTCTTGCCGAAGGTGGTTTCCACCTTGTGCTCGATCGGCAAGCCGTGGCAGTCCCAACCCGGTACGTAAGGCGCATCGAAGCCGGACAGGGTGCGCGAGCGGACGATCATGTCCTTGATCACCTTGTTCACCGCATGGCCGATGTGGATGTTGCCGTTGGCGTAGGGTGGGCCATCGTGCAGGACGAATTTCGGGCGACCTTCGCCGATCTGCCGCAGCTTCCGGTACAGGTCAATACTGTTCCAGCGCTGCAGAATCTCCGGCTCGCGCTGTGGCAGACCGGCCTTCATCGGAAACGCCGTGGACGGCAGATTGAGGGTCGCTTTGTAATCGGTCATTTCAGTCCTGACTCGTGGTGAAGGGTGGAGCCCGCCAGTAGTCGCGAGCCGCAGCGATGTCAGCATCGATCGCCGTCTTGAGTGCCTCCAGAGAGGCAAAGCGCTGTTCGTCGCGCAGCTTGTGGTGAAAGGTCACACGCAACAGGCGCCCATACAGGTCGCCCTGATAATCCAGCAGATGTACTTCCAGGTGGGGCTGACCATCGCTCTCGACCGTCGGCCGCATGCCAATATTGGCAACACCGGCCTGAACCCGGCCGTCAACTTCAGTGCTCACGACGAACACCCCGCTAAGCGGCGTGCTCCGGCGCTTGAGCTGAATGTTCGCGGTAGGCGCACCCAGCTGCCGACCGAGCTTCTGGCCGTGCATGACGCGCCCGGTGATGCTGAACGGCCGACCAAGCAGCTTTTCGGCCAGCGTCAGCTTGCCCGCGGCGAGTACCTGGCGTAGTCGGGAGCTGCTCACTCGCTCTCCATCGATCTCGATGGTGGTGGCCGCCTCGACCGAGAAACCTTCCTCGGCCCCCATCTTTAGCAAAAAGTTGAAATCGCCGGCCCGGTCGCAACCAAAACGGAAATCGTCACCGACCTCCAGATGGCGCACACCAAGCCCTTCTACCAGCGTCGCATGCACGAACTCGGCTGCACTCATCTCGCGCAGCCGACGGTTGAAGGCCAGGCATAGCACCAGGTCCACGCCCTGCTCGCTCAACAAGCACAGCTTTTCCCGCAGCCGCGTGAGCCTGGCCGGAGCCTTGTCCGGCGCGAAGAACTCACGCGGCTGCGGCTCGAAAATCACCACACAGCTGGGCACACCCAACTCGGCTGCGCGCTCGCGCAAACGCGTCAGGATGGCTTGATGCCCGCGATGCACCCCGTCGAAGTTGCCGATGGTGGCGACGCATCCCCGATGCCGGGGCCGCAGGTTGTGAAGACCTCGAACCAGCTGCATACCGCACTTCTTGCTTGAAAAGTCGCCGATTATACGCACGTAGCGCCCGTGCCGGACAGGTTTGCCGCGGTCCGGAGCGACCAATCAATGCCGCAAATGACGCGGGCGCATGCCCAACACCAGCAGCCCGCCGGCGAACGCCGCCAGACCACCACATACCAGCAACGTCAACCGCCAGGCTCGCTGCTGCCAGCCCCAATCGAACCACTCCTGAGAAGGCACGTTCAGCCACCAGACCACCGCCATCATTGCAACGCAGGCGCCAGCCAGACGCAACGCAAACAGCCACCAGCCTGGCGCAGGACGGTACACACCAATCTTGTAGAGCCCCCAGAACAGCAGATAGGCATTGAGCATCGACGACAGCGAGGTCGCCAGCGCCAGCCCCACGTGCTTGAGCGGCCAGATCAGGATCAGGTTCATCACCATGTTCGCCACCATGCAGATAATCGCCACGCGCACCGGCGTTTTCAGATCCTGACGCGCGAAAAACCCGGGCGCCAGCACCTTGATCAACATGAACGCCAGCACTCCCAGCGAGTAGGCCTGCAATGCTCTGGCCGACTGCACCACCGCCTCCTCGGTCATGGCGCCGTAAAGAAACAGGCTTGCGATCATAGGTTCGGCAAGAATTCCTAACGCCAACGCAGCGGGAATCCCCACCAGCATGACCATTCGCAGCGCCCAGTCCATGGTGGACGAAAATGCCTTGGGATCATCCCCCGCATGTTGGCGCGACAAACTCGGCAGAATCACAGTCCCGATGGCGATACCGAACGCACCAAGTGGCAGCTCGGAAAGGCGATCAGCGTAGTACAACCAGGACACACTGCCGGTTTGCAGGAAGGACGCCAGCACGGTATCAAGCAACAGGTTGATCTGGCTCACCGACACCCCAAACAGCGCCGGCGCCATCAGCAACATGATTCGCCGCACCCCTTCGTCGCCGAATTTGAGCCGGGGTCGCGGCAGCAGGCCCAACCTGGCCACATAAGGAAGCTGAAATGCCAATTGGACGAAGCCGGCAATGAATACGCCCCAGGCCATAGCCATGATCGGCTGGTCGAAATAAGGCGTCAGAAACACTGCAGAGAGAATCATGCAGACGTTGAGCAGAACGGGCGTGAAGCCCGGTACCGCGAAGCGCCCATAAGTATTGAGCACACCCGAGGTAAACGCCGTAAGGGAGATCAACAGCAGATAGGGAAAGGTGATACGCAGCAGCTCGCCAGCCAATTGCATCTTGGCCGGCTCGTCGTGGAAGCCCGGCGCGAATAGCATCACTACATATGGCGACCCAAGAACGCCCAGCGCAGTGATGCCGGTGAGGATCAACCCAAGCATCCCCGCCGTCCTGTCGACAAGCAGCTTGACCTCTAATTGAGTCTTCCGGGTGCGGTACTCCGACAGCACCGGGACGAACGCTTGCGCGAACGCCCCTTCGGCAAACAGCCGACGAAGGAAGTTGGGAATCTTGAAGGCGATGAAGAACGCATCCGCCGCTGCCCCCGATCCGAAGTAGTTGGCCACTACCATATCGCGTACCATGCCCAGCACGCGGGACAGCAGCGTCATGACGCTGACCACCGCACTGGACCGCAGCAACCCACCTTTGCCGGCTCTATCGGACATTTGTCTTCTCAGGGTCTATTGGATGCTCGCAATCGTATCCGGCCAGAAATTACACTACCGGATTGCAGACCGAGCAGGTCGGTAGCCAGCTACGACAGTGGACGAGGTCGCGAGTTTAGCGGCAGCCCATCTGTCCGGCCAGTACGGACTGCGCTTCAAACAGACTTGACAAGCCCGCGGTGCGTCGGCATGATTCGCGGCCTTATTTGCTTTGTAATCCCACGTTTTCGAGGAGTTCGACGGTGGCCAACAGCCCTTCCGCCAAAAAACGCGCAATTCAGGCTGAGAAGCGTCGCAGCCACAACGCCAGCCTGCGCTCCATGGTTCGTACCTACATCAAGAATGTGGTCAAGGCCCTGGATGCAAAAGATCTGGAAAAAGCTCGTACTGCTTACACTGCAGCCGTGCCGGTAATCGACCGTATGGCCGATAAAGGCATCATCCACAAGAACAAAGCCGCTCGTCACAAGAGCCGCCTGAACGGCCACATCAAGGCCCTCGGCGAAGCTGCTGCAGCCTAACTGCAGGTTCTTGTAAAAAAAACCGGCCTAGCGCCGGTTTTTTTATGCCTGCGTTTCTACCCAGAAAGAATGGACGGCAGTGACAGCCATGAGCTGGAGCTGAGCAGATCACAACAGCAGCGAGAGAGCCGCGACGGCGCACCTCCCCCAGAACACCCACCGCGGGCAGCGGGACAGCCAGACAAGCAAAGGAAGGGTGACTGTCGCGCAGAACACCAAGCGGCGCCAGCCTGGAACGCATCACACCCCCAGTAATACCACCCCCGGAGTGCAGCCCTACGAGCGCCGCGGGCGAGCCACTAAGGATTGCGCCCCCAGGGGAGTATCGGAATCGCCGTCACCGCATTCTGCGGACTGCCCTCAATCACCCGATCGCTGTAAACCAGATACACCAAGGTATTACGAGGCTCATCAAAGAAACGCACCACCTGCATGGTCTTGAACACCAGTGAAGTTCGTTCCTTGAACACGACCTCGCCATCCTCAAGCTCATCGCTCATGCGAATCGGACCCGTCTGACGACAGGCTATCGAGGCCTCGGCACGGTCCTCAGCAAGACCGAGCCCGCCCTTGATGCCACCCGTCTTGGCGCGAGACAGATAACAGGTCACCCCCTCGACCTTGGGATCATCGAATGCCTCAACGACGATCTTGTGATTCGGCCCAAGCCACTTGAAGACCGTATCAACCTCACCCACCTCACGCGCCATGCCCACCAGGGGCCAGGCAAGCAGGAAGACCAATGCCCTTGTCAGCCTCATGCGCACCTCAGACCAGGATCATGTTGTCGCGATGGATCAACTCTGACTCATCGACGTAACCGAGCAACTTTTCGATCTCATCGGACGGCCTGCCGAGAATCCGTTGCGCCTCGGCCGCACTGTAATTGACCAGGCCACGGGCGACTTCCTGCCCCTCGGGACCTACACAGACGACCATCTCGCCCCGCCGGAAACCGCCGGCCACCGCCTTCACCCCTACCGGCAGCAAACTCCTATGCCCCTGACGCAGCGCATGCACGGCACCGGCATCAAGCGTCAGCGTGCCACGCGTCTGGAGGTGCCCGGCCAGCCATTGCTTGCGGGCAGCGTGTCGACTGCGCTCGGGAGACAGCAGCGTACCCAGCTGCTCGCCGGTCTTGAGGCGCGCCAGCACCTGCTCGATGCGACCACCTACGATCACCGTGTAGGCACCGGAGCGAGCGGCCAAACGTGCCGCGCGCAGCTTGGTCTGCATGCCGCCACGACCCAGGGCACCGCCAGTTCCGCCGGCCACTGCATCCAACGCCGGATCGTCTGCACGCGCCTCGCTGATCAGGCTTGCCTGAGGATTGCTGCGCGGATCAGCATCGAACATGCCATCCCGATCAGTGAGAATCACCAGCAGATCCGCCTCGACCAGATTGGCAACAAGCGCTGCCAGCGTATCGTTATCACCAAAGCGGATCTCATCGGTGACGACCGTGTCGTTCTCGTTGATCACCGGCACGACATGCAGGTCAAGCAGGGTTCGCAAGGTGCTGCGGGCGTTGAGATAGCGCTTGCGATCGGACAGATCGTCATGGGTGACCAGGATCTGCGCAGTCTGCTGATCACAACGAGCGAAGCTGGACTCCCATGCGCGAATGAGCCCCATCTGCCCAACCGCTGCGGCCGCCTGCAATTCGTGAACGGCCTTGGGTCTCGCACTCCAGCCCAGGCGACTCATGCCAGCCGCAACAGCGCCGGAGGAAACGAGCACCAGCTCGACCCCCGCAGCACGCAGAGCCACCATCTGATCGACCCAAACCGCCATCGCGGCCTGATCCAGCCCCCGCCCGTCGGCGGTCAATAACGCGCTGCCGATCTTCACCACCCAGCGCCGTGCCCCGCTCACCCTGTCCCGCATTGATCCCGCCTTCTTCCGCTGCCGGCTAAATCTCACGGTGAGCGGCAGACAAGCCGACCCACCAGACACTTTCAAAAGACAGCCCGCGCGAGGCGGGCTTTCAATCAGCGGACGTAGAAAATCTCCGCGCCGCCTTCATCATCGTCATCATCATCGAAATCGTCGTCATCGACTTCAGCTGCCGCCTTGACGCCAGCCCGACGCAATGCACGCTGATCGTCGAGCTCCTGCAACCGAGCGCGCGCCTCATCTTCGATCTGCTGATCGAGCTCGGCCAACGCTTCAGCATAAGCCGGATCTTCAGCGATACGCAGCGTACGCTCATCGAGATAGCGCATGATCGCCTGACTCAAGGCCTCGGTACCCTCTCGCTCCAACGCGGAAATGACAAACACCGGCCCCGTCCACTCGAGACGCTCGACGACCTGACGCATCCGCGCCTCACGCTCATCGTCCAGCAGCTGATCAGCCTTGTTGAGCACCAGCCAGCGGTCGCGCTGCATCAACGCCGGGCTGAATTTTTCCAGCTCGTTGAGGATGACTTCCGCCGCATCGGCCGGATCACTGTCATCCAGCGGCGCCATGTCCACCAGATGGAGCAGCAGACGGGTACGCGCCAAGTGCTTGAGGAAGCGAATCCCCAGGCCGGCACCCTCCGAAGCCCCCTCGATCAAGCCGGGGATATCGGCCACAACAAAGCTTTTGTAGCGCCCCACACTGACGACGCCAAGATTCGGGATCAGCGTGGTGAACGGGTAATCGGCCACTTTGGGCTTGGCTGCCGAAACCGAGCGAATAAAGGTACTCTTGCCAGCATTGGGCAAACCCAGCAGACCGACATCCGCCAGCACCTTCAGCTCCAGCTTCAGGTCGCGCGCATCACCCGGCTTGCCCGGCGTGGTCTGCCGCGGCGCCCGATTGGTACTGGACTTGAACCGGGTGTTGCCCAAGCCATGCCAGCCACCCTGCGCGACCAACAGACGCTGGCCAGGCTTGGTCAGGTCGCCGATTACATCCTGGGTAGCCGCATCGATTACCGTGGTACCCACCGGCACCGGCAGGATCAGGTCCTCACCCTTAGCACCGGTGCACTCGGTGCTGCCACCCTTCTCGCCATTCGGCGCATTGAAGCGACGCGTATAACGGTAGTCGACCAGCGTATTAAGGTTCTCGTCGGCCTCCAGATAGATAGAACCGCCGTCGCCGCCATCACCGCCGTTAGGGCCACCTTTCTCGATGAATTTTTCGCGACGAAAACTCATCATGCCGTTACCGCCGTCACCGGCCTTTACAAAAATCGATACTTCATCGACGAATTTCATGGGGAACGCCTCCCGCCGCAAGACGGGCTAGAAAACTGAAATAAGGGTCTTGCAAAAAACCCAGCGAAAACTGAATGAGCACCGAGCAGTTTCTTTGCAAGAGCCTCAGAGAATACAGAAACAAAAAAGCCCCGTCGCATGACAGGGCTTTTCCAGCAACGCCGCGATTAGGCCGCGACGACGCTCACGTAGCGACGGCCAAAAGCGCCCTTCACTTCGAATTTGATCACGCCTTCCACTTTCGCGAACAGGGTGTGATCCTTGCCCATACCAACGCCGTAACCAGCGTGGAACTGGGTGCCGCGCTGACGCACGATGATGTTGCCGGCCTTGATGACCTGGCCGCCGTACATCTTCACGCCAAGGCGTTTGGATTCTGAGTCGCGACCGTTGCGGGTAGAACCGCCAGCTTTTTTGTGTGCCATGAGTTCAATACTCCTATAAGGGGATTCAGGCCCGATTAGCCCTGAATACCGGTGATTTTGACCTCAGTGAACCACTGACGGTGGCCCTGACGCTTCATGTGGTGCTTACGACGGCGGAACTTGATGATGGTGACCTTGTCGTGACGGCCCTGGGCAATCACTTCAGCGGTAACTTTGGCACCATCGACCACCGGAGCGCCGATTTTGACATCATCGCCATTGCCGATCAGCAGAACGCGGTCGAAAGTGACAGCTTCGCCAGTAGCAACTTCGAGCTTTTCAATCTTGAGGTATTCACCTTCGGCAACCTTGTACTGCTTGCCGCCGGTAACGATAACTGCGTACATCTATGTATCTCCGTTGATCCTGCTCACCCAGCGCTTAAGTGAAATAGTTGGTGGCTGGCATGGCTGCACGAGGTCCGGAGGGACGCTCTTGCAATTGCGTAAGGCAGGGAAATGCCCAGGGGGAAGTTCAGGGTCCGCGATTGTACGCATGCGCCTGCGCCTGTGCAATAGCCGCCGGGCCTTGCCTTGACAGCCCATGACCCGCCCCATAGCATGCCGCGCATCCTCCGAGGAGTACCGGCTTCCGATGCAACCCCAGGCCTTTTACCAAGTTGTGGCTGATGATTTTGCCGCCGTCGACGGCATCATCCGCGATCAGCTGACGTCTCGTGTACCACTGGTTGAAAAGATCGGGGACTACATCACTTCTGCCGGCGGCAAGCGGCTTCGCCCACTGCTGGTTCTGCTCAGCGGTAACGCGCTAGGGTTGAAGGGTGACCAGCTGCGTCTGCTGGCGGCCGTCATCGAGTTCCTGCACACCTCGACGCTGCTGCACGATGACGTGGTCGACATGTCCGGCATGCGCCGTGGCCGCTCTACTGCCAACGCCCTGTGGGGCAATGCACCGAGCGTACTGGTTGGCGACTTCCTTTATGCGCGCTCCTTCGAAATGATGGTGGCACTGGGCTCGATGCCGGTCATGCGCATCATTTCCCAGGCCACACGTGTGATAGCCGAAGGCGAAGTACTGCAACTGTCGAAGGTTCGCGACGCCAGCACCACCGAAGAAATCTACATGGAGGTCATTCGCGGCAAGACCGCCATGCTGTTCGAAGCCTCCACCCATAGCGCCGCTACCCTGGCCGGCGCCAGTACCGAGCAATGCGAAGCCCTGCGCCAGTTTGGCGACCGTCTCGGCATCGCGTTCCAGCTGGTCGACGACCTCCTCGATTACCAGGGCGATGCCGAGACGCTCGGCAAGAACGTGGGCGACGACTTGGCCGAAGGCAAGCCCACCCTGCCGCTGATCTATACCATGCGTGAAGGCACCGCAGAACAGGCGGCGCTGGTGCGCAAGGCTATTCAGAAAGGCGGTATCGAGGATCTGGAAAGCATCCGCAGCGCAGTTGAGGCAGCGGGCGCCCTGGACTACACCGCACGCTTGGCTCGTGACTATGCCGAACAAGCGATCGCCTGCCTCGAACTGATTCCCGCCAATGCCTACCGCGACGCCCTGATCGAGCTCAGCCGCTTCGCGGTTGCCCGCACCCACTGATTGACAGGCGCCACAGCTGCGCCTGATGCCCCGCCTACCCCCACTCACCATGGAATACCAAGGATCGACACTTTTCGCTTGCATGTTTGCGAATAGCAATTATTCTCATTAGCGGAATCAATTGGAGGTGAACATGACTTACTTGATAGATGCCTGGCTGGACCGACCGCAACCCTATCTGCGGGTACTCGACCGCGACACCGGCGTGGTATGCATATCTTTGGAGGGAGAGGCCCTGGACGAACTTCGCGAACAGGGCGATCTGGACCTGCATGAGCTGAGCACCAGCGAGCCCTGCGTGCTTAAGGAACAGGTTAGAAACCTGTTCCTGTTCACTTATGCCCGGGCGTTGCGCCCGTAGCCGTATCGATATTACAGGACGGCCAGCAGCTCCACGTCGAACACCAGTACGCTGTGCGGCGGAATGCTGCCGACGCCCTGAGCGCCATAGGCCAGCTCGCTCGGCACATACAGACGCCACTTGCTGCCGACGCCCATCAATTGCAGCGCCTCGGTCCAGCCAGCGATCACGCCACCAACCGGAAACTCGGCAGGCTGGCCGCGCTGATAAGAACTGTCGAACACGGTGCCATCGATGAGAGTGCCGTGGTAATGGGTGCGAACCTGGTCGTCAAGAAGCGGCTTGGCGCCATCGCCGGCAGTCAGCACTTCGTACTGCAGCCCCGACGCAAGTGAGGTGACGCCCTCGCGCTTCGCGTTCTCGGCCAAGAAGGCCTTGCCCTCACCCGCCGCAGCCTCGGCTTTCTGCTGAGCCTCGGCCTGCATGCGCTCGCGGATGACTGCAAAGCTGGCATTCAGGGCTTCCGGCGACACCTGGCTGGCGGCGCCAGCGAAGGCATCGCGAATGCCCGCAATCACGGCATCCAGGCTTACCCCTGGCGGAGGGTTGTCACGCAGCTGATCACCCAGCTGGCGGCCAATTCCATAGCTTACGCGCGTCTCGTCGGTGGACAGGTTAAGGTCGGTCATGCCTGGGCTCCGCTGAAAAAAAGGTCGCACAGCCTAGCACAGCATGTCGCCGGGCCAGCCAAGATTGATTCAGTGCTTGGTCAGCTTGTCCAGGTAGCCCATGGCGAATGCCGATAACACGAAGGTCAGATGGATGATTACGTACCACATCAACTGTTCGCTTGCGAGTTGCTGAGCATCCATGAACATTCGCAGCAGATGAATGGAAGAAATAGCCACGATCGAGGCGGCAACTTTCATCTTCAACGAACCGGAATCCATCTTGCCGAGCCAGTCGAGCTTTTCTCCGTCCTTGTCGACGTTCAGCTGTGACACGAAATTTTCGTAGCCCGACAGCATCACCATGACCAACAGCCCGCCTACCAGCGCCATGTCAATCAATGACAGCAACTTGAGAATCAGGTCACCTTCGCTCAGCGAAAGCACAACGGGCAGGATGTGCCAGATTTCCTGAAAGAACTTGATCGCTAGTGCCAACAGCGCAAAAGCCAAGCCGAAATAGATGGGTGCCAGCAGCCAGCGAGCCGCGTACATGGTGTTTTCAATGAGGCGTTCCATGACGTAATCCATGGGAAAAACGGGCTGGCGAGTATACGCAGCGCCCCGACGCTGGCAAGCCCGTTTGCTCTCATCGAATTGTGGATAAGAAATCGTCCCTGGCATAAGGAGGCCAGTGACCGATAGCCGAAAATGCGCGCAACCGCACCCTGGACTATGGCTTTGATTCCCAGCCGCCGAGAAAGCGAGCCTGGTTAGCGTTGACCTTGCGCAGCTCAGCGCGCGTGTGCAGTTGCCAGATCGCCGGCGAGGTCGACTCGCGATAACCCTGCTTCTGCAAATTATTCACAATGGCGGCCAGCACCGATTGCGCCGCGCGAACCCCGCGGAACGGGCCTTGCGCCTTGATTGCCGTCGGTTGCGCGCCATCGATCCCGGCAGCACAGAGCAACGTCCACAAGCCATTCCCACCCTTCAATGGGTGAATGGCGCATTCGATTCGGGTAACCAGGCCCAGGCACTGGCGGTTCAAACACAGACTGTGCGACATGACGGTGACCTCGCGCTCGGTTGCACACCGTCATCCAAGACGAGTGGGCGAGCCAACCAGATATCCACGGAAGCTGTGGATAACCCTGTGGGTAGGAAGTAGATACCCCTCCACTTTGCAGACCCGCCGCGAGGCTTAACGTTCCGATCAATAACCGCGCAATACCGACCCGGCCGGCCTCACATGCATCTAGCGAGAACGGCCGTCACCGAAAGAGCCACGACCTGAAGCGCAGGTTATTCGTTTTCAGCGTCGGTCGCTGCTACCGAGGCAGCTTCCGCCGCACGATCATCGCCCTTCGATTCGTCTTCCAGCTCAATCTCGGCGATGTCGCGCAGGCGCTCTACCACCCGCGCGTTGACGCTGCCTTTTGGGAAGCGCCCTTGCTCGTCCGCCGCGCCGACAGACTCCCCCACCAGCAGCGACAGTGCCTCATCGACATGGCGCACGGCATAGATGTGAAACTTCTCCTGGCGCACGGCTTCCAGCACCCTCTCCTCGAGCATCAAGGTCGTGACGTTGGCAAAAGGAATGATGGCGCCCTGCTCGCCGGTCAGCCCGCGAGCTTCGCAAAGGCGGAAGAAGCCTTCGATCTTCTCGTTCACGCCGCCTACGGCCTGCACTTCGCCGAACTGGTTGATCGAGCCGGTGATCGCGAAACATTGCTTGAGCGGCGTGCGCGAAATGGCCGAAATCAACGCGCAGCACTCGCCAAGCGAAGCACTGTCGCCGTCGACGTAGCCATAGGATTGCTCCAAGGCGATGCTCGCCGAAATTTCCAACGGAAACTCCTGCGCGTAGCGACTACCGAGATAGCCGGTCAGGATCATGACGCCCTTGGAGTGGATCGGCTGCCCCAGATTGACCTCGCGCTCAATGTCGACGATGCCCGAGCCTCCCGGATACACCGTGGCGGAGATCCGCGCCGGCATGCCGAATGCCGAATCACCCACCTCCAGCACCGTCAGACCGTTGCACTTGCCGATAGCCGCGCCTTCGCTGTCGATCAGGATGACGCCCGCGAGGATGTCTTCCAGGATCCGCGCCGAAACGCGCCCGGTGCGTGTGGCCTTGGCTTTCAACGCACGCTCGATGTGGCCGACGTCGGTGACCTCGTCCTTGGCCAGCTGACGAATGAAGTCCGCCTCGCTGACCAACTGGAACAGATCGCCGATACGCGCCGAAAGCCGCCCCTGGTGTTCGGCCAGTCGCGCGCTGTAGGTGGCCAGACGCGCCACCGCTGCAGCACTCAGCGGCGCCATGCCTTCCTCGGAAGTCCGGGTTTTCATCAGCTGGGCGAACTGTTCGAGGCTGTCTTCGGCGAGTGGGATGTCCTCGTCGAAGTCCACCAGCACGCGGAACATTTCCTGAAAGTCCGGATCCAGGTCCTGCAATGTGTAATAGAGCTGGCGCGAACCAATGATGATCACCTTGACGTTGAGCGCGATCACTTCCGGGGTCAGGGTGACAGTGGCCAGCCGGCCCATTTCGGCCAGCGGCGACTCCATCCGCAACTTGCGTGACTGCAACGCACGCTTGAGTGCCTCCCAGACGAAGGGCTCGCTGAGCATCTTCTCCGCTTCGAGCATCAGGAAACCACCGTTGGCACGGTGCAAGGCGCCGGGGCGCAGCTGCCGGTAACTGGTGTAGAGCGCCCCCTGATCAGTGCTGTATTCGATACGCCCAAAGAGGTTGTCGTAGGTCGGATGTGGCTCGAAAACCACCGGCGCGCCGCCATCGACCGGATGGCCGACCACCAGGCTCGGGCTGTACTGATCCTCGAGCAGTTGGCGGTTCTGGGCCTCGGGGCGGTTCTCATCGACCAGTTGCTCGACGACGGTTTTCAGCAGGTTGACCTGCACGGCCTGCAAATAGGCCTCGACGCCGGCGTTCTCTGCATATTTTTCCGAGAGCGGCGCCAACAGCGGCTGTAGCGCCTGGCTGATGGTCTCGTCGTTGAGCTGACGCAGCTGGTTGCTCGATTCGCGCTTCCATTGCGGCAGGCTGGCCAGCCCTTCGTTCAGGCTCACTTCCAGGGCGGAAATGTCCTCGTGATAGCGCTCGCGCTCGGCTTCGGGCAGCTGGGCGAACTCGGCCTCGTCCATGGACTTGCCGTCCTTCATGGGCGTGAAGGCGATGTTGGTGCTGTCGCGGTACAGCGCGATCTCCTTTTCCAGCGCCAGCTTCTCAATGACATCCAGCGCCTTGTCGTAGCGCTGATTGAACGCGCGATCGATGGCACTCTTCTTCTGCTGGAAGCTGGGGTGCTCGAACACCGCAGGGAAAGTTGCCAGCAGGTTGTCGATCAGCTGGCCGATATCGGCAATGAACGCGGCGGCACTTCCCTGCGGCAACTGCAGCACCCGTGGCTCACGAGGCTCGTCGAAATTGTTCACGTAAACCCAGTCGGAAGGGGTATCCAGCCGCTTGCCTTCGGCCTTGAGGTAGCGCCGCACGAAGGAAAAACGCCCCGTACCAGGCTCGCCCATCACGTAAACGTTGTAGCCCGGGCGCGGCATCGCTACGCCGAATTGCAGCGCCTCTACGGCGCGCTCTTGACCCAGCACGCCGAAAAACGGTTCAAGCTCATCGGTGGTTTTGAAGTTGAACTGACTGGAATCGAATGGACGGGTCAGGGCATCGGGCGCCAGGCGCAAGCCGGCAGCGACAGTTAGGGGCATTGGGAATCCTTGCTGGGTGGTTCAGGGACCACGATCGTTGACGCCATTCTGGCGTTGCCAATGCCTAGCTGCAAGGCTGGCCAGGCCAGGATTCGAGTCGTCAGCCCAGCATCCGCTCCAGCGTTCAACCAGAAGCCGCCGGCAGGCCCGGCGACCCCCCTTGAAAAGAGTCTGAAACATTCGGTAGCAAGCTAACGGATCACAGCCGAACAAAACCCGGCCCCGCTTGATATGGATCAAGCTTTCCATTGTCAAATACAGGCCTCCTAGAGCTGCCAATACCATTACAAGGAGCCCGCCTGATGAGCGCCCGACTACCGATGTTGTTCAGCAGTCTTTTACTGCTGGCCGGCACAGCGCACGCTGATGAACTGCGCGACCGCGCCAAAGCCATTTTCCAGCCGATCCCAGACCAGGTGACCGAAGTTCGCGGTCACACCGTCAGCGAAGACCAGGCCATACTCGGCCACAAGCTGTGGTTCGATCCACGCCTGTCGCGCAGCCACATCATCAGCTGCAATACCTGCCACAACCTGAGCATCGGTGGCAGCGACAACGTCACCACCTCCATCGGCCACGGCTGGCAGAAGGGTCCGCGCAATTCCCCGACCGTACTCAACGCCGTATTCAACTCCGCGCAGTTCTGGGACGGTCGCGCCAAGGATCTGCAGGAGCAGGCCAAGGGGCCGGTCCAGGCAAGCGTCGAAATGAACAACACGCCGGACCGCGTTGAAGCCACGCTCAAGAGCATTCCCGAGTACGTGGCGGAATTTCAGAAAGCCTTCCCCAAGGACAAGGACCCGGTCAGCTTCGACAACATGGCCTACGCCCTGGAAGCCTTCGAGGTCAGCCTGACCACGCCGAACTCGGCGTTCGACCGTTTTCTCAAGGGTGAAGACCAGGCGCTGGACGCCCAACAGAAGGAAGGCTTGGCGCTGTTCATGGACGCCGGTTGCATCGCCTGCCACAACGGCGTCAACGTCGGTGGCCAGGGCTACTTCCCCTTCGGTGTGATCAAAAAGCCGGGCGCTGACATCCTGCCAGAAGGCGATAAGGGTCGCTTTGCGGTCACCAACACAGCGGCAGACGAGTACGTGTTCCGCGCGGCACCACTGCGCAACGTCGCGCTCACTCCGCCCTACTTCCACAGCGGCGAGGTCTGGGATCTGGAGCAGGCCGTGGCCATCATGGGTGATAGCCAGCTGGGTCGCCAGCTCAACGACAATGAAGTCAAGGCCATCACCGCCTTCCTGCACAGCCTGACCGGCGAGCAGCCTCAGGTCGCCTATCCGGTGCTTCCCGCCAGCACTGCGACAACGCCGAAGCCTGAATAAGCCGTAATTAACCTGCAGGCGCATTAGCCTGCAGGTTTTCGCCTACCAAATTTCGGCGCCCCCTTTCTCTGGTCTAGCCTTCAGGTTACCTGCCTGACGGTGAAGCCATGGCCATGCCTCATGCCCAATCGGGTGAAGTGATCAGCCTTCTCGCCCATCCCCAGACCCCACACCTGCAATCGCAAGCGATTGTCAGCACCCCCGAGGTGGAAGTGATGCGCCTGTGTCTGCCAGCCGGCAAACAGGTTCCTCCCCATGCCGTCACCGGATGCATCACGCTGCTCTGCCTGCAAGGCAGTATCGAAATCCAGGCCCACGAGCGCTGGCGCACGATGACAGTCAATGACCACGCCTATCTGGCCGGCAACGTGGAACATGCGCTACGTGCACTTACCGACGCGGTTGTACTGGTCAATATCCAGCGGCGAAGGAATCCGCCCAAAACGCAGCCGAAACAGGCAAACGCTGACTAATAAGAAGTTGCAGACACAACGGTTGCCCAACGCAGGAAAGAGCACAGCTTGGGGTGAAGTTCTTCGGAATTCTCAGTTTGCGGTGCTAGCGCTCATGCTCGCGGCAGTCATCGATGCCGGAATCATGGGCGTTGTCTATTGGGTGGGTATCGGCGTCTGGTCGGAGCACGCGTTGAACAAAAGACAAATCCGCTCTTTCGCCATCATCTCCCCCCTCTCGCCTCACTGGTGTGCTGATATGGGCGTCCGATGGCAAGCCGAACGACAAGAACGCGTGCGAAGGCCGCCAATTACCTGCCCGCGTCTTCGGCGCCCAGCAGCACGCGCTGCTCTGCTCGGGCGTACTGCTGGAAAGGGCTTCAAGCGGCTGATCAGCAAATTAAGGGCGATTCTGCTCTTTGAGCAGATCTCGAATCTCCGTCAACAGCAGCTCTTCCTTGGTCGGTGCCGGCGGCGCAGAGGGTGCCTCGGCTTCCTCACGCTTGAGCGTGTTGATCACCTTGATCGCCAGGAAAATGGCGAAGGCAATGATGACGAAGTCCACCACCGTCTGGATGAACATCCCATAGCGCAACGTTACCGCAGGTGCGTCGCCCGCCGCGGCCTTGAGCACGATCGCCAGGTCGGAGAAGTCCACGCCGCCGATCAGCAACCCCAGCGGCGGCATCACCACTCCGTCGACGAACGAGGAAACGATCTTCCCGAACGCCGCGCCGATGATGATACCCACCGCCATGTCGATAACATTGCCGCGGACGGCAAAGGTTTTGAATTCGCTGATAAAGCTCATGATTGAGTTGTCCTATTTCCGGTTTGGTATGCGCGCGAGCGGCTGGCTAGAGCATAGGCGGGCTTGCAGCCAGAGGCCAGCGTGACGACCGAGGGGCCGGATGAAATCCAACTGCTTGATCGCCGTCAATCGGGGCGTTTCTGTGAAGGATTAAGGTTTGGCCTTTCTAATGCCGGAGCCCCTTTCATGCACGCCGAACATCATTGCTTGACCAAGGACTTTTCTGAGAAGCAGGCGCAGCTGCTCAAACTGAGCCAGGAGAACCCAGCCTTTTCCCGCAAGGCCGACGACTACGAGGCTCTGAGTCTGCGCATCCGCAGCCTGGAAGACGCCAGCGGTGCCGCGGACGACGCGGAGCTCGAAGTGCTCAAGCAAGAGCAGCTCGCCCTCAGGGAGGACATCGCCCGTGACCTAAAACGCGCTTCAGGTAGCTGCTGCGGCCGTTGCTGCGGCTGATTCCGAGCAGCACCTTGTCCCAGCCCATCAGAGCGCGCTTGCCGACAGCCCCTCGGCAAGTGCGCGTCACTGACGCGGTTAGCGGACAGCCAATCGCCTCAGAACAATCCGCCAAACCTAAACCCGGCCCCTACCCAGACAAAGGCCAACCCTGTCAGGGTGATCAGTACGATATGCAACCCCAACTGTGGCAGGCGCTGTGCGTCGAGCCGGGGTATCAGCGCCAATCGTGCATGCAGGCCAAGCAGCGCGGTAAAGCCCAGCAGGGCCAGTTTGGCTTGCACCAGATGGGCAATCGGTGATGCGCCGAACCACTGCGAATGTGGCAACCAGAGGCTCGCCATCCACAGGCCGGTGATGATCTGCAGCAGCAGCGCCGGAATACCGATACGCTCGTAGACCTGCTCAAATTGGCGGACCGGCTGCGGATCGTGCTCGCGCATCGCTTTGGGCAATACGCCGAACAGCAGTACCAGGTGGCCGCCAACCCAGACGCTGGCGCCGAGCAGGTGAAGAAACAACAGATGGCGCATAGCGCTCACTCCTGGATGGTTTCATAGAGTCTGACGCCTCATGCGCTTCTTTGTGGCTGATGACGATCAAGTCAGCCGTTATCATGCAACTCCATTTCCCCGCCCGGAGTTCCCATGGCCAAGGCCAAGCGCATGTACGGCTGCACTGAATGCGGCTCGACCTTTCCCAAGTGGGCAGGCCAATGTGGCGACTGCGGCGCCTGGAACACGCTGGTGGAAACCCTCATCGACGGCGCGGCACCGCCCCCAGGGAGAGCCGGCTGGGCTGGTGATCCGGCCAACATCAAAACCCTGGCTGAAGTCAGCGTCGAAGAAGTGCCGCGCTTTTCCACCGCTTCCGGCGAGCTCGACCGCGTACTCGGCGGCGGCCTGGTTGACGGCTCGGTGGTGCTGATCGGCGGTGATCCCGGCATCGGCAAATCCACCATCCTGCTGCAGACGCTCTGCGCGATTGCCCAACGCTACCCGGCACTTTATGTCACTGGCGAGGAGTCCCAGCAGCAGGTTGCCATGCGCGCCCGCCGCCTGGATCTGCCGCAGGATAGGCTGAAGGTGATGACCGAGACCTGCATCGAATCGATCATCGCCACCGCGCGACTGGAAAAGCCCAAGGTGATGGTGATCGATTCGATCCAGACTATCTTCACCGAGCAGCTGCAGTCCGCACCGGGTGGTGTGGCCCAGGTGCGGGAAAGCGCGGCGCTGCTGGTGCGCTTCGCCAAGCAGAGTGGCACGGCGATCTTCCTGGTCGGCCACGTGACCAAGGAAGGTGCCCTGGCCGGCCCGCGGGTGCTGGAGCACATGGTCGATACCGTGCTCTATTTCGAAGGCGAGTCCGACGGCCGTCTGCGCCTGCTGCGAGCGGTTAAGAACCGCTTCGGCGCTATCAACGAACTGGGCGTGTTCGGCATGACCGACAAGGGCCTCAAGGAAGTCACCAACCCCTCGGCGATCTTTCTCACCCGCGCCCAGGAGGCGGTGCCCGGCAGTGTGGTCATGGCCACCTGGGAAGGCACCCGGCCAATGTTGGTGGAAGTGCAGGCGCTGGTGGACACCAGCCACCTGGCCAACCCGCGCCGGGTCACTCTCGGGCTGGACCAGAACCGCCTGGCCATGCTGCTGGCTGTGCTGCACCGCCACGGCGGTATTCCCACCCACGACCAGGACGTGTTCATCAACGTGGTGGGTGGGGTGAAGGTACTGGAAACGGCATCCGACCTGGCGCTGATGGCCGCAGTGATTTCCAGCCTGCGCAACCGGCCGCTGGATACCGATCTGCTGGTGTTCGGCGAAGTCGGCCTGTCCGGTGAAATCCGCCCGGTGCCCAGCGGCCAGGAGCGCCTGAAGGAAGCCGCCAAGCATGGTTTCAGGCGCGCCATCGTGCCCAAGGCAAACGCCCCGAAGGAAGCCCCGGCCGGGCTGCAGATCATTGCAGTCACGCGTCTGGAGCAGGCACTGGATGCGTTGTTCGAGTGAAACGGGCGCTTAGCGCTGACTGAGTTTGAGCGCGTAGGCGATGAGCGCCGCGGCGCTGTCAATGTTCAGTTTGCGGCGAATGCTCAGGCGGTGGGTCTCGACGGTCCGCACGCTGATCGCCAGCTGCCGGGCCATCGCCTTGCTGTCCAGCCCCTTGGCCAGAAGCTGCAGGATTTCGACTTCCCGTGGCGTCAGATTGTCCGGGTTCTGCGGCTCGTCGAGCAACTTGCTGGCGACCTGGGCACTGTAGAAGGTGCCACCGGCAGCCACCGCCTCGATGGCCGCCACGATCTCCCGCGCCGAGGCGTCCTTGAGCACGTAACCCCGCGCGCCAGCGTGGATGGAGCCGCGGATGTACTCCAGATTGTCGTACATGCTCAGCATGATCACCCGCAGTTCCGGGTGCCGTTCCGTGACCTGCCGGGTCAGCTCCAGGCCGTTGCCATCCTTGAGCCCGATGTCCAGCAGCAGCACATCGGCCTGCACCTGCTCCAGCAGCGCCAGCGCCCCCACGGAGCTGTCCGCTTCACCGATCACGGCAAAGCGTGGCCTGACGGCCAGTAACGCGCGGATACCGTCACGCACCAGGGCATGGTCGTCTACGAGGGCAATGCGGATTGGGATACCGTCGTTCATAATTCCCTCGGTCGGGGCGCGGCTTAGACGGCCGATGCCGGCAGAACCACACGCAGGGTGGTCTGCACTGCGGTAGACGAAAGGCTCAGCGTGCCGCCCAGGTGCTCGGCCCGCTCGCGGATGTTGCGCAAGCCGATTCCCGCTGAAATCCGCTCGACAGCGCGCGGATCGAAGCCCACACCATCGTCACTCACCTGCAGCACGACACTATGCTCGCTGCGTAGTAGCGCTAGGTGAACCCAGCTGGCGTCGGCGTGCCGCTCGATATTGGCCAGCGCCTCCTGAACGATACGAAACAGCGCGACCGCCGTCGTATCGGGCAAAGTCAGGCCATCGAGCTCGTCTCGATAGTGTACGCAAAGGCCACTTCGCTGACGGAATTCGGACACCAGCTGCCCGATCGCCGCAGACAGACCCAAGGTATCGAGCAACGACGGACGCAGGTCATGGGAGATGCGCCGGATCTCGCCGATAGCGGCTCCGAGCCGCTCGGTGGCCTGGTTCAGGGCCTTCATTCCACCGGGCTCGCCAGCTTCAAGCTGGTGCCCGGCCAGTTCGAACTGGAACTTGATGGAAACCAGCAACTGGCTGATGCCGTCGTGCAGCTCGCGTGACACCCTCAGCCGCTCGTCTTCCTGCAGGTGGAGAATGCGTCGGTTCAGTGCCTGCAGCTTGCTGTCCGCCAATCGGTGTTCGCGCACGCTCAGCGCCAGGCCCATCGCGGAAACCAGCAGCACCGCCACCAGCGCGACACTGGCGATCGCCACCATGGTCACGCGGATCCGGTTGGCCGCCTCGGCTCGGACCTGATGGGTGGCCCGCTCGACGTCCTCCAGGTAGATCCCGGTTCCCAGCATCCAGTCCCAGCCATCGAGCAGGGTCACGTACGCCAGCTTCTCGGTTTCCACCCCCGTGGACGGCTTGCGCCAGAGATAGAACTGAAAGCCATCGCCCTTGGATGCGCTGTGCAGCAGCGCCTGGATCGGGTACCCGTTAGCGGAATCCTGCAGGTTCCACAGGTCGCGCCCGATCAGCTCCGGCTGGCGCGGGTGCATGAGGTTGCGGCCGGTATGGTCGAAGACGAAGAAATACCCATCCTCGCCGAAATTCAGTTCGGCCAGCACCTGCAAGGCTTTTTCCTGCGCCTTAGCATCACCCCGTCCTTCCTGGTACCAGGGCGCGATATCACTCAGCGCAAGCGTCACGTAGTTCTGCAGTTCGGCGCGCTTGCTCGACAGGATGGCTTCCTTGAACAGCGCGACCTGATCCTCGCCCAGGCGATGGTTGTGATAGACCACTAGGATGCCAATGATCGCCACGGCCAGCAGCAGCGGCAGGATGCCCATCGCAAGGATCTTGTACTTGAGCGGCATGCGTTTTCTCGAGGCGAAACGCCCGTGCAGAGCGGGCCGGCGCCTGCGTAGTTTTACGTAGAAGCCACGTAGGACTGCGAATATCGGCACCTGATCGAAGTGTGGATAGTAGCAAGGCTCCGGCTCTGCGGAGCGCACTCCTATAACAATGATGCTGTCGGTCGTCGAGCCTTCGACTGGAGAAACATCTCATGAATCGATTGGTCAGTCAGATTGCCTGGTTCGCTGTCGCAGTGCTGGGGGCGGTGGCCCTCGGCGTTGTTGCCCTGCGTCGCGGCGAAGCCATCAATGCCTTGTGGATCGTGGTCGCGGCCGTGGCGATCTATCTGGTTGCCTACCGCTACTACAGCCTGTTCATCGCCACCAAGGTGATGCAACTGGATCCGAACCGAGCTACTCCCGCCGTGCTCAACAACGATGGTCTGGACTTCGTGCCGACCAACAAGCACGTGCTTTTCGGCCATCACTTTGCCGCTATCGCTGGTGCCGGCCCGCTGGTCGGCCCTGTACTCGCCGCGCAAATGGGCTACCTGCCTGGCACGCTCTGGCTGATCGCTGGCGTGGTGCTGGCCGGCGCCGTGCAGGATTTCATGGTGCTGTTCATCTCTACCCGCCGCAACGCCCGCTCGCTGGGCGACATGGTGCGCGAGGAGATGGGGCGCGTTCCCGGCACCATCGCGTTGTTTGGCTGCTTTTTGATCATGATCATCATCCTCGCGGTGCTGGCGTTGATCGTCGTCAAGGCCCTGGCGCACAGCCCCTGGGGCGTTTTCACGGTGATGGCTACCATCCCGATCGCGATGTTCATGGGTATCTACATGCGCTACCTGCGCCCTGGCCGCATCGGTGAGATCTCGCTGATCGGCGTGGCGCTGCTGCTCGGCTCGATCTGGCTGGGCGGTGCGATTGCGGCCGACCCGTACTGGGCCGCCGCGTTTACCTTCACCGGGGAGCAGATCACCTGGATGCTGGTCGGCTACGGCTTCGTGGCCGCGGTGCTGCCGGTGTGGCTGATCCTGGCGCCGCGCGACTACCTCTCGACCTTCCTCAAGATCGGTACCATCGTGGCGCTGGCGATCGGCATCCTGATTCTCGCCCCTGAGCTGAGGATGCCTGCCCTGACCCAGTTCACCGACGGTACCGGCCCGGTGTGGAAAGGCGCGCTGTTCCCCTTCCTGTTCATCACCATCGCCTGCGGCGCGGTGTCGGGCTTCCATGCGCTGATCAGTTCCGGCACCACGCCCAAGCTGCTGGCCAACGAAACCGATGCCCGCTACATCGGCTATGGCGGAATGCTGATGGAGTCGATGGTCGCGATCATGGCCATTGTCGCGGCCACAATCATCGATCCAGGCGTCTACTTCGCCATGAACAGCCCGCCAGCCATCGTCGGCGCCGACGCCGCCAGCGTGGCGGCGGCAGTCAGCAGCTGGGGTTTCACCGTTACGCCCGAAGTGCTGGAAGGCGTGGCCCGCGACATCGGCGAATCCTCGATTCTGAACCGTGCCGGTGGCGCGCCGACGTTGGCGGTGGGCATCGCGCAGATCCTGCATCAGGTGCTGCCGGGCGAAAACACCATGGCGTTCTGGTACCACTTCGCGATCCTGTTCGAGGCGCTGTTCATCCTCACCGCGGTGGACGCCGGCACCCGCGCTGGACGTTTCATGCTGCAAGACCTGCTGGGCAGCTTCATCCCGGCGCTCAAGCGCACCGAATCCTGGGTTGCCAACGTGGTTGCCACAGCCGGCTGCGTGGCGCTGTGGGGTTACCTGCTGTATCAGGGTGTGATTGACCCGCTGGGCGGCATCAATACGCTGTGGCCGCTGTTCGGTATTTCCAACCAGATGCTGGCCGGCATCGCGCTGATGCTCTGCACCGTGGTGCTGATCAAGATGAAGCGCCAGCAGTACGTCTGGGTCACCCTGCTGCCGGCAGTATGGCTGCTTATCTGCACCACCTACGCCAGCCTGATCAAACTGTTCGATCCCAACCCGGCATTGGGCTTCTTGGCCCTGGCGCACAAGTACGAGGCCGCGCTGGCCGCTGGTCAGGTGCTGGCACCGGCCAAGGACCTGGCGCAGATGCAGAACGTGATCCTCAATGCCTACACGAACGCCGGGCTGTCGTTGCTGTTCCTGGTTGTGGTGTTCAGCATTCTGTTCTATGCCTTGAAGGTCGGCCGCGCCGCCTGGACGCGCAGTGAGCGTACGGACAAGGAAATGCCCTTCCAGCCCATGCCCGACGCCTGACTGACCCACCGCGCCGGCACCGCGAGGTTGCGGACCGGCGCCATCGGAGGATGACCCGTGTTCAATGACCTCAGCCGCATGGGCAAGTACCTTGGCCATGCGGCCCGTATGCTGGTCGGCATGCCCGACTACGACACCTATGTCCGGCACATGCGCAACACCCATCCGGATCAGCCGGTGATGAGCCAGGCGGCGTTCTTCCGCGAGCGCCAGGACGCGCGGTACGGCGGCGGAAAAGGCCGGCCGATACGCTGCTGCTGAAGGCGACAGGTGGACGACGCTTCAGGCTTGTTGCACCGATGCGCCGTGGCTGCAGCCACGCCATTCAATCCAATCCCCGCGCCACGCTCCGTCGTGGCGCGTTTCATTACGAGGAAGGCCTCATGCCGCAAGGTCCCATTCCGGTCACCGTGCTCACCGGCTTTCTCGGCGCCGGCAAGACCACGCTGCTGCGCCATATGTTGGAGGCCGAACACGGCCTCAAGCTCGCAGTTATCGAGAACGAATACAGCGACACGCCCATCGACAGCCAGCTGCTGGGCAGTGAACCGGTTGAAGTGCTGACTCTGGCCAACGGCTGCGTCTGCTGCTCCATCCATGTCGAGCTGGAAAAAGCGCTGTACCTGCTGCTGGACAAGCTCGACAGCGGTGAGCTGGCCTTCGACCGGCTGGTCATCGAATGCACTGGACTTGCCGACCCGGCCCCGGTGGCGCAGACCTTCTTTGCCGGGGAAGAGTTTTGCGAGCGCTACCTGCTGGACGGCATCATTACTCTGGTAGATGCAGCCAATGCCGAGCGCCATCTGCAGGAAAGCGTAGCCCAGGCCCAGGTGGGTTTTGCTGACCGCATCCTGCTGAGCAAGACCGACCTGGTCGAGGCCGGAGCAATCGAAGCCTTATCCCAGCGCCTGCAGCGCATCAACCGTCGCGCGCCGATCCTGACCGTCGTCCATGGACGCATCGCCTTGGCCGAGTTGCTGGATATTCGTGGCTTCAACCTCGACACCGAACTACTGACAATCGCCAGTCCGCGCCCGCTGCTGCCGACCGCCAGCCAAGACCGCATTGCAACCCTGGTCCTGCGACGCGAGCGACCGCTGGAACTGAATCGCATCAGTGATTTCATGGAAGGCCTGCTCGAGCGCCACGGCGATGCCCTGCTGCGCTACAAGGGCGTGTTGGCGGTGGCTGGCGAGCCGCGCCGCATGGTATTCCAAGGCGTGCTGCGCCTGTACGGGTTCGATTGGGATGCGCGGTGGCATGAGGACGAAGCACGCGAAAGCGTGCTGGTGCTGATCGGAGACGGATTGCCGGAGGCGGAAATTCGCGCAGGGTTCGCCGCTCTTTAGCTAAGCGTCGCCACCCAGCGCAGCGAGCTCGCGCTCAAGCAGCGCGGTATCGCCCAGATTCAGCTCCACCAGGCGCCGCAGGTGGCTCATGGACTCAAGGCCGATGTGCTGGCAGGCAAAGCCGAGCAGGTCGTCCTTGTCATGGACCAGCAGAACCTCCATGGTCACCTGCGCATCGTCGGCCAGGCGAATGCGCGCCGACAGCGGCATCTGCGACTGCGCACCCCAGTGCTGGGGACGACGCACCAGCAGTCCCTTGAGCGACAGGTCATGCAATCTCACCGACCAGCGTTGGTCACCTTGCACCAGCTCGGTGGAGGCATCGAAGTCGATACGCTGAAAGCGGCGACGATTGGGATCTTCGTTCATGGGCTCCACTCCTTTCGCCAGCACTACAGCCAGCGGCGGACGCGCCGACAATAGGCGCGGTAGTCCTCGCCGAACCACTCGGCCAGCAGATTCTCTTCGTTCGCGATCACGCCACGCTGCATGCTGATAATCACGGCAGGCAGCAGCAACCAGGGCCACAAACTGCCCCACAGCAATGCCACACCGCTGTAAACGAGCGTGTCGGCCAGGTAAATGGGATTGCGCGAGAGCCGAAAAGGTCCCTCCTCCAGCAGCCGCTTCGGCCTGCCGTAAGGGTTGACGGTGGTCCGTCGCCAGAGCATCAGCAAGCCGGCCCAGAGCATTAGCAGCAGACCGGCGTCGATCAGCCCCCAGCCGAAGTAGTGCGTCCAGAGGTTGCGAGGTACCGCCAGCGGCAGCATTGCATGGAGCAGCCAGGCGGCTCCAAGAAAAAGACCATAGATCAATGGCGGTGGCAGCAGGGAAAGTGAAGCGTGCTTGAACATTCGAATATCTTCCTTGCATGTACGTCAGGACAGTCTATGCCCAACGCTGCGACGGGGGCATGACGCAAGACAGCAGAAAGGCCGCTTTAGCGGCCTTTCTATTTCAAGCGATGAGTGAAGCTCAGTTGCCATAGACCGGTAATTATGCGCAGACGGCCTGACCCTTGGCGCACCCAGGCCAACCTTGCAAGCGCTGCCTAGGGGCGCTGGCAGTTACCCTACCCCGACAAGGTCGGGCAAACGTATCGTCTGCCCGACTGGCCCGGGAGAACGCTCTTAATGGCCGCAGACGCTGCCGTCGCTACGGGGATCGGCAGCCCCTTCCAGGATGCCATTGGGGTGGCGTACCAGAGCACCGGCATGGCCCATGGTGTCGCTGAAGCCCTCGCCCTGCACTTCCACCCGATGTCCGGCGTCGCGCAGTTGCTCGACCAGCAGCGGAGCAAAGCGGGACTCGAGTTTCAAGCTGGTGCTCAGGTCACCCCAGGTGCGCCCAACAGCCAGCGCGGGGCACTGACCGCAGCCTGGAGGTCGCTGCCCAAGCGGTAGCGACTCATCACCGCGGCCTGGGTCTGCGGCTGCCCTTCGCCGCCCATGGTGCCGTAGCTCATGAGCCGACCGTCGTCGAACAGCACCAGGGCCGGATTGAGGGTGTGGAAAGGCTTGCGCCCGGGCTCCAAGGTCAGCAGAGACGTGGATGTCTCAACCCACGGCGTTTCACATCTGGCTGAAAACCGGGCACGACTGGAGCAGCGAGGCCTTTTCAGCTGCCGCACAGGAACGCGATGTCGGGGTGTCGGACGGGCGCCTGTTCGCCCTGGAGCACAGCGCCAGTGACAGCGCGGTGCGGATATGCATCTGTGCTGCACAAGGCGAGGCGGAGTTGCGTGAAGCCCTCTCGGGCCGTTGGTCAGCCGGGTGGTGCTCTAAGCAGTGGCTGGCGGAATTCAGGCATAAAAAAAGCCCTGCAAGCAGGGCTTTTTCTGTTTTCGAGGGGTGTGCTTAGTTGCCGTAGACCGGCAGGCGGGCGCACACGGCCTTGACCTTCTCGCGCACGGCGTCAATGACCGCTTCGTTGTTCAGGTCGGCGAGGATGTCGCAGATCCAGCCAGCCAGTTCGCGGCACTCGGCTTCCTTGAAGCCGCGGGTGGTCACGGCAGGGGTACCGATGCGCAGACCGGAGGTCACGAACGGGGAGCGCGGGTCGTTCGGCACGCTGTTCTTGTTCACGGTGATGAAGGCGCGACCCAGGGCGGCGTCGGCGTCCTTACCGGTGATGTCCTGCTTGATCAGCGACAGCAGGAACAGGTGGTTCTTGGTGCCACCGGAAACCACGTCGAAGCCGCGTTCGATGAACACTTCGGCCATGGCCTGGGCGTTCTTCACGACCTGCTGCTGGTATGCCTTGAACTCAGGCTGCAGGGCTTCCTTGAAGCACACGGCCTTGGCGGCGATCACATGCTCCAGTGGACCACCTTGGGCGCCCGGGAAAACGGCGGAGTTCAGCTTCTTCTCGATCTCTTCGTTGGCCTTGGCCAGGATCAGGCCGCCACGCGGACCGCGCAGGGTCTTGTGGGTGGTGGTGGTCACGACGTCAGCGAACGGAACCGGGTTCGGGTACACACCGGCGGCGACCAGACCGGCCACGTGGGCCATGTCGACGAACAGGTAGGCACCGACCTTGTCGGCGATTTCTCGGAAGCGGGCGAAGTCCAGCACCTGTGAGTAGGCGGAGAAGCCGGCTACGATCATGCGCGGCTTGTGCTCGACGGCCAGACGCTCGACTTCGTCGTAGTCGATGAAGCCTTCGTCGGTGATGCCGTACTGGATGGCGTTGTACAGCTTGCCGGAGGACGAGACCTTGGCGCCGTGGGTCAAGTGGCCGCCGTGGGCCAGGCTCATGCCCAGGATGGTGTCACCGGCGTTCAGCAGGGCCAGGTAGACGGCGGCGTTGGCCTGGGAGCCGGCGTGCGGCTGGACGTTGGCGTAGTCGGCGCCAAACAGCTGCTTGGCGCGGTCGATGGCCAGTTGCTCGACCACGTCGACGTATTCGCAACCACCGTAGTAGCGCTTGCCCGGGTAGCCTTCGGCATACTTGTTGGTCAGTACCGAACCCTGGGCTTCCATGACCGCCGGGCTGGTGTAGTTTTCCGAGGCGATCAGCTCGATGTGTTCTTCCTGACGCTGTGCTTCCTGCTCCATGGCAGCGAAGAGATCGGCGTCGAAACGGGCGAGGGTCAAATCACGGCTGAACATGGCGGTCCCCTGGGAATCAGCTGGCGGTAAGAAAAGAGGCGCGGATTCTACCTCATCCAGGGAAACGCGGGTATGAGCGCTGGTCATGTGAACATGAACAGGATGCTGATGGCCGATTGCGCTCCGTCAGCGGCCCTTCAAACCGTGGACTTCAAGCTCGCCGCCAAGGCTTCCGCCGGCAGCGCCTGCCAAGCGACTGCCGGGTGATGGCGGCAACACCAGCCGCCGAGGTCATGTGGCCTCCGGATGGTCGCCACGATCTGACTGATGCCCCGAGCGACCACCGATGCACCAGCAGTGGTTTGCTCTGCCCTGAGCATTCGGGTAGCTTTGCCGCACCACCCGGCCTGCCCGCTTTCAGCTGGGTTCGGCCTTATTTATCTCTCGTCACGGGCATTCGTTTTCATGGCTCAATACGTCTATACCATGCATCGGCTGAGCAAAGTGGTTCCGCCGAAACGCGAAATTCTGAAGAACATCTCCCTTTCGTTTTTCCCGGGCGCCAAGATCGGCGTGCTGGGTCTCAACGGCTCCGGTAAGT
>Ga0233386_1000036_pt1 | contig 64543 bp, 66 predicted proteins | sample ElkDunMinimDraft_17_FD_191544 | JGI IMG/M metagenome (GOLD analysis project Ga0233386, IMG submission 191544) | Fecal eukaryotic communites from dung pellets of Tule Elk in California, USA - Elk Dung G4 | ecosystem: Host-associated > Mammals > Digestive system > Large intestine > Fecal | place...
AATTCTTATAGAAGAAGTTCATATATGAAGCGTAGCTCAAAAGGCTATGTGTATCCAAGAGTGGCATAAGAGGGGGTATCACTACGAAAGTAGAATGCTGTCTTGAGTAACTGTGGATATTAATTCTTATAGAAGAAGTTCATATATGAAGCGTAGCTCAAAAGGCTATGTGTATCCAAGAGTGGCATAAGAGGGGGTATCACTACGAAAGTAGAATGCTGTCTTGAGTAACTGTGGATATTAATTCTAAAGTAAAATTATATATTTAATTCTGGTAATAATCTTAAAAATAAAAATATGGAGGTAATTGATTATGAAAGATTTAAGAGATTTAGTACAGTATTATGTTAATGAAGACTTAGGTATAGGTATGTATGTAGTTCCTTATATTTATATATCGGATTTGTTATATAACTACAATGATCTATGTGATATGTTAGATTTAAATGATGTTAAAAGAAGAAACTGGTTGAAGAACATACCTGAAAATTCAAGAGTTAAAATAACATTTGATAGAGGGAATGATGGAGAATCAACTGAAACATTTATTTCTACGTTCCATCTAATAGAAGTTCTTAATAGATACGGGCAAGAAATGCTAGATATGTTACAAAGAAAGAATAGTGTAGAAAACTTTATATATTCATTATCTAAACAATTCGAAGATGAATTCGTTGTTGATAATGAATATTCTATGGCTGATAAATTCGTGCTTGGTTCAATAATGTATGATAGTAATTTTACACACCAAGCAAATAAAAATCTTGCAGAGTTATTAAAACGAAATGAAACGATGGAAACGATATTTAAATATCAACCAAATATAGAAATGGAACAAGAGAAAATAGAATTAGAAAAACAAATTAAAGAGTTTACGAAATTAGTACAACAGGAAGAAGAATGCTTAAATAAACTAAATGAAACTATATCAGTATGTGATATAATTAAAGAAATAACGAACTGTCCAATACGAGTTATAGAAGAATATGAAGATGATGAAATATAAATAAATAGGGAGAGATGTAAGTTGAAAGAAAGAAATATGTTTCAAAGAGTAATTCTAACAATAGTAGGAGGAGCTATATCAGCATTTGGTATAGCTTCTTTAATCAATTCAGGATTAGGTTGCTTTGGAATAACAGCAGCATATTTAGGATTATCTAAAGTAACAGGTATACCTTTTAGTATGATAAGTCTAATAATAGAAGGATTGATGTTAGTTTACGTATGTTATAAAGGTGAAGGTGTAGGGATATCGTCTATATTAGCATGTAGCTACGTGAGCATATTAATAGATGTATTTAAAATGATTTTACCATCACATCCAATTATGATTGTATTTGGTATATGTACAATGCTTGGATGGGCTATAACTGCTATAGGTGCTTTAGGAGAAGGTGCAACTAATATATTAACAACAACATTAGTTAAACAGACTGGTAAATCAGTTTCATATATAAGAACTATAATAGAATTATGTTATTATGTAGTCGCTTATCTGTTCGCTAGAGAACAAATAACATTCGTAACAATAATATTAGTATTTGCAACTGGAAAGATAACTGATATATTCTATAAATTATTTAAGTATGATCCAGTAAATGTTAAACATGATTATATAATACAAATAAAAAATAAATAAGGGGGTACAATATGATGATGAGAGTTAGTTATATACATGATGTTGAAAAATTTGAATTAGTTGATAAAAATGGAGTTAATAGAAAACTAAAAATATATGTTAAAAATAACAATATCTATATAGGTCCATTACATGGATTATTCAATAGAAATTTTGTTTGTAAAGATAGTAACAGAATAGATTTTGTATCTAAGTTAGATTTAGGTTCAGGGGAATTAATGCATGTTTCAGTTATATTTGATAAAATTAAAAAACATAGAGTCTATAGTAATTACACTATAGACTCGATAAAAGAATTCTTATATGGAAAAGGATTTACAGATGAAGATTTCAAATTACAACCAAAGAATTATACATGTGCGAAAGAACATTTTATAGAATACGGATTCAACAGCATGAATGTATGTTTAGATAGAAGAGAAGATGTATGGGTACATTATAAAGATTATGAAGAAACTAAGCAATATAAAGAAATCATAAGTAAATTATCAAAAGATAAAATAAAAGAATTTGAAAAGGAATATAAGAAAATGTGTAGATTTATAAGATATGCAAATGTAGATGAAAATGGAAATGTTAAATGTTTTGCATTAAAATCTGTTAATATAACAAAATTATATAGATGGGTTAGTGATAATCATATAATCCATAAAATAAATTATGTATCAGATATATATCACGAAGCAGTTAGAATAATAGATTTAGAGGGTACAACTGTAGACAATACGTATATTAAGGTAACAGTAACAGAAGATGGACCTATATTAAAACAATCAACGGCAGATGGTATAGCTTAGGTTATAACTAGAAATAGTTTAACATAAATAAAATTATAAAAATAAATGGAGGTAATAATATGATTAATGTAAATTTAAAAGATGTTTTAGAATGTAAAAGAATGATGAATTATAACAATGCTGTTATAGAATACACAACTAGTTTAGATGGTGTATTTGTAAATTCACAAGATATGTATTATGTAATACAAAATTATCATTCAAATGAATTTGGTTATTTACAAAATATAGAGGATCTTGTTTATCTATTAGAAAAACATAATTGTTTAAGTAAATCAATGTTAGCTTACGATCATATCGTGATAGCCGATTATATGTTTGACAATAATATCAACATTGATATGTATATAAAATTATGTGAAAAAGTTAAATGTAATAAACTTAAAGCATTCTTATCAGAAGCTAAAGATATAATATGTAAATATGGAGTGTATGTTCCTGAACCAAGAATGAAACATTATGATAGAAGAAAAAATAATGAAAAGAATTTAGCAGAAACATTTGATTTAAATGTTTTAGCCGATGCAGCTTATAAATTAAATGTATATGAAGATAATCTTTATGTTGATATAGCTAATAGTATGTGTTTAATAGTGTTTAACAATGACCTTGAAAATGTCAGATACAATTTAAATATGTTATACGATGATTATTTAAGTGATTTTATAACAGATTATGATTATGATTTAATGGCATATTGTTGTAAAGTTGTAACATACCTATTAAAACATTCAGATATAGGAGTTTACGGATTAGAAGTTCTTACAAGAGGAGCTCTTGAGATAGCATTAAAAGATTTTGATAAAAATAAATATAAAGCTAAGGAAAGAACTAGTAGCGTTATAGAACAAATAGTTGATAAAGCAAGTTATGGATTAGGTGGTGATTTAGATTATAATCCTAATGTAAAAATGACAGAAAGAAAACATTTAACTGATGAAGAAATAGAAGATTTCAAAAGATATATGTAGATAAATAAAGGAACCTCAAAAGGTTCCTTTATTTTTTTTTCAACTAAACAATCTCTTAATGACTATGTTTAATTATTATAGAAAGGAGAAAAATATGAGAAATATATACGATATAATAGCAGAACAAAAAGCATTGGTAGATGTAGAAATATGTTCTTATGAGTTAAAATATTTAGCTGAAGAGTTTGATTATTTGCAAGAGGGTGTTGGAGAAACGCTTAAAAATGTAGGAAGTAAAATAATCGAATTTATTAAAAAAGTTATAGCTAAAATAAAAGAACTTGTTGGTAAGGTTGTTAATTTCTTCCGTAGTAAGAAAAATGGTGGAGATAGTATACAAAAAATAGATGATGAAATAAAAGCCGGTAAAAAGAAAGATGTTAAAGATAGTTCAAAAGAACACGAAGAACTTGCTGAAAAAATAAATAAACGTAAAGAAATGAAAGCTGAACAAAATAAGGAAGAAAAAGAAAAACGTGATCAAGAAGCAGAACAACAACAAAAACGTGCAGATGAGCTTCAAAAACAACAAGATGCGAAAAAAGCTGAAATTGAAAATCGACAAAAAGAAGAAGAGGTTAAAAAAGAGAAAAAAGCTAGTGATCTTAATGATGCGTTAAAAAAATCTGAAAGAAAAGTGAGCATGGTACGATATGCCAGTTTAGACGACAGAAAAGAATTAACACAAAGATTCTTTAATAAATTAACTTCATTAATTAACACGCAAATGAGACTTAGCGATAAAGATGCTGCAGTAGATGGTTATTTTGCTAAAGAGTTAATTAACGGGGCATTTGTTAAAAATGGTTCTATGACTAAAGCTCCACAGGCATCTATTACTGAAAGAATAAGATTAGAATTAAATGAAACTGGTGAAGAAGCTGAGTATAATGTTAAAGATTTAGCCGATATAATAACTTCTTATAAAGATTTCAATAGCATAGGATCATACGTACAATCAATGGGTGCACAAGCTGTTGATGAACTTGAAAAATTAAAGAGAAAACTTGAACAAATGGAAAATACAAATAATAACGTTAGAAAGCCAGAGGTTATAGTACGATATGTAAATGAATTTACAAATGCTATGTGTACTTCTGTTATAAAAGCACATCAAGCTTATTTACAAGTTTCTAAAAAAATACAAGATGATGTAATGTAGAAAGAAGAAAACAAAAGAACAAGCAAAATAATAAAGATAAGTCCAATTGGACTTATCTTTATTTTTCTTCATATATATCTTTAAGTTTTCTACTTAATTCAACTAATAGCTTATTACTCATTAACATCTTAGGAGCTGATGTTATACCCCTTGCAATCAATGAGTTACAACTTAATACTGCATCTATTCCTTCTTCAGGTCTATATAAAGTATATGCTTCTTGTCCCTCAGGTATTATACTACCGACTATACTTTTTAATGCACTGAAGAAAACTATTTTATCACCAACACCAACTTCATCATGAACTTTAATATAGAACTCTATAAGCACACCTTCATGAACTTTAGCCCCTCTTAATACTCCATTAGCATTGGTTTCAACTTTTCCTGTAGGTTCATTAAATAACATTCCACATTTAACAACTGAACCATTTTTATCATATTTTTCCAACATTTTCTTTTTAGCTTTTATTTTGCTATAGTATTGAGTTACTATTTGTCTTAATGTTGGAGATAATTCTTCAGGGTCTACAGTACAATAAACTTTAATATCTTCTATAACTCCTGAGTATTTAGTTTTCACTTTATCTTTACCACTCATTATTATGTCTTCTTTAAATTCATCACCGACATTAAATAATAATTGGTTAATAACGTCTTCATTAAACGATTTCTCGAATCTTATAAGCTCATCACCTGATTGAACTTTATCACCGACTTTAATCATATAATCAACGTTTGTGTTTGGTCCTAATACTGCTTGTTTTTGCATAACTACTTCAGTAGCCATTTCTCTAGATAGCTTTTTACTTATATAAGAGCTATCTTCATAAGTTAATGATGATGATAATAAGGCAACTTTTTGTAATGATCCAACATTAAATCTATTACCAAAAGCAGAGTTTTCGCTAAAGAATTTATCATCATATGCTAATATGTCATTCTTTTTAAATTTATCTCCTTTTTTATAATTAACATTCATATGTTTAGAAACATTGAATCCACCAGCACCATTTTTGGCAATACGTTTTAAATCAACTGCTTCATGTTCACCATTTTTATATTCCACTATTAATAGTCCCATGTTTTCATCATATTCAACTACAACACCATCGTCTTGTGCTACAAACACCCAATCTTTAGAACAATGATATGGCATTATTCTATCAGCACCATTCGATACTAATACCGGAGAAGATTTAGCAACAGAAACACAGTGAGTTGATTGTCTACATGTCATTGTTGTTCTACAACTATCATCACCTGTTGCACAACCAGTAGTTAATAATTCTGCTATACCAAATAAATTGGCATCCGTATATTCGTTTATTTTTCCTTGTAATGTTTTATTATCTATAAATCCTCTAGGATCTGATATAGGTGGTTCTAATGTTAAGAATCTATTAACACCGACATTAGCATCTGGAGAAGACGATAATGTAAATAATCCTGCCATACCTGGATGGAAAGATCTTTGTTCTTCTGTATATGCCTGAGCTAAGTTACAACCACTTGGTCCTTTTCTTAAACATTTTCTTAGATTTTGTTGCTCATATATAGGGTTAAGTTCTGAATAATCCTCTACTGTCTGTTGCATCATTATTTCTTTCATTATAGCATCTTTCTTTATGCTTATCTTCGTTGGATTATTATAAGTTGCTGTTTCTTTATACTTTTCATACGCTTTTGCTACATTCTTATAAACTATAGCATTTATAACCTCAGCATTCCTTATTCTACAAACTGTAGTTTCATGAACAAATTGATTATCTGCTAATAATTCATTACCATATAAAACCATACCAGTTATATCTGTAGGTAAAGATAATCTTTTTAATACATCCATAGTCATAGGGTCTATAAAATTATCTATAAAGTTATCGAATGCATTAGCTATATTTCTTCTACCGAACATGGTTTCAAACATTCCTTGATAAACAAATTTGTCGTTTAAATCCCCATAATTATAATTTTTAGTAGGAATGTCAACAAAACCATTCATTAATAGTGAAGTAGCAGTTGGTTTATTTGTGTAAACTAGATATCCGTCTGCAAACTGTACACAACCTTCATCAGGTGCTAATCTAGGTCTAGTATCTGAGAAATAATGATTAATATCAGCCCTTCTTAAGAATCCATCTATCCCTTCAAAGTAACATAATAATAAAGCTATGGGAACTTGTTTAGACATTATAGTTGCTCTAGTATACATATATTTTTTACCAGCTGATTGCTCTCCAACTTTACTACTAAGTTCTGGAGATAATGATAACATAAAATCAACTAAATTTTTCCCTGTTGAAACAGTTTTTCCTTGTTTGTCTATAGTAACAACAACGTCTTTATTTAAATCTACACAATAATATATATTACCTTTTATTCCTAATGGTAATAATTCTTTATCTAATCTATCTTCAAGACCTTTAATATTTGCTGCTAATAATAAATCTCTTATTTCTTTTTGTTTGAATATTATTCTAGTCCCACCAATATTAACTTCTTTAAACAACTTAGATAAATCATCGTAATCTATAGTTGTGACAAAAACCTTGTTCTCTGTGTCATATTTACCTCTTTCAACTTTAACTCCTTTAACATCTTCAGATAAAGCTTTTTTAAGTTTTTCATTTGTTTGAGAAACTTTTTCTCCGTATCTTCTTATAAATATTTTATTATAGTTACTAACTAATTGAACTGTATCAGGTTCAACTTTTACTATCGGTAATAACAATTGTTGGTTGTTTATATATTTTCTATTACCTCCCATATATAGATATCTACCATCGATAACTTTAGGAACATCGAAAACCACTTTATGTCTAAGCCTTCTTTCATCTTCAAGCTCGATTGTATAAGTTTCTTTATAGTTAGATAAATCGGAAGTATCTTCTGAATGAATAGAACGTACGAATACCTTTATAGATTTATTATTCATATCAGTAAACATAGAAACTAAATCTTTTTCCATAAGTTCATCTACATACGCTTTATTTATGTTTGGATATCTTATTTCAGTCATGTTTTTATTAAAAGTCTCCGCTTTATCACTTACGTTATTTACTGGAATTTTTATTTCTTCAGACTTTATAGCCAATACTTCTTCCAGTGTTTTTCCTTTTACGTTTATTTCCATTTGTTTTTCTCTAAGTAATTCATCACGTTTACTGGAAGCCGTAGATTTAATATTAGTGTTGGAAGCAACTATTTCTTTCAGTAAATCAGTATTTTGCTCTAACTCTTTTTTAACTTCAGCTTCAGTCATATCTCTATTGTTATCTAATACTTTTTCAACTTCAGCTTCTATTTTATTTTTAACGTCTTCAGGTACATTTCCTGTAGCTCCGAATACAAATTTGTCTACAAACGATTTACTAATCTCTTCTCTATTTTGTTTTAATATATTATCAACTTCTGCTGAAACACTTCCCTCTTCAGGATCTTGTTTATTTATCATTCTAAATAATTCTTTTCTAAACATTGCTGATATATTAGCATTATTAGAATCTTCTGACATTTTTGCTTTACATTCTGCAGGATTTACTCTTAAACTCCATCCTGTCATTGTTGTGATTATTATATCAATATCACCTATAGCAAAAAATTTTTCTGGTTCTCTTTTCATTAAAATATAAAGATATGCTATAGGATTAACTCCATTGCCTCTACCATTTAAGTCTGATATTAAATTGGTACTAAATTCTTCTGCATTTATTATCATAGTTTTTATAGGATATTTATTCAACGGTAAATCTGTTAAATAACGTTGTATAAAATCCCAATATAAACTAGGTCTAAGAATATTTGTCATTAAATTTAAATTAGTACTAAACATACTATTTGCATTTTCTAAATCAAAAAACATATTATAACCCATGTTAAGTTTACCTTCATTCACACCAACTAAAAATGGTAATTCATTTTGTATTTTAACATAATGGTCTTTTCTTTCTTGTAATCTATTTTGAATAATGCTCTTATTTCTTATTTTTATTTCTTCTCTTCTTTTAGAATAACAAGAAACAAGAACACCGCTGTAATCTATATTTATCGGTCCAAGCTTTCTTTTTAAATCAGTAACAGACAACGTGTTCATTATTATCAATGAACCATATCTTTTATTTCTAATATCATAATTGATTACCGGTCTAAGTCTCGATCTTTTCATTAAAGGTAATTTATTACTTGTAATCATATATTATCTCACCCTTTCATTATTTAATTCAAATAGTCATTAAGGGATTGTTTTCTTGATATAAAATAAGGGGAACAATCCCTTAATTGAAATAGTATATTAATCGAAAGGAGAAAAAATATGAGAAATATCTATGATATAATAGCAGAACAAAAGTCTATGGTTGACATAAACTTATTGAGTCTTGAATTAAAATACATATCTGAAGATTATGAATTTATACAAGAAGGAATAGGAGAAGGTATTAAAAAGATAATTAACAGTATTATTGAATTTATTAAAAAAATGATACGAAAAGTAAAAGAGTTCGTTTCTAAAATAACTGGATATTTTAGAAACGATAGAGATTATGTAAAAGAAGCTGATAACCTTATAAAAGAAGTTAATCAAAATATTGCCAATCATCCAGCTGCTATGGGTGCCGTAAATGCCGCTAAAGCTGCAGGTGTTGATATGGACAGAGTTGATAATGCTGTCAATAACGTTGAAAAAGAGTTATCCAAGCGTAAGGTTAAAGAATGTAATTCCTTGATAGAATTACTAAAAAATTCCGATAAAAAAGTTAGTACTAGCAAAATAGGACCTATAGATAACAAACTAATTATGCTTGATAAATTCGCAACTCTTGATAAAGCATTAGCACCTATAGAACCTATCCTTAGAGATTGGACGAAAGTTGAAGATGTTGACTCGAATATCATATCAAATGAAGTGAAAAAATCGTTATTAGGTGATGTTAATGGTAATGTAACTGAATCATTAAACCGAATGTTTGGTGATAGTTCGGAACAAGTGACATTTGTTGTAAAATCTAAATCTAATGAAATATATGACTATATGATTAAAGGTAGAAAATTTGCAAAGAGTTTGAATATGGCAAGCAAAGAGTTTGAGGATGAATTTAATGAGATGGCTAGAGAAATTGAACAAGCTGGTAAACAAGCAGCGTCGTCAATGCAAAATGCGGAAGCGATAGCAAATAAAGCATCGTCTATGATACGAAATGTTAGTAATATTTTTACAAGTATATTAAATCATACAGCTAGATCAACTACTACTGCTTTTAATCAATATAAAGCTATATGTGATAAATTGATACATGAATATGCAGCTTCTCATGGTAAAGTATATAATAAACAAAGAAAAGAAGTTTCAAGAAAGATGTATAGTACTACTAAAGAAAGGGATATTTTTGCTGAGAAAGAAAAAGAATATGATGCAATGGATGAAGAATAATATTAAACGACCTATACCTAATCAACAGGTATAGGTCAAAAAATCAAACAATAACTTCAGAGGTAAGATGTTTCAAGTAATATGATGTATTCCGATCCCATCATTTTACTTACTGATTTGTTATGTTGAATTAAATTTTATATTATAGAAAAAACAATATCTTAAGTATATTGTAACCCATATAGAAAGGAGAGTTAACGTGAGAAATATATATGATATAATAGAAGAACAAAAAGCGATAGTTGGTGTTAATATATGTTCTTACGAACTGAACTATATTGCAGAAGAATTCAAATGTTTGCAAGAAGGCGTTGGAGAAACTGTTAAAAATGTAGTTAAAAAAATAATAGAATTTATAAAAATGGTAATTAGAAAGATAAAAGAATTGTTAGGTAAAGTATTCGGATTCTTTAAAACAAGAGATGAGAAAGTTCAAAATTTAGATAACCGTATTAAACAAGCCAATAAAGATTTAGAAGAGCACAACAAGAATAAAAATAATCGTTCAGCACAAGAAATAATAGATGATATTGCAAAGAAAAATGAAGAAATACGAAAACAAAGTGAAAACGAGAGTCAGGAGAGAGAAGAACAATATAAACGAGAAGACGAAGAGTATCGTAAAGCCAATGAAGAACGAATAAAAAAAGAAGAAAATGAAAGAGAACAACGAATAAAAGAAATAAAAAAAGAGCAAGAAAAAATAAAAGACGATGCTAGAAAAGAAATGGAAAGAGAGAAAGAAGAACGTGAGGCTTTGGGTGTAAAAATTGACGATTTAGGTGATCTTTTATCAAAATCAAGAAAAACTTTTGTTGGTAAAAAATATGGAAGACTTAAATCAAGAATCGAATTTCTTGAAAAATTCGAAAGATCTATAGATAATGTATCGAATATGGATTTACCTTTAAACGTTATTAGAAACAATGGTCATGAATACTTACATGATAAATTATGTAAAAGTACTTTCTCAAAAACTTTTAATTCTTCAAAAGAAATGATCGGTCATTTAACTACTAAGGTATTACATGATATTGAAGACGATGGTACTAAAATAAAATTAGATACATACGGTCATTTAATAGCAGAATATTGTAGAGGAGGGTCATCGTTTTTAAAAAAATTAAAGAATACGTCGAAATCAATAATCTCGGAACTTGAAGCTGTAAATGATTATTTAATGGAATTACAAATTAATGCTGAAAACGAAGAAGAAAAAAGACGCACTTTAAATAACGATCCTGATAAAAAAATGCTAATGATTATAGAAATGTGTCTTATATGTACGATACGATGGTTCGTACAGTGAATCAAATCTTCAATGTATTAGTAACGTCTTCTACTGCCGCATATAATCAATATACAAGTATCGCTATAAAAATAACAGATGAATATTGTAATAAAGTTTCACAAATTACTGGAAAACATTATGGAGTTTAAACTCCATAATGTTTTTACTTGTTTACAACTATAACATTTTAGACAATTTATAATAAATTATCAACCATACAACAACTTCTTAATGCGATAGCATCTAAGAAGGAAGCGAACCTTCTTAAAAGGTGAGTGGAAAAAAGAAGTTGTTAATCTTAGAATATGGTTAGGGAGGTACGTTCATTTGCATGAACGATTTTTTATTTGACTCAATGTAAAAAGGTGAATTTTCAATTATATATTATAATAATGACAACAATAATTAAAATAATAAGGAGGAATTAAATATATGGGATATATGTTTAATTTGGAAGATAATGTTAAAGTAATCGATGATGTTAAAGAACATAATGAAAATTTCATAGGTGTTAAAGGAGTTATAAGAGATGTTACAGTAGATAGTAATAATAATACAGTTTATGGAATAATGTTAACAGAAGGTAATGAAATTATAGATAAAGATATGTTACAAGACTTTTTATTATATTTCTTAGCAAGAGAGTTGGAATTAGCATAATTCCAACTCAGTTTTTAATTTTATAAATTAGGAGGTAAGATATTTATGAATAAATTTGATTTAAACGAATATATAGAATTTGAAAATAAAATTTATGATGAGGTAGAAGAAATATATGGTGGAAATAAAATATTTGATTTAAATAAAATTATAAGGGATTATGATGAATTTAAATCAATGTATGGACATATATATTATATCTTAGAAGAAGGATTTGAGATAGAAGCTATAAGAAAATTTCCAGTAAAAGTAACGTTCGATAAAAATGAGAATCATTATATTGAAATGGAAATAAGACATCTTTTAATAAATATGATATTCTTAAGAGCATTTGTTGAATTGGAAGTTAATGTTGATTTAGATGATAGTTATCTATTCGATGCCAGAAAAATTTCTAATAAAACAATCAAAAAATATATAGACGAAAAGATAATAATTCCTTTTAGAGAACAATTTACGGAAACAGAAGAAAGTTTTATGGAACTTAATGTAGTAATCCATGATATAATATATAGATTAAATAAAATTCCGAAAGATTTTAATAGTTTAATGGGAATAACATTAAATCTTGAAAATAGTTTTATGAAAGTTGCAAATGAAAATCCAAGATTTAATGAACTTATAAGAACTAAAATACCAGAAGATATGCAACCGAAAGATATAGAAAATTATCTTAACGATTTAATGAAAGAAGAAATAGAAATTTTAAAGAATACAGAAAACTGTTTCCAACCTATGTTATTATCTGGAGAAGGTATTAAAGACCAACAACTTAGAGAATTTAGTATAAGTGGAGGATTGAAATCAGACCTTTTAGGAAATACAATTCCTATTCCTATAAATAGTAACTTCATAGTTGGAGGATTTGGTAATATCACAAACTATTATATAGATGCAGGAGCTTCAAGAAAATCATTAATAGCTAATAAAGAGAAAATGGGTAGTTCCGGACATATGGCATTGTTAATGAAATTATCTTGTGTTGGTTCTTATATAAGTGATGAAAAAGACTGCCATACACCGCATACAGTTAAATTAACAATTCAAGATAAGAAATTCTTAGAAATGTGCTCTGGTAGATATTATAGATTACCAGGAATGAGAGAATTTAAAATGCTTAAAGTTACAGATATACATTTGATAGGAAAAACATTATTGTTTAGAGATCCTGGTAAATGTGCGTGTAAAGATGGTATTTGTCAAACTTGTTATGGAGCTTTAGCTGCAGTTAATAAGGGAATGGATGTTGGTATATTCGCATCTACAATTATATCAAGACCTTTGTCACAAAACATATTATCGACAAAACATCTTAATACAACTAACAGCTGTCTTATAGAATTTAATGAATGTTTTGATAAATCATTTAAACTTGAAGCCAATCAAGTTAAAATGTTAAACGATAATGAAACAGATGTTGATTTAAGTCAATATGAAATGGTATTTGACAATATTATACAAATTGACGAGTTATTGGATAATGCTGACTTTAATAAGTTTGTACAATTTGTAAAAGTTAGAAATGTCAAAAATCATGATGAAGTTTATGAAATAGTTGAAAATGAAGGGAAAGAATTATTCATACATCCTGATTTAGATGCTATAATTAAGAAAACTGAATCAGACGATGAGGGAGCTATATTAATTCCATTTAGTAAATTATCAGAAGAAACATTATTTACAATTAATATAGAAAACAACGAATTAACAAAACCTTTAAAAGAAATGGATAAACTTTTAAACGGTTCTTATTTTAAAGGTATGAATCCGACATTAGATATGATGGAACAAAGATTCATAGAATTATTAATTGAATCTAAGATAAATGTAATGTCAATTCATGCTGCAACAATTTTAAGATCATTTGTAAGAGATATTAATAATTATTTAGAAAGACCAGATTTTAATAAATTATTTGTTGATTATGTTGTATTAGGATTACACGCATCTTTAGCAGATAATCCTTCTATAACAAATAGTTTAGCTTACGATTATCTTAAATCACAATTATATACACATACAACATTTAAGAAACATAAACATTCACCATTAGATTTATTATTCATGAAATCTTTAGCAGATGTAGAATAAAGGGTTAACAGAAGTTAACCCTATTAAATAAAATTTGTGGAGGTACTTATCTATGATTGATATGATGAAGAATAATATTCAAGATATGAAATTAATGCTAGAAAAAGATGATAATATAAAGATAATATTAAAAAATCTAGTTTGTAAAAATGATTATATTACAAACTTTGAGTTTATGTCTTTTAAAATGAGAGGATTTAAATTTTATAAATCAATATACCATGAATCAATAAACGACAAAGTTGATATATTCATAACTGATAAATCTAATATTGCTTGTGGTAGTCAATGTTATAATATAATTAACAGACCGTATACGGATGTAGGTTATGTAGTGTTTATGTCAAAGCAATTTATGAAAAATGAATTAATATTTGATTTTGTCTTAGGACATGAACTAGCTCATTTTGATTTAAGTGATTTACCTAAAATAGAATATGAGTTTAGAAATCCATTTAAAGAAACCTATTGTGATATAAAATCTTTAGAAAAAATAATTTATAAGTATAATCATATATCTAATAATGATTATGAACAAATTTTAGAAGTTATTAAACCAATAAGAAAAACAGAATCTGCAGAAATTGAATCAAAAATAAGAAGAACGAATATTAAGTTATTCTTTCAAAATAAGATTAATAGTGAAATAGTTTATAACAAGATTATAGATTTAAAGGGAGGAAATATAAATGGATGAAAGAAATGAAGAAATGTTGGAGTTTATGATAATAGCTTTATTAGCAGATTATGATTTAATGGGTTTAGTATCAATGGGAGCACCACATGATGAATATAGTCCTGAGGCTAGGACTATATTAAGATATATAGTGAATGAAGATTATGATGTTAAATTAGATGTATTAGCTGAAAGAATACAGTATATATTCTTATGCTGGTTCGATAGTCAAATAGATATGGTCCCATGTATAATGATTGCAAATGAGATAAAGAAAATGATATAAGTTACTGCATTAATGCAGTAACTTATATTTTAAAATTATAGGAGGGATATTATGAAAGATAATTTAATAGATTTAAGTAAATATAGAGAAGATAAAATAAAAGAAAATGAGGAAAGTGAAAAACATAAAAAAGATATGGAAACCTTTATAAACGTAATCAGTAAAACTACAATGGAAATGAATGATGAAGAAATGAAAATTTATAAAGAAATAGGAATGATGTGTGCGTTAGAAATTAAGAATACCTATAGTATGGCTATAGTAGTATTTAGAGAACAACTTTACGTTATAAATCATATAGGCGGTAAATTTGAATTTATAGGAAAACTTGAAGATATTATAGGAAAAGGAATATTTGGTGAATAATATGAAATATATTGGAATGGTTTGTAGGGTATTAAGATTAGTTGTAAAATGTATATTTAGATAGGAGGTAACAAAAATGAAAGAAACTTATACATTTACAGAAACTGCAAAGAGAATATTAATACCTAAATCTTATAAAGGTAAAGGTGTTGAAACGCTAACAGATATGCTTAAAATTTATAATATAATAGAACCTTATAGTTGGTATGATTTTAAGAAAAAGAATGCTTATAAATTAACAGATTATATAACAAAAAAATATCCTGAAATTTATAATTATTTCGAAGAAAGAATAACAAGAGATGGTTGGTATCAATTAAGATTTACAGAATACGGCGTACAACATATTTGGGATTTTATAATATATTTAGATGATAAAGAAATGGAGGAAAAATAATTATGAATGGTAAAGAATTACATTTCAATGCTTTAAATAATAGTAAACTTTGGGACGTGGTACCTGAGTATTTATATTATAATATAATAATAAAAAAATATAAAAACATAGATTTTACACAATATAAAGAATTAATGCCAAATGGAGATGAAGTTATATCTATAAATAATTTTCATAAATGTATGTTAGAACAAGATGAAGAATATAAGAATTATGTAATAGAAGACGTTTTATATGATATAGATAGATATGGTTATTACGCAGTTGATGTTATTGAAGAAGCTATTGGTGTTGTAACAGGGTTATTAACATCTGAATTTACACCAGATACATTAGGTAATGATGAGTGGGACGCTTTATTATTTATAAACGAAAAAAGAGATGAAAAGCATATGGATAAATTTAAAAGACAACGTAAATATAAAAAATAATTTCGAGAATAACAAATAATTAGAAATAAACTAATAAGCAACGATAAGAGGCAAGGATAATAAACAATGTTTATATAATTGGCTAAGTATGATTATGTAAAATAGTTAAAGAGGGGCACTGTCTGTAATGCATTACAGATATCTTTAACATTAAAGGGTCCTTGGGGGTTTATACTTAGTATTAGTTTATTCTAAAAATATGTATATACGTGGACGCATGTATATACATATTTATTTTTTAACTAATATCTGAACAATGGCGTAATAAAAAATAATTATCAATATAACAAAAAAATAATGAAAAATCCCAGAATACCATTAGTGAAAATAATATACATCAATTATCTGTCGCAGGAGGGAGTGATATGAGATAATTTATAGTAGATTTGATTATTTACTTATTTAAGGGTTCGCTAATGAAGATGAAGTCCCTTCTTTCATTATCATCGATGATTAAAAATATGTATACACATAATGTGTATACATATTCATTTTTTAACCAACATTTAAATATGATTTGTAACTGAAGGAGGTAAGAATATAATGATTAGAATTTCGGATTTTTTTAAAAAACAAACTAAAAAAATAATAGATGATAATAAATTATTTAATGTATTAGAAGAAGTACTGATTAAAGAAGGAGTGTATAAAAAAATTGAAAAAGCTATAGAAACGGGTTTGGAGAAAAACAATGATGGAGTTGTATATTATATAAATACTACAATAATACAGAAGAAAATGAGACGTTATATGATAAAAAACGAAACGTTTACAAAATCACAATTGTATGATATATTTGTAAAATGGGCAGAAAAACAAGAAGAAACATTAGAGGGAGGATTTTATTGGAGGTTTGAAGAAGATCAATATGGTGATACATATTTTCGTATAAGAATAAATTTAAAATAGGAGGTGATAATATGGATAAGAAAATCATATTATATAATACACGAATTGAAATACATGGATACAATATCGGAGATTGTGAAGAATTAGAAAATAGTTTATGTGTTTGGAATCCTGTTTATTTTAGATTAGAACCTAGAGGATTACAATATAATGAAAAAGAAAAGATTTTAACTGTTCCTAGAGGAATAGACGTTAATTTTTTAGTAAGTAAATTAAAATGTCCAGTCCATACGGATAGAAATTTTAACAAATATGAAAAAATAAATCTTAAATTAAAAGCAGAACCTAGAGACGATATTCAAGTAAAGTCTCTAGCCTTTTTAACTGGTGAAGGTAAATTTAAATACACTCAAGAGTATTCGCAATTATCATTAAATTTAGATACAGGTGATGGAAAAACTTATTGTGTAATAGCTTCTATATGTTTACACAAAATGAAAGCCATCATAATTACACATACCGAAAATATTAAAGACCAGTGGAAGAAGTCTTTGATTAAATTTACGAATATAGACCCGAGAAGAATTTGTGACCTTTCAGGTACAAAGATGATGGAAGATGTGTTTGAAGAAAGTTCTAAAGGTTATGATATATATTTAGTAAATCATGGGACTATTCAGGCGTATGCTAAGAAACATGGTTGGAAAACACTAAATAGATTTTTTGAAGAAATAAACGTAGGAATTAAAGTTTATGATGAAGCACATCTACATTTCAAATCTATAATTAATATAGATTTAAATACAAATGTCCATAAAACATTTTATTTAACAGCTACGTTTGAAAGAACTGATGTTGGTGAAGACAGAGTCTTCCATTTATGTTTTAAAAATATTGCTAAATATGGATATGAAACAAGAGGAGAAAAAAGAAAACATATCAAATACGTTGCAGTTAAGTTTAATAGTAAACCTAACTTAGAGGATCAGATGTCTATAAAAACGAAAATGGGATTTAATAGACATGCGTATATGGATTATCAATTAAATAAAGGAATTATATTTGACGTAGTTAAATATGTAATGGATACCTTCGGTAAATTAGAAGGTAAAGCTTTAGTGTTAAGCTCTAAAATAGAAAGTGCTGATATTCTTAAAGAGAAAATAATGGAATGGTATCCAGATAAAAATACAGGTATATACCATTCTAAGGTATCTAAAGCAGATAAAGAAGGAGTTAAAACCTGGGATATAATAAGTTCAACACCACAAAGTTGTGGTACAGGGTTCGATGTTCCACAACTACGTTATAATATAATGTTAGAACCGTATAATGCTACAATAACAGCAAATCAGGTATGTGGTAGATTAAGAGAAATACCAGATGAATATACGTATCATATAGAATTAATAGATGTAGGATTTCCTAAGGTAAAAGATATGTATAAGAAAAGATTAAAAGTATTTAAAGAAAAATGTTATAGTATAAGTGAGGTGGATTATTAATGAGAGAAATTCTTAGTTTTGGATTATTCTTATTGGTATCAGTATTACCAATTGTTATATTAGCGGTAATATGTATGTTTACAGAAAGAAAATAATGATTTTAGGAGGAAGGTAATGAAAGATTATTTTAGCTATTTACAAGAACGACAAGAGAGAGAAGCTATACAACAGAAGAATAAAGACTTAATATTTTTATCAGAAACTAATATGGATGGTATGACATTAACTCCAAGGATTCCGAGAAATTTCTTAACAGAAAATGGATTTGAGGATAATAAGACGAAAAGAGTATGTTTTGCTAAATCTATAGATAAATGTTTAATGGGTTTGTCAATGAATTGTAAAAACAAAGTATTTTATGTTCATGTCCCAATAGGTTTATTTACAGTTGTTCATCCTAATAGAATTCAAGTTCCTGATGTTGATATTACAGGTGAAACATGGATATGTGAACCTGTTAAAATTAAATGTCTTGGGAAAATAAAAGTTATAGGTGTTGATGGATTACCTGGACGTAAATATACCTATGGTAATGGATTGGAAGCTGAACTGTTTGGTTGGAAGTGGAAATATATTGTATAAAATACTAGGAAAAAATCCTAGTATTTTATTTTTTTAGTTACAATATTATAAATAAAAAATTTAGGAGGTAAGATATAATGGATGAACTTAAAAAAAGAGTTGTTCGATTAGTAAATGAAGATAAATATGTTCCTATGAAAATAAATGAGCTTGCAAATAAATTAGAAGTTGAAAATTTGGGAGAGTTTAAAGAATTGATAAATGATATGGTAAAAGATATGTATGTTATATTAACTAAAAAAGATAGGGTTATATCTGCAAATAGGGATGGGATATTCATAGGTAAATTTATTTCACATAGAAAAGGATTTGGGTTTGTTGAGTCTGACAAAGAAGATGTGAGAGACTTATATATACAGGCGAAAGATGTTAATGGTGCTATGCATGGAGACAGAGTTATGGCTGAAATAACTAAAGAAGCGACAGGCGATAAAAGAGCTGAGGGTAAAATTGTTAGTGTTATAAAAAGAAATGTTGTAAAAATAGTGGGTGTGTTTAAACCTAATAATTCTTTTGGATTTGTAACACCTAAAGAAAAAGTTATTAAAGGAGATATTTATATTTCTTATGAGGATTTTAATGGAGCAAAAGCTGATGATGTGGTAGTAGTTGAAATAACACAATGGGCTAAGGAAAATAGAAAGCCTGAGGGAAAAATCATAGAGGTTTTAGGAAATAAAGATAGTCGATGGATTGAAATAGAGTATATCATAAGAGAACATGATTTACCATTAGAATTTCCTAAAAAAGTTCTAGAAGATGCAGATTATGTAGCAGTTCCTATACCACAAGAAGAATATGAAAGAAGAAGAGATTTAAGGGATGAAACTATTTTCACAATGGATGGCGCTGACGCTAAAGACTTAGACGATGCCATACAAATAAAAATGCTACCTAATGGGAATTATATGTTAGGAGTTCATATAGCAGATGTTACACATTATGTTAAAGAAAAGTCTAACTTAGATAAAGAAGCTTTAAAAAGAGCAACTTCTGTATATCTTGTGGATAAAGTTATCCCTATGCTTCCTAAGCAATTATCTAATGGAGTTTGTAGTTTAAATCCGAATGAAGATAAATTGACTCTATCAGTATTCATGGAGATAAATAATAAGGGAGAAGTTGTTAATTCTAGTATTGAAGAAACTATAATCAGATCTAAGGCTAGAATGGTTTATACAGATGTATCTGATATCTTAGAAAATAATGATAGAGGATTAAAAATTAAATATGCTGATTTAGTAGATGATTTTAGATTAGCAGAAAAATTAGCACGAATATTAATGAAGAAAAGAGATATGAGGGGAGCACTTGATTTTAATTTCCCTGAGTCATATATTCATTTAGATGAAAATGGTAAGCCTTATAACATAGAACCATATGAGAGACGAATAGCTAATAGAATAATAGAAGAATTCATGCTGGTTACAAATGAAACTGTTGCAGAGTATTTCTATTGGATAGGTGTTCCTTTTGTATATAGAATACACGAGACACCAAGTTCAACTAAAGTTGAAGCTTTAAATAAATTTATAAATCTTTTTGATTTATTAATAAAAGGAGATCTTGAAGAAGTTCATCCGAAAGCTATACAAAAAATAATTAAGAGTGTTGAAGGAAAAGTAGGAGAGAAAGCTATACATTCACTAATATTACGTTCATTAAAGCAAGCTAAATATTCACCTGATTGTAGTGGGCATTTTGGTTTAGCTGCGAAATATTATTGTCATTTCACATCTCCTATAAGAAGATATCCGGATTTACAAATTCATAGAATAATTAAAGAATTTATAAACGGTGGTTTGTCGTCTAGAAGACAAGATAAACTTAAGGATATTGTAATGAAAGCTTCAGAACAGTCATCTGTAATGGAAAGAAAAGCAGAAGTTGCTGAGAGAGATATTGATAAGTTTTATAAATGCTTGTATATGGAAGATAGAATAGGTCAAGAATTTAAAGGAATTATATCTAGTGTTACACAAAATGGATTTTATGTAGAACTTCCAGATACGGTTGAAGGATTTGTTCCTATAGATAGTTTAGTTGATGATTATTATGAATATAATGAAACAACTCATGAATTGATAGGTCAAGGATTAGGGACTGATGAAGTTCATATAATATCATACAAAATAGGAGATGAAGTTCTCATAAAAGTAGAATCTGTTAACGTTCAAGCTAGAGAGATATCATTTAATTTATTATAAAACATTATAATAACTAAATATATAACAAGGAGGTGTTGATATTGGTTTTTGGTAAAAAGGGCAAGGAATACGACCAATCAGAAATTAATAATCAATATAATAATATAATTGATAAAACATCAATCGAGGAATTAATAGAAAATGTTCAAGTTATGACTAAACAATTGGAGATGATATGGGAAGAAACTGATAAACGAGATAAAACCATAGAAACATTAGAAGATGATGTTAAAAATGGATGCTTAACAATTGAAAGTCTAACAAACGATATATGTGAATATGAAGGAAAACTTAATGTAAAAAAAGATGAAGTTAAAGACTTGAGAGAGGAAGTTAAAAAATTAAATAAGAAGATTGATGATCTTAATGAATTAATAGAAATGAAAGATTTAAAAATAAAAAGATTGGAAGAGGATGTTCAATCTAAATTTAATGATAACGACAAACTGAAAGAAGAAGTGAAAAAATTAACGGAAGACAATAAAGACTTAACTAATAAATTGAGAGGTATAAGTGAATATTTTAAATAAAAAACTAATAAAAGGGAGGAAGATGTATATGTGTTTAAAAAAATGGTTTAATAAAAAAGAAAAGGAAGTAGTTGAAGTTGTTCCAGTAGAAAGAAAACCGGTTGACGAATTGGTTCAAAGTATACAAGAATTAGTAGTACAGTTAAATTTAGTTGTTGAGGAAAATAAGAAATTGGAAGAGAAGATAGTACAATTAGAATTAGAAAAACAAAAAGAATTTGAAGCAACATGTGCAGCGAAAGACCAAGTTGTTGAATTATTAAACGTACAAGCAGGATTAGAAAGAAAATTATTAGAAATAGATAAGATAATAGAGGGAGAATAAGAATGAAAAAACTAACTCATGAAGAGTTTGGTAGAAAATTAGAATCTAAAGGTGTTAAGATAACACCTTTAGAAGATTATATAAATAGTAGTACTAAAATTTTATGTAGGTGTGATAAATGTGGATATAAATGGAAAGTTAAACCAAATAGTATTTTAACAGGTAGAGGTTGTCCCCAATGTAATAATCATAAATACCGAACAGAAAAAGATTTTTTAGAAGAAGTTTATGAAATTCATAGTAATATACAAATTTTAGACAATTATAAAAATATGAATACTACTATTAATTGCAAATGTTTAAATTGTAATAATATTTGGGAGACAACACCAACTAAATTAATTCATTATAAATACGGGTGCCCCGAATGTAATGGAAATAAAAAGAAAACCAATGAACAATTTTTACTTGAATTATATAAAATAAACCCCAATATACAACCTTTGGAGGAATATGTTAATAACCGTACGAAAATATTATGCAGGTGTTTAAAATGTGGGTATGAATGGAAAGTTACTCCAACACATTTAATAAGTAGTAAATCTGGTTGTAAATATTGCAAATTTAAAGAAAATGGAATGAAAAAAAGAAAAGATCCTGAAGAATTTAGGATACAATTGCAAGAAATAAATCCAACTATAAAGTTATTAAGTGAATATAATAGTTCGACTGATAAAATTAAATGTGAATGTTTGATATGTGGGCATGAATGGTCAACTAAAGCTTCTGATTTACTTAGAGGAATCGGATGTCCAGGCTGTGTTATTTCTAAAGGTGAATTGATCATAATGAACTATTTAAACGCACGTAATATAACTTTTTTATATGATATACCATATTTCGATGATTTATATGGAGTATCAGGAATTAGATTATTAAGACCTGATTTTATATTACCTGAGCATAATATATGGATAGAATTCGATGGAAGACAACATTTTGAACCAGTTAGTTTTAAAAACAACAAAGATGTTGATAGTGCTAATGAGAATTTTAAAAAGATCGTTGATAATGATAATATAAAAAATAAATATGCTATCGACAACGGATGGATAATGATAAGAATATCATATTTGGATTATTATTATATTGAAGAAATATTAGATGAATATTTATTAGAAAGGGATGATAATGATGAATATATTGGGTGAACCTAAAGTTTCTTATCAGCAATTAGAATCATTTATTAAATCGGTAAAAACAGCTAATAAATTAGCCATAGAATTATTACCCTTATTCTGGAGAGCTGCAATTAATAACGGTATACGACCTGAAATATTGTACAGTCAAGCATTAGTAGAAACAGGTTATTTTAATTTTGGTGGTGTATTAAATGCTTCGTTCCATAATACGTGTGGATTAAAAACTACAAAAGGTGGTGGAGATTATGAAGCTAATGCGCACATGAGATTTAAATCTTGGGAGGATGGTATTCAGGCACATGCAGATCATTTAGGATTATATGCAGGTGCTAAAAATTGTCCTAAATATTCTCCTAATACAAAAAACTATGAAAATATAAAATATAAGGCTAACGGTACAACTTTAGATCCGAGACATTTTACGTATTTATATGGTAAATGTACAACAGTGGAAGGATTATCTGGGACATGGGCTACAGATAAAAATTATGCTAAAACATTAAAGTCTATAATTTCTAAAATAGAAGGGACTAAAGTTGTTGTATCTAGTTCAGCTAATAGTCAATCAAATGCAAATAATAAATTTAGAAATGGTGTTTATAATAAACGTGCAATCGTTACAGCATCGTCTCTTAATGTTAGAGCCGGTAGACCTGGTGATGTAAAATATAACACTATATATGGTCAATTGAAAAAAGGTCAGGTTGTTACAGTTAAATATTGTCTTAACAATTGGTTTGGTATAATATACAACGGAAAACAAGCATTTATATGTGGTGATTATATAAAATTAAAATAGATTGTTGTTTGAATTTATCATTTGTATAAAGATAAGAATGCGCCTATAAATGCATTCTTATCTTTATATTTATCTTAAGAAACAATTCTGTAAAGGAATAATTTACTAAATAATTTAAAAAGGTAGGTGTTGAATATAATGGGAAGAATTATTATTTATGATATATACAATAGCTCCGGAGGACATATGAATGAACTCAAATATTTTAATAAAATCGATATTCGACTAACTCAACAAAATATGATTATGAGTAAAAACTGTAGACATAATTATTAAATAATAACCAATTATAAGGAGGTGTCATTAAATGGCTAATTTAAATTTAGGGAAAACAAAAATAATTTCAGATAAGAATAATACGTTTTTTACTAATAACAAAATCATGACAGGTACTAAAATACCTACAACTGGAGAATATATTAAAGGTGATATGATTGTAAACATAGGACCAACATCATCAACAGAGCCTATATGGATATGTAACGTTAGTGGTTCTCCTGGTGTTTGGAGCGTTCTAGGAATAGGAACTGTAGGTGGAGGTGGTGGCGAAACCACTATAGTATCTGCTGACGTTGTTTGTATACAAGATATAGTTACAGTAAATTCAGCTGTTACGGAAGTATCTTTAGAAGGTTTAGGAGTTGTGATAACACCTAATGATAAATTATTAGTACACTTTAACTCAGTTTATTTAATGGAAGGTGTTGATTACAACATCGACTATGCTAGTAATAAAATAACTGTTATAGGTGATGTACCTTGGAATGAATCTTCAATTGAAAATTCAGTATTCTCATTGGAGTTATTTAAAAATGTAGAAGATACTGATGGAGCAGTAATACAAGCTAGATTTGAAAATAACCAAAATATAGTTAGATTACAAGAATCTACAAATGAGATAGAAATAGGAATTGATGGATTTGATAAAAATAATAATCTTCTGTTAGTATTCAAAAATACTTTACATATAGCAGAAGGTAAAGATTATTCTATAAGCGATGATAGTAGTAAAATAGTAAACTTAAGTCCCGACGATTGGGCATGGAATGCGGGAGATGAATTTGTATTTATTATATTAAGGGTGGTTCCTAATATAGATATGCCTGCAGGAAGTATTAACGGAGGATCTTTAGTTGATGGAAGTATATCAATAGATAAATTAGGTGAAGATGTTCAAGAAGCTATACGAAATGCTGCTGAAAGTGGAAGTAAACTAGCGAGCGTTCAAAATACATTTGTATTAGATATGAATGCTTCTGAAATAGAGATTGGTATAGCAGGATTTAATAAATCAACAGATACTTTATTAGTATTTAAAAATAGTGTTCATATGGCTGAAGGAATTGAATATACTATAAACGATAATAATATTGCTATAAATAAAATTGAAGGTGAATGGTTATCTGGTGATTCTTTTGTATTCTTAGCATTCTCAAACGTAATGAGTGAAGAAGACTTAAATAAGATAGATTTATCAGGATATCAACCAATCAATGATGACGCATTGATGACTGAAAATAAAACTATATCTGGTGCTATCAACGAAGTGTTTGTAGTTGCTAGTTCAAATTCAGTTGACGAAGATGAAATTAGACGAATAATAAATGAAGAAATCGAATCTTTGAAAAAAGAAATCGAAACATTAAAATCAACTCAAGAACAGATGATTTACGTATTAGAAATGAAAGGTATCACTGTAACTGTAGTCGATGGATATTGGTATGATATGCTATTCGATACAACTAAAATGGCTTATAATAACAATATAAGAGTTGTGGATAATAATATAGTTGTTATTAATCCACTGAATCCAGCTGAAGTTAAATATGAAGAAGTTATGGTAGGATTTTTAGCTTCTAAATTAACATACAGCCATGAATTAGATATGCAATACGAAGAAGTTATTGCTGTAAGTTCTGAGGATAATTCCGTTACAATTAAAAATTACAGTTATGATTTTAGTATTGGAACAGAGGAGGTTAGTTATAATGCTGAATAAAGCTTACGAAATGAGTTATTTAACTGGAAAACTGGGAGATGTAATATTAGATGATTTTATGAATTATCACGATATTAAACAAATAGCTTGTGGATATAGTCATACATTTATATTAAAGAATGATGGTAGTATATGGGGTTGTGGTTATAATAGTAATGGAGAATTAGGATTAGGTGATCTTACTGAAAGAACTACATTTACTAAAGTAATTACTAATATAAATAATGATGTTAAACAAATAGCTTGTGGATATAGTCATACATTTATATTAAAGAATGATGGTAGTGTATGGGCTTGTGGTGCTAATAGTAGTGGAGAATTAGGATTAGGCGATACTACTGATAAAAAAACATTTACTCAAGTAACTACTAATATAAATAATGATGTTAAACAAATAGCTTGTGGTGAACAATATACAGTTATATTAAAAAATGACGATAGTGTTTGGTCTTGTGGTTATAATAGTAATGGTCAATTAGGACTAAATAATACTACTAATAAAACTACATTTACACAAGTAACGACTAATATAAATAACGATGTAAAACAAATAGCTTGTGGTGATTATCATACAGTTATAATAAAGAATGATGGTAGTGTATGGTCTTGTGGTTATAGTAATAGTGGACAATTAGGATTAGGTGATTATACTAGTAGATCTACATTTACTCAAGTAACTACTAATATAAATAATGATGTTAAACAAATAGCTTGTGGCGGTATTCATACATTCATATTAAAGAATGATGGTAGTGTATGGGCTTGTGGTGAAAATAATTATGGAGAATTAGGATTAGCTGATAATGATAATAGAACTACATTTACTAAAGTAACTACTAATATAAATAATGATGTAAAACAAATAGCTTGTGGTTCTCATCATAATTTTATATTAAAGAATGATGGTAGTATATGGGGTTGTGGTTATAATTATTATGGACAATTAGGATTAAATGAACTTAATGAAAAAACTACATTTACTCAAGTAGCTATTAATATAAATAATGATGTAAAACAAATAGTTTGTGGTGGACACCATAATTTTATATTAAAGAATGATGGTAGTGTATGGTCTTGTGGTGTTAATAGTAGTGGAGAATTAGGATCAGGTGATACTACTGATAGAACGATCTTTATTCCTCATAATCACTCCAATATTAAAACAATTAAATTTGATGATAATGATGATTTATTTGTTTTGAAGAATGATGGATACGTTTATAACCAAAATGGATTTAGAATGAATTATCAAATAGCTTGTGGTGGTCTTCATACATTTATATTAAAGAATGATGGTAGTGTGTGGGCTTGTGGTTATAATGATTTTGGACAATTAGGATTAGGTAATACTACTAATAGAAATACATTTACTCAAGTAACTACTAATGTAAATAATGATGTTAAGCAAGTAGTTTGTGGTTATGATCATACATTTATACTAAAGAATGATGGTAGTGTATGGGCTTGTGGTGAAAATAGTTATGGACAATTAGGATTAAGTCATACTTCTGATATAACTACATTTACTCAAGTAACTACTAATGTAAATAATGATGTTAAACAAATAGCTTGTGGTTATGATCATACATTTATACTAAAGAATGATGGTAGTGTATGGTCTTGTGGTAGAAATGGTACTGGACAATTAGGATTAGGTCATACTGCTGAAAGATATACATTTACTCAAGTAACTAATAGTATAAATAATGATGTTAAACAAATAGCTTGTGGTGGTCTTTATACAGTTATACTAAAGAATGATGGTAGTGTATGGGGTTGTGGTTATAATGGTAATGGACAATTAGGATTAGGTAATACTACTAATAAAACTACATTTACTCAAGTAACTACTAATATAAGTGATGTAAAACAAATAGCTTGTGGTGATTATCATACATTTATATTAAAGAATGATGGTAGTGTATGGTCTTGTGGTGTTAATAGTAGTGGAGAATTAGGATCAGGTGATACTACTGATAGAACTACATTTACTCAAGTAACTACTAATATAAATAATGATGTAAAACAAATATCTTGTGGTACTGATCAAACATTTATATTAAAGAATGATGGTAGTGTATGGAGATGTGGTAAAGATACTTCTAATACTGTTAGAAATACATTTACTCAAGTAACCACTAATATAAATAATGATGTTAAACAAATAGCTTGTGGTGGTTATCATACATTCATAATAAAGAATGATGACAGTGTATGGTCTTGGGGTAATAATGATAAAGGACAATTAGGATTAAATAATACTACTACTAAAACTACATTTACTCAAGTAACTACTATTAAGCTTATTAGTTCAACATTGTTATCTGATAAATATATTTACGGAAATGGACAACGATACTTGGTATTTAATGATAATCCAATATTAACTGAGGAGCCAATGAAAGATTGTGATATAGGTCAATCACATGCTCTGTTCATTAATACTTCGAATCAACTAATAAGTTATGCGTATAGTAATGATTTTTATCAAGTAGGTATAGATAGCGAATTGAATACATTTGTCGCACATTCTACATTTAACAATGTTAAATTTGTAGCATGTTGTGATTATTCATCTTATGTTTATACATATGATGATGAATTATATGTATATGGTAGAAATGAATATGGTCAATTAGGTTTAGGAGGTTACAGTGATGAACCGTATCCAGTATTAGTACCTAATATAACAGGTGTTAAAAAGATAATTGCACAAGGATCTGATTGTTTCATATTAACAAACAGTGGTGATTTGTACGCTGCAGGTGAAAATGCAAAAGGTCAATTTGGACTAGGTGATTATAATTCTAGAAATATTTTCACGTTGATAGCAAGTAATGTAGATGAGTTCTGGTATAATAAGGGTACGTTAATCTATTATTCTGATAACTTCTTATACGGTGTAGGTGATAATAATTCCAATAAGCTTGGTGCTGGTATAGATGCATCAACTGTAACAACACCTTTTAAAATGCTTTATACATATGGTATGAAAACTGTTGCTATAGGTAATTCTAAACTGTTATTAGTACTTGCTAGTAACTCTACTCCGATAGTGAATTATGTATCTAAAGCAATACCTAATTTTGAATTTATGTTATACGATGAGGATTTGGTATCTTGTGATGTTTACTTAAATGATACACTTATAAGAACTATAACAAGTGATTTAACTTCTCAAATTCAAATGGTTAATATAATAGAAGAAAGCATAATAGACGGACGAAATAGTATTAAAATAGTTGTTAAAGATAGTGATGGAAATGTTGCTACTAGTGAAACTAAATTTGATAAAAATCCTGTAAATATAGAAACGGGAAATTGTATAATTTATAAGGATGCTAAATACGTTGTTACTGGAATCACTAACAACGATGACGGTACGGTAAGTTTACAATTAAATAGACCACTTGAAATAGCAGCATTTGAAGGAGATAATATGAGATTATTTAATGATGATATAGAAGTAAAATGTGAATGTGATGGTTCTGGTAATAACGTTCCTATGAACTTAGTAAGTATTAGTGATACTAATAGAAATACTATAAAAGAAGTTTATGAACTAGATATAGAATGTAGAACATTTGCACCTAATATCATAATTAATAAATCAACAAAAAATACTAAAATAAGCAGAATAACTATGAGTTGTACTTATAAAGAAGATTAAGTATAAGTGTAATTTATAAGGTTTTAATTATATATTATAATACTGAATACAACTAAATATTCAGTATTATAATATTTCTTTTATCAGGAGGTAATGTGTATGAAAAAAAGTACATTGATAACTATAGGTGATATTATTCATAATCTAGATAGATCAAATAAAGAGTTATTTGAGACATTAGAATTAATGAATTTATCTGAAGAAGAAATATCTACAATTAGAGATGCGATATTTGTATTATCCGATAAACTAGAGAGGATAAAACAATCAAAATTAAGTGAATTGGAAGAACATATTAATGTTAGTTATATAGAAACTACAATGAGATATTAGGAGGTATGTTATATGAAAGAATATTGTGTGATATATGGTTGTAATGATAATGATCCCGGTCCATTTATAGTTGCCGTTACAACTAATCAAGATATGATAAACGGATTTCGAGAAGAGCATTATCACTTCTGTATAGGTGGAGAAGTATTAGTTGATAGTTTTTATGATAATATTTCATCCGACTATGAAATATTAAGATTCATGGGACATTATGTAACGCCCATAATGATGACTGATTTTACAAATTATTTGGTTTCAGTGTATAATGGAATATATAAATGTATCGACAGTTTAGAAAACGATATAGATAACATAAACTTTACAGACGACGAAAGAGAAATAGTTGATATGGGGTTTGGATTAGTAAAAGAACATTTAGAAAATTTAGTGTACAATATGAATATAGTAGGCGACTATAGTGACGATGACTTAGTTGATTCTATATATGCTGAATTATTAAATATACCGGAATGTTTGAATAGATTCTTAGCAACATACCAACCAAAAAATGGAATAATATAAGGAGGTATTTATGAATAAAGACTTATGTGTGATGTGTGGTAATATGATTTACAACTTTATAAGTAAATTAAATCCTGATAAAATAAAATGTATAAAAGCGATATATGATGATTCAGCCAAATTATATAAATGTAAAGACGGAACAATTAAAACTTTTATTAAATGATATAACCCTTAGGGTTATATCTTTTTTTATTGTTGAAAATACAATATTTTAAGAAAGGAGTGATACACATGAGATTAGTGCCTAAACAAATAGAAAGTTATAAAAACGATAGATTGATAGAGGAAGTTAATATTAATAATGTTCCTGATGTGGAAATGATATATAATATCGTATCTGAAAAAGATAAAATAAAAACTGTTAAAACATGTGAAAGAATGATTCGTTCTAGTTTAGAATATAAGGAATATATAAAATTTCTTAAGGATTATATAGATATGACTAAATGTAGTTTTTTTGGAAATTCTAAGATGGACCATTATTCTAAATTTAAAGTAGAAATACATCATTCACCTTTCACGTTATATGATATAACAATGACAGTTTTATTAAAACATCTTGATTATTATGGACAAATAAACTTATTTGAGGTTTGTGAAGAAGTTATGAAACTTCACTATCAATGTAGAGTTGGTTTATTACCTCTATCAACAACAGTACATAAATTAGTACATGAAGGTATGGTGTTTATACCTGTTCAAAATGTAAGAGGAGATTGGTTAAAATTCTACAAAGAATACGAACCGTTTATGCCACAAGATATGAAAGAAAAACTTAAAAATATTGTTAAATTTTCTAAGGAATGTCAAGATTATTCTCTATTAGAAACTAAATATACCTATGTTGATGTAGACGGATTTAGACCTTTATCTTTATTAGGGCAAGAAGATTTTATGAAAAAAATTGTAACCGATCCAAAATAATATACAATAATTTAACTAGAGGAAGGAGTGTAAAAATGGAAAGCGAAATAAGATATTATCCGTATAATATGATAGGTGAATTAGCGAATGCTAATACAGATAGCATAACTGACATGTTAAAAGCTATGGAAATACTTACAATTGAAAATAATCCCGCCACTACAGTTAAGCTAGGTAAACTTTGTGTAGATATAAGATTTAGAGCTAGAGAAAGGGAATTATATGCTTTATATTTTAGGGAGAGATTTATTTTTAAAAATGGCAGACAACATTTTATTTTTGAAATAACTGATGAATTTGTTGAATTTGTTAAGGATAGAATCGAGAAAGTGGGGTGTTTATATGATGTACAATTCAAACAATAAATACTGTACTTTAGAAATTCTATTAAATGAACTATATTGTTTATTTGAAGTAGACTCACCAATATATATTGATGACCTTGGGTATAAATGGTATGAATTAAGTAACATACTTAATATATTACGAATAGATGAGGAAGAATATATTAACGGATATTATTTAATGTCTATTGAAGATGAAACATTTATATCAGAAGAAGGTATTAATATGTTATTATTAGAATATGATAATGAATTTAGAGATGAGATACTAAATTATTTAACGTTAGACGTTATGCCGGATATTAAATCAGATTTAATGTATTTAGGTTATGATTTGATGGAAAGCGTAAGAAATATTTCAATGAAATCAATGACTGATAATAACGTAGATAATAACAGTTTTAAAACAGCTGCGAAGATGAATGGATACGTTTCGAAAAAAACACGTAGAATTATGAAAAGAGACGATGACAGAAAAGAAACTAAAAGCAAAAAGAGACATAAACGTTAATTAAATTTTATGCGATATAACAAATATATAGGGAGATGAATAAGAGTGGAGGGTACGGGAGTATGTGTATATACTACATTATACATATGCTCGCTAGATTGCATCTCGCCACACGAGGCTTAGTAGGCTTATTCGCAACTAATCATATCTTTGGCTAATGATATGGTGTACCGTATATAGATGTAGACGTGAGCGGTATTTGTTGGTCGTGTTACATATCAATGTGGATAAGGTGTGATAGCATGATTAACGACAATAATATGAGTATATAGTGAATTCATATCACTATATACTCATATTATTTTTTGCCGTATCAAAAATTAAATAAAAATATATTTTATCAAATTCTATTGGAGGTAAAATTCTAATGATCTGAAAAAGATCTTAGAGTAGTCCTATGACTACTTATACATATGTTTGTGTAATTTAGTAACTTTTTGATTATATATTATATTTATGAATAATAATGGAGGTGGTATTTATGGGAAGAATTATTATAATGACTGATGGTTCATCTAAAGCTGCAAATAATAAAACAGGATTTGATGCAGCAGCTGCCTATATTGTTTTATATAATAATAAAGTGATTTATAAAGAAGCGATATTGCTAAAAGACCATACAAACAACTATGCTGAAATGTATGCAATCTATAAAGGAACTAAATATCTAGTAGAAAATTCATCTGAAATATATGATGCTAGTGAAGTTCTTATAGTAACAGATTCACAATTATGTCAGAAGTCATTAACATGTTGGATGGAAGGGTGGTTGAAGAATACAGACAATGAAGTTCTTAAAAGTACAACTGGAGATGTTAAAAATCAAGAATTAATTAAATCCGCATATATAAATATATTAAGACTAGAATTAGTTTTACCTGTATCGGTGTGTCATATAAATTCACATGTTAGTGAAAATAAAGTAAATCAATTATATGATAAATTTAAAAGAGAATTCCCAGATATATTATTTGATGAATTCATGTTAATGTATCGTGGAAATCAGAAGGTGGATGCGTTAGCTTATAGTTTATTATAAAAGGAGTGATTGAATATGGGATGTCAAAAAAATTCTAGAATAGGTGAGATTAATGTTAATAAATATGGTAGTGTGATGAAAATTGTAGAATATAACACAAATAAAGATATTGTAGTTGAATTTCAAGACGAGTATAAACATAGAGTTCATACAGGTTATAATGCGTTTAAAAATGGTAGTGTACAGAATATAACTGATAGAACTCGTGGAGGTGTAGGGTATATGGGTGTCGGTCCATATTCCAGCATTACACATCATACATTTTATAGTATATGGTCAGGTATAATAAAACGTTGTTATGACGAAAAAGCCTTAGAACGCAATCCATCATATAGAGGTTGTGAATTAGCTGAAGAGTGGTGTTGTTTTCAGAACTTTGCAAGTTGGTGTGAAGAAAATTATTATGAAATAGAAGGAGAAGTTATGAATTTAGATAAAGATATTTTATATAAAGGAAACATGATTTATTCTCCGGAAACATGCGTTTTTGTACCGCAAAGAATAAACGTTGTATTCACGCAACGTAATAGGAGTAAATACGATTTACCTGTTGGTTGTCATAAACATGGTAACAGTATTCATGTTGCCTGTGAAGGAGTACATTTAGGTTCTTTTAGTAATGTTGAGGAAGCTTTTAAAGTATATAAAGAGTATAAAGAAAATAGTATTAAAAAATTAGCAGACGAATATAAAAATCAAATACCTGACATTTTATATGAAGCGATGTATAATTATACAATTGATATAGACGATTGAATGAAAAATAATATTTGATATAACAAGTGATTATAATAAAATTTAAATAAAAATGGAGGTAATTGTATATGTGTGATTATAGAAAATGTCCTTATAGAAAAGAGGATTGTTGTCAATCGGATTGTTGGATGACATATAACGCTTGTACATTAGTAAGTGAAGGTAGAGATTATGCATCATGTAATCCTAACGCTGGTTATTGTAAATTCTCAAAATCTAATGATAAAGAAAAAGAAGAATTAATCAAGCAACGTGATAAAAAAGAAAAAGAAGATAAAATAAGAAGATTACAGATAGAAATGGAAACTAATAATTTTAAAATAAAAAGGCTATGTTAAACAAAATGGTTGTTAATGTATTTCTTTCTTAATATAGGTTATAATATAAGTATACTAATATATACTTAGGAGGAATGGATATGGCTTTGCATAAGAACTTAGAAAAACATATAAAAACTTTAAATTTAAATGAATTAGAAGAATTATTTAATATACTAAGTTCTCTTTTGATTTCTCCTACATATTCATCTGATTTCAACGAAGAAATTAAAGAAGCAAAGTATTTTAAAGGTGAGATTTGTCCTAGATGTTATGAAAAACATATTATCAAATATGAAAAAAGATATGATAGACAGAGATTTAAGTGTAAAAAATGTGGTAAGGTATTTGATGAAAGAACATCATCCATTATTTCTTGTACAAAATTACCTCTTGATAAATGGTTTAAATATATAACTTTATTAGTAAATAAAGCAACAATAAGACAGTGTGCTAGTGAATTAGGTGTAAGCATTAAAACATCATTTTTCATGCGTCATAGAATTTTAGACTGCTTAAATATTATACTTGGAAAAGGATTTGTTAGTGGTATTGTAGAAAGTGACGAGACATACTTTAGAGTGTCATATAAGGGTCATCATAGCAAAGGAACTAATTTTGTTTTACCTAGAAAACCTCATAAGAGAGGTGGTCAAAAGCAAGGTAAAAGTAGTGGAGATAAACTAAGAGGTATCTCTAATGAAAAAGTATGCGTAGGTATTTGTATAGATAGAAAAGGAAATGTAATATCTGAAAAATTATGTACTGGTAGAGTTAAGTTTTCTCAATTAAAGGATTTCTTTAATAATAAGATAGGAGAAGGCTCTACTCTTTGTGTAGATAGTCATTATTCTTATATGAAGATACCAACTGTCTTTAATGTAACTCTTAAAAGAATAGAAAGTGGTAAATACAAAGATGGAATATATCATATTCAACATGCAAATAGTTATCATAATAGATTGAAAGGGTGGATTAGGGATTTTAATGGCGTTGCAACAAAGTATTTGCAGAATTACCTTACATGGTTTAGATGGTGTGAAATAACTAAGAAAGAGAAAGATATTTCAAAGATAAAAGAATTATTTATAAACTTAGTTACAACTGAAAACTACTCAACTATAAATACTATAAAAAATAGATACATTGAACTAATATAGGAGGTGATTTGATATGAAAAAAGAAACTAATTGTATATATTGTAGCGATAATTTAAATTTTGTAAAAAGTTTTGAACCTAGCAATGAAGAATATACGTACACAAGATATTGGTTTGAAATAGATGGAGATATTTTAGAAGTATACTTGAATGGAGAAGACGCAAAGTTTAAAATAAATCATTGTCCTATGTGTGGAAAAAATCTAAAAGGTTAATAAATAAAATCTGACACAAATGGATTATTTAATTAGTACTATAATATAGTAAATGTCGTAATTGTTATATAATGTAAATTATGTATGAGATATAAAGAGGGGGATTAAATGGTAAGTATATCATGGAGTAATTTGATAATGTCTATACTTATTATATATGTATTAACATATTTAGGTATAAAGTTTATAAGATATATATTAAAAAGATAGTTCGTAATTTTAATATAATACGAATTAACTATAAAAATGACTAGTGTATATCGCCAGTCATTTTTATAGTTTATATTTAACAACCAAATAGTTTAACATAGCCAATAAAAAAACTTATGGAAGAAAATGAAGAGCTTATTGAACAAATAAAACGTATAAATAATAATTAGGAGGTAAGAAATATGGATAGAATAAATATAAATGAATATTATATGAATATTGCCGTACAATCTTCATTAAGAAGTACATGTATTAGAAGAAAAGTAGGAGCAATTATAGTTAAGGATAATAGGATATTATCAACAGGATACAATGGAGCTCCATCAGGGCTTCCAAATTGCTGTAATGATTGTAAAAGATGTTATAGAAGTGCTAATAATATTCCTTCCGGTCAATGTTTAGATCTTTGTTATGCTATACATGCTGAACAGAATGCGATTTTAAATGCGATGAAAACAGGGGAAGATTTAAAAGGTGCTTCGTTATATGTTAACACATATCCTTGTAGCACGTGTATGAAATTATCAATACAAGTTGGTATAAGAGAAATATATTATATAGATGAGTATGAAAATGAATTTACAAAAGGAATGGCTGAAGAAGCTGGAGTTAAATTAGTTAAGATGGACGGAAGTATATACCGTACACCAGTAGGTTCTTCAGTTAAAACAACAAATGATTTAGATGCCATAGACCCATTAGTGGCTCAAATATATAAATATAAACCAGGAACAGAAGAATTTAAAGTAAATAGAGACAATATATTTAAACAAAATGGGCTATATGAATATTATAATGAAATGATTTATTATACAGATTATAGACCAGATAAAGAAATAACTAAAATAGATAAAAATGTTCTTAAGAGAATAGGTGTTCAATTTGCTAATAGAAATGAACTTGAATATAATGGTGATTTTGTAAGACAACTAGTAGTTGGAGCATTGGTATATGATGAATATCTTGATTGCTTTGCATTATTAAAATGTAAAGGAGAAAGATTACAAAATAGATTAACATTGGTTCAAGGTCATGTCTGTAAAGAAGGAAAAGATGATGGAAGACATAGATTACAAACTATATTAAATAGAAATATTAAAAAGGAATTATCTGAAGAATTAACTTTAAATCCAAAAGATATTTCTAGATTAGAACCATTATATTTAATTCAAACAAATGATAATAAAATAAGTTCAGAGCATATAGGAGTTATATATTTAGCTAAAATAGATTCATCTGAATTGGATTATGAAATAGTGAGTGGAGAACCAGAGAAACATGATGTAGAATGGATATCTCCATTTAAATTAAGCGATTTAAAAGTAATAGATAGTTTAGATGTTTGGGCAAGAAAAGTTATAATGCAAATTAAAGAAGATAAAATTCAATTGTAAAAGACTAAGATTTTGATTATATATTATATAATTGATAACATATGATTAAATAAGATTATTACCGATATTAAGTTTATAATATTTGATAGAGACAAAGTTCGTATACAAGTGCAATCAGAAATGATTGTATATACTCACGACTGATACAAACGGGCATCCTTCCTTATTTGATAAGATGGATTTCCGGAGTTCGGTGGATGCTATCCTTATATAGGAGAAGTCTTAGTATACAAGTGCAATCAGAAATGATTGTATACATCCACGTCTGGAGCAAACGGGCGTACCTTAACTATCTATTGATAGAAGGTAACTCCGGAGTTCGGTGAGTACTAGTCTAATTAAATAATATTATAAATTTAATATTGGTAATAATCTTATTAATAATAAAAACTGTAGGAGGTAATGATTATGAATCAATTTGAAAAATATAGTGAAGTTGGATTTATGGAATGTCAAGGATTAGGAGGTGGGCTGCATTATCTTACAACAAAGTCTAACGTGTTGTTTAATTTTAACGATTTATTAGATTTATTAAATATCAACGATAAGCATTTAAGAAGAAGATGGGAAAAGAACATAAGTCAATGTGATATAGAAACAGGAATACCTACGGATAGAGATGGGCGTATATGTCAAGAAGCTTATATATTAACAGATGCTGTTATATTAATATTAAATCTATATGGACAAGATATAATAGCCGATATAAATAGAAAGAATAGTGTTGATTTTCTAATATGTGATATATTAGACGAAGTTGAAAAGTCTGATACATGGAATCCTGAAAAGGGTACGTTATCTACACAATTTGCTTTAGAGGCTATAAAATTAAATAGTAGATTATGCAAAGGTGCGAATGATGCCCTTATAGCTATATTAGAGTCCAATAAACATATGGAAACTGAATATTTCCATAAACCTTTATTCGATGTCGAAGATATGATGGAAGTAATCGGAGATTTTAATGAATATGTTGAAACGGTATATAAAATTATGAAAGATATACAATTAAGTAATCCGGAATATAATATCAAATCGGAATATTCGTTGATAATAGATGATTATCCTGATGAAGAAATTTATATGTTCCCAAGAGAAGAAAAATAAAATTATATAGGTGCTCGCACCTATATTTTTTTCTCAGTGTAAAAAGGTATTATTTCAATTATATATTATAGTAATGAATAAAGATAATAAGGAGGTAATAATATGGCTAAGAAAATTGATAAAAAAGAGATTAAATATGATATTGAAAGAATAAGACCTGCAATGGATAGAAATAAACTAAACGAACTTTATAATAAATTCAAATCTGATGACGATTATCTAAGCTACCATATGGATGTTATAGATGATACACATTTCAAATACAAAATCACAATAGTCAATGATGAATACAAATCTCCAATCAAAAATTCCGATGAAGATAAGTCAATAGGATATATGGATGTAGAAAAAGCATCTGAGTTTATAGAAGAATGTATAAATGAAAATAGAGTTAGTAGTAAACCTAAAGCTGTTATGCAGAATGGGTTTAGTAGGAAAGCAGTAGAAAGATATAATGATATAGTTGCAAAAGAAAAGGAAGAATGTTCGATAGTAAATAATTTTACAAAACCTTCATTTGAAGATGTTATGAATAATATTTATATGAATCCATATAATGGTTCAACGTATAATATGAAAGAGAATGAATTACCTGATGATTTAAGAGAAGATGTTGGAGTAATAATTCCGGGAATGATAGAAACCAAAGAAGAATATTTTGAATTTGTAAAAAGATTAAAAGACAGAGGTAAAAATGGTTTAGGAAGATCTATTTATGATAGATATGAGGATTATGAAGAAGCAAAAGAATTGATTGAAAGATATAAACAAGCGTTGTTTAATAAATATGGAAGTAAAGAAAATTATTTCTATGCAAGAGATATGGGAGGAATGTTTGGTGCTTATGAATTCTATCCAACAGTTAAACCTAGATTCAAGAAAACGATGAGAAACATAAAACTTGATAAGGGTATGAATTTAAATGAATTGGCTTTAGTTAAAGACATGGGTAGACGAATTAGAGAAGAGTATGAAGATGAAATAAATCAAATAAACGTAGATGGTTATAATTATACAATGTATGAAAATACACCTCCTAAGTTTAAAGATTTACCAGAAGATTTACAACTATTCTACAAAACTGATAAGTATGGTATTAATGGATTCACACATACAGATAAATTCTTATCAATAGAAACTTATGCAAATAGCTTAATACAATCTAGTGATCCAGATAAGCAACTTGAAGGGTATAGAATAATAGAGAATCTTAAATATGATGCTATGGTTGGACAAGAACAATATGAAACTGAATTTGTAGACATCGTTGATATGGACGAACTTTCATTAAACTCAATAGTGAGTCAAATGGAATATGATAAGCTTATATATGAAACACAAGATAGTTTATATGTTGATAGTGTAGTGTCAATAGATGAAACTTATAAAGCATATAAACAATTTGTGGAACAACAAGTAATTGAAATAACTGGATTAGATCCTAATACAAAGGATAAAACTAAACTTAATGAATTAGTAACATATGCAACTAATTATGGATTTAGTAAAGAATATAGAGAGAAAAAGGAAAGAGAAGCTAATATGAATAGTGTTGCAGAGAAATTCTATAAAGAAGATAAACCAGGTGCTGAATATGCTTTCGGTGAAGATAAACGTGAATATAGAAGTAAGTATAGAAATGGTGATAATAAATTAACAGCTTATGTGAGAGATCTATCTCGTGAAGTTAAGAAGACGTTACAAAATAATAGTTCAAATGCAGATAATGTTAATATGCGTTCAGTTATGCCTTTAAATGATGCAACAGGATATGATTTAGTAGATAAAAATATTGATGGATTTGCATTAGAACCTAATCCAAAAGAATTATTAAAATATATGAAAGATAATGAATTATTAGCAGCTAAAATATATGAAATAAGTTCTGATGAAAGTTCAAAAGGCATGTTTAGTGAAAGAACTAATATAGATGATTTTGTAAATGAAGCTAAGAGTGCTAGTAAACCTATGATCTCTAAAGAAATAATAGAAAATGGTGCTAAATCTATTAGAAAGGGTGGTAAAGTATATGAAAACAAAAATAGTTAAAGTTGATGAAGTTAAAATAGAAAGTTTAATCAAAAAGAATTTTTCAGAAGATTTTATGAGAAGTATATATGAAGTATATTCAAATGATTATATTAGTATAGTTGAGAAAACTATCTTGTTTGATAAATTATTTACAGATGAATTTGGAGGAAGAAAAGATTATAGAAGAATAGGTGAGGGGACAAACAGATTTGTTTGTCTTCTTGATAACCATATAATTAAAGTAGCATATAACTATTTAGCATATATAGATAACATGAATGAATTAGCACAAGCTAAATATAAAAGTAAATATCTAGCTCAAGCTTATGAAACTAATGGAATAATATTAGTAAGTGAATATGTTACAGTTATGGATACAGAAGATTTCCTAGATTCACAAATTTATATTAAAAGAATATTAGATGCGTTAGCAATAGAACCTGATATGACAAAAGAGAAACAGAAGTTCTTTATATTAGGAGATATGGGTATGAGTAATAAGAACTATGGAAACTGGGGAAGAAGAATGAATGGTGATATAGTTGTATTAGATTACGGATATCTATATGAATTAAGTTATAATGCTTGGAAAGAAGTTGCAAAATGTCCAGCATGTGGAAGTTCATTAGAATATAAAGAAGATTATTCAGAACTATATTGTACAAAATCTGAATGTGGGATGGAAGTTAAATATACAACATTAAGAAACTCATTCGGATATGGAGAAATAATAAAAAATATAAATGAGAATCTTCATAAAGATAAATATGTTAAGTTTAACGATAAAGGTAATATAGTTGTAGACGTTATGGATAAAATTGAGATTGAAGAAGAACCTAAAGAAGAATTTAAAATGCCTGAAGAAATAGAAAATAAAATAAATAAAGCAAAAGATACATTCTTCTTAATAACTGAAGAAATAAAAGACAACTATAGTATTAATATAGATAAATATTATGAACTAAAAGAACTAATAATATCTGAAAAGGATGAATACGATGAATTGTTATATCCGTTTGTATTAGCATCATTAGATATGAATATGTATAACGTTAATAGATATATAAGAGATTTTAATAAATTCTCTAAAGCAAGACATGAATCTATATTTAAAGAATTAAAAGGTGAATTCGATAAAGCATATGAAGAATCTAAAGAAGAATTAGAAGATATTCCTGATTGTTATGATGATTTTGGGGAATATACAGTTAAAGGATATGAATCAGAATTAAAGATAATAGATAGAGAATCAAGAAATGGTGACAATGAAGTTATACAAACTAGTTTAGATGATATGTTCGGTGCACAATTCTTTGATAATTTTGAAAACTTCTTTAATGCGGAAGATCTTAATGATGTTGAAGTTAATGATAACGAATATTCATTAGATCATATTTTAAATCTAATAGAAGCTAATGATAAATTAATGGCTGAAGAGAAAATAGAACAACGAAAAGAACAAGAAGAAAAAGAAAAGGCTGATGAAGATTATAAAATATATATGGCTGAAAAAGAATTAGAAAAAGCTTATGAATCTTTAGAAGATGCTTTAACAGAATTCATAAGTAATAGATATAAAGATGCTGGTTGTTTAGTTGATGAAGAGGAATATACAACAGGAGATGTTTATAGAACATATCTAAATGGTGATTATATAGATTTAGATTACAGTCCGAGAGTAAATGCTAAGAATATATTAGGTGGATGGAAACCTAACGATTTTGCTTTCCCATTATATAGACATCTATTAATTAAATTTGATTATGATATGGATCAAATAGAATCTGAATTCCAAGCAATATATAGAATTGATGACGAAATAGATGTACCTGAAGATTTATATGGAAAAATAGAAAATAGAAATTATGTTGTAAATCAAATATTAAATAGATTTGAAGATAGTATGAAACCTGCAAGACATTCAGTTATATTAAATTTAGGTAATGAGTTAAATGAATATTATCTAGCTTTAGATAAATATTACGAGTTATTTAAATCTAATACAAATGATGAAGATATAAACAGTCCAGATTATTATTTAAGTATAGCTAAAAATAGTGAGCAACTAACAAAACTTATAAGTGAAGCTAAGAGGGAATTAAAAGATGAATTAGCGGACCAAGGATATAGATTAGAAGATTTGATGAATAAATATAAAGTAATGTATTATTACGATATAGAATCTCTAATGACAACAACTGAATTAAATATATTACATTTAATTCAAAATAGTGATTTAACAGGAATTGTAGATGTTAAAGAGTTTATATTAAATGAATATTATAAAACATATAATGCAATATTACCTGATAGTGTGTTTGATATATTTAAATATAATGGTTCATTTAGAAAGAATGAGGGATGTGAATCTCATCCAAGAAATGCTGGTCCAAGATTAAAAGCAAAATTAGTTGATAGAAATAGTAAATTAGATTCATTCAAACCAGAGATATTTAATAAAAGACAATATAAATTAATAAATATAGAACAAAGATATGATTTTGTAACAGATATGGATAACCCTGAAGAAATAACAACAATGAATGATGTTAAATTAGCGCTAAACAAAAGAAATCTATTCTATACAGAAAGATTCATTGATAAATATCTAATCAAAAAATCAAACGATAATTTAAGATTTGGATTAACTGAAAAAGAAATAAGTTTAGTAAAAGAATTTGAAGAAATGTTATCAGTTGAAGTTATTCAAGATGTTGATAACTTAGTTAAGAAAACTATAGTTAAACTATTAGATGAAAAATACAACATGTGTGAAGATACAAAAGAGTTTATGAACGATTTAGCTGAAAGTAATTTATCAGATGCATTTGCAAATAGAATGATGAAGATAAATATCTTAGAGTTAAATGGTGTAACTACAAGATTAGAATATCTTACACATGTAGAATAAAAATCTACATGTGTAATTTAGTTATATTTTAATTATATATTATAAAAATGAATATAATAAATTGGAGGTAATTAATATGAGTGCTTGTATATGTATATTTGAAAATGAATTAGAATACGTTGCTAGTAAATTAGATAATAATAAATTTAAATATAAATTTATGTTTGATTCTGAGGAGAAGAGACGTACGATAGAATATTATAAATTAAATTTATTAAAAGATTGCTTATTGTTCTCAGAATCGATATATTCTATGAGAGCTAATAGATTAAAAACTACAGGTAAAGAAGCAGAACAAGCATGGAGAGGTGTTATTGATGATATTTTTACAGATGATAGACATGTAGCTATAGCTAACGATTATGTTGATAATCCTTATATGGTTTTAGTATTCCCCATAGTTTTCCACGATATATCACAAAGAAAAGGTTTGACAGATATGACATTAAGTCTTGATATTCTGAATATAATGATAGATAGATTCATATATTGTATAAGAATGCATGAAGGGATTAAAGTAATTAAATTTGAGGAGTATACTTCTGATATATATCAGGAATCTGATTTTGATAGACAATCATTCTTTATAAGACAAAAACAAATAAAAGAAGATGATGATAATAAATTTAGAAATGAGGTGTTAAATACATTTAAAGATTCGTTTAAATATAGAATGATAACATATTATACAAAACTTAGAGAATTTGGATTAGATGACATAATGAGAAAATTAAATGAATTAGGATATTTAGATGAACGATTTGATAACGAATTATATTTATATGAAGAAGAGGCTAGGAGATTATTAGCTAAAAGATTATGTGCTATTTCATTTAAAAATGATATAGAAATATTAATAGCAGAAGGATTAATAAAACCTGAGAGTATAACTTATAATTTAGATGTATAAAATATAAGACTTTATTGTCTTATATTTTTTTATATTTCCTTAAACAAAATGATAAAATAACGAAAGGAGGTGGATATTATTGTCTTCAAACATTTGGGAAAGACATAATTTCACTAATCATGAAATCGGGCAAATAATAAATGGTGAGATAATTGAGTATGATATAAAAGCAGCAGGTTTAAATCTTGCAAAAGAATTTGGGTATATAGATAAAAAGATACTTGAAAAATTAGAGAAAATGCAGAAGAAGGATCGTAATATCCACCTAGGATTACTTAAGAAAAAAGATAAACAAATTAGTAAGAAGGAAAATGATGCCTTTATCGAAGCTCGAAGATTGTTTATTGTTACGAACAAATTGAGTGTGGAAGATATAGTGGCTATTAAAAAAGATGCGATATTTGTTTCAAGAAGATGTAATATCAGGAAATTCGGTAATATTGAATTTATACCTAAAAATATTTATACCAGTTATATGGAACTAAATAAATTGGAGTTTTATTATAACTCCAATCAGTTAGATGTAAAAGGAATTGGTGACTCTGTGTATGATCAGCATAGAGATTATATGATTGAATTCTTTAAAACATATTTCTCATTGATGGAGGTTGATAATAAAACCAAATTGATAGATTATGTAACTAATTTTGTATACCGTTATAAATCAAGATTATTAGACTTGAGATATTATAGAGAAATGAATGTTCAGTCTACGTATAGGCTAAACTTTATCGTTGAAAAGAGCGTGTATGGTCTCGATAACATAGACGATTCGAGTTTCGATTCAATAGATATTTCTTATAATTATTTTAAATATTTAGTACCTATATGTACTAGTTTAATATAACTTTGGGTGTAATAACCCCACAAATAATAGGGATGTAAATCCCCAGTAGAAGATACTATACTAGTCAGTATCTTATACTGTTAACATAAATAAAAATGTATAGATTACAGAATATTCTGTAATCTATACATTTTTTATAATATAATTTTTATAATATGACGGTTTTATATTTAATAATATTTCGTTAATCAGTTCTTGTTTAAATTCTTTATTATCCATATAGTCACCTCTTTTATTATTGTTGAGTATAAAATAGAATAATAGTCTTAGACTATTATTCTATTTTATACAAATATTATTTTACATAAAATATATATCTGATATATAAATATAAGAAGAATATTTCGCAGATGCTTCAATACCGAAATATCCAGTTGTAGTCCAACTTGTTATATCGAAACTATATTCATAGTATATATCTGTTGATGCAGTTACTGATTTTACTTGGCTAGCCTTTTGTGTTGTAGATTGGGTACCTGAAGCTGGTGTACTTGCTAAGTAAATTCCTATTCCTCTATCAGTAATTTCATCAGATGTCTTTAATTTAATTACCACAGTAGAATATTTACTAAAATCTACAGTATTTTTAGAGGTAGTTGCTACATATACATTAGCTCCCGCACCTGACATGCTAAACGAATAACCATTTGCTGAAGAATGTGTAACCTTACCCCCTGTTGTCTGTAAACCTCCAAATTCATTTGTTTGAACCTTATTATTTAATATAATATATACGTAATTTGGAGTAAATTCAACCCATTCACCGTTTGTATATATAAAGGATTGAAGTTTCACATTATTTTGTGTTATTCTATCAATATATAAGCTTTGTGTAATATTATCATTAATCGATAAATTTACATTTGCACCAAATGCTGATAACGATGTTATTATATATATCAAACCTGTATCAGTTAAAGTATCCATTTCATCAGAAGATATTATAAACTTATTAGTAGGATTGTCAGTTATTACACATATTTGATTTTCTTTACCTGTAGCAGGTAGTTCTGTAGCACTGATTATGTCTAAACCTCCACCTGCACCTAATGACTCACTTGTTTTAAAAATTAAATCATTCATATCATCTTCTTCTGTTACTTCTACACCTGCATCTATTAATATCAGTCTTAGATTATTATAATATTCATTAATCATGTTATCTACATAATCATCTACTAATAAATCTAACATAATACCTATATCCATAGATTCAGTAACATCGATAGATTTATCTAATAGATAGTAGTATAGTTTTTGTCTATTTATTTCATATTCATCTATAGCTTGAAATGATAATGGTACTTGAGTAAATGTATTTCTATTAGTAGTATCATTTAATCCTAATTGACCATGAACATTATAACCACAAGACCATACAGTATCATCATTCTTTAATATAAATGTATGATATTGACCACCAGCTATTTGTTTAACATCATTATTTATATTAGTAGTTACTTGAGTAAATATAGTTCTTTCAGTTTCATCATTTAGTCCTAATTGTCCATAATTATTTTCACCACAAGACCATAAACTACCATCATTCTTTAATATAAATGTTTGATTATTACCACAAACTATTTCTTTAACATCAGATATATTAGTAGTTACTTGAGTAAATATAGAATTACCAGCAGTAACACTACCTAATCCTAATTGTCCATAGTTATTTCTACCACAAGACCATATACTACCATCATTCTTTAATATAAATGTAAAATCATAAGCACAAGCTATTTGTTTAACATCATTATTTATATTAGTATTTACTTGTGTAAATGTATATTGATTAGTTTTGTTATCTAATCCTAATTGTCCAATATCATTTCTACCACAAGACCATGCACTACCATCATTCTTTAATATAAATGAATGATACATACCACAAACTATTTGTTTTACATTAGATATATTAGTAGTTACTTGAGTAAATGTATCTCTATCAGTTTCATCATTTAGTCCTAATTGTCCATAGTTATTTCTACCACAAGACCATATACTACCATCATTCTTTAATATAAATGTATGATCGTAACCACAAGCTATTTCTTTAACATCATTATTTATATTAGTAGTTACTTTAGTAAATGTTTTTCTATTACCAGTATCATTTAATCCTAATTGCCCATAGTCATTTTTACCACAAGACCATACACTACCATCATTTTTTAATATGAATGTATGTGAATAACCACAAGCTATTTCTTTTACATTAGTTATATCAGGTACTTGAGTGAATGTGTCTGGACCACCAATAGTACCTGTTCCTAATTGTCCATAAATATTACTACCACAAGACCATACACTACCATCATTTTTTAATATAAAGGTATGATGATAACCACAGGATATTTGTTTAATTTCATTTACATCTATCTGACTATCATCTAATAACTCTATTAATTCATCTACAGTCATTTCACTAGTAGCTTCATTATAACCATCTTCTATCATCATGTTATAAAGAACTTCTTTAGCATCTGTTTCATTATCACTACTAGATCTTAATGCTAATATAGCTTCACTCATAGCTTTAAATGTAGAGTTACCTGTAATTAACTCATTGCCAATAGCCGATGCTATGAGTTGTTTACCGTTATTGGCACTTTGAAAAAGTTCATTTATAGCTCCTACTAATGATTTATCATCAGTTAATAAACTATCATCTGTTAAAGCTTCTTGAAGATCTTCTTTAGTAGTATAGTTACTTAGATCTACATCTACATTTTCTATAGCTTCTTGAAGATCTTCTTTAGTAGTATAGTTACTTAGATCTACATCTATATTATCTATAGCTTCTTGTAAGCTTTTATCTAAATTATCTCTTGTTATTCTTCCCATTTATATCAATCCTTTCATTTGAAATTTTATATTATTAAATTGTTTTCCTTACATAACAATGATTAAAAAATATCGCATATAACTAATATTTTAAGTTTTACAAAAAACATAGATAGATAGGTTAATACCATCTATCTATGTTTAGATTTACATCTTTGGTCACATATTTTTTAACAAATCCTCTATATTCATAGTCATCTAACAAATATCTCAATTGTTCTTTAGTTAAACCGTTCAATAAATCCCACTGTTCATATTCAATTCCATCTCTTTTAAAATCTCTTATTGTTTTCACAATATTCCCGTCATTATAGAATATTCCATTGTGGAATACCAAATCAGTTTCTCCAAAAACCTCTCCTGTTCTTAACGTTGCATCTAAAACGATATCAAAAAGTCCTTCCCTAATATCATCAAATTCAATACTATCTACTGGAGTTAAAACCCTAACTAACTCCATAAAATGAAAATGGTCTAATACTTTATACATAGTATTATCCAGTAATATCATACTATATTCTTTATCAAGAATTTCTTCCCCAATTAAATATTTCAATCTTTCATTTATATAAGATCTATAAATCTTATAATGTTTTTCATCTAATTTTTTAACATATATATCCCTGTTATATTTTCTAGCAATTACTTTAAACTGTTCAAATTCTCTATCGTACAACCATTCTATATATGCAGTTCTATTTATTCTGATATTTTCAAATTGTACAAAACTCATATTTTCACCCCTATAATAAAATAACTTCTAATACAAAACTGGCTTCTATTTGTTCTTTAGTTTTACATCCTTCTAATTGTTGGTTCATCATATAATATTCATCTACAATCGCCTGTACATAATTTTCTATGACTTGGTCATCCCAAAAATTCGGAACATACAAAGTTATCACGTTGTTTTCATGTATATTACAAGGTAATTTTACTCTATGTTTTTTATTAACATGATTCATCAATTCCTCATTTAATTCATAGTTAGCATTATATATAACCATACCTCCATCTACTGGGTTTATTTCAATTTTCAAAAATCCTATAGATTTAATGTCTTTTCTAATAATAACACTAGAAACCATACTTCAACCTCCAATCTATATTATTTTAAAGTATTGTATATCATCATATAAAAAAATAAAGAGGTTTCCCTCTTTATTTTATTATTTTAAAATTTCTAAGAACTTCTTTACATATATCCATTCCATTTAAACTTGTTTCTAACATAGATGATATATCTTTAGCTTTTTTATAATTACCTTCATTGAAATTTATAATTAAGGCTTCATAACATTCTCTTTGATATTTATTCATATCTCTATTTTTAAGTTCTTCTATTCTCTTTTCTAAAGCATTAACTTCAACCAATCCTATTCTTCTAGCTTTAAGATTTATCATCTTTTTCATATATAACAACCTCCTAGAATTTATTTTACTACATCTTTAATCCAATCAGGTATTGTTGTATCTTTTCTATTTCTTTTATATTTAATTAATTTTTCTTCCTCCTCAACTTCAGGACGTTTTGTTAATTTTATTTCTATTTCGTCATATTCATCACTATACACATATTCTCTATACTCATCAACCATTTGTTCTTTAACAGGATCTAAATTATAATAATTTGTGTGTATTATTTCTTGTACGGCTGGTGAATTATAAACCGCTTCGGCACAAACTTTCAGATTATTATAATTTTGATTGCCAGATTCTAAAACCCTTCCTAATCTATCTAATGCCGCTTTTAAACAATGATTATTAGAATCTTCATATGTTATTATACCTTGATTTTTTTCAAATTGTAATATAGAACTTCTATAATCTTTTATATACTGCTCATTACGTTCTAACAATCTGTAATGTCCTATAGAATTTATGAATTTTGTTAATGCTGGATTGTTATATTTATCCATTACTTCAACTTCACGTTTTTCATTATCATTTAAAAAGTTTTTGTATATATTATTTGTTGTATAATCGTTATAACCCACTTTTATATTATATGTCACATCATCGTATTTATACCATATACCTGTTTCATCTATAAAATACTCTAAGCTAAATAATGGGTTAAAGCTTTGGAATTTTTTAGTTTCTATTATCATAATCAACCACTCCTTATATTTTTATAAATTTGTGAGATACCAACTATAAATTATCTCTATGTAAAATAAATTTAAAGATATTTACCAATTCACCTGCGATATACGACGGTTGATATAAATCAACTCTTTAAATCCCCTTATAGGAATATCACTCCCGCTCTGCATGAATTGAATGTGGTTAGTCTCCCACATTTACATATGTACTTATATCATAAGATATTTACCAATTCACCTTGGATGGAAGGTCGGATGTAAACATCTCTCCATGCCCCCTTATAAGGACAACCCACCATTACGCATGAATTGAATGTGGTTAGTCTCCCACATTTACATATGTACTTATATCTATTCAATTATATAATATATACTTATTTCATTTATCTTTTACATTATACTTTTTATATAGTCTATTGTTACTGGCTTTTCTTTTATATAGAAATCAATTACATGTTGTCTTAAGTTATTTACTATATAGTTATCATCTATGTCAAACATTATTAATTCTTCTTCTTTAAACATCTGCTTTAGGAATTTATTTGCTTTATCAAGAGATAGTTCATATAACTGAACTATCTCTAAAAATCCCCTATATCTATCTAAGATTCTAAAATCATTTTCATAAAATTTAACCTGATCCATATATTTAATTAATACTATATCACTTCTTCCTAATTCATTATATACCATGTTAAACCTCCTTATACTCTACAGAAATGACTTAACCCTATAGCTAAGTCTTTTATAGGCATTAATTCACCACTCATAAGACCGTCATTATGTGAAACCATCATATATAATTTAGCATTGTACTTTCTTGTAGATTTAATTTGATCTTTAGCTGATAATTTTGTTATTGTTAAGTTATCACCATCAAACGCATATCTTCATATAGGATCGCTACTCCTATACCGCCCTTAAGGACTGCTACATGTTTCCATGTAGGCGAGACTATATCATATTCCTATATTCTATTATCAAATATAGGAACCCTCCCATTTCCACTCGCTTGAGTGTACTCTACTCACTTCCATCTATCGTATTTCTCGAATAGATGTGTTTTCGATAGTCGTTGAACCTTATCCCAATTATAAAATTTACCTCTTTTAAAAATTATATTTATTTCGTATGTGTAAGAATTTTTTCCAATCTCTACTAATTAAACCAGAAATTGCAGACCATCTTACATTATATTTTTCAACTATTTCTTTTTGAGTTAACACTCCCTCTTCTAAGTCTTCGCAAATTTTTATTATGATTTCTTCTGGAATTTGATCCCTCGGTATTCTTTCATCATTACCATCTTTAATACTTTTTATAACAGACATTTTTATATTATAAATCAAACAAATCTCTTTATCTGGATAAAATCTATTAACAAGTTCTTTGATTTCGGAATATGTTTTCAAGTCTATATCACCTCTACCTCTTGGAGAACTTTGTTGTTGGGCTTTATACATCGAATCAATTCTATCTCTAAATTCTCGCATTTCAGCAACTATGTGCTCAGCTGATTGCGACTGTTCATGTTTTAATTCTCTAGCAAAATGTCTGTTATTTTCCGTAACTGAACAATATTCCAGATTTTCTATTCGGTTATCTCCTTTATCACCATTTATATGATTTACAGTTTCAGTCGTATAAGGAGTTCCTTCATAGAAGCAACCTATTATAATTCTATAAACTCTTAATGTTCTAGGCTTCTCCCCTTTAACCACTCTTAAAGATACTTGAAGATAACCTCGCTTTGCAACTTTAGGTACAATTAACTCTCTATCTATAGTTGAATAAATTCTTCCTTTATTAGATGCTAGGTAACGTGTTTGTATTCCATCTACAACTATCCATTTAAAAACTTCATTTTGTTGTTCTATACCTATAGGTTTGATGAAATCACCACCTGTTATTACAGCTTGTTTATAATTCGTTTGATCTGTAAAATCATATACCATTTTATCACCCCTTATTTTAATTAAAAGGGTATTATAATTGGAATTTTGGCTGCTGATTACCGTATCCTTAAGGACTTAGGCTTCCCAGCAATTAAAGAGGTTTGCTTACAGCTGTTACCAGCGTAAGGGACAATTTATTTATCCGCATTTAATCCTGTTAAAATCATAAGCGAGATAGCCATCGTATAATCATCTATTTTCTTCGTAACGTCAACTATTTTACATTGTAGCATGCTACCATAAGTTATGGTAGGGGCTCTATTGATGATTACATATGTCAAGTCTTGTGCTATCATTAGTTTAATTATTTTATAAATTTTTTCACTAAAGTTTATACAACCCATATACCATTCAGCATATGCTTGGCTTTCTGTTATATTTTGTGTACTTGCTAATTTTTGTATTATCTCAAATTTAAACATTTCTAAGAATGATATATAAGATAATATTATTTCATCTGCTGCTAAATTTGGATTTGATATTATAACGTTTCTTGATGTAAAGTTCATTCTTCCTGCTAATACACCTGATTTTATAAATCCGTCTTTCTTATTAATTAAACTAAACATCTTTTCATATAATTCGTTTACTTTCTTTTGTATATATGGAAGTTTCTTATCTACTGATAAAACGTCATTTGAATTATTCATTCTAGATACAGAACTAAATATCATGTTATATATTTTATCAACTCCATTTACAAAGTTTATTTCATTTTGTATCATAGAGAATCTTAATGCAGAACTGAATACTGGAATATATTGAAAGAATATCTTATCTTTATTTGCTTTTACAAATGCAACGTTTCCTTCAATGTTTGAATTCCTTTTATTCTTTTCTGCATAATAATCTAATATTTCATCAAATCTTCTTCTAAACTCTAACATTCCTATATTTCTAAACGGTTGATCTTTGTCAACTTCCATTTCATCATCTAATAATGGATTCCCAAAAGCATCTGTATCTACAAACTTAGGTGGTTGTAATATATTTTCTAATATAGATTGCTTATTCTTTTCACCTATAATGTTATTAAGATAAAGATATATCGCTGGATGAATTATATAATAATCTTTAATTTTTATATAAGCAAACTTCTCTAAATCTATATCTACTAATCTTACAGATGTTCTACAATATGGACATAGAGAAGCCTCATGAGACTTCCCTATAAGATATCCACATTCACAACTATATCTTTCTTTAAATGCGTTTTCACTTGACATTTCACTATAGAAGAAGTCTGAACGAATTCCTCCTTTATTATAACTACCATCAGTTGTTTTCTTATCTTTAATTGGTTCATAAACCACAAATGCTCTACCTGCTTTTAAATCCAACTCAGCTTCTTTATCTATATCAGATATTTGTAACATAAATCCATTCTTTTCAATTCCATTACTTCTTTCTATTATCATATAATTACCTCCTCCAAATTTACTTATTAATCATATCATTCAATCTTCTTAATTGAAACGTTATATCTACATGATACACATCACATTTGTCATACACTTCATAATTCATATGAAAAGCCGCTCTAGTTTTTAATTCAGATACTTTATAAGATAATTCTTGTAATTCTTCTATTTTATCTAAACATATATCTTCATTATAATTAGACATTTGTAAATGATTTAAAATTAAAGTCATTTCGACTATAGAACCTATTTTATTTAAATTAATTTCATCACATATTCTTAAATAGTCATTATAATTAAAGCTTACCATATCAATCACCCCTACATTATGATTTCAGCTAAATCTAATATCAACATTTCTATTCTAAAAACTGTATAATCCTCTTTATCTCGTATATCTACAAAATATCGTTCTAATTGTGTATTTTCATCTTTATATCTTTCAGTTATTTCATAATTTGGACTATATGACTTCATCTTCATATAATCGTCTATCAATAACTCTACATAGTCTTCTGCTTTTTCTTTATTTTTATAATATCTAGGTTCTCTGTTATACTCTAAATATTTAACATTATAATCATCATCTTCTTCTACTTTACCACTAAATATCACATATAAATAATTTTTCTTCATAATTTTACCTCCTATAAATTAAATTATTTAAATGCTAATATATTCAATTGAATATATTAGCATTATTTATTTTAAACATGTTGTATAAAATCTATAACTTGTTTAACGTCAAAATATTCAACGTCATTTATTGTCATATTATGATTAGTTAAAACTAGTTTATTACCTTTGAATTTAAATACATCATTGTCATCTTCTTTAAATATTGTAAAAGGTATTTGTTTTACAAATAAAGCAGCATAGATATTTTTAAATTCATGTTTCATAATAATTACCTCCTATAATTTTATTCTAATTATTTGTTATATTTAATATAAAAATTCATCACACATTATCTCTACACATATATTATTACATAGTAATAATATAGTACTAAATTCTCAGGTTTTACACTTTATTCAAATTTAACATCAACACATATTTTACTAAAAACTTCTTGCAATTCATCAAATGTCAAACTTCCTGAATTTAAATTTTTACATGTCATGTTTTTATATATCTCATTTATCTTGGAACATACATTATAACCATTTTTACTGTTTATAGTTAATTCATAAACTGGTGTATCTAATATACATTTATACTCAACATTGTATAAATGTGTAAATGTTGTGAATGTAAATAAATCCATTGTCCCTTCTTCTAAACCTTTTAATAATTCTTGTTTCATAATATCAACCCCTTTATATTATTTATTACACCTATATAATATAGCTTTGAAATACAACCTTTTTACAAATTAAAATGTCATATCATCCAAATCTATTTCCATTACTTTTACAGACGTATCATGGAAGGCTTTCATTTTAAGATTAAGTAGTGCCCCTGTTAATGTAGAAGTTGTTAACCCTATAGAATCTATTTGAAGTTTTTCAAATAGTCTACCTGCACATGTCATACAAACTCCTGAATCACATCCACAATACATGATTGATCTTAATTTAACTTTTTTACCAACATATTTATCAATATTACTATCATCTAACATAACTAGTTTACCATTATCTATTATATATCTAAACATAAATTTAGATTTCATAGACGGTGGGATTACCAGTTCAATATATCCTTTAGATCCACAATCCTGAACATCTTTTCTTAATATAACAGCCTGACCTAAACTTGATACTTGTTTAGCTTTATATCCTGAAACAGCAGTACCGCAAGATTTAGGATATTGACCATTTATAACGTTAGTACCAGCCATAGCAAGTTCTTCTTTTTTCATACCTTCGAATAAACTTGTTTCTATAAATTGGTATTTTCCTATAGTTTTATTGTAAACTGGTCCTTTTATTATACTAAGCTGTTTATAGTTATTTGATATAGAACCCCTTGCACCTGAATAATATAAGTCAAACGAAGGGTCGTCTCCAACTTCTTTTTTAGCTAATTCTACTAATTCTTTTTCTATAGCAGACATAGCTAAAACGTCTCCTCTTTCAATAGCATCTTTATTTTCTTTTATAAGCTGTTCTCTACGCTTAACAACGGCTGGTAATGGTTTTAAACCTCTCATTGTAAATGAAGCTGCTAATGGTTCGTGGAATTGCATACCTAACCATTGTATCCTATCAAAATAATCAGCGAAATCGGTTGTATTTATTTTGTCATCTAATAACAATTTAGATAGTTTATTTTCTAAAGATTTTAGCCCATCTGAATCTATAACATCGTTTATATACCCTAGATGTTCTGCAAATCTAGGTTCTATTATAAATTTATTAAAAATAAACGAACCGACTGTTGTAACAATATCTTTGTCGTTTATATATTCACCTTTTCTAAGAAGAAAAGCATCGGTAGGTTCAAATCTAGATTTAACTTCAACTACTTTACCGTCATCTCTTTTTACTACATGATCTGCAAATAATTCCATACCTAAGGTATATGTAATATCCTCAGGTTTTAAAGATAATAGATAAGCTTTATCTTCATCATTAATTCTTGCCATTTTCCATCATTTCCTTTCTAATACAAAATAAGTAGAGATTATCAGAAGATAATCTCTAATTTAAATTCTAAGATGTGTAAATTCTATACACTATAGTTATATCTTTTGAAAGAACTAACATTTCGTTAGGTATATTTAATTTAGAGAATAATTTTACTTGTTTATATTCAGGTTCACCATATTCATCAGTTGATTTTATACCTGTAAATAAACCTATTGAGTTTACTCTAGCCGCTTCTATTTCACCATTTATTTCAAAGAATTCTCTACAATCTTTTTTGTTTATTTTTAATATCATTTCAACAAATGTTTCGATAGGTTCTGTTCTATCTGTATTATGAACTCCTGAAGCTACCTCTGATCCATCTTCCCCTTCTTCTCCATCTTTCCAAAGAACTTTTATTTCTGGTTTAAATTCAAACGATTTTAAGAAATATGATATTTTTCCATCAGCTTCTCTTCTTTTAAACCAATATTTATCTTTATCTAAGCCATTAAACTCCTCGTCAGTTATTCTGAATGGTATCATATCAAATATTTCTCTTTCATAATATTTAACATCAACTACTGATCTAGAAGCATCTCCACATCCTCCTGTACCTACTCCAAATAAACAAACACCATTTTCTCTTGGATAAAGTTCACCGATAGGATTATTTGTGGCAATACCCATCATATCATTAAGATAGTCAACGTTAATAGGTGCTTCTACATTAAATACCTTCTCCAATATAAATAAAGCTCCACCTAAAACTATTTGATTCTCTTCTTCAAATAATTTATCACCAGTTAGAGTGTCTAGACCTATAATCTTAGTTCTCAAAACTTTTCCTTGTGTTGTTTCTAATCTCATAGGCTCAACTTTTTTACAAGATGTATCTGCTAACTTGTCAGTTGAATTTAAGTTATCACTTAAATTTATAACGTCTCTACTCATTATTTTTACCATCCTTTCCAATTACCATAAAATTTATAAATCGACCTTATATTAATGTTTCAATTCGAATTAATCTTCATAGATGACTTTAATACTGTCTTTCACAGTCATTAGCTGTTTATGATTACTTTTATTATAATTTACGATATCGTCAAAAATAGGCATTATATATTCTCTATCCAAAACGGTTTCTACATTCTGGTTTTCAATAAAAATGTCCATTTCATTAATATTGTAATTATTATTGACGTTATTATGTATATTAAGTCTAAATATTTCATTTTTTATATTACTCACAATTATATCTCGTATTAAGTCTTTGTATTGTAATTGCATATTATCTTCTATGTTCAATTCATTATAAATTGTTATAAGTAAATCTAAATCATAAGTTTCTTTATTAGTCATAACGTTGATTAGTGCATTAAAATATCTCATTTCAAGTTCATCCTTGATACCGAATTTATTATACACTTCAACCATATCTTTATACATTAATTCCATATTATCATCATATATCATTTTATCGTGCAGCGAACTTATTATATTATCAGTATTGAATTTCTCGTTAGGGTTTAATTTTATAAATTCTGAAGCAAGGTTGTATATTATCAAATTATCATGTTTATCAAATTCAACATAATGTCTTATATTATCCAAATATTTACTAAGATTCTCGATTGGATGTAATTGTATAAATAATCTCGGATCATTTATCATATAAATTTTATTCATCCTTTTGTTATCACACATGTATACAACATTTAAGTTTCTTAAGTCTACAGTATATGATTTAAAGAAATTTAATAACCCTATTAAAGCATTAATTATGTTATTATTCGTTCCATTTAAAGAATATAAATATTCTATACTTGATACTAATTCACTAAGTTTACCTATAGCATGTTCTATATATACTCCAGTTTTGTCTTTATGTAAACTATCTATGAATTCCGCTATTGAAGGTAGCTTATCGTATAAATATTCCAAATATGTATTAGCCACACTACCATCACTTAGAGTAAATAATTTAGTCATATCCTCACGAACAGCTATAGTTTTATATAATTCTTTATATGCTTTATATTCATTTATATCATTAGTAGTCGATATCATTTCTTCACAGAATTCCGCAAAATTTTTAAAATTAGCATATATGGTATCTATATCAGAAATCGATTGAACGTCTAATAAGTCTAAATATTTAAGTATGTCTTGATTTTTAAACACTCTTTTATATTTTTTGATATTTTCACGAATTAAATCAAAATTAGCTTCAAAATTAAATCCTAATACAGACAATATTTGTGTCGGGGATTTAACTATTATATTACCCTTCATACCGTTCTTTTTAGATACTAATGCACATAACACCATAACAGTATCGAATATAGAAATAGGTGTTGAAGATATTCTATCTAATGTTAGATATAGATAATCTGTTCCTGTTTTCATCGCATCCGAATTTAAAATTCTGAAATAAACAGGTACCGTAGTATCTTTATGATCGACTAATAAATTTAAATAGTATGACGTTTCATAAATAAGCTTAGTTAAGTTTTGCATTAAATTTATACCTATATATTTCGTATCTATAAAATTATATTCTCTTTCGTATAATTCTTTTTTCAATTCTTCTGTATTCCACCAATACACATCTTCTTCAGTAACTTCATCATAGTAATATCTATTCTTTTTCTGTTCTAATGAATTAGATATATTAGATTCCAATAGCTCAACAGATTGGAAATATACATCAAACATAGACTCATAATCATATATTTTTTTAATTCTGTAATCAATAACAAACGTTTCCAAGCGCCCTTTATTAGGGACAATCTTAAATCTAACACCTTCATCATTGAATACAACTAGATCTTCACAAGCTAAATCATCATCTAAAACGTCCCCACAAAGTCTATCTCCACTCATATAAATAAACTGTTTTTCTCCAGTATATTCATTTATTATTCGCACACCATCAACAGCTGATGTTGAAGAAACATTTGTAGGTATAGTTTCCAATACGTCTCCCAACATTTGTAATTCATATACAACATCATTATCACTTTTCAAATATACATTGACTTTTTTATCAATAACATTACTATAATCTATTTCAATATTTCCATAATCCATTTGCTCAAGAACTATTCTACTATTACTTATATATACAATATATTGTAAATTACCGTCATCGAATATAGTTATTTCGTCAACAGCTTTAACTTCTTCTTCTATAGGTTGTATACGCAATTCTCCTTTTTTAATAAATAACATATAAATTACATTAGTGTCTCTATCTTGTATGTGAATATAATCTTCAATATAATATTCCAATACATTATCAGTTTTAAGACAGACAATTTCTCCATCGTATACTGAAACTCTATAAACTTCTTCATTCTCATCTCTAAGGTAACAATCACGAAGGTCTTCGTCATATTTATCATCAGTCGCAACGTATTTAAATTTAAATATAGGTTCTCCACTTTCATCAAATTTTCTATCTTTTATTAAAAAGAATTTGTGTAAATCAATTCGTTCGTAGAATAACGTATTAGCAACATCATAAAGAACTTTATCAGTAGATTTACATCTTAATAGCCAATTGACATTCTTACATATCATACGCTGATAGTCTAAAGGTAAATCTTCATAAAACGGTAATCCGTAAACATTAAATAATTTTTTAATAGAAACTAAGTCATAGAAATCTCGATCTATACATATTTTTATAGTATCAACTATCAATCTTTGAATAGTCATAATCATTATATGCATTCCTATAAAGTTATCATATAAATCGTATCTTTGTTTAAAATTAGCATTATATATCATAGATACGAAATATTCTCTACACATATCATATGTTTCGAAAAAAGATCTTAAGAATACAGTGTCTAATTGAATGTCCGTGAATATGATTTCAAAATTTCTAGCTTGTCTAGCTCTAACTAAATCTACTGATTTACTACCCATATGTTGTAAATATGTTCTTTCAGGATACTGTTCGATTAATTTAGGTATAATAAATCTTTCAAGTTTTATTTGTATTTCTTTAGGATAATCATGTATAGGTCTCACTTCATCTATATTATAATATTCCATTTCTACTTCAGTTAAATAAATATATTCTTCCTCAGGAGTATTTACTGAGGGCATACCTATCAGTTCTCTATAATAATCATTCATTTCCACATATTCTGAAATTATTGCTTTTCTCATATAATGTAAAACTTCTTTTCTTTTATCACGAGGTATTAAATTACGATTTTCATTATACTTAACCAATAAATTTATATCAGTTATACCTGCATTCACTAATACATCTATTGGATATTGTCTATATGAATTAAAATTATCTCTCTCCATATAAGCAGCTACAAATCTATCCGCTTCTCTTTTAATATCAAGAGTGTCATAAGAATCCGCTATATATGAAAGTTTTATAATAACGTTATCGACCATACTTCGTATATCATTTAAAATATACTCAACTTGTGATTTGTCGTTCATTTTATTCATCTCCTTCATTTTTCATAGTCCTAAACAATTCCTTAAATAATTGTACAGAAACTGGTTTTTAGAAAGGGAGTGAAACAATGACTAGTAGAATACCAGGTATAGATGTTAATAAACCTAATTTAAACCCAACGATAGATTCTGATGAAAGTTTCTACGAAATACCATTTTATAAAGATCCTGATTATATGTTCAGTATTGAAAATGAAGTAGCTTTTGTAAATGCTGTTGAAAGAATGGTTAGAACTTCAAAATACTATTCTAGATATATAGCTCATTTAAAAATTGATTTAGGTTTATGTTTTTGTCAAGTTAAAGGTAATATCTCCGAAGATGAAGAAACTGGTGTAAAAGATTTGATTGAAATGCATCATGGACCCATATTAACTTTATTCGATGTTACTTCCATAATATTGAATTATATGCTAATTAAAGGTATAAAAATAACTACATTTAGTGTAGCAAATAAAGTTATAGAAGAACACTTTAAACATAGAGTTCAGACGGTCATGCTTTGTGAGACAGTTCATCAATTAGTACATGATAATAAAATATTTTTAAATTATAAACAAGGTTTTGGAGATTTATATAGTTTCTTAGAAATATACTGGGAAGGTATGGATAGTACACAAGTATATAAGATATTAGATTATATAGAAAAATCTGAAAAATATGACAGTAACGATTTTGATAATTTAAAAGTTATAATAACTCGTTGGAAAACGGAACATCCTGAATTAGATGATGAATTTTAAAAACGATGGAGGTAAAAAATTATGATCGCTTTTTTATCTGTTTTATTATTAACTTCTATATTCGGTATAGTGATAGGAGTTACTTCATATATTTATTATGATGTTAATCAAACGAAAATAAAAGCTGATGAAAACAAAAATAAAAAAATAAGATCTGAAGAAGAACTGATGGGAATAGTATTTAATGTCTTAGAAAGAAAATGGGCTTATAGAGTTCAATTTCATTTTAAGATAAAAGAAATTAATGTACCTAAATTTGAATTTGAATGGAATTATCTTCTGGAAGAAACTATTAATGCCTTATCACCAGACGTATTAGAAGAACTTAAATATTATTATAAAGATGACGAAACTACAATAAAGGCTGTATCAGAAATGATACAAATATATCTTTATAATTATATGCAATCTAAAATGATGAAAAGATAATAAACTATCTTTTCATCATTTTTATACTATTTAAAACATCTGAAACCCCTTACTTTGTTCAATAAAAACAATGAAATAACATAATAAATACAAGGGAGGAAAAGAAATGAGATATTCTATGGCAGCTGCAAGTATGGCTCATACATACGGTAATATTGCAACATTTGCTAATGAATGGTTGGTTAGTTTATTCCCGCCAAATTATTTTAAAACTGATTATATAACATCTACCATAGCATATAGAGATTTTGCAACCTACAATAATAATAGAAAAGCGTTTGTTAAAAAACAAAAACCTATGATTATATTAAGACCGAGAATAGAGATGGATGTTTTAGATGAATTGCCTATAAATCAAACTTATTTAGCTCAAAGAATTTATGATATAAATAATGAAGATATTGATACGGGGAATTTACAAAGTTTTTTTGAGGATAGAGAAAATAAAAGATATATCCAATTCTTATTAAATTCATTAAGAATAAATTTCGATGTTTCTATAGTTGTTGAAACACAAATGGAACAAATAAATTTAGTTCATTATTTCAAAAATAGAGTCAGACAAAATTGGGAAATGACTACTGTAGTTGGATTGGAAAGTTATATATCAAGAGATATTATGTATCTCTTGGCAAAAGATGCTGGATTTGAAGATGTGTTCACAACATCAGAGGAAAGTCGAATAGGAGAATTTTTATCGTATGTTAATAATAACAGCGCGTATCCTGTAACTTTAAAATATAAAAATGCTTCAGGTAGACATGAATTTTTTAGATATCATCATTCGCATGTAAATATGGCTATAACGGGTCTATCTATAGATGATCCTAGTAAAAAGAATCAAGTATCAGATGAGGCGGTTATAAATTTTAGTCTGAGATGTGATTTTAATACAGCAGGACTATATTTATATTTATCACACAACGACATTATATTTGATGAACATATTGAGGAATATTTAGTAAGTGATAACGTATCAATAATACCCGTAACAACACCTCAAAATGTATTTACCAACAAAATAATGCCTAACGGTTATCAAGTATACACATCAGTTGCATTTGAAATAGATAATGACGAAGTTCCGTATCCGTTAGATTTTTCAGTATTATTAAATACAAGCCTTAAAGAAGCTATTAATTATCATCAGCAACATGGAATTCCATTATCCATGTTTATGGAGATTGAAGTGTTAAAAAATAACCGTGTGATGGAGATTGACAAAGGAGAATATTATATAGAACTTGAAAAATTGATGTTATATGTTCGAAATTGTAATAGAGACGCTGAATATAGATTCATATTATCCGTAAATACACGTTATTTAAACGACCTTTTATCAGATATTGTTAAATTCAGAGAAGAAAAATAAATAGGTGTGTAAATAAAACACCTATTTATTTTTTCTTATAAAAACAATTTAATAATGTATTATTATTTTAAAGGAGATGAAATAAAATGAGTTTTAAAATACGAAAAAACGAATTAAGTGAAGAATTAAAAAGTGATATAGTATTTCAAGAAGATCTTCAAGAAGCTATAGAAAATGTAGATGTAGATCTAAGTAACTATACTACTAAAGAAGATCTTCAAGAAGCTTTAACAGATGATAGTTTATTAACTAATGATAAATCATTAGTAGGAGCTATTAACGAGCTTTTTCAAAGTGCCAATAACGGTAAACAACTCATAGCATCGGCTATTGGCAATGAGTTAATTACAGGTAACTCTACATTTAAAGCTATGAGTGAAGCTATACTAGCATTAAGATCTAGTAGTGATAATGAAACAGATGCTAAAGAAGTTCTTTATAACATGATGATAGAAGATGGTTATAATGAAGCTAATAGTGAAATGACTGTAGATGATTTAATAGAGCTATTAGATGATAGCCAGATAGATGTAAATGAAATTAAACAAATAGCTTGTGGATATAGTCATACATTTATATTAAAGAATGATGGTAGTATATGGGGTTGTGGTTTTAATTATTATGGAGGATTAGGATTAGGTGATCTTACTGAAAGAACTACATTTACTAAAGTAACTACTAATATAAATAATGATGTTAAAGAAATAGCTTGTGGTCCTGATTATACCTTTATACTAAAGAATGATGGTAGTTTATGGGCTACTGGTTATAATGGTAATGGACAATTAGGATTAAATAGTACTACTAATAAAACTACATTTACTCAAGTAACTACTAATATAAATAACGATGTTAAACAAATAGCTTGTGGTGGTAATCATACATTTATATTAAAGAATGATGGTAGTATATGGGGTTGTGGTGCTAATAGTAATGGACAATTAGGATTAAATGATACTACTAATAGAATATCATTTACTCAAGTAACTACCAATATAAATAATGATGTTAAACAAATAGCTTGCGGTGCTTATCATACAGTTATATTAAAGAATGATGGTAGTGTATGGTCTTGTGGTAAAAATACTTATGGACAATTAGGAACAGGATCAGGTGATGATACTACTAATAAATATAAATTTACACAAGTAACTACTAATATAAATAATGATGTTAAACAAATAGCTTGTGGTGGTCTTTATACATTTATATTAAAGAATGATGGTAGTATATGGAGTTGTGGTGTTAATTATTATGGAGGATTAGGATTA
>Ga0233386_1000038_pt1 | contig 60080 bp, 79 predicted proteins | sample ElkDunMinimDraft_17_FD_191544 | JGI IMG/M metagenome (GOLD analysis project Ga0233386, IMG submission 191544) | Fecal eukaryotic communites from dung pellets of Tule Elk in California, USA - Elk Dung G4 | ecosystem: Host-associated > Mammals > Digestive system > Large intestine > Fecal | place...
GACAACTGCACCAGCTGCGTCCATAGCCACCTCTGCGTCCATTGCCACCTCTGCCACGCTTGCACCCGCTGCACCAGCTGCACCAACTGCGTCCATTGCCACCGCTGCCACGCTTGTACCAGCTGCCCTCGGTGCATCAATTGCACCGAGTGCACCACCTGTCCCGATTGTTGGCGGTGCACTGGGTGTCGCCTATGCTTCGCTTGTGAGCATTGCCGCGATTGCGTGTCGTGCCACGGTTGCGTGTCGTGCCACGATTGCGCGGCTTGCCGCGATTGCGCAGATTGCACTGAATGCAATTGCTGCTCGCGAAAATCCAGAAAAGTAGGAAATAACAATAATTCAATCAAAGATAAAATATAAACTGGCTTGAAACAATCATGCGAAAATGATAAATGCATAACAGCCAAAGGCTCGTCAAGAACTTACAGAATACAATCCAGAAACAACAGGTTAAGCCTGAACTCACCAATAGCTATATGGATTATTGTCATAATGTCAAGGAAGAGAACATTTTGTTCGATGATGATGAAAACGCCGTTAATCTTTAGCGGCTCAACGTTTTAAATTGTGTGGCTCATTCAGAGCCACATAACTATCAAGGAAATAAGTAGTATGGATAACAATAATACAACAAACATTATGCCATTCGGAGACTGTTCGTTTGAGATTACTACTGGTAATGAAATCATGCTTAAAGCATTGACAAAATACGCAATGATGCTCGACTTCATTACCAATTCTCATGCGAATGAACAGCTTAATGGCGACGGACTTATTAATAGCATCTTGGCAGACGGGATGACCAAAAGAATCAAAGAACTTGTTAAAAAACATGGATTTGAAAACACGGATGATTTCATTTCTAACATGTTAAATTGTCATGATGGGGAAGAAGTTAATATTATTGTTAAGGACCAAGAGTTAAAATTCTACCATAAGCTGCATGATGAAATACTGTCATATATACCTATCGACAACAAGCAGAAAACATTGCCAATTTAATTGATTACTTATTGGAGACGCGCATATATGGAAAATTCTTTTGGTTGTTTGACACTCTCAATATTTTCTCTCATTGATGGTAAGGTCTTGAGTAATGCACTCACAAACAAAGAGGACAAAATGTTGGGATTCATACATGCAATGCATAGGGTTTGTCTTGCTAATTATCTTGACAATCAAGATGAACAGTCTAAAAGGTTCTTAGATCTATGTAATCAAAATGTTTCAAATATCATTGATGACAATTGGAGCTTTATTGACTCCTACACAAACAATGATAGTCGCGCTCTTGATAATTTCTTCAGACAGAAAAGTAGGGGTTAATATGGGATTTCATAAAGGAAGTAGAAAAGGTAATAAGATTGAATGGATAGTCTGCCATTATCCTGTCGCTCCTGGTTGTAGCGCAAATTGGTGCTTTAATTATTACCAGAAGACAAGTAAAAAAAAATCTGCACACTATGCAGTTTGTAACGCTCTTACAGTCGAAATGGTTCCTTGCAAATATGCAGCATGGCATTGCTCAACAGATAAGAAGAAAACATATTGCAAAGCCAACAACCTTAACTCCATTGGCATCGACCTTATGGAGAATAAGGTTTGCAAGGAAACAATGAGTGTTAACGATAATGACTGGTACATCGAAGAAAAAACACTACACAATGCCGCAGTCTTAATAGCAGCATTGATGAAAAAGTATAACATAGATATCGAGCATGTCGTTAGGCATTATGACGTAACACATAAGTTATGCCCTAGACCTCTAGTCGGAGACGATGTTAATGTGTTTTATGGCATAACCGGCAACGAGAGATGGAAACAGTTCAAACAAGAAATAATCAGCATCATAAATAAAGATGACTGCGATTTGAATGAGCGAGAACACAAACAATGAACGTCAAAAAAAATAACATTATAGTCGGAATCGTTTGCCTTGGATTGCTTTGCACTCAGATTTGTCAGATATTCATTGATTCTGAAGGCAATTGCATAGAAATAATATCAAACGGAGACTCTTTTTCGTGTGACGAATACGTTAAAGAACAAACCGACTGCTGGGACACAGAAGGAAAGTCTCAATTATGTAATGCTTATTGGTTACAGGCGGATAAAACAAATGAATGAAGTCGTTTTGTCTGTTCTCACCACTTTTCTTCTGATCTTCATTATTCTTATGCCGTTGAGTGTAATCATAGAAAAATAGTTAATTTAGGAAGTGTTATGAAATGTGTCATACAGAGTGAACATGAAGAGCAAGTCGCATTGTTTAAATGGTGGGAATTTGCATGTCATTCATTCGGACTTAACTCTAAGTGCTTATTCGCAATACCGAATGGAGGCAAAAGAGACGTTGTTATTGCTAAGCGGTTAAAACAAGAAGGAGTTAAGTCTGGGATACCTGATATATTTTTAGCCGTTCCGAGAGAAGGGAAACACGGACTGTTCATAGAGTTAAAGAAAAAAAAAGGTGGAAAAGTGTCTGAAAATCAAAAGATTTGTATTTCATTGTTTAGCGCATTGGAGTATAAGGCAATTGTATGTAATGGTTGGCTTGACGCAAAAGAAGAAATAGAAGAATACTTGAGGTCTGATGATGAACGGACACCTAACGTCGAAGAGAAAAATGAAATACATGCATGAGCACTTCGCTTCATGTTTAGAACCTTCAGAAGTTAGATTTAAAAATACGCATCACAATGAGTAAAACGGAGTGAACATGTTTAACAAAATTATTATCGTAGGACGAGTCGGACAAGCGCCAACTATTAAAACATCAAAATATGGAAATCAATTTGCCACATTCAGTGTTGCAGTGGATAACGGATGGGGAGAAAACAAAACAACAGATTGGTATAATGTTACAACATTCGGAAAACTTGCAGAGAATGTTACGAAGTTTACACAGAAAGGATCTATTGTTTGTGTCTCAGGAAGTCTCAAATTAAGTTCGTATAAGGATAAAAACGGAGTTGAAAAGGCAAAACTCGAATTGAATGCCGACAGCGTTAACGCAATCAATACACAGAGAAAAGCACAGGCAGAACAAAGTAATACTGTTGAGCAAGTCGTAGAAGCTGTTGTTCCATTTGCGGACGAGTTTTATTTCTAACCGAACGGCAATCTTCTCGTGACGCGCTACAACGTGTTGCTGAACTCGGGCAAGTACTGGTAATGCTTGTTCGAATCCCCCGACTTAGGTAAATTGCACTGTTTGAACGTGTACACGCGATTACAAACAACGCTAAGCCGGTTCGATTCCGGCAGTCGGGATTGCATACTATGCATAAACAGAGCGCGAATAAGCCTCTCTACGAAGCTCAAACATTTCGCGCAATGATAGGACGTGCGCTGTTCTATCGGGATTCCACACAAGCCTCTCGCACGAAGCTCAAACAGTGTGAAGTAAATGGAATGGTTAGACTTTTGAGTCTTCGGGCAAATGGAATGCTCGCCATTCCTTAACAGCGAAGTAGCTCAGCTGGTTAGAGTAGTGGTCTTATAAACCATTGGTCGTGGGTTCAAGCCCCACCTTCGCTATTGGGTGTGTAGTTTAAATAAGAGTAAAACACATGTCGCGACCCACAGAAATGTGGTGAGAAGGAGGTTCAAGTCCTCCCACACCCAATATTCTCAAATTAAAAATCAAAACGATATGGTCTGAATCAAAACATGGTTAGCAAGGCGCTCTTCTCTTCAGAAAAGATAAATTGGGGAACACCACAGTGGCTGTTTGACGCGTTAAATGCAGAGTTCGGATTTACTCTCGATCCTTGCGCAGACGAAGAGAATCACAAGTGTAAACGATATTTCACCGAAAAGGATAATGGGCTTGAGAAGGACTGGGGGACTGAACGCGTCTTCTGTAATCCGCCTTACGGAAGGAATATAGGGGAATGGGTTAAAAAATGCTCACTCCATAAAGGTTTGGCTGTACTTTTAATTCCTTCACGAACAGACACACAATACTTTCATGAATTTATTTATAGAAATCAACGAGCAGAGATTCGTTTCATTCGAGGTCGTTTGAAATTTGAAGGCGCGAAAAACTCTGCACCTTTCCCTTCAATGATTGTCATTTTTAGGGGCAATCGGTGTTATGCGTAAAGAATGCATGATTTTACAATCGCTTAAGATCCGTGATTTTGCAATTCATGATAAAAGATGATTATAGAAAAAGCCCCAATTTGGGGCTTGTTTTGTTTTAGATAAAAATTACGCTTGGTGCGCTTTTAAAGACTTAAACGTTGCGCCATCGCTCTCGAGAATTGCATCACGACCTGTCTCCTCTTCCCAACGTCTGATGATCGCATCACAATAATGTGGATCTATCTCACAACCAAGACACTTCCTCTTTGAACGTTCTGCGGCGATAATCGTTGTGCCTGAACCCAAGAATGGATCATATACATAATCACCAACATCACTATTATTTTCAATCGGGCGACGCATGCACTCTATTGGCTTCTGAGTTCCATGCCCCCACTCACCCTCTTCTTTTAAAACTCGAATAGTAGGAATGTCCCATACTGAGCATTGGTTTCTTCCACCTTTCCAATTGTGATTACCTTTTGTCGCATACAGACAAGGCTCGTGTTTCCAATGATAATCAGATAATCCCATGGAAAATTGATTTTTATTCCATATAATTACAGAATTGAGCTTAAATCCGCAATCCTTTATGTCTTGAATAACAACATCTGAGTTTAGTGATGCGTGCCAAATATAAGCAATATTACCCTCAAATAGAGAATAAGCACCCTTCCAACTTGCTATGTCGTCATTGTTTACCGCGCCGCTTTTTCCACTAGAGTGAGTGCGAAGAAGTTTCGAAGGATCATAGTTAACGCCGTAAGGTGGATCCGTAACCATTAAATTTGGATGCCTATCTCCTAACAAACGGGATATTGCGTTTGCATCAGTGCTATCCCCACACACAAGACGATGATCTCCAAGAATCCAAATGTCTCCAGGCTGACAAATGGCTTCCTCTTCGTCTGAGACATCGACCTCTACCTCTTCTTTTTCCTCCGTTAGGTCGGTTGAATCATAATCAATAAAACCACTTATCTCATCTTGAGTAAAGCCAATCAAATCCAAGTCAAAATCAAGATCTCTTAGTTCGCTAAGTTCTATTTTGAGCATTTCAGCGTCCCAACCCGCGTCAAGAGCAAGCCTGTTGTCAGCAAGTATGTAAGCTTTTTTCTGTGCCTCTGTTAGATGGGATTCCACTACGCAAGGAACGGTAGTCAAGCCAAGTTTATGCGCAGCAAGGATTCTGCCATGCCCAGCAAGCACTCCTCCGTCTTCGGATATTATTATTGGGTTCATAAACCCAAACTCCTTAATACTACTAGCGATTTTTTGAACTTGCTCGTCACTATGAGTTCTCGCATTCCTTGCATAAGGAATTAAATCATTTACATTTCTTGTTTCAAATTTGGTTTGTTTGTTTTCAATCATGCCCAACTCCATTACTGTTTAATTTTAAATTTCCGTATTTCATCCCACACAAAACAGTAAATGCTAATCCCTCTGCCTGTTTTGTAGGTCTGCCAATCCTTTTGTAGTTACGACCACCCATGTTGTATCCATATATCGTCTTTTTTATGTCGTTATTAAACATCTTTAGCAAATGCTTAATATATTTTGAAGCAGCATTGCTTGAACACTCTATATCGTGAGGATTAGAGCAACCATAATGCTTCGATGTGGCTTTCATTAATTGCCATGCCCCAATGGCGCCCTTGCTCGAAATAGCCCTGGTTGAAGTGCTTCCTGACTCAGCAAGCATTAACCATATCCATTTATCACTCAGTCCATTTTCCTTGAGAACATCTTTGGCAACCTGGATGGAATGATTAACTTCTTCAGATTGGAGATGACTCTCCAAGCTTTTTGCAGCATCCAAACATCTTTCATTAGCAAAAGCAGAATAAAAAGGAATAAACGTAAATGTCAGACTGCAAAAAAGAATAGATACTATGATTAATAACAAGCTTGATTTTGAGTTCATTCGATGTCGTCTTGAGTGCTTATTCAAAAAGCTTAATAATATTATGGCTAAAACTTTATTGTGAAATTAACATTGAATTACTTGTAAGGCAAGGTATAACAATAAAATACAATCAATTGAGTCTCAAGGACGCTCGAATATGTCCATAGATTGAAAAGAAACAATATGACAAAGTATAATGACAATAATCCTTTTGGTTTAAGCCCAGAAGAAAGAAGAGTTCTATACCATTGGAGAAATGGAGACAGCATGGTCGATGCATATAAGAAAGTCATGCTGTCGGTGTATGATATCCAAGCCCTCTCAGAGGCCGCTCTAAGGAAAAGAGTTCAGCGTTTTTTTGGTACGTATCGTATGCGTGAGGCTATGGCAGCGACTGAAGGAGAGAAAGGTGATAAGGCAAGAGAGGACTTTAAACGATGGCAAGAGACTCAGAAGGCAAAAACAATTAACGATTTCTCTGGTGGGGCGTTTGATGGAACAAAGGCGCAATCAAAAGAGTTTAGCCATTACAATTCAAACACTGGAACAGATGGGGAAGAGAATGAAAATGTCAAGCTGGCAAACGAAAACGCCAATCTAGAGGCCATTAAGCTCGCCGAGGAAAACGCCAAACTTGGGGCGATTAAATCCGCTGAGTCAATCAAGACAGCAAAGGACAAGTGGCTTGAGTCTCTAAACGTTAGCGAAAACCCATCGTCGCTAACAATTTATGGAACAGGTCAGTTTCTTGCTTATGTTGCAGTGAAAGAAATCATGAGTCGTCAGGCTGAAATAAGGCAGAGAGGAATATCTGTTCTTGATAAAAACGGATCTGTTTTAACACCGACAATTATCTCTGCATTAAAAACAGCAGCAGCAATGATACTTCCTTTTGCTCCTGCTCCTTCAGCGGAGGACAGAAAAGAGATGTCAAAAGCCGCCGTTCTTCTTGGGTTGTTTCCTGAGCAAATATTGGAATCACCAGATGATTATACGGCTCCAATACCAAGCACAATCGATGTTCAAATAGACGATAAGGAGAAACAATAAATTGACAACTTCAAGAGAAACAAATGGCCGTGATATCGTCGAGTCACTAGGTAATAGGATTAGTAAGATTATGGATTTAATAGCGGTTGACATCAAGCGTGGAGTAATTGGCGGAGGAATTGATATCTGTTCGATCAGTTTAGAAGGTGACTTTATTAAAGTAATAACAATCTCTCGTGATACTGGAGAAACGTTCGTTTGGTTTCTAAAAAAAATAACTTGTTGCTGAAATTTAAAGCGCCTATTACGTGTTTGTTGATTAGTTAAATACCGTTGTCATGAATGTTGAACTTATGAAAACTTTACACGAAGAGAGTATAGAGTATGGATAGAAATATTGAAGACAGCCGTTCATACACTGCGATAACGTCGCCGTCCATCGTGAACTTTTCAGGTGTCCGAGGTTATGAGCTTAACGGCGTAGCATATATGCATATTGAAGACGTTTCACGTGGGCTTGGACTCACTCGTGAAAGGAACGGCATTAAGTACGTGATGTGGGATAGGGTCAAGCAATATCTGGAGGACATTAATTTCCACACTTCTGTGGAAAACGAGAAAACGCATGACTTCTATATCCCTGAAAACATTTTTTATCGTCTCTGCATGAAGGCAAGGAACGACATTGCGGAAGCATTTCAGGCTAAAGTCGCTGATGATATCATTCCATCCATACGAAAGACTGGCTCTTACATGATGATACCAAAGACGTATGCAGAGGCATTACGCGCCTATGCCGATGAAGTGGAAAAACGTGAGCGAGTTGAAGCGGAACGTGATGAAGCTATTCGCACCAAATCATTGATTGGTTCGAGACGCGAGGCGACAGCAATGGCCACTGCATCTGCATGCTCTAGACAAAACAAAAGACTTGTAAGTGAGAACGCTGCGCTAAAAGATGCTGTCGGGAGAGGGACTAACTGGAGAACCGTTTCAATGATGAGAGCAGAATGGATTCGTGAGTTTGGGCATGCACCAATATGGCAAAAACTCAAACAGTTTTCAGCTGATGTTAAGATTGAACCAGTTAAAGATGTCGAGGAACGCGTTGTGTTGCCAAATGGTGGTGAGCAAGTCAAACTATCATATAGATATCACAAGGAGGCATGGAATCGCTATCGGGAGTATGAAGAGAATTTGAAAAATCACAGTTCAATATAAGGTGCCAGACGAGGAGAAAAAAAGATGATGACGCTTAAAGATCTGAAGAAACTAATCGAAGAAATCGAATCGAAAGTCGGTGTTCCTGCAGACAGGATTCAAGTCACGCTTGAGCCATGTTCGGAGCCTTACGTGGTCGCTGGTGCGTTCATTAAGATGGATGATAAGGGTAACTGTCCAGATATGCAGGATGGGGTGTATATGTGTGTGTATCCCAATGGCAGACCATGGGATGTCACCACTATCCACGCCAAAACAGAGAAGTGCCGCACTTTTAACTTCTCAACACGTCGTGGAAATATCACCGATAGAATAATATAGACATCTCATTTAATTGTGGAGGTTAGCATGAAAAAGAAAGACCTTGTGGAATTACAGACTGTGAGTGGAATTTATCCTATGGCTTATTACTTTAATGAACTATTGGGTGAGTCAGGCGATGAGTTACCAGATATGATAGATTCTTCTAACTTGAGAAGCGCTCTTAAAGACTTTATTAGTCAGCTAGAAGCTTATCAATACAAAGCTAGAGATACATTCTTTAGTGCCTGTATAGACTGAAAAGGAAAATGCCAGAGCCGTTCATAGTCGCAACGGCTCGAAGAAACACAAAGGATAACTGCTGAAGAGTTGACACAACTATGTGTGTTTATCTTGTTGATTCACAAACAAGCTGTTCTCTGACTTCATCTATTGTAGCTTTTCTTGCTGGAATAACGAGATATGGATATTGGTTGGCGTAACATGTTGTGCCAGACTTAGAATAAAGATATTGCGGATCTATATCACCAAGTGCAAGGTATGCATCAAACACAGTATCGATGCAAATTCCATCTTTAACGTTACGTCCACGTCCAAAGATCTCTCCTTTTTTCATAGATAATCCGTAACTAGAACAATGTAACCCAACAATATTCATCGCCAGTACAAGTTTGTCAGAGAGTAGATTCTCGCAATTATCATCCGTATAATAATCTTGATTTTGAAAAGAAGTTAAATATCCTTGAGGAAGAAAACAATCGATACCATTTATTGTCCTCAAAGTGACGTTTGCGTTTAGAACATTGTCATATGGAGATAAAACGCGATAAGTGCTTCCGTCTGACATGCTATATTCTTTGTAATACGTGATACGTTCTCCGTCTTCGGAACCTACTGGGCCACTTGCAGGACATTCTTCGCAAGCAGGACATGAAGGACACTCTTTTTCCTTGCATTCTTCGCAAACGGGGCACTCTTTTTCTCCGCACTCTTCGCAAACAGGACATTCCTTGTTTCCATCGAGGGGCGGACACTCAGTACACTCAGTACATTCAGTACAAACTGGGCATTGTTCTTTATTGTCTTCGCAGACTGTGCATTTTTCGCATTCAGGGCATTGTGTATCTTCATCACAGCTGCAAATTAAACTAGCCGTTATTATCAAAACGCAAAAAACTCAAAAGCCGTTTCATTTCTAATTCCTCCTAGAGTTTGGAAAACGTTTCCACGTCCACACGCGGCTATTGAAGTGTATTCCAAATCAGGGATTTGGCAAAAAAAACAGAATTAATTGCATTGCTGTTCTGACTAAGCACTTAGCATTCTAGAACTTATTATTAAGCACAAAGTCCCCTTAGCAGACATAAAAAGAATTGAGAACACGTTAAATTCTTGTTACGATATTTAAATCGTCTAAATCAAGAACCATTAAGATGCGGTTTTGCAAAAGAGAAATAGAGGTTAATGTGGGAAACTCTGATGCACTAAAGCTTAAACCATTATCACCAAAAGCGCGCGCTAGTATCAAGGCTGATGGATGGATGACTGTATGGGAGGGGGCAATTCGTTCTGGCAAAACCGTTGCTTCTCTAATTGCGTGGCTGGCTTACATTGAGCGAAGTGATGAGCAAGTATTCTTTATGTCTGGGAAAACATATGGTTCTCTCGTCCGTAATGTCGTCAATGGGGATTTCGGGATACTAGCATTGGCACACCCAGTTATTGAAATGACGAAGGATAATACTGGAAGCTCTGTGCTTTTAATCGGAAATAAAAAAATATATTTGTTTGGCGCATCAGACGATTCAGCATACATGAGACTCAAGGGATTGACTGCGGGAGGATGGTATGCAGATGAGGTTGCGACCCATCCTGAGTCTTTTATTGTTGAAGGATTAGCTCGAACTGCTGTTTCTACAGACAGACGTATTTTTTGGACTCTAAACCCAACGTTTCCTTCGCATTACATTTATCACAAATTTATGGACACATGGGAAGGAACTCCTGGGTATCGCAGATATCACTTTACGCTTGATGACAATTTGGCAATGACTAAAGAACGTAAAGAACAACTCGCTATGCAGTATTCTGGGCGATACAAGTCAATCTACATCCTTGGACTGAGGGTTGCTCCGACAGGGGCGATATATGATAATTTTAGCAGAGATAAAGTGGTTTTTTCGGGATTCCCAAAGGAAAAGCTGACAGATTGTCAGCATTTCATCTGCTGCGACTATGGAACTGTTAACCCATGCGTATTCCTTGACTGCACAATATCAGAAAGTGGAGTTGTTTACGTCCTTCGTGAATATAGGTGGGATTCTAGAGTTAAAATGCAACAAAAGACAGATTCGGCTTACGTTCAAGACATGATCAAATTCGCTGGAAACGCTGATTCTTGTGACAGTGTTATTGTCGTTGACCCATCAGCTGTATCATTCATAACAGCATTACAGGCAGAAGGATTCTTTGTTAAGGCAGCAAACAATGATGTTTTGAATGGAATAATGAAATTATCTTCAATCATTGCTCAAGGCCGTCTTAGAATACATGAATCATGCACTGGATTAATCTCGGAAATGGAGGGATATTCATGGGATGAGAAAAGTGTAAACAATGGAATGGAAAAGCCTCTTAAAATCAGAGACCATGGTCCAGACGCATTAAGATATTATGTTAATACCTGTTTATCACAATTAGATATTAGTGGATGATGAAAGACAATGGCGATTAGTCTTTATTATACAAGCAAAAAGAAGAAATCTTTTTGAAGACGCTGAAAAGACATCTGTTAAAAAAAGTGAGTTTACACAAGAAGAGCTTGGAAGTAGCAGTAAGTGATGGACATCTCATGTATGCGTAAAAAAAATGGCTTTCTAAAAATATATTCTAATGGAGGAATGAAATGGCAATTAATTTATTTCACTTATCAAAAGATCCGAATCTCAAAACAATGATTCCAAGAGTTCCAAACAACAGACTTGTTCGTTCCGGAAAGGAAGACGGCAAGACACCAAGAGTCTGTTTTTCTAAAAGCATTCACTCTGCATTAGCGTCCGCGCCACCCGCAAGAATCGGTTCAGTATTATATGTTTACTCACCAACATCAATAGATAAATCGGCATTATACAAGCCATCGTTGTCACAGGTGCCTGATAGCGGCTTCACACATGAGGTGTGGTATTTGAAACCTGTAACAGTAAAAAAGGTTGGCATTATTGTCGTTGGCGACATTATTCGCAGTAAATATTGGTATGGCAAGGAACGTGAATCACATTATGACCTTACGTGGCACAACTACAAAGAAATTGACACTCCTAAAAACAAAAGTGAAATTAGAGCTTATTTAAAAAGCCAGCCAGATTATCAAAGACGAAAACGGTCTAAAAGAAAGGAACTTCTTCGTGGCATGCTTGGTGGTGGATTTGCGACTCTAGGAGGTGTCGCAGTTTATATGCTTGTGGGAAACATTTTGAAACGGATAAAAGACATATGAAACGAATAGTGACTAAAGCCGCCACAATTACTGCTCTCGCCTCTTGGATTATTTGCACAACGCTAAAAGATTCAATTTTAACAATCATTCATCAAAACAAGGATGACACTAATGGAAGAACGAAAAAGAGCCAACAATTTCAATAATTGCAGAGAATTTAAAAATGAAGATTATCTTAGTTCTTATGAGGTTAATCCTAATTTGGATGACATGACTCGGCAGAAGTTGGAAATAATACTGGAAGATATCAGCGCAGTATTAGGTGTTGTCGTTACTACAAAAGACGAAAAAATGTGCTTTTATAAAGAACTATATGGTATGATTCCGAATGATTTATAGCAGATAACACAAGTAATTATTTATTATGGTTGAGGCGATATGAAGCACGAAGACGATCAGAATAAACAGCACAACTTCGCTGAAGATATTGACGCAATGATTGATAACATGCGATGCGACCGATCTGATGTCATCCAAGATAGCATTCCAAAGACGCAGTTACAAAGCAACATTGATAACGCACTTTTGAATTTAAGAACAAAACAAATAGTGTCTGACATCAAAAAAAATAGTGCCAGTCCGATGTCGTTTAGAGATGCGTTCGCGAATCCGGCTGCTAAAACTGGGTGGGGCGAAGATAATCTAATGAATGCGACTGAATATCCAATGACGCGTCTCACGCAAGATTGGCAGTTGCTAACCTCACTTTATCGTTCTTCATGGATAGTCCAGCGGGTTTGTAATGTCATTCCAGAAGATGCTTTATCTGATTTGCAAATTGAAGTTCCTGGAATTAGCACAGACAATTTACACAGACTTCAAGAGGAAATTAGATCAACACACCTAAGAGAATCAATTCTTGAAGGATTGCGATGGGGACGATTGTATGGTGGCGCGGCAGCAATAATTATGATTTCAGGGCAAGAGGAAGACCTATCATTGCCGCTTGATATCAACAATATTACGGTTGGAGCTTTTAGAGGGTTGTATGTTGTTGACAGATGGAGTGGAATATATCCAAGTCTAACACTGGTTGATGATGATCGGGATCCTGATTATGGATTGCCAGAGTTTTATGAGGTGAGAGATGAAAATGGTGTCGGTCAATATCAAGTCCACCACTCTCGCGTCTTAAGATTCTGTGGCATTAAAATGCCATTTTGGGAACAAGTGGCAGAGCAATATTGGGGAACGTCAGCTATTGAATCAATGTACGATGAACTGATTAAACGAGACAATGTTGCTCACAATATCGCAAATTTGACATTTAAAGCGAATTTATCTGTTTTGCAGGTTGAGAATCTTGATCAGATGTTCGCTACATCAAGCACAGTGCATCAGCGCAGAATGTACGCAATGTTGTCGGCTATTAATACGATGGAGAACAGCATGGGGATCCGTCTCGTTAATAAGGGAGACGATATTCAGCAATTACAGTATTCCTTCTCGGGTCTTCCAGAAGTAATGGACTCCGCAATGATGGATATGGCCGGTGCTACATCAATACCAGTTACACGTCTGTTTGGTCGTTCTCCTGCTGGCATGAACTCAACGGGGGAATCCGATGAGAAGATGTATCGACAAACATTAGAGCAAGAACGTGCTGTACACATTACACCAGTGTTAGAACGTTTGCTTCCAATTGTTTGTCGTTCCGCAGTCGGTTGTTTTCCTGCAGGAGCAACATTCAAATATCCTTCGCTCATGGAAATTCCACCAAATGAAAGAGGGTCTATTATTGATCAGCAAATTCAGCCACTTGAACGCATGTTTCAAGCGAACTTGCTTCCTGGCGACGCTGTTTTAGAAGCCCTGCGCAATGCTCAGATATCAATGGATATAACAACAACCATACGGGATGAGCATATCAACAAAGTTCGCGGCAAGTATGCAAAGGATTTAGAGCAAGGCAACGTCGATCCGTTTGGTGGGGCGATGCAGGTTGCTTCTGAAGCAGGTGTTGATTCTGGAGTGGATAATTCTAATGCCATTACCATGGAACAACATAAGACTGAAAACGCAAATGAGGAGGCATAATCATGTCAGGAAAATTGGTATTTTATCATGGAACAGTTTGCAGCTCGAAAACGATGACACTCTTGGCAATGGCGAACAATTACGAAGCTTGCGGGCGAACTGTCTGCGCAATAAAACCATCCATTGACACAAGAAGTGAAATGATTGTTACAAGGGCTGGACTTCCACCAAGAAAAGCAGATATTGTGTTAAAGCCGAATGAATCACTATCTGCATATAACGACATCATTCGTGTTGCGAACATTGTGTTTGTAGATGAATGCCAATTTTTGACCGTTGCGCATGTTGAGGAACTGCGTAACATTACAATAAAAAATAATATTGACGTGTTGTGCTTTGGGTTGAGAACAGACTTTAACACTCATTTGTTTGAAGCTTCAAAACGGATGTTTGAACTCGCAGACGAATTTATAGAGGTAAAATCAATATGCGGCGTGTGCGGGGAACAAGCAGGATTTAATATTAAGGTCGGAACAAAACGAACAGATGGCGTCTTTCTTCCTAGTTGGAATGAGTTTGAAGGCAGATGTTTTAAGCATTATCATGGCTAATTTGTTTGCATCGGGGAAATCGTGAAACATAGATTTGAAGAAATTGTGAGCCTGATTCTTGAGAAAGGAGGTAGCGGTTCTAGACAATCCGCATGGGGATATTTGCGCAGTGAAAGTGCAAAGGCTGAGGCGGAATTAATTAGCATCTCTAGAAACACTCAAGAATCAATTATCGCAATTATTCAGAAAATTACGCCAGAAGATTTAAAAGCATACAATACGCAGAAAATTATAGATAAGGTTAGCCAAACGCTCTCAAAACTGGTTGGAGACAGCCGTGTGATAGCCGAGAGAATGATCTTGGCGAATATCATTGCGGGGAAAGTGAAAGGAAAGGGAGGAACTCCTGATATTGCAGAAGAAGACCACGCCAGAATTGACAAGATGGTGGATGATATCACTTCTAAAATTCAACAAGGTGCTTCATTAACGCTATCATCCATCAAAACACTTATTCAAAACGGTTCAATACGCGCAAACATGGGCGATTATGCTGAACATGGCGATAATAAGAATGAAAACATCGTTAAGCAGCAACCAACACAGTTCTTGCCAACAGTCGATGCGATTGAAGAGAAAAATACAAGCAGAACATATCCGAGAGCGTCATTATCAAAGGCTGAAATTGAAAATATTTCAAACGATCCAATTGCTTATGCCAGAGAACAATCACATAAAAACATTAACGAGGTTAATCGACTTCATAATGAATACATGAATGGACTTAGAGTAATTAAAACGCTAAATACAAAACAGCAGTTAACTCAGAGTAAAAAAGAAATTAATGGAAATTCCGCAGACAAGGCATTGTTTGAAATGAACAAATTGTTGCGCTCTCAAGGCGTCTATGCTTTTGTAGACAATGGCGGTAAGCGATGGACTCTAGAGACTTATTGTGTAATGGCCGCTCGCAATTCGTCAGCGAGAACAACCAACATCGGCGAGATGTTTTCAGACGGAGAACATGATTTGTATTACATAGTCCCTCACAAGGGATCTTGCCCATTATGCGCAAAGTATGAGGGACGCGTGTATTCAAAATCTGGAACTAATCCAAATTATCCAAAACTGTCATCAGTTTTTGGAAAGATTGATCCGTCTGGAGGTGAAGATTTGGATAACATGTATCTGACAATTCATCCGAACTGTAGGCACAAACTTATTAAGTATCATGAAAATAACCACACGCGTAGAGAGCAAAAAAAAATAATAAAAGAGTCAAACTGGCCAATAGGTATTTCAAGGCAACAACAGGATCTAATACTCAAATACAAAGAGAATGAACACGAACGTTCTCAAATTGTTTCAGCAATGCGTGAATTTACGATGTATTTGCAAGTCATGAGCGCAAGCGATGTGTGCGAGAACTTTAAGGCATTTTATGCCAACAAAAAGCAAAACACTGAAAAATACAAAGAAATCAAACGCAAATATAACGAAATAATAAAGAACATGTGATTAATTGAGCTTGATTTTGTTATATTCTGTGTTATTCTATTTCAATTAAAACAAAAAACAACCCACTTGAATAATGGTGTGCTATGGAAATACATTATTATGGTGATAAAATCTCGGAGCGCATTGCTAAAACGCCAGAAGGTTTTTTAATCTGCCAGGATGTTCCAATTTCTAGAACAGGATACCAGCGCTATTTACTTTCTGAATTGTCTGATACACCAATCCATAAGGATTCAGACAGGGTCGTTCATGTTTACAGACCTTCTGAAGAGGTGTTTGACATTCGTTCGCTCGCGTCATTTGAGGGTAAACCTGTAACGAATGAACATCCAGATGAAGATGTGACTCCTGAAAACTATCAAAGATACTCATGCGGTCATGTTCAGAATGTCCATGTTGGAACTGGAGAGGATTCGAACAAAGTTCTGGCTGATCTGTATATAACAGATCCTGTTCTCATTAGGTTGATAGAAAACGGAAAGCGTGAGGTTTCGTGCGGATATTACGCTGAAGAAAAAAAGGATAGTGATGGCAAAGTGTGCCAAACGAAAATACGCGGAAATCATGTTGCTATCGTTGATAATGGGCGTGCTGGAAAAAAAGTGTGTATCAGAGACAGCAGGAAATCCAAACGCTCAAAAGCAAATTATAGATTAATGGCTAAAAAAGATTCGATGTTATCAGAAATGGATATTTACAACTGTTTGACGGTTCCACGTCATAAACGTAGACACATAGGAGAAAATATGCGTAAGTATGGTTTTTTAGATGAAGACGTTTTGCTTGATGAGGACTATCTTGAAGACGAAGACGTTCTGATGGACGAAGATTATCTTGAGGACGAAGATTATCTTGAGGACGAGGATTATCTTGAGGACGAGGATTATCTTGAGGACGAGGATTATCTTGAAGACGAGGATTATCTTGAGGACGAGGATTATCTTGAGGACGAGGATTATCTTGAAGACGAGGATTATCTTGAGGACGAGGATTATCTTGAAGACGAAGACGTTCTGATGGATGAAGATTATTTTGAAGACGAATATGGGATTGAAGATGCTAGATGCTCTGATATTGATTATGACACTTTCGACGATGATTATGCTTGCTCTCCAAGAACAAATCTGAATGAAAAAGCAGAAATTATTCTCCGCGATGCGCGTCGGACACTGAGAGATGCAAAACGCCACTTGAAACGTGCAAAACGTAATGATGCATTTCAACGTCTTAAGCCTCGGAAAGCGCTTCGTCGATTGAGAGACGCGATCATTCTTAATGATGACGATATTGTTGAAGAAGATGTCCTTATGGATGAAGATTATCTTGAAGACGAAGATGTTTTGATGGATGAAGATTATCTTGAAGACGAAGATTGTCTTGAGGATGAGGATTGCCTTGAAGACGAAGATTGTCTTGAGGATGAAGATTGTCTTGAAGACGAAGACTATCTTGAAGACGAAGACTATCTTGAAGATGAAGATATTGTTGAAAACGATATCGAAGTGACTGATTCCGATGAGTTCGTCAGCGAGAATGAAACGCTCAACACAGACAAAGCTAAAGCGCTTCGCGACATCACGGAGGCAACTCGAGGGATTAGCAATCCAAATGAACGAAAACAGCTTCAGGATGCAATTTACAAGGCTCTCTGTGGAAAGTCACAAATGAACGACGTAATGCGTATTACCAAAAAAAATCGTACACGTCTTGACTCTGTTGCATCTGGAAGTGTCCGCATGGATTTAACAGCTCAACAAACTGTTTATGATTCTCTGAATCCTCACAAAAAAAGTTTATTTTAATATTACAAATAACTAACAATAGGAGATAGGTTATGAGTGGAAAAACAATTGGTCTTAACTTCAATCATGGTTTCGCTGGTTCTTATGCACGTCAACCCGCAATGGTCATCGCGACGCGTCCAAACACGGGAGACGCTGAAATTCCTTACGGCGCTCCTGTCATGCAGGGGGGGAATGGTGTCAAACTGCCTGACGGCACGATGACCGCAACAACCTTTGTTGGCGTTGCTGCACGTCAGGTACAAACCTCTAGTAATTTCTATGCTCAAAACGGAGCGGGTACATATCAGAAAAATGATGCGGTTCCAGTGTTTCAGCAAGGGCGAATTAATGTCAAAGTCGCAGAAGGAACGCCTGCCCTTTATGGAAAAGTTTATGTCCGTATCGTTTCTAGCGGAACTGGAAATGTAGGCGATTTTGAATGCACAAGCGTTACTGGCGAAAATGTCGAACTCGAAAATTGCCAGTGGGGTGGTCCGAAGGATGCCAATGGTGTGGCTGAACTCGCGATATTCGATGGTATTGGTGCTTAATGATTTTAATGAATTGAACTAAATAAAAAAGGAGATAACATATGGGACGTTATAGAGATATGGGGACTTTTAGAAGCGATGTCGTTAACTATGTTCCTGGTTCTTCAACCAGTTTTAGTTTGAGTGGGATGAAACGCGCTTTTAACGATTCCTCTTCCATTAATCGATTTACGGACGGTGCAATAGCAACTGCTGGTGCATTCCTCGTTTCGGAATTAGAAAAACGAGATCCAATCGTTCGAGTCCCCCTCACCAGCTTCACCTATGCTCGTGATATTCCTATCAAAATTGGTGGCGGCTGGGTTGATCACACGTCAAACCTTAACATTGATTATGGTGTTACAGGGGGATCTGGCAATGGTACCGTTCAAGCGGCAGGTGCTAATGGCTCGCCACTTATTCAATTGAATCTTGAAAAAGACGTCTATAAAACTCACGTGTTTAATACGACGATGCGCATTAAATTCGTTGACATGATGCGTTCTCAAATCACAGGTCGCAGTCTGGATAAGATGCTTAGCGATGGTGTGCGTCTTGTGTATGATAAACACATGGACGAAAACGTTTACCGTGGTATTTCAGACTATGGCTCGTTTGGCCTGGTTAACAATCCGAACATCACGTCCTCTTCGGCGGCTACTGGTGCTGGTGGAAATACAACATGGGCATCCAAGACACCTGCCGAAATCCTGAAAGATATCAATGATGCAATTAACGCTGTTTGGGAAGCTGCTGGATATGATCTCCGCGCAATGCCTAATCACATCATACTCCCTCACGAGCAGTTCAATTACATTGCAACGCAGCCCGTGTCCGCTCTTAGCGAAAAATCAATATTGACCTATTTACAAGAAAACAACGTTGCAGCAAAGAACAACGTTGAACTCGTTATTGCTGGCGTGCCATGGTGTAAAGGCGCAGGAACCTCTGGAATGGATCGCATGGTTGTTTATGTCCATAACGAGCAGTTCATCGCTGTTGAAGAGCTTGCGCCGCTTTCTCGCGTTATGACGAGTCCGTCCACAGAAGCTCAGGCTTATGACAGCTTATACATGGCAAACCTTTCTGAGGTCGAGTTCTTCTACACTCAGACAGTTCGTTATGTGGATGGCATTTAGTGAGTAATCTGTTCGCGTGTCGTTGATGCTTCATTAAATCTAGACACGCGAATAGTCTAATGGATGTTGTTTATTAATACGACATGGAGAGAGAATCATGAATATTAAACGATACATTGATATGATGGTAAAGAAAAGTGTTCACCGGGCATTTCGAGATGAAGATGCGGTGAAATGGCAGTATAAACTTACAGACAATCTGCATGAAGTAGGAGAAATACTTCGCATGCCAGTACTTGGAAAACTGGCTTCCACGTTTAGTCGAAGACTTTTTAACGTTTGGGATAACCGAGAGAGATATAGTGCTACGCTTGGCTCGCTTAAACAGCATCTTCTGAAAGTGCTTAAGAATAAAGACCCTAAATATATGAGAGAATTTAATTATTTAATTGGACAAGTTAGCCGAGCACATGAGTTGGAAATGATGTCTAAAAAAGATATCTAAACAAACTCCGGGCTACGCCCGGAGATAGATAAATGAACGGTAATTTATGGAAGAGAAAGTTCAAATTATTTCAAAACACATCCAATTGCTCACAAGAGCCTTGTCAAATGTCGGACTGAACGTGCTTAGTCAGTACACTAATCGTGTCTTGCCCGCAACTCTTGACGACGAGAGTGCGTTTTTTAGAGCTATTAATGGAATTGATAATATGTTTAACGCGAAGCGTTTTGGCCACTCTTCGCACAAACGAATTCAACACATTATAGACATGGTTAAACTTGACTACATGGATTTGTTAGATATGCGGCGTAAAAAAAATAAGGCATATTCCGATTCGACAAGGACTGAGATAATGAATATTAAACGATATATAGATAAACGTGTCAAAAATGAAATAAAACAGCTGCGTCGCCATATACGTCGTGATTCTGTCAATATACCAGGAGTAATAAGAGAAATCTTAGCTTTATGTAAGGAATTCATATCAGAAGTAGGTGGTTGGGTTCTCTTCGTTAGGGCCATGAGAATAGTGAACAGAATCTTGCTAATGGTTGACATTATTCAAGGCGTGCGCAATGAGATTGAACTGGCCAAGATTTCAAAAAAACTTGAAAAACTCAATTACGAGTTACAACATGAAATGATGAAAATATCATTTAGGAAAAATTCTAAAGAGGATTTGAAGGGGCTAGACAATAAACGCGCTGAAGCAGAGAGATTGATTGCTGAACGTGCAACTCGAATGTCAAAGCGCATAGAAAAACTTATCGTTATACTCATACGCGAAATTTCGTTCCGAATGTCCCGTGAGCCGGAACGCTTTGCGTAAAATAACTTATACGATCCATTCAATTTATCCCACAGTATTTTTATGACAACAGGAAAAGAGACAAGGAGAAAACATCATGATTATTCACGTAAAACAAAGTTTTGAAATTCGTAACAACTCAGGTGAAAAATATACAGCGCGTAATGGAGACATTGTTGTGCCGCCGGAATGGGTTGTCCATAATAACTTCTTTAAGGCATTGTGTGACAGCGGAAAAATAACCGTTCATTTAGACTCCAAATCCGTGGAGCTTGAGCAGGCTCGTGGAGATAACTCTTCTAAAACTGTTGAAGAAAATAATAAAAAATCAAAAAAACAATAGCGTGTGCGCGAAAGTCCAATTTTTTGTAGCAGTGGAGAGAGAGGATGAGACGTATAAAAAGACTGAATGATGGGTCAAAAGAACTTTTAAAAAAAATTAAAGAAAAATGTATTTACTTAATCAATGTGCTAAAAGATTCAAGCCCTAAGCTAACAAAGGTGTTAAGAGGAATCCTCGCGCTCGTCTCAGTTGGAATAAGCGCACAAGGAGGTGCTCAGCTGGCGATGAATGCCAGCTTGCTCTTTAGATACAGAAAGTATTTGAAAGATGAATTGATCGCCATACAAACCGGTGAGAACGAATATGAAGTTCTTTCCAGGACTGGACTTGTGCGCAATGTCGTTCATGCAGGTGTCAAAATTTTGATCGGGTTGCTCGGTGCCTATCTTTCGGCACATGGAATGCAAGCACGCAAGGATTCTGCTTGTTTCAGAAAAGATGGATTGAAAGAGAAACTTGTTACGAAGATAGATCAGATTTTATTGTCCATAAAAAGTTTTGCAAATAATATTAAAAATATGCCTGTTCAAAAGAAAGTTGCTCTTGTTCGGGCATTGCTTCTTACGCTCAGGTCTATTATTGCTGCTGGTCTCAATGCAAAAGCTGTTTATGAAGCGTTAAGATGTACTGGAAAATTACGCAAAGCGATGATGGCAGTTACTATGTTACTATCGTCTTCTGGAGTTCCATTGCAAAATGCAGCTAATATCGCTGCTCTTATGCGGATATGGCAGGGAATTGTGGGCAGCGTTTGGACTGTAACTAGCGTGTTCACTGCAACGAGAACTGCGAAAAACGCGGTCAATATTTTAAAAAAAGAAGGTTTGAGACGAAGACAAAGAAAGGCTGACTCATTCAGACTTAAAAAAGTGCTGTTGAAATCATAACAAGTCAAGACCAAAAAAGAACAAAGCCCGTCAATGCGATAGGGTAAAATCTAAATCATCTTTCCATTGGAGCAAAATCTTAATTCCTTGAGCGAATCTTTCTGGTATGTGTATGTATAAAAAACAAGCAAATAGATATTTTAAGCGCTTTCGCGATGACGTTTCCCAAAGTGCACAAAAAAAACAAGCTAAAACTCTAGCGGGAACTATAAAAAAACTAATCTCATTAGTTAACCACATGATAACAGTATCCTCGCCAGTTTTAAGTAAAATGTGTAAAGGAATTAAGATTTTGCTCCAAATGCTGATTGATTACCTATTTGATGATGCTTTTGCGAGCGAACAAGACGTGAGTATAGGAAACAATACCTATTCCACTGGTCCTTATGAAAGGAGAAAAGTCAAAAGGGATAAACTCAGGAAATATATTCAAAATAAGAAGAAAATTATTAACTTGCTTAGCCGTTTGAACGAAAAGTTAAAAAAAGAAAACTCTTCTGTTTCAAAATCATTTGCAAAGATTTCTTCTTCTGGAAACATCAGCAAGAATACGGAAATTAACATGTCTGAAATAAACAAGTCCGTGAATCAAATTATATCAGGCGTATCGATGTTTATAACATTACAAGATTTTATCACTAAATCAGAGATGGTTGATTTAAAAAATCTTAGCGGAGTGAAAATTCCTACGCATCAATCAAATGCTCTGCTCAGTCAAAATATTAAACAAGAGGAATATGGCTATAACAAGGACTCACCGTCTTTCATTCCTATTCGGAATATAATTTCTATGCTTGTAGCGAGAACACACTCTTTAGAGAAATCAAAAAAAATAAGCGATCCGAAAAGCGCAGAACGTATTAGACATCACATGAACAGCTTACTCACTGCTAGAGTTATCTCGTCACCAGAAATATTTAAAAATACAATTAAAAATGCACAAGGTAAATTTTTTGAAAGCACGACACTAGCCGCTTCATCACAGCGTGACTATCGTAATAAGTTTAAAGAAATAACTAATCTATATGAAAAGTTTGCTAAATCTAACGGATTGGAGTAACATTGCTATGTTTCCAATGGACAGAGAACACATACGCGAATTAAAATCTCTCGCAAGTGGTATAGTTGATGGCAAACGAGGTGCGTACACATTAGAGTTCTTTTTGGAAGACTATCCGCCTTTCAAAAATAAAACAGATGGCACATGTTTTGTTCCTTCACCAATGATGAATACATTCCTTTCAATGTGTAATGACATCGTATCTCCAGATAGGTGGGGGGAATCTTGGCGCTTTGCTGCGGGTCTGTTTGTTGCGCATTATGCAACACTCTATCTCAAAACGATACAAAACAATCCTAACGGCTCAACAAGCATGGCTTCCGCAGCGGCTTCAGGGCAAATGTTTGGCGTTGTGACTAGTGCTTCCCTTGGTGATGCATCCGTGTCGTATGACACATCGGCAGCTACAAACTTGACGACAAATTGGGGACAATGGAACTTAACGGCTTATGGTCAACAATATGCGTCCTTGGCAAAGATGATGTGCATGGGCGGTGCATGGGTTGGCTGACAGCGGCTCAGTTGTTGCAACGTCGGTTTTGTGGCGTTTTCCGTCTTTAGGGGACTTCATTTTCAGTTGCTGACAATTTGTCAGCAACTGACTACCTTCAGCTTTCGTACACATAATAACAATAGGAGAATAAAAAATGAAACATAAGCGTTCGAATTATCTTGATTATAACATTAACCGCATGCAAAAGTTCAGACCTCGATATTTAGATTACGGTGTCAAAGGTATGAAGAAAGGAAAACATGTTATGGCTCGCGAACCTGAATATGTTAAACGTCTTAAAGAGGGAGGTGGAAATTCAGAACCTTCCGCTGCACCAAACGCAAATAATCGAGAAAAACTCAAAAATGCTGCCAAAATAGCCGCTGGTGTGGCCGGTGCGGCTGGGCTTGTTGGCGGGGCTTATTTGGCACACAAATATGGTCTTGATAAAAAATTAGGCAATATGTCCAAAGGCGCTGCCTCCAAAGCTGGTGATTTTGCCCTTAGAGGTGCTGGTAAAGTTGGTGCTAATTACCTCATTGCTAAACATGCTGCTAAAGGCGCGGCAAGGAATCTTGGACGTTCTGTTAAAGGTGCTGCAGGGAATCTTGGACGTTCTGTTAAAGGCGCTGCCTCCAAAGCTGGTGATTTTGCCCTTAGAGGTGCTGGTAAAGTTGGTGCTAATTACCTCATTGCCAAACATGCTGCCAAAGGTGCTGCAAGGAATCTTGGACGTTCTGTTAAAGGCATGGCAGAACGATTGGGAAATGCTGCTAGAAGCAAGAGGCCTGGCAAGACTTATGGTGGCGCACTGTTGACCAAGCCAAAGAGTATTAGGTTTTCTGAACGTCTCCAAGAGGAAAATCGAAGCGCAATGAGAAATCATATCGCACGAAGAGGAAATTCAATTAATGCCACGAAGGGTTCCAAAAAATCACCAAAGGGAACTGGATGGGATGTTTTGCGCAATCGAAATACTCTTAAACGAGCATTAAACAATCCGAATCATGTGTGGGATATATAATGACGTGATGGTTTAAAACTGTTTTTTAGGCTGAAATGCTTGTGTGAGTATAAGTTGGTTCGGATGTGAACAAATATAAACAAAGAGGATGGAAATGTCTTTTTTTACATACATGGGAGTTTATACCGACACATTTGATGTTTATCGAGCTGTTAAAACAATAGTTAATGGTATAACAAAACAAGATAGGGTAAATGTATTCAAGGATGCTCCATGTCGTGTTTATCAAAATCAAACTAATCAACCAAGCATGACTGAGACAGCCGCAATGATTAACACGTCAAATATGCTCTGTTGTGAGCTTGGATATGACGTTAAAGGCGGAGACGAAATAATCGTTCATCGTGGGGCTAATGTTGGTAGACATGTTAATCCAGATGAACGCTATATCGCAGGTCCGCCAAACATATATGTGGAGCCGTTTGGTGGTGCGGCTCCAGATTTAGAGCACATGCAGATATCTCTTATAGATGAATATGTAATTGATTAAATAAATCAACAGAGTTTCATGGGGTGGACGGATGAAGACCACAATTACACTTGGTAAATCATTACAAAAAATTCTCGCATTTGCGGATGTTCTACAAAAAGAAATGCCAAAGGAAATAATGAAAAATGCTCACAAGGCTTGCGAGGCGATGGAAGCGGAGGCAAAGGCTCACACTCCGCATGCGAACGATGGGAAAACACGCGGTAAAAATGTTATTTCCAATTCCTTGATGGAATCATGGAAAGCGACATGCATACCATCTCGCACAGATACTAAGATTGGGAAAGTTATATTAACCAACAATAAAAAATATGCACAGTTTGTGCAGAGTGGACATCGAGTAAAACGTCATTTTGTTCCATGGCTTTATAAAGACGCGAGCGGAACTATATCTTACGAGACGAATCATTCACAGCCATTATTTGGGCTTCTTGTCGGCACCAAAACCACATATGTTGATGGTGTAAACATGATTGGACCAGCAGTTGAAGCATTTAATAAGACATTCGATAAGTTGAACAGGGAACTATTAAAGTCGTTTGGTGTTATGTTGTAAGAGGATATGAATTAAAATGAGTGTTCTAATAGATACTTCAGTTATTCATGCCAGTTATGCTTCCATGATAAATTCAATAGAACCAGGAGCGAATATTTATGACAATCCTAGCCAACAAGGTGTTGTTTATCCGGCATGGTTTATAGTTCATCGGTCTCCTGTTGAAATCAGAAGAGACGTTGGAAAGCGCTTTGGCGGCAACAGGTATGATGTGACGTATCAAATTGACATTTGGTATATGATACAGCAAAACACGACTAGGATGTTTGATAATTATACGAAGATAGCAGAACAGATCGACGACAAACTAGAATACTTACAAGTGTTTGGTAGCGATGCCGTTTTGCACGTTTATGATAAGAGCTGGACTTTGGAAATGAATGCTCTTAAGTTTTCAACGACACTAAGATTTAAAGTTTATTCTGGAAATTCCGGGACAAAACCAAACCCAATGCCAGATGTTATAGATATCAAAACATTCCTTAAAATTATAGAACAAACAAACAGCAATCAAGGGAAATGACATGTCTTCAAAAAAGAAAAGCAATGAAGTCGTCGAGACTTTGCAGAGTAATGAACAGAAATATCCAACATCACTGTTAGTTAAAAGCGAAGCTTTAAGGCAATATGGTTTGCATTTTGACGTGGTTCGTGCAATACTAAATAATAGTGAATACACAATGACAGAAGCAAAAAAAGCAATTCAGAAGTATCTTAATACTTTTAAATAATGGGAGTTTATTATGGCAGGTGGTACATGGATTGATCAGAATAAAGTTCGACCTGGTGTCTATATAAATTATTCGTCCTCTCCCGCAACACTAGCAACAATGGGAGAGCGTGGGGTCGTTTGCGTTGGCAAAGCGCTCAATTGGGGAGAGTTTGGAAAAGTTATTACGATAGAAGACCCGAGTGAGTGTTTTGTAAAACTTGGGTACGACCAGATGAGCGACGAAATGATTTGGCTTCGACAGTTTCTTGTCGGAACGAACAGGAGTGCTGGTGCTTCAAAAGTACTTGTTTGGAGATTGCAGGAGAATGGTGGTGTTGCTGCCACCTCAACTCAGTCTGATACAGATAGTTCTAACACCATCACTGTGACTGCCAAATTCACAGGAACAAGAGGTAATGATATTTCTGTTATCGTTTCGGCTGACCCAGATAATAGTTCGTCTAAGACAATATTTTACGTTCAGACGCTTGTTTCTGGAACGGTTGTCGACAATCAGATACTGTCATCATCCACGTCTTCCGTTGTGTTTTCTGGGGTGAAAGACAACGATTGGGTTAAGTTTAATGTTGCGGGTAATGCGTTCCCCACTTCTCTGACACTCACAGGAGGGGAGAATGGAACTGAGTCTGAAACTGCATTTTCGGACTTTTTAAATGCGATGGAACTTGAAAACTGGAATGTCATTGCGTATGGCGGTTCTGATAACGTTATCAAGTCTGCATTGGCATTGTTTGTGAAACGTTTGTCAGACGATGAAGGAAAAAAGGTACAAGCATGTTTGAGCGGCTATCCTTCAGCAGATACTGAGTGCGTCATCTCCATCACAAATCAGAGAATAACACTTGCTTCGGGATATAAACTTACTGAAGAGGAGATGGTTTATTGGGTCGCTGGCGCATCTTCGGGAGCATCCGTTTCACAATCATTAACTTATGCTGCACATCCTGATGGTGTTTCCTTGTCACCTATCCTTACAGGAACTCAGCAAGTTGAAGCTATAAATAATGGAGAATTAGCATTCATTGATGAATATGGCGATATAAAAATATTACAAGACAACAACACGTTTACAACGTTTAGTGCAACAAAGGGTCGGGCATTCAGAAAAAATAGAGTGATCCGTGTTTTATTTGGACTCGCTAACGACATATACAAAGTGTTTTCTCAGTATTATGTCGGCAATACAGATAATGATGATTTCGGTCGTGGTCTCTTAAAAGCGGAAATATTAGAATTGATGAATCGTTATCAAGGGAACAGAGCTTTGAAGAATGTTGATTCCGATGATGTAACGGTTACCGCTGGTGTGGATTCGGATAGTGTTGTTGTTGACCTTGAGTGCCAGCCTGTAGACTCAATAGAGAAAATTTATATCAAGATAACAATTTCTTAAAATGATTTAACAAATCAAGGAGTTAATTATGGCATATTTACTCGAACGAGATGCGCTAAATGGTAAAGAAGGACGTGCGCTTTGCACAGTTAATGGTAAGCAGATCGAGCTTTTTGGTGTAAAAAACCTTAAGATTGATTACAGTTTGGACTCTTCTGATTTTAAAGTGGTTGGCACTCGTCTTGTTCAAAAAAAGACAACGGGTATTCAACTTACAGGCTCAATGACTATTGTCTATGGCACACCGACTTTTAAACAAATGATTAAGGACTATATGACAACTGGAGCGATACCATATTTCACGCTTCAGATTACAAATAACGATCCTGCAACAACTGTCGGCGAGCAGACAATAGCATTGTATAATTGCCGACTTAACAGTGGCAACATTGCTCAGCTTGATGCGGATGCTGACTTTTTAACAGAGGATGTGAGCTTCGACTTTACACAGTTTGAGATTTTGAAGTCATTCCATGACCCGGAACGTCTTGGCGGAGGTATTATCTAATGTTTGTAAGCGACATGGCTGTCAAAAAGGAAATCGCAAATCGAATCGCGCTTGCTCGTGGATACAAATCGCGAGGATTTCGAGACTCTATTCGAATCAATTCCAGACATGATTTGATTGTCAACTTGAAAGCACGCAATGCGATCCGTATCTATGATTCGAAACATAATGACGCGGTTAGCCTTCTTGCTGTCGCGTCGTTTATTGGAAAGGTCATTGTCCCATTGCTTTTGAAAGCAGTCGCTAGTGGCATTGCCACTGGTGTTGCTGGCGCAGTTGCGACGGCTGTTCGTCCAATGGTGATTAAAATTGTTTCGAAGTATCGAAAGCTTGCGTCATCCACAGCCAGCGGAGATGTGACTTATTCTGAAATAATTATTTCTGAAATAAAAGATGATCTTCGCAAGTTACTTCACGCGCTAAAACGCGAGGGTTCATATCTATATGAAAAGCTTTTCCCAAGATTTAAAAAACTTGAGACAATGACGTGATTAGTTGGCATCTCGAATTGCGAGTATATTGTGAGTAATATCCAATGATAATAAATACCGATTACAAAACACAAAAAGACATCTTGAAGTCTCTATCTTGTCTAGAGAGGTGCATGTCCACGGTGAAATCCTGCGATAGACTTTTAAGAGATCACAGAGGGCGCAGACATACCAAAATCGGTACAAATCAGGCAACTGTTTGGGAAATAGCAACTGTTATAAGATTACGCACTGGCAAAGAGCCTTTAAATCCGAAAAGGACTGATTATAAAACCACAACAAGTCCTGATGGTTCGATAATTGTTGAGGAAAGATTTGCTGATAATCCCAAAAAATGGTTTGCGACTGCCGCTGAGCTTGATAGAGAATATTCAAAGATATCTCCTTCTGTAATTCCAATGGCTAATACCAATTACGCTAATAATGCTACTTCTAATGTTGGCATTCAGACGAACGCGTCTGATTCAAAAATAGTAAGAGTTATTAGCGATGTCTCAAAAATTGTCGCCACAATAGCTGGAATAACTGCTGTTTTGGCAGGCATGAAAGCGAACATAAAACCTGCGAATGATTCTGTTAGAGAGCTTGGAGCGTCCCTTTCAGCGTTCGGAAACAAGCTTAGAAAACAATTGGGAAAGGTCAAGGCTGAATATAACAGACGAGCGAAAACTTCTAAATAAACTGAAAAACTGCTAAATAAACTGTTCGTACACTAGAACATTTCAATTAAAAAATGGAGGAAACAAATGTCTAATTTTGATGCATTTCTCAAACCAGCATACTTTGAACGTAAAATTGAAGTCGTTGTCGGCGACCGATTTCTTGACGCAGATGGTAATCCTGTTCCTGTCGTAATAAAATCATTGACGCAGGAACAGCTTAACGCAATTTCCAAACGTTCAACGCATGAGAAACGTGTAAATGGTCGAGTTGTTCTTGATATTGATCCGACGGAGCATTTAAACCGTTGCCTTGTCGCGTCAATAATATTCCCTGATTTGACCAATAAAGAATTGTGTAACGCTTATGGAACTGAAGATCCAGTTTCTTTGCCATCAAAGATGTTTCTCGCTGGAGAATATGAAACGCTTTCAAAGGCGTTCGCTAAACTTAATGGTCTTCTTCTTGACGATGGCAACATCCAAATTGGGGATGACATAACAAAAAACTAATTGATGCGGCAAATGAATTTCTTGAAGACGACTCATGTGTCGATGCCGCCATATGCTATTACACATTTATAAATCACGGGACTTTGCCGCATGAAATAATGAATTGCAATAATCGCGAACGTGCCTTTATTTATGCGATGATTGTAAAAGAGATTAAGAACAGAGAAAAGATTAGCAAGAAATGACCAAAGGCTCGGTGTGATCCCGAGCCTTTTTTGTTTGAGGATATAAGATTATGTCAGATCTCAAATCGACTATACGAATAGAAGACGGTTTTACAGAGCCATTAAAAAACCTCACCAAAGCTGCATTCGAAGCTTGCGATGGTGTTGATGCGATTGCTGAATCTATAATTGAGTTGGAAGGTGTACAAGAGGAACTTAAGGATGCGGTTAAGGATTCTGCGAAAGAATTTGCTGTAAATGTTGTTGGCCAAATTATAACGCCTGCATTTAAAAAAATACCAAAACTAGCACGTAGCGCAGGGAGAGAGGTAAGTTTTCATGCGCAGTTTGCTGGATTGCAGATTCAGCGTTATGTGAGGGATATCCAAGTTAAAACACAATTTGCTGGTCTTAGTGCGATGAACAAGTTTTATCATGCACAGGATGTTCTTCTGGCAAAGTCTTGGGATATTCAGGAGAGATATCACCTTAATGATCTTAATCGAAATCAAAAGATGATTGCGATTGCTTGCCAGCTTGAAGACAAACGCCAAAAATTTGTGGCAGCATCTGCGGAGAAAACTAGCTCTGCATTAAGAACAATAGCCAGAAGAGATTTTTGGACTCACGAGAACTTTGAAAATCAAAAAAATAAACTCATTCAAAAGACAGCATCTATAAGAGAAAGCATAAATCGGAGATATTCAAGGATAGACGATTCCGCAAGGCGCACGCTTCTTAATGAACGTGGAGTTGAAGGCATTAGAAGTATTCATGCTTCTGCTAGAAATGCAAGAGGAAGCGGTATTCTTTATCATCTTTTAGCAAACAGAAGAATTTCTGATAGAACGTTTCATGATGCAGCAGATATTCTAAGCCAGAGAACTGGACGGGAGATGCTTGGACGTACTTCTGTCATTGGCCAGCGCAACGTTGCAACTTGGTACGCCAAGAATATACTGGGAAAAAATGAAACAGCGGCCAATGCTTATGGAAGACGTGCGGAGACAAGAGGCATAATATCCTTACTTCCTACGTTTGCAAGACAAACAAGGGCAAGGATTACAGACAATATTGCCAATACGCGAATTAATTTAAGAGATGGATTGACATCTATGCATGTAGGAGCCAGAGAACGGCTTCTAAACGCCGGAAAGGCTGTAACTGAATCTCAAGCATTCCAACAGGGAAAAGGATTTTTGACTGGGGCTGCGAAAGGATTTGCCATTTCTTTTGGAGACACACTTGTAACTAAAGTGATGATGAATGCGTCCAAAAAGATCATTGAGGGCGCAAAAGAGCTTTCCGACGCATTGCGCACGGCAATAGAAAACTCACTAGATGATCTTGAGGTGTCCGATAAACTAGCCAGCCGTTTTGGGGATGCAGGAAAAAAATCTGGAGACTATGTTTATGGACTTTCAAACAAGCTTGGCGAAAGTTCTATTATGATGGGAGAGATGGCTGCGAAGGCTGCTCAAGGTGGTATTGGGACGAAAAGCTTTGAAAGAATAATGCTACTGGCTGATAAGATTGGTAAACTTTCAGTCGGAGAAACAACTGAAAGCGCAGCCAATACATTAATTTCAAGTATTAAGAGTGGGCATGACGCATCTAGTATTTCTCAAATGCTTGGTGGCGGACAAGTTATGGAACGCCAATTAAAACGCGCTGGGTATGAGAGAGCATTAATGCGTGGAAATATTGATAAGGCACTTGAGATTGCTGAGAAAATTACTGAGCAAGCAGGGTTGACCGATGAAAAATACCAAAAAGCATCGAGGTCAATGTCGCAAAACTACAAGGTTATAGCAAATACGATTGGTAATATAAAACGGAAACTCTCGCAAATTTTTGTGGAACAACTAGCTCCAAGCGTGAATAAGATTCGAGAGTTGACTGAAAGCAGATTCTTTAAAATTGGAGTGAAAGCTGTAGAAAAGAGTTTTAAAGCACTTGGAAGTGTTGTGAATTGGCTTGTTGAGGGGATTGTAGATAATATTAAACTTATAGCAGTTATATTATCAATCGGTGCTATTGCGAAACTTGGTATGATTATCAAACAGATACAGGCAATAACTGGCATGGTTGGATTAGTTACTAAGGTTTTTCCAGTGGTTACGGGTATATTGATGACCGTAAAAACCAGATTGGTTAGTATTATTGCTTTGCTTCGCGCAAAACTTGCTCTGCATAGAGCAGGAGCTATCGCGGGAACTGCAGAGGCCGCTACGCTGGATGTGATCAATAGAAGACAAAGACTCTCTCTAGTACTTTCTCGTGCGTTCGCTGGAATCAAGGTGATGTGGCCATTGGCAGCAGTTGCAGCTGTTGGCGCATTAATTTTTGGTATGCATAAATTACTTGGTGTTTCAAAGTCTACTTTAGGATTCCTTGCGGGAGGATGGCAATTTGCTGTGAATTGTTTTGCTAATTTATTTGTTCTCATTGATCGTATCCCTTCTTATTTTAAGATGGCTTGGGCCATAATTAAGATGGGAATACTTACGGATATGCAATGGATTCAGGAGAAAGTGTCTGGACTTCTTATCGATATGCTAAATGGTATTTCAAATGTTGCTTCGTCAATTGCAGAAACAGTTGGCGCTGATGATTGGGCTAAAAAGCTAAAATTTGATGCAACTTCTTCGGTTAAAAGCTATTTTTCAATAGATGACGCTGCGCACAATTCTTACATGGAAAAACTTAGTAATCAAATAGATGGATTAAGAAATGGTCAAATGGGATTCATAAACGTTATGAGTGGAGTTGAAGATTGGTATAAGCTCAGCAACTCTGACGTGCAGAAGGAAATGCTAGATAAACTCTCTATGTTTATGGGCGTTGGAAAAGAAATGTCAAGCAATTTAGAGTTGATTGGTGACGACACAACAAAGATTCGAGAAGCTAACGAACAAGAAGAAGAGTTAAAATGGATGAAAGCGTTTAGTGATCGTCAAATAATGTCAAGTTATAATAGTATGACAAATAACTCAAGAACTGTTAATATAAATGGCATGTCACAGGCTAGTTTGGCGGAAATGGGACGGCGTAATATTGCAACGATACCTTCGCGAGCAGCATTATGATGGGAGATGTATAGTCGTGTCTTCGTATAGAATTTGGTTTAAAGTAAATGGATATGATGAAATTGAACTGCCTGTCAATCCTTCGGAAGTCACAATTACATATCCTGGAAACGTAACAAATTATGACGTTGAAGGACTCGGGGAAATTGCCATTCCGAGACTTCCTAAACTAGCAACTGTTACATTTGAATCCTTTTTCCCAAGAGAAGGATTATATAACAGCATGATAAACTCTGAGTCATGGTATTCACCTGAATGGTATGTGAACTTTTTTAGGAAAATCCAAAAGGGGCGGATGCCGTTTGAGCTAACAATAGTCAGAGGTTTTGACAACATACAAACATTTAAAGAAGATAATAACTCATTGGCTTCGCAAATTGAGCGTACAGAATACTTTGACACTGTTTTTTCAAAAGCAATTTTGCTTGATTTTTCAATAACAGATAAGGGTGGGGAGCCTGGAGATGTTTATTATTCCATGGGGATTAGTGAATACAGAGATGCCTCTCCACAAACAATGGCAGAACTTGCGGGAGAAGAAATTGGTGATGATGGAGAGGTTTTAAGTCAAAAGATGGTTTTGGTTAAAAATCGTCCTCCACAAAGTGGCGTAATCGCAGTTAATCGTTCTGTTGAAATAAGCGGTGAGGTGTATGATACTATTGAACAGGCTAAGGAAGGATGGGAAAAAATTCGTAAAAAGGCCAATAAAATTGATCGTGTTGTTTCGAGAGTGCTTCCACCAGGAGTTTCACAGAGACTACATAGTATTTATGTGTCTGGTTTAGGATGGGTTGATAAGGGAAGTTGTAAACTTGCAGAAAGTGTTGACACGGTAATTGGTATAAAAACGCTTGTAGATAATAATTATGATTAGTGAAACAAGGTTAATAATACAGGAAATTAATCACACAGATGCTGGTGCGCAATTGGATTCCGCTTCGGCTGTTGTTTATCGAACATCTAATGTTTCTCTGTCAACAGAGGCTCGTGTTTCTGCGGCACAGTTGACAGCTGAAATACCTGTTACGGAAGGGATGTTGCCGAAGCCTGGTTCTATGGTTATCTTTGAGGCGACAAATGATAGTGGCGTGTTTGTCCGTGTTTTTGTTGGTTTCGTTTTTTCATATACTGTTGATCGATGGGGTGTTGTGAGTCTGACCGCTTATGACGCATTGCGTTATTTGCAGAATCCTTCTTCAGGAAAATGGGTTGGTAATAGCGGAGTGGACGTTTCAGACATTGTCAAAGATGTGGTTAGATCATGCGGCCTTGCTAAGATGGCGGAGGAAATGGAAAGTGAAACTGTTGGAGTAAAACCGATAAGGTTAATTAAAATCGCTGAAAAAGGCATTGATATTATTGATGAAGTGTTAGAGTGGGCTCAACTAAAAGCGACAGCAAACGAAAATGGTGTAACAACAAAAGGCGGCAAGAAATATGCAGCAACAAAAGCTGGAGAGCGTTGGATGTTTGTTGACAATTGCGGAAAACTACTCCTGTGCACAGCAAACCAACTTGCTTCAAAAATTTTAGGTCTGTCTGAACCTCCTGTGATTGGAACAGGTTGCGCTATTACAGAGATGTCAATGAATGTGTCCATTGACGACTGCGCAAATACAGTTTGGCTTTTACGTGCAAGTGATGGAGGGTTTTATGGATGGGAAGCTAAAGATCCTGAGATGGTCAAACAGTGGGGGCCAATCACATATTATGAAAAAATAGATAATGCTTATTGTCGAAATAATGAGCAGATGCAATTAAGAGCTGCTATTGAATTATGTTCAAGAGATGTCGAGAAGAGATCTATCGATATAACGACGATCGGCATGACAGGGATACGTGCTGGCATGCTTGTTCGGATAAATATTCCTTGGCTCTCTGATTACTTTGGAGACGTGAGTAAATCTAAACTTGTATATTTGGACACAGTGTCTCATTCTTGGGAAGAAGGAACTCATACAATGACATTTAAGGCTGAAGCTCTTCCAGGGGATGTGGATTTAGATGTGTGGAAACGAATGTCCACAAAAGTGACAAGAAGCGTGAGGAAGTAAATGGATTACAAAACAATACAAAGAATAGCTCGTGGTGTTATTGAGTGTTCATCGGCTTGTGATGGCCAGTTATATACTGGAACTGTTACTAATGAAGAACCATTGAGAATCACACTTGGTAAAGATGGTGGTGGGATAGAACTTGATGGTGATGATCTTATTTTGACTCAGTCTGTTGTTTCCAAAAAGCTTTACATAAAAAAACACACACACGGGGAAAACTCAATGTTAATGGATGTACAGGGAGTTACTGTTGCCGGCTCTGTGACATTCGTTCCGTCTGGAACGGACATACCCACAAAGGAAGACGGGACGCCAGATATGTCAAAAATTTCTGGCGGAACAACTCTGTTTCTCAATCATGAGCATTCAAATGCGACAAGCACAATAGAAGCCTGGGTGACAGAATATGGGCACAAACTTCCTGTAGAACCCGACACATATAATGTGGATGGCGAACAGGTTGTTGTCACAATAAACAGTGGACTCCATAAGGATGATAAAGTTATTATGACCCGAGTGTCTTCTGGACAGCAGTTTATTGTTTTAAGTAGATACTTTGAGGTTGACAAACGTGGGAGTGATGACGAATGAATGTTGAATTTGTTTCATATCCAATACAGGAATGGGTGCTTGATGAGTCGTCAGGTCATTTAGGTGCTTCTTCACTAGAGTTAAAGGCTATTTCTCAAGATATTAAATTCATACTTTCAACTGAGCGCAATAAATATCCAATAATGGGATCGAATTTCGGAGTGGAACTTCTTGATTTAATTGGAAAAGATAGGCAATATGTACAAGCTCAGGTTAAAAAGAGAATAACAGAAGCACTATCGGTTGATGATAGAATTGTTGGTATTGGGAGCTTTAAATTTAAGTCTGATAACGATGGAACTTTGTCTGTTGATTTCGTTGTAGAAACGGTTCTTGGCAAGGTTGGAATGACAACAGAGATTATAGCGTAGGGATATAAATGTTAGATTTAACCGACAAGACGATGTCATCATTGCTCTCTTCAATGCTTTTGCGCATTTCAGAGCAGGTAAACAAGCGAGATGGGTCTTTAATAAAAACGGCATTATCTGCTGCAGCTTGGGCTATTGAGGGATTGTATATCGAACTGTTGTACGTCCAAAGCCAAGCGTTCGCAACAAGTGCGTCTGGGGATTATCTCGACTTAAAGGTCGCAGAACGAGGTTTAACGAGGCTTCCTGCAACCAAAGAAATTTGCATTTTGAAGTGCAATTTGAGCACTCTTCCACTTGAGTTTCAGTTTGGTGATTCTTCTGGTTACACATGGGAAGTTACTAGTGGTATTATATCTGGACCGGACTCTGAAGGCCTTTATGCGTATCAAATAACATGTCAAACAAGTGGTGAAATTGCGGAACCTGAAGGGGATTTAAGGGCGTTAAGTTTTCTTGCGGGTCTTGTTACTGCGAAATTTGGAGATGTTATTTCTCCTGGAAAAAACCAAGAGACTGATGAGCGTCTGCGTGACAGGTATAAAGAAAGTCTTGTTGAGATAGCATTCGCTGGAAATATTTCTGCTTACAGAGAGAAGATGTTAAGTCTTGAATACAAAATAGGAACGTCTGGCGCAACGATTGGAGGTCTTCAGGTTTACCCATGCACAGATATGAATGGAGACATCAAAGGTGGTAATGTCAAAATTTGGATTTTAAATTCAGACCTTGAAGTCGCGTCGAGCGAGCTTGTTGCTGCTGTTCAGAATGAGATTTGCCCAATGTACAACGGAGTGGTTACTGGGTTTGGAAATGGATTTGCCCCAATAGGTGCCGCAGTACATATTGCAACAGCCACAAGTACTCCAACTCTTACAATTGAAGTTCAAATTGAATACTCTGGGACAGATGTTGATAGAGCGATATCTGAAATTAAACATAATATAAGAACTTACGTTGCCACGTGTATGATGGATTGGGGAAAACAAGTCAAAACTCCATATGACACGGCGACGATCTCGATAAAAGAAGCTTTTATTTACTCTGCATCTATAGTTTCAGGAGTTAAGGACGTCCGTTCTGTTGCTCTTAAAAAAGATGGGATTATTCAAGATGGGACTGCGAGCTGGATTACGGATAGAAAGAGCATGGAGTGGATAATTCTTGATGACATAATCATAGATGTTTTGGTGTGAGGTAAGTATGAAGTGGTTTGATATCGCAGACGAACTGTTGCCACCTATTTATCGCGCAATAAAAGACATGTATGCTTATGCAAAAGCAGTAAATGGAGAGCTGCTGTCGTGGGTTTCATATATGGAACGCATATTGAATAATTTTTACATTCAGAACTGCGACTCATCCACACTTTCCTATTGGGAAAAATTATTAAATGTTGAACAAGATGGCGAGTCTATCGATATTAGGCGACAGAACATACTTTCTCTTTTAAACAACTCTAACCCAACAACAGAGTCTTATGTACGAGATATAATCGAGAAAACATTTCCGAATGATGAGTATCACCTTTGGTTTGATGTCCAAAACAATAAACCTTATGACTTGAATATTGATATATTCACATCAAACGTGTCTGGCGTGTTAAAATTTAAAGAATGGCTTTTAAAAATGTGCCCCGCACATTTGAAACAAACCATTGCGCGTGCCGTCCGCTCTAACTTTGATAGAGATATCATGATAAGTCATGCTGAACGTTGTGCAATGTCAAGTAGTCTTGGCGTTGTCACGCGTGCTGAACTCCCTCCTCTCATGACTGGAGTTCTAGGGGGCGATGGCGTTAGACTTTATGCTTCTGGAGACATGAAGACATCATTCGCACAGGACAATTTAGGTGTCATGAGCGCAGAATTCTTAAATGATGGGGGCCGTGTCGAGGTTTGGAAATCATCATTCAAGCCAAACAGTGTTGTTTTCCCAGAGTCAAAAGGAGAGACGGATCTGCAAATGCTGTCTGGAACAATAAGAAAATGGGGAACAAAGGCTAATAGAGACATAGGTTTTGACTTTGTTGTTGGTTATCCGATGGAGAATGGAGAATTTGTTCAACCTAACGCTGGCGCGTTCTCTCTGAATGATTATGTATTGGGAGAGAGAATTGAGGTGTGGAATTCTTCATACGTTGCTCACAACGTGATATTTCCAGAGTTTGTTCCACCAGAATATTCATCGCAAATGATTGGTGGGACTATTCGTTCTTGGGGGAATAAAGCTAATAGAGGCATCAATAACATTAGCCTAGGTGGATTTATGCCAATATCAGTTTTAAAAACGCCTTTAAAATCGTTTAAGGGAAATAATGATATTTATGGAGAACAGCTGAAGGTGTATAATAAGACATATATTCCTGTTATTGTTGAATTTCCTGATGCTTCTGGAATAGAGCCAAACATGCAGTTTGGATGTGGAACAATAAGGATATTCGGAGAAAAGGCTAATAGATGTGTGAAATTGTCTGACGTGAATGGTGGTTCATTTTAATAATATCAAACAAGGAGAATAATATGGCAGGTGGTTTTATAATGAAACAGGCAACATGGCTCGGTGGGCAAACAAACACCGTATTTGAACGCGCAGTGTCGATAGTTCAGTCAATTGCAAATCTACTGCTTGAGACAAATACAGGATGGAGCCTAGATGTATCTCATAATGCGACGGTCGATGATTATATGATCGATACTGAAGGCAATCCTAAAGTTGCTGTTTTGTTTTTAAAGTCAACGAACGGCGAGAAACTAATGATTGGTTATAGTACTAACAAAAATTTAGTCATTCAAGCTCCATTTGGCTTTTTATATTCGGCAGCACAAATAAGTTGTGTTTATGGATTGTTCACATCAATGATTCCTTCTGGCAGCTCGTCGACATTTGGAATGTCATGGCTTGCTGAAGGATTTATTCCTGTTGATGCGACACTAGTACACAGCGCATCTATGGGATCGCCAGGTGCCTCAGGTTTAAAAAGCGTTGCAGAACTTAATACAAACAATATAACGTATCGAGCACAAGTCGTGACAAATGGTTCCATTGTTTCATTTAGAATATTTAATGAACTTCAATACGGAAGCTGGTGGTTTGTTGGACCTATCATTTCCACATTAGCTCATCAGAGCATGGACACATTACCTACTGCCAAGATGGCAAGCATAAGATATTTTGGAGGAATTGCTGAGGGGAGTGGGTCGACTACAACAGTCTCATTAAATAGCGGTTCGTCCGACTCAAGTTATTGGTGGCACAGCTGCTCACCCAGTTTTTATGATAAATTTACTCAAATAGACATTTTTAGAGCAGACGGCGAACACATACAGTCTTCTGGCGGTCATGGAATATTTATTGTTTCAGACGAAAGTCAGACGAGCACCATAGTATCTAATAGCAGTATTACTGGTTTTAATAGATGGAGTGCGTATTACATTGGTGTGATGTCGGCAGACCCTACAGCACATTACATTGTAAAGGGAGATGGAATGAAGGGGTATTTTGACACAAATTTCCTTCGTAAAGTAAACTCATCTCTGTATGCATTCGGACAAACATTTGATGATGGAAACTTCGTGTATATTGGCAATGGGGTTGCCATGGGATGGGATAGTACTAATGGAAGTTTGTACGGTTAAATTCTAGAAGAGGTGGTGTACGTGTTATTTAAAGAATCTTTTATAACTAATAGTGGGGCAGAGTTGCTTGCACGTGCCATTGGTCAGCAAGGAAAACTCATTTGGACAAGAGCTTTTACATCCAGCCATAATGTTAATAATTACACTGTTGAAGAAATGAATAGTCTTGTTCTGGAGACGTTCGGCACATTCAGCAGCGGAGGTTTTATCACTAATGCAATAGTTAATGACTCTCAAACTTCTGTTTCGATATTCTCTGAGCTTAATAATATGGAAGCGAGTGGTTATGCTTATCTATATGGAGCTTTGGCCAAAATTGAAGGAGATGAAAATGAGACTCTTGTTATTGTTGCGAGATGTGGAGAGGGGGTAACTCCGAGTTACATCAATTCATATGAAGAAGGATTGGTAAAAGCATTTGTTGATTTTTCACTGCAAATCAGTCCTGAACAAGCGCAAGCAATTGAAGTTTCAGAGGCTAATTATTATGCTACAAGTGCTGCCCTCCAAGAAGAACAAATGGCGAGACAATCACTTGCAAACAGAGTTGTTACTACTCATTCGTTAGAAAATGAAGCTGAAGGAGATAATCAAGATGTTTATGGTGTGAAAACATTTCATGATACCACAAAATTTAAACTTACAGAGTTGTCCTCTGAAGGACAGATTCAGTTCATTCCGACTAACGAATTGAGAACATGCGCTTCTATCGGAGCGCAGTATTCGAATGGTGAAATATCGATATTAAAATCATCAGTAAATATATATGGAAGTTCGTATGGTCCTTCAATTGAAGAAAGTGTCGATTTAAGCGGAAGAACTCCGAACAGCTCGGTTGAAATAAGTGCTCAGCAATATCCAACTTCATTTAGTGGAACTGGTCCAAAAATAAAACTATATAACGAAATCGATGAAGAGAACAACACCACATACGGAAAGGTCTATGTTTCTGCAAAAGAAATGTCTTTTACAACAATGGCAGATGGCCTTAGTCCTTATTGTGTTATATCAAGTGGTTCGTTTCAACTAGGAAATGTTAGTCTTTCCAGCGAAGGTGGAGATCTTGTTTTAACTCCTTCTCAAAACGGAGGGATTATCTTTAATGGTAATGTCGGAAGTGATATTGTTTTGGTTGACGGTTCTGTGTTGAGAGCTGGACAGATTTCAGTATCTGAATCGTCTTTATCATTATCAGGAGCTGAAATTTCCTTCGATAATGACAATCTTGTCGTATCTTCATCAAACTCTATAATTCTAAACGACCATACTGAAGCGCTTGATGGGTTGTATGTAGAAGGCAACTTTAGTGCAATAGACGGATTATCGTGTGGCGGTGAGTCTAGTTTTATGGGGGCAATCACAGCAGATTCTGGCATTACTTCTCATGGCGATATAATAGTTGATAATGGGAAAAAGTTTGTTGGGAATTTAAACGGCGTAATACCATACGTTGAAAGTTCTAACGGGGCTGTGCCTATTGGTTGTATCGTTTTACTTCGTGTAAAATATCTTTCTGCATATACAGCGGTATTCAGCGCAGGTTCTCTGTTTAAGTCCGACAGTTCAGAGTATGAACTATCTATCGGATGCTTTACTGACACTGGTATAAATGCAAACAATTCGTCAACGAAGTTAGGTGCGGGACTGAATTTTCGTGCGTTATCCCAATGCCTATTCGCAAACAACACAGTTACACATGTTCTTGCTATTCGCGTAGCATGAGTCTCCATACTTGTTGTGATGTTGAGTTGATTGATTTGGTTCTTACTGTTAATGATAATATTTTTACTTTATTGAGGTCTTGATGATTAGCCCAATTGCAGCAACTGTTATAATTGTTGTTTTCATACTTCTTTTTGGTGTTGGAGTTCCTATTTTGAACAAGAAAGCTCCTAAATACATATCATATCGCTGGTGTGTTATTGTCGTTATTTTGGCTATCCTTATTGGTTCTGTAATTGATTTCAAAGCATTGTCTGATGATATTCGTCAGATTATTTTGATTGGATGTCTTGTTATTAGTGGTGTTTATGTGCTACTACGCACAATTGAAAAAGCACTTGCTAATAACTGGCTCCATGGCGCTAAGCTTGAAGCGAAAAAAGGCGATATATCAATCAAACTCACCTCAGACGATAAAAAGGAAAATGAAAATGTCGGAGAATAGTTTACAATCATCTTGTCTCTCACGTGGAATCCAAAGATGTGGTTTTCATATTTGTGTCTTAGGAACAATCGGCGCAGGTAAAACGACACTAACAAAAGCTCTTCAAGAAGTTATTGCAGAGAACGAGGGGCGTTGCGAGGGGTTTTATGAGCCTGTTTCTGGAAATCCTTTGCTTCCATTGTTTTACAAAGATAAAAACAGATATGCTCTGTCAATGCAGATTTACATGCTGAATCGGCGACTTGAACAGCAGATTGTGATTCAGGATTTGGCATTATCTGGTGTTAGCTGTGTTCAAGACAGCTCTGTGTTTGGAGACACATGTTTTGTTGAGATGCTTGCTAATGATGGCGTTTTGTGTGAAGAAGAAGTGAATGTTTACAGCGAGCTTTTTATGAACATGAGTAGAAATGTCATGTATCCTTCGCTTATTGTTTACATTAACTGTCCGTCGGAGGTTGCACTTTCACGCATAGCAAAGCGTGGACGCGAGTTTGAAACTGGAATCGAATTAGATTACCTTGGTAATTTAAACCAGCAGATAAAAACGCTTGTTGCTGAGTTTAATAGATACACTCATTGTATTGAAATTGATGGCCGTAAAGACCTTACTGAAGATGGAATAAAAGATTGTGCAAGGAATGTTTATGAACTTGCTAAGGAATTACGAAAGCAACCAATATTAAACAGAATTGGCGTTTAATGATTACGTAGAGATTAGCATGATTGGTTCTAATATAAAGCAAACAATTATAATTATTTTGTATGCGATATCATGTGTCGCAATCAGTATTGCTTTTGTCCGATGTTCTGAGCGTAGAGCAGATGCTGAGTTACAAAAGATAAATAATGAGCTTGAGGATGCTAGGCGTGAGATTTTATCCATTAAGAACCAAAATGACACGCTTAATGATTCATTGATTAGAACTAATCGTGCTTTTGAGATCCTTTCCACATCACAAAAATTAGCGAATATTAAAAATGAAGAGAGGATTAAAATTGTCAAAAATGATGATAGCGCTAGTGATTGGCTTAACACACCTGTCCCTGCAAGCTTGCGCGACGCACTCAAGGACTATTGTGGAGACCAAGGTGATACTTCCTCCGACCAGTCTGTTGACTCCATGTGTAAAACCGAATCACTACCAAATCAAGACCAATGAGGATTTATTCTATTTTGCAAGTTCTGTGATTCTTAGTTGGGAATCATGCGCCGCTCAAATGGACGCTTTGATAGATTTTTATGAAGGTTACGAATTGAATAAAGATTAAGTCTAATCGTCCACGAGATGTTTAAACTTAATTTTATTCAAATTATTATGCGACAGAACTATTGTGAATTGCATGCAGGATATTTTGCGTTACTTTGATGCATTATTTGTTGTTCCTGCTGCATTTTAGTCACCATCATTCTCAGCCATGAGGACGCACTTAAGTTTAACTTAGCTGCTTCACTGTCAATCCATTGTACTTGATAAGGCGTAAGCGAGTATGACGCAATGATGGTTACGTTTTTATTGTCTTTCATTGTACTTCTCCTGTGCAATCAATATCGCATTCTATGGCGATATACACCAAAACCATGCAAATTGTAATACAAATTGACTGAGTGTGCGTTTGGATGTGTTTATGATTGTTAATTAAAGTGCGTTACGAAATGTTTCCACAGAACTGTGGAAATCTTTTTGTCTGTCTGGAGGAATGCGACACGGTTGACTTCGATTCACAACACAAGGTAGTGACGACTCGTTTGTCATGTTGGTATTAGTGAATTTTTAGTCCCAAAAAGTCCCATTTTGTGAAAACATAGTGATAGTAATGGGGTTTAATTGGTTTCTGTCGTAGTTTTGGAGTTCCATTTTTCAGGAGTTGGTGGCAAAACAGTCTGTGGAGCGGTAATGCGCTGTACACCTAGCCCCCACCAAGGGTCTGGATTCGGACCTTTTTGCAGAATATTACGCGCAAACACGGTGTTTTGTGGTACAGTGTATTATCCTAAAATGCACAAAACAGGGTCGAGAAGCCCAACCACAATGCTACGGGTGTTTTTATGCGAAATGTCGAAGTCGGATCAAATTTTAAAGTCAAAGGAATCAGAGGGTTATACCTTAATCCTTCAACTGGAAGGTATTGGGTGAGATATTGCCTAAATGGAGTTGATAGGCAGAGAACTTTTTCACCATCAAATGTGACTTTTTCGGGACTCGAACGAAGAGCTTCTGTCGAGCTTAGAGCCCTAAAAAAAGAAATGGAGTCAGAACAACAACATAAACCAAAAGTAACTAAACACGCTCAAGACTCAAAGGAATCAGCAATACAGGCAATGAATGATGCAATTAAGGCAATGAATGATGCAATTAAAACTGTTTATGCCGAACGTGTATCACTGAAAACATTCCAGAAGATGAAACGTCATCTTGATGGTTTCATGCTTGCAAAAAACGAGACATCTTCGCATGAAGTTAATTCGTATAATCGCCAACATCTTCAGACAAAGCTCGCGACACTAACTCCATCTATGCAGGAAGAGTGCTTTTCTAAGGTATCGACAGCTTTTAAAAAACTAATATCTATTGGTCTGCATAAGGGGATGAATCCATGCGATTTTATTAAACCACCTAAAAAACAAGCAACAACTCGTGAAGGATTCTTCACAGCTGAAGAACTTACTGTAATAAAAAATAAGATTTCTGACTCTGAAGCTAGATTATTCTTTGAACTTTGCGCCATCACAGGTCAGCGACCTGTTGATATCCATCGTTTGAATTTAGATGCTGTGACACCAGTGTTTAAGTTTCATAACGGAAAGACAAACCGAGCCGCACGAGTAGCATGTATTATTCCTAGTGAAGTTGTTGAGAGATGTCATAAGCAGGTTAAATGGTCAAGACTTCAAGACACACTGTCTTCGATCATAAATTCTACTATACGTCAATGTTTTGGAGATGATGATTCGCGCACTCTTTATCATGTTAGACATTCTTTTCTTTCAAATCTCAGACATATGGGAAACTCACTAGATGATTGTAAACTTTGGACTCATGCAGGAGATGATGCCGCAGAACTTCATTACATTCACGAGTCCCAGGATAGAGCAAATATGATTTTAAGACCATATCTTGAGTTACTTGGATACGTATTTTAAGTCATACGTATCGGAGATAATTTATCTATTAAATGTCTAACGGATGAATGCATTTTAGTTTAGCACGACATGCTCAAAAATAACATGAGCATGTTGACATCTATGTCTAAACCATAGTAGATTGAAAATTGATAGTCGAGGTAGGAAACGTCATGAGATGTTATTGGCTGGCAATTATCAATGGAAACAATAATTCCATGTTAATTGCCGCCAATGGCCTTGAGTGGTGTAATGAACACGAAGCCTCTATTGAAACAACAATAATGATATATATAAATATACATAACTATATATAAACCGTATATATGCGGTATATATTGGTGATTTATGAAAATTCCATATATATAATGAAGGGGTGTCACATATTGTTTTTTTAAAAAAAACTTGAACCACATCGGGGGAGAGCTATAATCCCGCTATGAAATTTCCGAATGAAAAAACATTTCATTCGGAAATTTCAAAAAGATAGTTGCATTCAATCTTAAAAAAGATAGAATGCGATCAATCCGATTGACGGAATAAGAAGACTAATTCCGATTGATCAATCAAAAAAAACGATAACAATAGAATATGAGAAAGAAGGTCGTAATATCATAATAATGCAACAACTGCATGTAAAAACTACCAATTTCACACCAGAGGAGTATTATTATGGCCACGAAAAATGAAAAAATATTAGCAACCGCGATCAATATGATCGTCGAAAAATTAGCCGACCTAGTCAATTTTGATGATCATAAGGTTTTGCTAGATTCAGTAAAGTCTATATTATCAGAAGAGACAATCAGTTCGACTATTCCCAGAACGACCAGTAGTGCAACGACCCCGTATTCATATACGGGAGTCGATTATATTACTATGCGCGAGGAGGAGCGACCAGAGATTTGTCGATTCGCTGTCCACCAGGCTGGGCGTCTGATTTTAGAAGCGTTTTGGGATCGCTCTCTTACACATTTATTGATCCCAGAATGCGGGTCTGACGGCAACCCACTGTATGACGAGGACGGTATTGTCCACTTCATCGGGTCAACTATGCTAAAGCAACCTGGCATTCAAGCGATCAGACCTAAGCTGAAGCACTGGGCAGATACAGAACAACTGCAACCTGGTTCTTTTGCGAGCAAATATTATAATGTTTGTGCGTATCGATCTAGAACTGTCATTGCTGCGTATAGCACAAAAATTGGCAATGCTGTTGAGATCGCAGAGTAGGAGGCAAAATATGAGTTATTGTGATATTATGATTAACCGTCTTAATGAAAGATGCTCTGTCTGTGATATGATACAATTAGCAGCAGAGGGTCTGATTTGGAATGATACTGTGTCAGATCATATTATGGATTGGTATCAAGACGATATAGACGAGGTTTGTCGAGTTCGTATTGTGAGACTGTCTCTCACTGATCCTCACGCGAAATGGATGCTTGTGAATGACAATCCATACGAGGATCCATTGTCTGTGTTTATTTTTGCAGACCTGACCGGTCTATTGGAACACGTGAGACGCATTTACCACGACGTTTATATTCAGTAGAACCACAACTATAACTAGAACTTTATTATTATTATGATTACGACCTTGTTTCGCGAAACAACCCCGATCGCTTGCCGATCGGGGTTTTTTTTGTGAGCACGGCTACGGCTACGGCTATGGCTATGGCTACGGCTATGGCTATGGCTACGGCTACGGACAAGCGACTGTGCGGACAGCTTTATTTAGTCACATCGCCAAAATTAAAAACTATATGACAATATGTCATAACAACAGAGGAGTAATCATCATAACAATGGACACGACTATTCAGGACAAGGCTTTTAAAATTAGAACTACTTTTGAGATCCACATTCATCAGGAAAGCGACAAGCTATATGACGAGTGTTGGTTTGAATTGCCTGTTCCCATTTTCTGCAAAACATTTAACGAGGTGAAACAAACAATAGAGACAATAATTAGTGCTTGTTATAAAACTTCGCCTATTTTCAATTGTTTTTACACGGACGATCCTAGTTATGACGCCTATTGCATAGACGATTATAACTATGAGCCCACCTCAACAACGCGAAAAATGACACTTGGATATATGATTAAGGATCATAAGCAGCTCGGTGACTGTTCAATATGGTTTGATGTTAAAATTATAAACAACTAATCGACAAGCGGTATGTAAACAGTCATGCCGCTCTACTCAAGCATATATTTTTATTATTAAGTATGTGCTTGAGCAGAACGATATGATGTATTGTTCTGGTTGTGTACAAAAAAACAAAGGAGTCGTTATGCAAGTGTCAAAAAACAAATTATTATTAATCAAACAAGCTCCAAGTCGTTTTAAGTGGAACGGACTGACAACGAATGTAGCTTCCATATTCCAACAAAAGGAGAGGACAATGGATTACAAAAAAGAACTTGAACAAGCAGAATCGTTATTTAACTTGTTACTTCCCTATGTGAAGTGCACTAAGGAGGAATTTATGTCAAAAGCAACAGCTGACGCCAAACTTGCGTTGCTTATGAATGGGTGGAACAACCCATTTTTAGCGTGCAACGATCTTTTAAATCAAGCTTGTTGGTTACAACAAAAAGGCAAGATTCGCTCAAAGGTTAAAACACAAATGGCACACAAGCTTACGAATGCTATATCAATATGTGAGTAAATTAAGTGTTATGTTTGATACAAACAACAAAGGAGGATTGGATATGAGCGTTTACACGAAGAAGTTAGTGTTGATCGAGAGTGATACTGGTCTTGGTTTTGTGATCCCATTGAAAACAGAAAAATCACAGGAGATATTCAGTTACTTGCTCGAGTTCTCATCTTATACGAAGTGGTCTCTTCGCGAAGGAACGTCTATTGATCTGACAGAGATTGAGTTGGAAGACTGTTGTTTTTTAAGAGCAGGCAAGGTTGACGTTTTAAGATCTGACGAAGACTCTCAGCTACTCGGTATACGATATACAACCGAGAACGACAAGGAGGACGAATTGGAACAGTATAAGATACTTAATGTATCAAGAGAGATGTGTATTAGTAGTGTCAATGTTAAAGAAGAGGAGGACGAGTAATATGACTAACAACTATCAGGCAAGAATTGTCCAAATTGCAGAGTTGTGGATCTATAACAACCGCGCGATCTATGATGAAGTAAGACGAATTTCGATCGAGTCTTCTGACGAGTTTGAGGCTGGTTCTTTGATCCGAGAGTATATTTTTAATCATATCGACAGTGTTTCTGAGCTTCTAAGTATAAATGGCATTTACGGCATGATCTCGGACATGATCGGAAGCATGAAAGAGTGTCTAGATTATAGAGAGCTTGTTAGGATTGCTTCAGATATTAGAAGTGATGAATGCGTTAGGGAGGTAAAACATGAGGAAGTATAATTTTGAGGATATGGAACGACACTGTGATGTTCTGGAAATAGAAAATTACGATGATGCTGTCGTTTGGGAACTTCAAGACGGATCAAAAGTTAAAGCTATTTGGGGCTATATGACAGACAGTCAGTGTGGAGAGCATAATGAATTTAACACGTTCGCAAAGCTTGAGTGTTGGGACGACGATTGCGAGATCTTCCTCACATGTCCTGTTGAGTTCGAGCCTGATAAAGATCAAAGTGACGAGATCAATTGGAATGCTTTGGAGGAGTCGATTGTTGAGACGATGCTAAAATCCCACTTAATAAGTGAGGACGGCTTCCGTGATGGACAGGTGACTCTTTGGTGTTCTGTCAACGAAGGAGATGTCATAGAGGAAAGAGGCTTTCAGTCAAAGGAAAGAGCGGAGAGGTATTATACAGATGTGATAATGAACGACTCACTTGCTAGAGAAAAATTGTCAAAAGCAGCGATACAAACTGGCAACGGAAGGACATTTGTCCGAAGAGACCTTAGATGGACTGAAACTTACGAACTCCCTGTTTGGGTTTGTGAGTAACGAATCTGAACTCGAAAACGACTCAAAACAGGAGGCAACATTTATGACTGAAACAGAATATAGACAATCCGCTGTTTACCGCCTTTTCGACGTAAAATGTAAGCTAGGAGGACTTATGCACCACGCAGTGAATGCGAACGCATACTCCAAGATTAAAGGGGCTCTAAAAGAGCTTAACACTCTAAGTCCAGCGGACTTTGCAGAAGACGAGGACGGAAACCTCATAAAGGATCTTCTTCCTCTAGGCCGACCAGTTTGGATTGATCGTGACTAGCATCAAGAACAGAAATTTAAAACAAAAAATAACAGTAAATAACTTGAGAGGTAAAAATGGCAATTTATGGAAGTTTCACTTGTAACACAAGTGTTGGTAATATTCACATTTTGTACACAGATCGTCATGTTGAGTTAGTCAATGAGACGAAATTTGACTATATGCGCTCAAAAAACAAAACAGTTTCCTCGTTAATCTCTAACATTTGTACTCTTATTGACAGCACAAACGTCATCGAGAGCGAATGCGTCAAAGACGAATTAAAACGGATCGTTGGGGTTAAAAGCTTGGCATGAGACTACCAAACTCACGCCAAGCTATGGCCACAAAAAACGAAAAAAAATTGCATCCACAATTCTTGTCGTTTTAACAAACAGGGAATGAAAAAACCTGTTTGCTGGACACGAATATTACTCATTGAGTAACAACAAGTCAAATTTTTTTTAAATAAATCAAGACTAATCATTGTTGCCTTCATGAAAAACAAACTAAGTTGGCAACATTACGAAGGAGTAACAACATGAGCATTATTATTAAAATGGAGATCGAAAACATAAGAGAGCTTGGTGATGTGTTGTATGCAGGAGCACTTGAACGCTGGAAATCTGCTTCTTTTGAGCAAAGACAAGCTGTATATGATCGTCTCGAATCGTATTGCGACGCAGTCGAAATAGACTCTGGCGTATTGAACGATATCGTTTGGTTTGAGTGTGATGACATTTTTTACCCAGAAGAATTCGACGACGATGAAAATGACGACGATGAAAATGACGACGATTAACTCTCCTTGTTGACGAACGCGTTGCGAACGCGTTGCGAACGCGTTGCGAACGCGTGGCGAACGCGTTGCGAACGCGTGACGAACGCGTTCAAAAAAAAAGTCAATTAAATCAATGACTTAGATTTTTTTGGGTCTGTTTTCTTATTATTTATTATTATTAATATTATTAATATTATTAATAATAACTAAAATAACTAAGATAACTAAAATAACTAAGATAACTAAAATAACTAAAATACTAAAAGTAAGTTATTTTAGTAGGAGTAATTAATGTCTGAAACATCGATGCTTATTGGGACTGTTCACGAGTGTATCGTCAATGATGATGGTTCTGCCATCCTGTGGATCCAGGAGCTGACCCCTTTGGTCAAAGTCGTTGTCAATGATTGGAATATTGCTATCAGAGACAAAAATGCTTTGACTGTTGATGGTGCTCTCTGTTTTGCAGAAGGGGTCTTCAGCGATGAAAACGAACGAAGACTCGAAGCGTCTTCGTTGACGATTACAAACGAGTCTTTCAAAACTCTAGGAGATGTTTGCAAACATCAAAGTTCAATTGGACAGAGACGGAAACCTCGGAAAGGCATTTCTGACAATTAGAAACGCATTATAATAAATTTAGAGAAAGGAGATTAACAATGAAACGAATTAACCGTTCAAGACTTCGCAGACGCGCTCCGCGTTGCATTAAGTGGGTCGGTTGCAATACGTGCCGAGCATGTATTGTGTGTAGATGTTGTCAAGACTGTGTTGGTTGCAAAAACTGCAAAAACTGCCACGACTGCAACAGTTGCATAAGCTGCGACAACTGCAACCACTGCGACAACTGCGAAAACTGCGACGACTGCAACTGCTTCTACGACGGACACGACTGCAACTGCTGCAAAAACTGCAACTACTGCGACGAATGCGACAACTGCAACTACTGCAACTACTGCGACGAATGCAAGAGCTGTAACTACTGCGACGAATGCAACAAGTGCAACTACTGCGACGAATGCGACAACTGCAGCTACTGCGACGAATGCGACGAATGCAAGAGCTGTAACTACTGCGACAACTGCGACTGCTGCAACTACTGCGACGAATGCGACAACTGCAACTACTGCTACTACTGCGACGAATGCAAGAGCTGTAACTACTGCGACGAATGCAACAAGTGCAACTACTGCGACGAATGCGACAACTGCAACTACTGCTACTACTGCGACGAATGCAAGAGCTGTAACTACTGCGACGAATGCAAGAGCTGTAACTACTGCGACGAATGCAACAAGTGCAACTACTGCGACGAATGCGACTACTGCTCGCAAAAAGCCAGAAAAGTAGGAGATAAAAACGCAGTTAATCTTTAGCAGCTCAACGTTTTAAATTGTGTAGTCCCCACCTCCGCCAGAAACACGCCAGATTTAAAATTTAGGCGTTCTTCTGAGTCTGCCGAGTAATTTATCGGCTTGAGTTAAAATTTTAAACCTCGTGCATTCTAGGCATCAAGAAACGCGTTTTTGTTTTTAGGCCAGAGTCATCTTTTTGCCTTCTTTGCGAAACATTGAAAAAAAGGAGTTGTTATGATTGTCACCTACAGTTCTCTTAGCTGCTTTCTGGCGTGTCGCAAAAAGTACAAACTGCGATATGTTGACTGTATTGTCCCAAAAGAACAGCCTGTCGCATTGTTATTCGGAACTCAAGTTCATTCAATCTTAGAGAGGGTGTTTAATCAGATTAAAGCAGATCAAGCGTTTAAAGGTGGTGATACGTTATTAGAAGAGATCGAACGTGTTGCCGTTGAGTCAATACCAGACAAAGTCGAGTCTACTGAACGCTCAAAGCTTATAGGATTAGTGCTTGGATATTTGAGGCGTTGGTATAACGACGACATTAATGAGTATGACGTTGTTGCTGTTGAGCATGAATTTAAAATCTCTATCTCTAACGATGTTTGTTTTGTTGGAAAAATCGACGGAATACTCCGAAGAAGATCCGACAATAAATACTTCATCTTAGAACACAAAACTGCATCAAGAGTCGATTCTGAATATGCCGAGCAAAAGGAAATTGACGGTCAGACGGTGGCTTATGCATATGCAGCGGAGAGAGAACTTGGTATTAAAATATCTGGTGTCATTCATGATATTATCATAAAACAACAAATTCGACTCAAAAAAGGAGAAAGCCAAGAAGAGTTCTGTGACAGACTTATTAATACAGTAACTGATGATAATTTTGTCAGAATTTTTACAGAGGTCAACAGTGAGAAACTAGAAGAATTTACAGAAGATCTTATGTCTGGAGTTAAAGACTTGTCTTGTTGTTCGCATTTTTACAAATGCACAGGTAACTGCCTTGGCAAATTCGGAGCTTGTGAGTATCTGCCGATATGCAGAGGGACAAACTGTAGTAACGATTTCACATTCAAAAAAGCACATAATGAAATTAGTGACATCACTTTAAACAAAGAGGAGAGCAATTAATGAACACTTCCGAAAATACTACGAATATTATCAAAGCCATGATCTCTGCAGCGCCAGAGGTGTCATCCATAAGTAAAAATAAACAGGCTTATGGTTACAAATATGCAACGCTTGACAGCCTTATTGATATGCTCAGGAACGTTCTTCCTAAACACGGACTCTGGTTTATGCAAATGCCAACAAGAGAAGGAGAGAAGTCTACACTCACAACAAGGGTTTTTCATGAGTCTGGCGAGTGGTTTGAAGATTCTATTGAAATGACTGACACAGAACTGCAAGGAAAGGCGAATGACACTCAAAAGCTTGGAGCTTCGATAACATATTTTAGAAGATATGCACTTGCAAGTATATTTGGAGTTTCTGCTGACGAAGACGTTGACGGAAACATAAACTCAAAACCTTCCCAGGCAAAACAGGCATCGTATTCTTCACAACCGACAAAACAAAAGCTGGATCCAGCTCAATATGTTAGTGCTAATTTCACTTCTAGATTAAACGCAGGAGAGACGAAAGAATCAATCTTGGAGTGTTATGCTCAAATGATTTCTAAGGACTATATCGATAATATAGATGGGTTGAGTGATAATGAAGTTAAAGCGATAGCGACATCAATTTACATGTCAAACAAACAAAAAATGGCTCAATAAGGAGGAGATATGAGAACAAATCGAAGCATACAAGAATATTGTGAGGTCGTTGATAGTGACGTTTCAAAAATAAAACTTGCAATTGATCACATCGAACAAGCTAGGGCTGCTCTTCACGATGTGAATATGAAGCACCTCCTTTTAAAATCAAAATACTTCTGTCGAGGCGACATTATGTGTTGCGCAGACTTATCTCTATCCTACTGCAAGTCAGATCTCGAACTTGAACTAAAATGTATTAAAAGTAAAATTGATGCTGCGATGGTGTGGAATAAGTGCAGAGAATCGTTAAAAGAACTTAAATCTTCTCGAGGGAAACAAGGATAGTCCAATGGAGAGAGCTATGGTTGGCGGAAGTAAATCGCAGTCATTTCGTTACAACGCATCGGAACTCGATGAGTTCGCTGAGTCGATTAAAGTTAAAGGGATAATACATGTTGACATTCCTTCAATGCACCCTGATAACAAGTGGAAAAAAGAAATCTCGCTTCCTGTTAAGTGGTATAGAGTGGAATCAAATATGTCATGTTTTGTCCTTTCCATTGTTACAACAAACGAACACCTCGTGTATGTAACTCGAACTGCTGGTGAGCTCGGTAGTCGAGATTTTGATCGAGCTAAAATTATCATAAGAAATACAGTCTTAAAGCACCTAAGAAAACCAACATGGTGTTTTGATTATAAAGTAAACAACAAGTTGACACGCAGAGAATGTTCTCAGCATGATATTGATTGTTTTTATTCAAATGTCATTCATCCTTTTGAGGGGAACGTATGAGCTATTGGAAATGCAGTAGGCAAGTATTTTCAACTCCAATAATGACGATTTTGTCTAAACCTCTGAATAGGAATGACAATCAAATGTTAGTTAGAGAATGTATTTTTCTTAAACTATTATCGTATTGTTCAGACGGATATGTTTTCTCAGATCATGAACATGCGACAAGAGTGTTAGTCCTTCCTCACATTCAGTGCAAGAGAGTTTGGGAGTGGTGCGTAGAACATAATATTCTGCGCGAGTGTCCAGGAGGATACTCAACGAACGACTGGATGTCTGAAAATGGACTTTTGGATTGTGAAAAAAATGAAACAAAGTCTAAGCAGCAATGTCGTTCAAAAAATGACTCGAACGACAAAAGCTTAAAAACAACACCTCAAAAACTAATTTTTGACGAGAAAAAGGTTACTCAAGACGTAAAAAGAGCCGTTCGACCAAATGTGTTTTTAAGACAAGATGAAATCGACTCATTGCGTTCTCGCTTTTCCGATGAGCAGATAAACTTAATGTTAGACAGACTGAGTTCATACAAGTCTCAATCACAAAGGAATTATCAATCAGACATGCAAGCGATCGAAAGATGGGTGATCAAGTGGCTTTCTGATTCTAATAATAAACAGGAAACAACATCAAAAAAACCACAGATCGATTTTCCTGACTGGATCACTGGAGGTTAAGATATGACTTTTGAAGAGACTGAAATGTTGTTGAGATATTTGTTGCAGTTGTATCCTAACGTAAAGATGACTGAACAACAAATTAAATCAAATGTTGTTGTTTGGGCGAGGGAGTTTAAAGATGATTCAAAAGAGGATGTTGCCTCGGCGCTCAAGATAGCTAGGAGCGAGTCTCCAGAGTGGATGCCTTCAATTCCAAAATTGCAACATGCGTTAAAGATGAATGCGCTAACTATTAAGCAAAAATCAAAAGACCAGGAGTTCAAAGATACACACTGTGGAAAGTCATTCACCGAGTGGAGCGAACTGTGCGGATGGGAGGCATCAACTGAAGGTTCTATAAAACTAAAATCTTATAAAAAACGATTACAACAACTTACAGGAGTGAATCATGAAACAGAACGAGATTCTCACGATGATAAGAAATAACGTCGAAAATCGGCTGAAGAACGGTATAGTCCCTTGGGTGAAAAGATATACAATTTCAGAAAAAGGGTATTTTGAACCACAAGCTATTAGCCATCAAAGTGGTAAGCCTTACTCAATGTTAAATCAGTTTATATTGGGTTATCCTGGTGAGTATTGGACTTTTGAACAGGCCAAAAAGGAAAATCTCAGAGTGAAGAAGGGTGCCAAGGCTGAAAGGATTGTTTTCTGGAGGGTTGTGGACATAAACTCGAATGAAGACAAGGATGAGGACTTAAAATCAAAACATATACCACTTTTGAAGTATTACAATGTTTTTCACGAGAGCGACATTGAAGGAGCTGTGCCAAGAGACTCCAACAATATCGCACACATTGGCGAACAAAAGTGTGAACCACAGGTTATTGTAGACACTTATCTTTGTGCCAACGAAAACATAAGTGTTATTCACAAAGAAACGACACCATGTTTCATGACCAAAGAATCGCACACGAAAGGAATTATCATGCTCCCTCAAAAAAGTCTATTTGAAAGTGATAATCATTATTATGCAACACTATTTCATGAAATTGTTCACTCCACAAGGGCAGCGCTGGGAAGACCTAAAACAGTCACTAGAGAGGATTACGCAAGGGAAGAACTTGTCGCTGAAATGGGTTCGGCCCGTTTGTGTGCCATAGCAGGGATCAGTAGTGAAATAATTATTGGAGACAGCTCCAGTTACTGCGCGACTTGGATGTTGCGGTTAAAAAATGATCCTAATTCATTCTTGTGGGCTTCTTCAAGAGCGAAAAAAGCTGTGAACTTCATTTTGGGAGAGAAAGATGTAAACGAAAGTGATAATGGTGGATCATAGCATTCTATTCCCATAGATAAGAAACATTAGAGACTTGTGTTCCACACATTAAAAAGGAATCCGTTATGAAACATAAAAACAATCACATGACATGCCAGTCATATCTAGAAACTAATAAAATGCTTATAGATATGGAAAGAGGATCAATACGCTGTTCGCTCTGTGGAGAGTCACGCAAGAGAAGCGAATTATACAGAGGATATGACAAATATAGAAACTGCGTAGGACTGTTTTGCCATCACTGTTGGGATTACATAACGGAATCCAATCGTTCTTGGTTAGAACTTACAAGAAAGGATAACGTGCGTGAGGAAGATTTGTATTATGGAATCAAGTATTGAAAAACAAGGAATCCTAAAATGCATCCGTAATACGACTGTTGAGAAGGAAAATGTCGAAATTAATGAAACAGTCCAGAAGACATTCTCCAAAACCGCTCAATTACTAATCACATCGAAAGCACTCCAAAGCAGAAATTTAAACAGAATAGGAGAGTAAAAAATGCATATTCATATTAACAAACAGATGTTTAAACAAGCCATCAGACAGCCAGTCAAGTTAGCTAAGACTCGAACATCATTTGCAGTTCTTCAAAATATCAAACTTGAAGGTAAAGACGGAAAGCTTATCGTTACAGGAACGGACATGGACACATCAATATGCGTGTCTGTATCCGGAACTGTGCATGAGGAAGGAATAGTGCTTGTTGACGCAGCGACACTTGACAATGTAACGTCGGCACATTCTGATGAAATAATAATTAGCGCCGACAATGAAAGTGTGACTGTTAAGTCCGAAAAGGTGAAACACACACTTCCAAAGGGAGATATTTCTGATTTCCCCTCAATAGAGTTCATCAGCGGCAAAAATGACTGTGAAATTTCTGGTTCAAATCTTTGTTGGCTTTGCCGAAAGACTGCTTACTCCATCTCAAAAGATGAATCTAGAAAGGACTTCACGGGTGCATTGTTATCTGTCAAGGACGGAATGGCGCAGATGGTGGCAACCGATGGGCATAGACTATCTAAGGCTGAATGCGAAGCCACAGGTGTTCTTGACGGATGTATCGTGCCTGCCAAGGCGATCAAAATATTGTCTGAATTAACTGGAATTATTAAATTACATTCCTCAAAAGGAAAGATTCATGTGATGACTGACGATGGAGTACAAATGTCGATCAGCCTTGTTGCGGGTCGTTTTCCTGATTTCACAAGGGTCTTTCCAACCTGTTTTGACACTAAGGTGACGATCGATGTAAAATCATTCAGAGATATGCTTAAGTCTGTTGCAATAGCGACAGAACAGAGTGGCAATGTCCACATTAAAATATCCGAAGACATGCTTGCGCTCAGTGCAAATAATAATAAATGTAAGGCTAGTGCAGAAATTCCTGTTGAGGTCGATGGAAAGACAGTGTCATTCGGAATTAATGGAGAATATCTCTTGCAGACTATTGATGCAATATGTGAGCCGAGAGTATCAATTGGAATTGTCGATGCTGATTCACCAATTCTCGTTACCGGTGTGAACAATTCAGAATCAAATCAACACATCGTCATGCCCATGATTGTTTAATAATGAGCTGTTCGGAAATTCCGAACAGCTTCAAAACCTAGGTGCTTACAACAAAATGGATTAAACGCTTGCATGTGGAATATGAGACGTCAGCCTAAAAAAGCGAAATATACTGTTGTAATTTAAAACCAGTCAGATAACGTGTTGATTTATATCTATTGAAGTCGTGGCACGTTGTTGCAAAAACAGGATATTAGAATGGATAATAAGAGTTACCTTTCAACTAAAGCGACTCACGCGGAGAAGTGTGTGATTGGGAGCATAATGCTCGACGAACTGTGTTTAGATGTCGCTATGGAAATAATTAAGCCAAGCGATTTCTATACAAGGGTTGCAGAAGTTATTTTTAGTGCAATGTGCGCATTAAGAGAGGGTGAAAAGCCAATCAATCTGGCAACGATACTTTCAATTGTTGCGACAAATGATATCTTCATAAACCACAGAGGTATCGAATATATTTCGACAAGTCAAACCGAACTTCCGAACGCAAGCCAAATAGAACATTTTTGCTCAATAGTTCGTTCGGAGTCGCTCAAACGTAAAGTGTTGCTGTTTGCAGAAAATATGAAAAAGATTGAGTGGTCTGCTATTGATGACGTTGACGCTGAGATATCTAAAATAAGCGAATCACTCCTCAACATGACAAGCTCTACTAGCGTTCAGCCTTGGAGCGACTTTAAAAGTGCAATTTCTGCCGCGTGCGAAGAGTTAATGAGCGATGAGGTGAAAAACCTCAAAACAGGATTTATTGATTTGGATTCAAAATTGACTGGCCTTAAACCTGGCTCTCTAACAATTGTGGCAGCCCGTCCTGCTATGGGGAAAACTGCTTTCGGGTTAAACATACTAACTCATACGGCTTTAACTCTTGGGGAATCAGTGGCGTTCTTTTCTCTTGAAATGACGACAGTTGAGCTGACGAATAGAATACTTAGCTCTATGGCTTCTATAAACGGAAACGCAATACGACAGAAGAAAATGTCTGAGGAAGAGTGGGAACGATTGCTCACTGTCGCGGAAAAATACAGAGAAGCGCAAATATTCATAGATGAAACACCCAGCGTTGACATTTCTGTGCTTCGCGAACGAGCAAGGAGAATGCATCGGCAGTTCGGAATAGGTCTGATTATTGTTGATTACTTACAACTCATGAAGGCCGATCATAAAAAGGTTCTAAATAGAGAACAAGAAGTTGCAACAATATCTCGCGGACTAAAAGGGCTGGCAAAAGAATTAAAAATACCTGTTATTGCATTAGCGCAACTAAACAGGGCGTTGGATTCTAGAGCAGATAAACACCCAATACTTTCTGACTTAAGAGAATCAGGTTCAATTGAGCAAGATTCAGACAACATTCTATTCATACATCGTGAGGACTATTACAGACAAGACGAACAAAAAGACAACACTGCGGAAATCATTATAGCAAAGCAAAGAAGCGGACCAACAGGGATCGTTAAACTCCATTGGAACGGAGAATGCACAAAATTCTCAAATCTTGAGCATTATTATGATTAAATTTTTGGAGGTAATCATGAAAGTAAACGTTATTCAGGATCCACGCAAACCTTTACCTGCTTACGCGACAAAAGGAGCTGCGTGTGTTGACATCAGCGTAAGCGAAACAAAAACGATTAAGCCAAACGAAACAGAGTATTTTAAAACTGGATTGCGTGTCGAGATTCCCGACAGCTATGTTCTCATGTTGTTTGAACGTTCCAGTTTGCACAAAAAACACTTAAAACTGGCAAATTCAGTTGGGATAATAGACTCTGATTTTAGAGGTGAGATTGTGCTTGCCATTCAGAACACTGGAACAATCGACTACACTGTTGAGTTCGGAGAACGACTCGTGCAGGGAATGCTTCAGAAGGTTGAAAAAATAGAGTGGATAAAATGCGACAAACTTTCTGAAACAAAAAGAGGTGATGGTGGGTTCGGAAGCACTGGTCAATAAATTATAAATTGAAAACAACCAGAACTATTCGTTAGTTTTAAACAGTTCATACATAACGATGATATTTCTGGATAAACAAAAACTTGTCATAAATTATGACGTTTCATCACAAAAGAACACACTGGAGAACGCAAATGAAGAGAAATAAATACATGTCAAAAGAGGAAATTATGGACATCGCGAAGAAGATTGAGAATAGTAATGACTGTGACTTTATTCTCAAAATAAGAAAATGGTGTTATCGCAATGTGAATAAGCTTGACGATTCTGATGTTAGAATATCGGTCGCAAACGCTCGTTACTTGTTTAAGGTCTGTGACACGAAACTTCATTGGGAGTTTGGGATTGATAATGTTGTTGAATATTGTAAGTCAGAATGAATAAAGCTAGATAAATACAACACGTTGTATCGAAAAAATGTACAATATTAATACTTAACCACAGAGATGGTTGTCATTGAATACGAAAGGAGACTGACAATGAAACGAATTAACCGTTCAAGACTTCGCAGACGCGCTCCGCGTTGCATTAAGTGGGTCGGTTGCAATACGTGCCGAGCATGTATTGTGTGTAGATGTTGTCAAGAATGCGTCGGATGCAAAAACT
>Ga0233386_1000039_pt1 | contig 56840 bp, 47 predicted proteins | sample ElkDunMinimDraft_17_FD_191544 | JGI IMG/M metagenome (GOLD analysis project Ga0233386, IMG submission 191544) | Fecal eukaryotic communites from dung pellets of Tule Elk in California, USA - Elk Dung G4 | ecosystem: Host-associated > Mammals > Digestive system > Large intestine > Fecal | place...
GTGGCGGGCTCTGTAGGCGTTTCGTAGACATCTGCAGACAACTAGAAACAATGATCTGGCGCACCAGGCGGGATTCGAACCCACGACCCCTCCTTCGGAGGCCAATGCGGTACAGGAATCTTGGTTGACTAGTAATGCTCTTGAACGTCTCTAAGTGCCCTGCATCAAGGCTTTTGCCCTGTGTCGCTGTCTACAGTTTATGGCTCTTGACGCTACCTAAGGGCGGTTACCTAAGGCACAAAACACGAAATCTGGATTCTCGGTTTTTGACCACTAGCTCGCCGGGCTTCGTCCTGCCGTTGGAACTTGGTTGAGGTCAGCCGCCATGCGGCGGAGTAATCCTCGGGAGCTGGAAGCAGCTCATCCATCCTTGGAGCCCAAGTCGCTTGCGATCTTGCCGAAGGACTCCCAGTGGCCAACCAGTTCATCAACGCGATCAGGGATGCGCGGAGTCTTACTGAGTACCAGGCAACGGGTGGTGCCTACATACTCCTCGAGCAGGTAGAGCGTGCTTCCAACATCGACTCCCATCTCCTGCAGAACGTCGTCGGGAAGGCGAATGGCGCCATCCCCTTCCCAGTCTTCAATCACTACATGATGTTTCATCGCGACTCCAGAAGACGGTTGGATGAGGTGTCCGCAAGGGGAGGCGGCAGGCCGCTGCCAACTAAATCCCGCAGCGTAGACCGGCAGCATAGCAAAGAGCGAGCAGGCTCGAGAGAGGTAACGAACGCGTCTACCCAGCCATTGCTGCCGGTGGACGAAAACTCACCCGAGCAGCTCAACTGCGCAAGTCGGGAACGAGCACCCGGAATGGGGCGTCAGGAATGCGCACAATCGATTCAGACCACGAACAGAGCGATACCAGATGCCAGGCACTTACCTGCCGCATGACGCGCCAAATGACGCTACAATAATGTCATATGTCGCATCTGGAGGAATACGCTATGGTTTCCGCCGACACTCGCACCCGCAAGGCAGCACCCGCCGCCCGTAGGCCAACGGAATACCTTTTCCAAAGTGACTCTGACCAGCTCAGTCCGGTCATGGTCTACAGGCTCACGGTCAAAGGCTTCAACCTGAAAGACGTGCAAGACATGCTTGCGATTTCTGATCTGTATTCGACGAAGAAGATCATGAGCCGCATTGTGGGCAAGTCCATCAGGACGATTCAGCGCCAGGGCAGCAAGCAACCAGCACACCTCAACTCCCAACAGAGCGCCGTGGCCTTCCAGTACGCGAAGGTGCTGGAGCACGCGATCAATGTATTCGGCACCCAAAAGCTGGCCGAAGAATGGCTAGGGCGCCCTTGCAAGTATCTGGACGGTGACGTGCCGCTGGACGTTATCGACAACCCAGTGGGGTTTCAGGCAGTCGAGGACTATCTGGAGCGCATTGAGTACGGGATCTATCAGTGAACCCATTTCCCTGGTCTGGCTCATGGTACGCATGGCGCCTCGACCGTGAGGTCTACAAGGACACCTGGGACAGTGGCATTGGTGCCCACAAGCTGGGTGGCCGCTGGAACGCTCCGGGGCGAAACGTTGTATACGCATCGGCAGATCCCTCAACCGCCATCCTGGAGGTGGCGGCGCATATCGGCTTCGATGCGTTGGATACGGTTGCGCATGTGCTCACATGCTTCGAAGTGCTCGATCAAAGCCTTATCAAGGTCGTACAGCCTGAAGATGTTCCCAATCCTATCTGGCTGATGAGTGCATCCGCTTCACCTAACCAGCAGAAATTTGCAGACGCCCTGCTGGCCGAGCATCCGTTCGTACTGATCCCATCCGCCGTCACTCGCCACTCTTGGAACTTGCTTGTCAGTCGCGAGCTGGCGGAGGGCAGGTATCGAATGATCAGCCAAGACCGCTTCGGCCTGGATACGCGTCTCGTTAAGGTCTGAGCCGCTTTGCGCTGGCTGAGCCAGCAGTGTCTTTCAGGTGAACGCCTTTAGATTGCGTGACAGCCCTTCACGTAGCCGTAGTACCAGGACGTGTACCGGCCAGAACAAAAGGCCCTACCTGTCCCCCTGATTTACAACTCATCTCTAGCCGCAGCTTCTGACAATTGAACTCGCCCCAGGCCTACTAGCTAACACCGCCCTATTGAGCTGAAAATCTCGCAATACCACCCGGGGAATTTAATATCCCTATGCCGCACTCAGCTAATCCACCAGCACCTCACTGATTAGGTCATCGAGACTTCGCTCTGTAGCCACCGTGGCTGCTCTCGATTACCGCAGAATGTCGGTGGCAGTCCTGCAAAAACCACTGAGCCGCCACAGGCGCTCACTGGGGCGCCTTTGCCGAACTAGCCAAATACACCCTCGTGACGACAGAACCCTCCACCGAATCGCCAATATCCAGCGTGCGCCTCCGGAATAGATCACTAGACCTCGACTGGTCTAGTCTTTCATTCACTCTATTCGAATTACATTGCAAGCTTTATAACGAATAGCCGGCCAGAGATTGGCACCGATTGCCTAGGGAGAGAGGCGAATGATTGAGTCAATACGGATAGTGGGGGTGGCTTCGTATGGACAAGAGGTACAAGCGCTTGATGGGCTGACGAAGTTCAACTTTATCTACGGTGCCAATGGGTGTGGCAAAACCACAATTTCCAGGGTGATCGACAACCCCACTCGTTACCCGAGTTGCCATGTTGGCTGGAAGAGTGGCGTGCCTCTTCAGGCCATGGTCTACAACCGCGACTTCGTTGCACGTAATTTCGGCCCCTCTGCGGAGCTCAAAGGCATCTTTACCCTCGGTGAAAAGAACGTCGACAATCTTGCCAAGATCGCGGCACTCAAGCAGGAATCCGGTCGCTGTAGTGGACGCATCAGCAGTCTGAGGGAGACTCTAGAAGGGCTGGATGGTCTGGGAGGAAAACGCAAAGAACTCGCCGATCTCGAGGCTTGGTTTCAGGAAACATGCTGGGCCCAGAAAAAAAGCACGATAGTGCATTCACTTTGGCATTCCAGGGCGTACGCAACAGCGCCGAGAACTTCAAGGTCCGTGTGCTGAAGGAGCATGCTGGGAATTCTGCAGCATTGGTTTCGTTGGCCGATCTCCAGGAGAAAGCCAAGACCATTTTTGGCCCCTCACCTGTGTTGGAGCCCCGCGTCGTATTGCCTTCGTTCGATGCGCTGTTGTCCCACGAATCGAATCCGATCCTGAGCGAGCGCGTTCTGGGCCGGGAAGATGTCGATATCGCGGCAATGATCAAGGCGCTGGGCAACAGCGATTGGGTGCGGCAGGGCCGGGCTTACTTCGATGAGGCGTCAGAAGTCTGCCCTTTCTGCCAGCAAGCCACAGGAGCCTCGTTCGCGGCCAGCCTGGAGGCCTATTTCGACGAAACGTTTCTGGATGACAGTCGTGCCATTGATGAATTGGCTAAGACCTATGCCGCGGCAGCCGATCACCTTTTGGCGCAATTGTCCGAGATCCTTAATGCGCCTTCCCGATTCCTCGATGCGGAAACACTGAAGACAGAAGTGGCGCTGCTGGCTTCTCGGATTGCCCTCAATCGTCAGCATCTTGCCGATAAGCAACGCGAGCCAAGCCAGCTCATTGCACTGGAACCTCTGGCTGACGCTCTGGGCGCGATCTCCCAGGCACTGGCGCTTGCCAACGAGCAGATCGAGTCACACAACGCTACGGTAGCTAATCTGGGCAAAGAAAAGCAGCAATTGGCAAGCCAGGTGTGGAAACACATCGTCGCCATCGAGCTGGCGCCCGCATTGCAGGATTACTCGACGAAGAAGCGAGGGTTGATGGGCGCGATCACTGCCTTGAACGGCAAGATCGAAGCGGCGGAACCAGACCGGCGTCAGGTGGAGAAAGAAATAGCTGAGCTGGAGCGTGCGACCACCAGCATCCAGCCGACCATCGATGCAATAAATGCCTTGCTAGCCTCGTTCGGTTTTCATGGTTTCTCCCTAGCCAAGGCAGATAGCGGTACCGCCTATGTGCTGCGCCGACCGGATGGTATGGATGCGAAGGAAACCTTGAGCGAAGGCGAACGTACCTTCGTCACCTTCCTCTATTTTTACCATCTGCTCAAAGGCAGCGATTCGGAAAGCGGCGTGACGACTGACCGTATAGTGGTCTTCGACGATCCTGTGTCGAGTCTGGATAGCGACATCCTCTTCATCGTTAGCAGCCTGATCAAGGCGCTGTTCGATGAGGTGCGCCAAGGAACCGGTCACATCAAACAGGTTTTCGTACTGACGCATAACGTCTACTTCCACAAGGAAGTGACCTTCAACGCCCGGCGCACTGATAGAAACGCGATGCGCAGCGAGGAAACCTTCTGGGTCGTCCGAAAATCCCACCACTCTTCAAGAGTAGAGGCCCACACAAGCAACCCGATAGTCACCTCATACGAACTGCTGTGGGCGGAGGTACGACGGGCCGACCGATCCAACCTTTCAATCCAGAACACCCTCAGGCGCATTCTTGAAAACTACTTCAAGATCCTCGGTGGAACCGATACCGACGACATCTGCAACCTGTTCGAGGGGCGTGAGAAGGTCATATGCCGATCGCTTTTTTCATGGGTCAACGATGGTTCCCACTTCGCACACGATGACCTGTATGTCGCTGTCGACGATGCAATGGTGGAAAGCTACCTGAATATCTTCAAGGCGATCTTCGTCAAATCCGGGCATTTGGCTCACTACAAGATGATGATGCGAGAAGCATACTCAGACGATTCCGAGATCGCGGCGAAAAACTCAGGAACAGCAGGCCAATGCACAGGGGGCCGTCCATGCTTGAACAATATGAGGCTTGGATACATTCATACTGCGTAGCAGAGAAGCCTACTCAGCGCTTATGACAGCATCCGATCCGAATCGCCTTATCGCCTCGCTGGTACGGGATCAGGTCAATCTTGACCTGAAAACAGCGGATGTCTGCTTTCTCGCAGGTCTATACCTGAGAGCGGACAAGGCTGGGCTTGCGTCGTTCGAGGAAGATCTGCTGATCGACCTGTTCGAACAGGTCTGCGATGTCGTCGAACCCGCTGCGGAAAATCCGCGCAAGCGCGCGACCCACGCCATTCAACGATTACGCGAGCAGCGCATGCTGGCCCGAGTTGATGGCGCCGGCATCGTACGGGCGGGCGAGTATGCGCTGACACGACTTGCTGCTGCGGTTATCGAATACTTTCTGGCAGACGAGGCCCTGACTCGGGAAAGCCTCAGCCTATTGACCGGTACCTTGCGCGCTCAACTGGCCGACATCCTGGCGACAGCCAGGAAGGCCCATAGCGATGAGGATTGGCGTCAGCGCGTGGTCGCACCTCTGAGGATCACGGTCGGCGACATGGTGGCGGGTATCGAACGTCGGCAGCGGGGGCTTGATGCCCAGCAGGAGGAAATCCAGGCGGAAATCGCTAGCCTGCTGTCGACCGACTGGTTTGGCGCAATCGATCGATGCCAGAGCTTGCTCGACGCAACAACCCACACATTGCGCGAACTCAATGAAATCCTGCTGCGAGACACACACCATTTCGTAGCGTTGCTCCAGGACATTCAGGCGCTGGCCGTTTCAGCAGAAAATGTCGAAGCCGAGGAAGCTGCACAGCGGGTCATTGAACATGTAGACCGGATCGGAGCCTGGGGCGGTGCACGCCAAAAGGCATGGTCCGAGTACTACCAGTATGTACACCGTTACCTGCGCGACGTGGTCAGACTGGATCCTGATCGGGCGCTGAGCCAGCGCTTGCGCGATCAGATCGCGGACTGGGAGAACAGGTCTTTCCATCTATTGGTTGCGCATGTGGGTTCCATCTGCCTGCTGCGTCCACTTGAAGCACGCGTCGAGCGTCCAGCAGTGGCCAGGCCAAGGACTGATCGTGAGACCGAACCAGCCTGGGTGGAAACTGAAAATGCGCTGGCAGACATCGAATTGATGGTGAGTCGGGCGCTCGACGAGGGCGTAGATACCTTGGCGGGGCTGACGGTGCAGGTACTAGCCACGTTGACCGATGACAGCCGGTACGTGGTTGCGGGCCGGATCGCTGACGCAGTTGCGAGGCTAGCCCGCTTGCGTTCGAGCCGCGAGCGGCCATGGCGAGAGGTGGGCGAACAGCTCGAAGTCGAGGATTGGACTGTCCAGGGTCGGAGGAAAGTGGAGTGAGCGATGCCGTATTCGATGCTCTGGAAGAGGTGATAGTCGACGAGCGATTCCCCGAGGTGGATCTGATGCTGCGACGTGGACGCCATATCGGCCGAGATGACGGCAGCCTCTATGATTACCTGGTGGAGGCACAGGCGCTGCTCGAACCTTTCTATCGACGTTTCGGTGGCGAGCTGATTCAGCAGAGCGATGGCTATTTCTATTTGCTGCCCAGCGGCGAGCGACTAGGGCGCCGCCAACTGTCGGTCGGCGAAATGCTAGTCGGGCAGGTACTGGCGCTGTTGTATCTCGATCCCGCGACTTTGCAGCATGGCGGCATGGCGGCATGGCGACACGGGAAGCGCTATTGCAGCGGCTTTCCGGCTTGCTGGGCACCGATGCGCTGGTGCGTACGCTAAATCCGCGTAGACGCAAGTATGACGAACGCATCGCCGCTGAAACTGTGCGTGGGAAGGCGGACGAGGCGCTGCGTAAGCTAGCTGACCTGGGCTTTATCGATGTGGTTGATGCTGCCAGGTTGCGCCTGCGTCCGGCACTCATGCGTTTTGCCGAGCCGGTTCGCGGGCTCGCAGATCCCGGTGACGCCCTAGAGCGGCTGGTTGCGCGTGGCGAGGTATTGTTGGGCGATGCTAACGACATGGAGGACGATAGCGGCGACGCGGAGGGGGAGGAAGTATTGTCATGAGCCGAACACGCGCCGATGCTTTGGCCTTAGTCAATTGGAAAGGTGTCTTCTACGAGCGCTATCTACTCGATCGGCATGTCACTGCGCTGGAGGGCAGCAACGGTGCCGGCAAGACCACGGTGATGATTGCCGCCTATGTCGCTCTGCTGCCCGACATGTCCCGCCTGCGCTTCACCAATCTCGGCGAGACTGGAGCGACTGGCGGCGACAAGGGTATTTGGGGACGTCTCGGTGATCCCGGACGCCTTTCCTACGTGGTGGTAGATTTTGCCCTTGCCGGTACACAGAGGCTACTGGCTGGGGTACATCTGGAGCGCAAAGGTGAACCCTCCGTGGAGCCCACCCCATTTATAGTCTGGGGCCTCGACGCTGTGGTTCGCTTGCAGGATCTGCTGCTGGTTCTGGGAAGCCGTCGAAGAAGACATGCAGAAATTCTCGCGGGCTTCTGGGTTGGTTCCGATGGCTGGTGGAGGTATCTGCCATGGGTAAGGTTCGCGCCCGCGCTGACAACGAGAAGTTGTTCTTCGACTTTACTTATCTGGACAAACGCTGCCGTGAGCAGACCACGCTGCCTGATACGCCTGCTAACCGGAAAAAATTGGAGAAGATCCTTGAGCGCATAGAGGCGGAAATCACCCTCGGCTGCTTCGACTACGCCACCTACTTCCCCCAAAGCAGCAAGGTGCAAGAGATCAGTCGGCTGCAGGCTGGCTGTACATCGCTGAAAACGCCACTGTTCAAGGATTTTGCCGAACTGTGGTTTGAGGAGATGAGGGTCGAGTGGCGTGATACGCACGCCAAAACCGTGCGCCTTACCCTTGATAAACACTTGCTGCCTGAGTTCGGCAAAAAAGAGGTCAGCGCCATCACCAAAGCAGGACTTCTGTCATTCCGCTCGGCACTCGGCAAAGTCCCTGGGCAGAAAGGTCAAAGTCTGACAGCGACGCGAATCAACCACATCATGACGCCATTGCGCATGATCCTTAGTGAGGCAGCTGACCGTTTCGAGTTTACCTCGCCGTACCTCAACATCAAATCTCTGAAAGTCCCGAAGACAGACGTGGAGCCCTTCACCCTGGATGAGGTGCTGCAAATCCTCAGCACAGTGCGTGAAGACTTTCGCAACTACTACACCGTGCGCTTTTTCACAGGCATGCGGACAGCTGAAATTGATGGCCTTCAATGGAAGTATGTCGACTTTCAGCGGCGGCAGATTCTGATTCGTGAAACCTGGGTGGGTGGCAAGCTCGACTACACCAAGAACGACGGCTCGCAGCGTGAGATCGATATGTCCGAGCCGGTTTACCAGTCGCTCCTCGGCCAGCGTGAGAAAACCGGCTGCGGGCAGTTCGTCTTCAGCACCCGCGAAGGTACGCCGCACGCATACCGCAACATTAACGACCGGGTTTGGTATCCGCTGCTACGTCATCTGGGTTTGCGTAGGCGGCGTCCCTACCAAACCCGTCATACGGCCGCGACTCTCTGGCTGGCTGCTGGTGAAAACCCGGAGTGGATCGCCAGGCAGATGGGGCACACCACCACCGAGATGCTGTTCCGTGTCTATTCACGCTATGTCCCCAACATGACTCGCCGTGATGGCAGTGCCTTCGACAGGCTGATCAAAGCCAATCTCAAGACCTGAGGAGCTCCACATGAAACTGATCAAACGTGACAACGTGACCCCTCTGCATCCATCGATGGAGGCTCGCGAGCATAAGTACCTCAAGCATCTGGCTTCAGCCATGAATCACTACCTCGAGAATCCCCATGGCACTGAGCTTATTTGCATCCTCGGCTCCGGCTACGAGAAGGATAATCGTCATGCCCTCGAAACCTGGGTTGTCTACCACCGCAACGAAGTTTTCGAGACGCGCATGGAGGGGCGAAGTCCGTTGGACTTCCTAATCGAGAAGCTTGAATGCCTGCTCATTAGCTGAACCAACGAAGGGGCTGAAGAAGGCCCCTTTGTTTTGTACCTAGTCAAAAGCTCTGGTCGACCATTAACACGGGAAATGTGGCCCGATAAGACTACGTTCTCGGCACCCCTAGTGCCTGTCGGTGCTCTACAGCCCGATCCATCTTGGTACCCACGACAAGCATCGTCTGCCCAAGGTAATCTCATCACTTACTGATATCGCTTGAAGTCGCATGCCTTCATGCCACTGGCCAGGATCTACCTAAAAGTACCCAGACCGTAGGTGCGTAGCAATCAGCGTGTTTGCTCGCCGTACTCGGGGCCAGGCTCCGTGCGACCATGCAACGCGATTCGGCTATTACCAGAGCGATATCGCTAGGTGCAGAGGTACCGCTATCACGCAGTCAGCGCATGCATGCTTCAGGGCGACTATTGCCTCTTGTGCGATTTTGCTGCCGACATCTGCAATCTGAGTGGTGCTGTGGCTAAACCGGATCCACCAGCTCTCATTCATTTGGAAGTGAAGTTGCGCATCATCGACATCGAGCTCCTTGCCCAGGATGTCTACCATCCCATCGCGGAAGGTCAGCTGTGAACAGATGATGTAATGGGGGCTTCTGGAGCTCCTCAATATGCTCATGGGTCAAGCGCTCCATGAGGTGAACAAAGAGGCATGACCGAGTTCATCGCCGCCAGGCGAGGCCATTAGTTCCCGAGTGAAACAGCAAGGGGCTCAGCACAGTCTAGCGCTACCTGAGAGTTCGCTCCAGCCGACACCATTCAGCCGCGGGCAAAACCCGACAATAGATAAGATGCGTAGGGTCTGGATGCCTCCCTGGAAGTGTTCTCGATAAATGCCACCGCCTCCGTCATCAGAGCTTATGAAATCCTGATGCGTCTGAACGCGCCCACCGTTATGACCCGACCCATCTAGGGCCCGGCAACATCGTGGGTAGCCCCTTTCGTTTCATTCTGCCGAACTGAGTGAGCTCCCAATCACCTTGGATAAGCTAGTCTAATAATGACGCCCCACACACCGTTGCTTATGATTACTGCTAATCGCAAGCCCGGTAAGCTCATGCGGGCAGGGGCGAGAGGGTTAGGGTTGCGCATCGTCTAGTATAACGCTCCTTGCTTGCGGATCCGCCAGAGATACGACGAAGCCAGTCGGCAACCGCCTCGCGCGGAGTTAGGGACAACTTGCGCGCAACTTATACGGGCGCGGATGGTTGGCCATAAGGTTCATCTCGCCTGTTTCAGGATCAGTTAAGAAATACTTGCATGACACTGGCCGGTCAAATATCTTCCGATATGACTCCTAAGGAGACTAGCGACTCAATGCGACCGAGTACACTGGAAGCAGTAACCTGACTGAGAGACGTGTTGTTGAACATGAGATTCACTTGTTCAATAATGGATTCTTTAGATCGTGGCTCATAACAGCAAAGTAGGATGGCAGCAGCAATTGAATCGATTGCGTAAGCCTTTTCTAACGTGCGGCAAATGTATCCTTTTGGATACTTGCTTATCATAAGTGGCTTGCAAAGCTTCAGTTGCTGAACGCAGGAGGTCTCGTTTGGAGAGATGCCAAATTCGGTAGCGCATTTCAGCCGCATTAGTAACATGAAGCAATCCAATATATAGCGAGAGTGATCTTCTATCTTGTCTATGCGGCACTGATAAACATGACGCCGATAATGACTTAGTAGTTCCGATGGCGCGCTCTGTCGCATTATTCGTCTGCCCCGCCATTTTGATTTTGGATAAGTGTCTCCTCGACTTGCAAGCCAACCGTCTGCTGCTGTTTCTACCATAAAATCAGCGAATGCTATAGACGAGATTATATCGTTTTCTACCACAGCCCCTACGTAATCCATAAATATATCGGTAGCGTAATTGCTATAATATTTTGTCATATTCCTGCAGAATACTTGATGATCAAAGTCTAGCTTAAGCGTTGATGCTTGACTTTCACCGTAAATAGGAATTCCAGTGCAGATCTTATGAATGTATTCAAGCTCCCGGGGATCGTATGGAGCATAAGAATCTGAGCGATACCTTTCAAGCGCCGCCGCAATAGATGTTGACGTTAACAGCTTAACTTCGATTGTTCTACCTTCATACTTCCCGCTGGCAATTTCGTTGAAGAAAGGACCATTGTAGTCGTCTGCAATAACGAACAAATCCAAATCTGATGTAGATGATTGCAGGCCTTCAGCAAACGAGCCTACTACCAATATGCATCTGCAGGAGCTGATAAGCTGACTGTTCAGCTGGTGTAAGGCCGAGGTAAAGTCGGACTTATTTCTTTCCTTCAAGACGGCGCCCCTTAGTATCTGTTGGTTGATAATATTATATTAATAGATCGTCGATTGAAACCGCCTATCTATGGCGATAGGCTATCGTGACTGCGGTGATAGTAGCTAGTGGCGCATTGACGCAATGCTTGCCATGCCTAAGATAGGCTCGCACATAACTATGAGGCGCGCCAATCCTTCATGTAACATGAGTAGCATTAAGTATGATGCTCCATTCGCAGCTATCGGGGTGTACCAGGTTATTGGTGGGCACCCTTCTTATATTAAGCGAGCGCAGGCCCCCGGAATGTCTATATTGGCACACTCTTCATACTTGCAGCATCAAAGCGCAATTTTGACAGCCGTTTTGTTGCTTGTTGAATTAGGATACGCTATCTTTCAGAAAAGCATGGCCTAAGTATAGGTACCTTCTTGAAGGAATGACAATGCACTATAATAATTATCGAAAAATCAATGAATTACCCGCAGTCAGGATCAAGGCTGAGCTGCTCTCGCACGGCCTTTCGCTCTCCGATGCTTTTATAGCAAATTACGGCGCGCCGTTTTTAGAAAAGCGCCGTGCCTACGGCAACAGCGATGATGTTAGCTACCAAAGTGTAACCGTGCCTCAGGAGCTATATTTTGGAGAGCCTCGCCTGGTGTGCTCTGTCAATATCAGGCGCTCATCGGAATGGGTGTTAGATTTCGACGGTAGTTATTTCGTCAGGAATCGCCACTATGAAGGTTCGTTGGTAGTCGACTTTCCTCGCCGGCCGGTGTTCTACGGCGAAACTTTAGAATCGGGGGTTAAATCAAGTTCAATTGCTACCTTGTATGGTGGGGGTGCCCTTGGAATATTTGTCTATGGCAACTGCGCTTTGGTAGATGCAGGGCAAGCATGTCAGTACTGCTCCATACAAGTGAACAGGTCTGTTCAAACTGAATTCGAGGAGGTTGTAAAACCTTCCCAAATATATGACGTAATTAGGCGTGCGTTACTTACCGATGGTGATGTGATCACGCAAGTTATGATTAATGGTGGGAATTTCAAGGATTCTGACAAAAGTTTCCGCTATTACGTGGATATATGTGAAAAGGCAAGAGCTGCCCTTGACGACGCAGATTCGAATGCCGAGTTGCACCTAATAGCTTACCCTCCAAAAGATTTATCAATTTTAGCTGCTCTGGCGGAGCATCGAGTTTCAATAGCAATGAATTCTGAGGTGTTCGATCCGGTTATCTTTAGCGAAGTCTGTCCCGGTAAGAGTCAGAGTCATCTGCGGGCCGCGCTGGTTGAGGCTGTTAGGGTGTTGGGAAAAGGCAACGTCTACTCGATACTCGTGGGAGGTTTGGAGCCTCTATCAAGCTTGAGTGAAGGCATCAAAGGACTAGGTAGCGAAGGAGTTACCCCTGTGATTAACGTCTTTCATCCTGACCCAGGCACGCCTCTTGAGGGACGAGAGGCGCCCTCGGTAGAGGAAGTCATGGACATGGGTGCTCTTTTACAAGATCTTTATTCGAAGTATTCATTTATGGTTCCGTTCTATAGCGGTTGTGGACGGAACGCAATTGACACAGAAGCTTATCTTGGACTTTTCGTGAGGTAATAGTGTATGCAGGGTCAGTTCTTATGCTTGGAAGGTATAGATGGTTCAGGTAAAACCACCCTGGCTCGCCTGCTTTCAGAGAATTTAAGTCGCAAGGGCCAGAAGGCTATATTTGTTGACAAAAAAGATCTAAATTTCAGTGGTGATGAGTTAGGGCTGAAATTACTAGATGATTTCAAACGATGTGTTTGGGACTATCCAAATGACCTTAATCTAAACTGTTTAGGCGATGGATATTGGATGCACGCAATCAGTGCTTGGTATTCAGCTTTATATGCCATTCGAATAGCTTCGTTGCTTGAGCAGGGAAGTATTGTAGTCAGCGATGGCTGGGTTTACAAATATATCTGCAGATTTTCGCTAAAGGAAGAAGTCGGTTTTGGCACTGCTAGTGCAATTTTTGCGAGTGTTCCACGGCCTGATCGAGTTTTGCTACTTGATGTAGAGCCAGATATCGCAGCTGAACGGAAAGGTTCCTTCAAGGCATCCGAGTCAGGTAGGTTTGATGGCGAAAATGGCGGCTTGGTGCGCGGCTTTGTTAATTACCAAGGAAAAGTAAGAGACTTGTTGCAAATAGTCGCAGGGAGAGAAGGCTGGCTCACCTATAAGGCATCACATAATCCAGTTGAGCAATGTGTAGAGGATATATCTGGCTTGATTTTTAATCAGGGCTAGTTAGCCTAAGGTTGTGCATATGGACTTCAAGCGAGTATCGGTAATAAAGTCTAATAAGGCCGCTCTTGTTGAGGATGGTTCGCTTGTTAGATATCGTCTAAGCGCCATTCTGTATAAATATGGATGTGCTTCGTCCGAGGCAATACTAGCCCAGCTTGTAAATTTGCTAGAGCAGCCTAACGAGCTGTCGCTTCAGCTAGCTCATGATATCGGAGTTGCTCCGGAAAGAGTCCATGTTACTGGCGTTTATGGTAGCCGTGTAATTTTCGTTTTTGGTCCTGAAAGTGATCGCCGCGGCAATTTTTTCAGCCTCAATTGCGAAATATCTAAGCTCGGTCCTGAGCTGTTACGGGATATGGAAATCGAAGTATCAGCTGATGCTTATAGCGGCGTATTCAGTATTAACGAAGAGGCCACCCGCCGTCTACTCAGACCCAGAATTCTATTAATAGGCCTGTATCATCCAGAAACCTTTCCGCTTCCGCGATTCCATCTTGGTATCTCAGACTTGGCATATGCGTTAAGAAAGCGATGGGTCGGTCGCACTACGCTTATTGATATGCAGCTAAGCACAAAACTTTCTGATGTAAAAAGCCTGATCACCGCTACTCAGCCCGATATCATAGGGATATCTGCGACTTTTGGACAGTACGATCTTCTGGTTGATTTGCTTGAACATCTGAAAATGAGCGGTAGTGCTTGCTTAAAGGTTTTAGGGGGGAGTCTGTCTGCGCATCTTCAGGAGCAATTGCTCGATGAGCACGGCGTAGACTTCGTGGCAGTCGGGGCAGGCGAGGATACGATAGTCGGCATCGCGTCATATTGGTTGGGGGAGCAAGAAGCCTGCAGAATTCCCGATGTAAGTTATAATGAGAACGGAAAAATCGTTGCGACCATAAGAAGTAATAATCGAAGTGTTGATGATGTGATACCTGAGCTCGACCTTCTACCTGCTACCTTAGCGGGGCACGGGGTAATGCAGCTAGAGTCTAGCAGAGGGTGTAGCTACGCATGTTCTTTTTGCCCAAGATCTCATAAGGGCATTTGGGCAGGTGAGCATTCCGCCATATTCGATACAGTTCTCCCGGCGATATCGCGTATGTTTAACCGTTACCCTTCCGCTGATCGTCGTATCTTCTTGGTGGACGAGGAATTCGTTGGCTACCAGCCTGATGAGATCGCGCTGGATCGTTGTAGGAACCTTGCTTATTCGCTGGCTTACCATGGCTTTAAATTTGAAACCAGCTCAAGAATCGACCAGGTAGCCAGGCCATGGAAGGATAAAGACTGGCATCTATCTAGGATGAGGTTTTGGTCGGACCTAAAGGCAGGGGGTATGGCAAGATGCCTGTTTGGTGTTGAATCTGGCATCGACTCAATTTTGAAGAGATTTAATAAAAAGACAACTGCCCGGCAAAACGTGGTTGCGCTGCGGATCCTGTCGCTACTGGATATTCCCATAAGGTGCACATACATAACATTTGATCCCCTGATGACGGAATCGGAGCTAATTGACTCTATAAACTTTCTTGATAGGCATGATATCTTAATCAAGCGACCTAACGACGTTGCGGTAGATAATTATTCAGAGCTTTATGATATTGCTATTGATGACAAAAGATCGGCCGAGTGTACCTCTCTTGCACCATTTTACACCTCTATTTCATATCTGGCTGTTTCTATGGAAGCTCTACTCGGATCCCCTTATCTGAAAATGGTAGAAGCTGAAAATCTTGCTGGGCCCGTCAACACGCTGATGGGTAAACGGGAAGCGAGGTATGCCGACAGGCGAATAGGCTATATAAGTAATGTGGCGCAGCGCTGGGTAGATAGGAATTTCAGCCTCGACTATACGTTAAAAAGTCTACAAAAACGATCAGGAGCTTCCCTCTTTGACACGATCAACGGCGCACGAGTTGAGCTTAAAAAGCAATCACATATGTTTATAAAGCGTGCAATTGACACATATTTCCTAGATAGCCAAGATTCAGATAATCTAGTTTTTAACCATTTTCTAGACGCAAACTTTCAAGCTGCTCGACCGTTTATCGAATCATCTGTTTTTGCAGTCATTAGGTCATTGCCTTGCAACGATCGTGCTATTTTAACGGCTCAGCTTGAGCGGTGGAATAGTATAAGCGGGTGGGGTTTGATTAACGGCCAATGTGAATGATGGGTCTGGCAGTATGAGAATAATGCTGTTAAATCTCCAAAGCCCGCCAAAGATGCGTGCCTTTAAAATCATTGCTTGTCTTCTTGAATATGATATCGATGTCTTTGTTTTAAGTGAGCTGTCTGCAGGCGAGGGATCAGCAACCGTATTAGCTGCACTTGAAAAATCTGGGTATCAAATTTACTGGCGTAAGCCGGAGCGAAGGGACTTTTCAGTCGCACTGGCAATAAGAGGTGTACGGCACCGAGCGGTTGCTTGGCCCTCAACTGTAGAACTCTCACGCTTTCAAATTTTGCGGTTACGCATACAGTCTCAAGAGTTCGCTATCTTCGGTACATATTTTCCAGCACTAAACAAATCTAACTTGACTAGGCGCCGCAATGCATTGGCAGTTTTAGAGCCTTTTTTAAGGTCTGCTTTAGCAAATAAAGATAGGTGTGTGATGTTTGGAGGGGATATTAACGATATCCCAACATGGCATAGGCCCAGAATATATGAATACTCTCAGGAGGGCCATATCATCGGCAGGATGTCAGAACGACTTGGGCTCGCCGATTTAAATAGAATGTATCTCCCTGCGCTTTCTTATTCATGGTATGACCGCTATGGTGCGGGGCAGCTTCTGGATGGTATGTATATTAGCGACGCGCACAAGTATCTAGTCGATGAATATTATCTTTGTGATGAAATACGAGTCTCGGGGTTGAGCGATCATGCTGGCTTGGTGGTTGGTTTGAAAACGTCATAATCTGTTTGAATTTCTAGCAGAGGCCATCGCTGCCTAGAAAACTTTGATGATCTTCTTTTGAAGGTATCTAAGCCGGCCCTTAATGGATTATGTCTAACTTTAAATGAAAGTAGGTCTTCTAGACCATACGGGGCATAGACCGAGAGATCATTATTACTGCTAAGTGCTACACCTACAGCAGTGCAGTATTCTGGCCAGCTTGCAATCGCTTCTAACATTGATCTGAATGGTGCGTGCTGTCTACCATCTTCGCCAACGTACCATTCATGCACCTTGGCTTGATTAGTTACCTCCCACAAGTTCCCATCCGCGATTGAATTCAATTCTGTCGACAACTTTTTTTCATCATCGGATGAAGCGTCATAATAGACAAGGTCAACGTCGTTAGGCTTTGTATAAGAATTACCCTGTAACGTATCCCAAACGTAATCTCGGATAACACCGGCTCCTAAGCACCAAGATTCTAGATTCAGAGTGCGCGCCCTCCTTAGCAAGCTCATGATTTCTGGGGACGATGAGATTATATCTCGAAATATCTCTAGTTCTTTCGAGTGCATTGACATGGTGGTTGAATATACGTCGTTATTTGCATGGGTGATTGGCATAGCACAGTGCTCAGGTTAAGCCGTTTAACATTATCGCATCGCTTGCAATCCGTTTAAAGATATCGCGTTTCTTAACGACGCTGTCTGGGAATAACTAGGGCGCCAACTTCTATCGGAGGCCGACTGAGGAGCTTTCTGAACCCACAGCGAAGTTGCCACCAACATTGATAATTTCGTTTCGTTTTGAATCTCTCTTACTTAATTTCGTTGGTCATAATGTTGTTGCGTCGTTCAGAGGGATTCTAAGGAGTGCTTCTGCAATGGATTCGGCTAAATATTCCACGGAAAAAACTCCTCCGTACGACCAGGTAGCAGGCAAGTGGCCAAAACGGTTCGCCCTGACAAAGGGCATGGCATTCCAAAGAACCGTCCCGAAGATGATCTCTTGCTGAGCGAAGGGCTCGATATGCAGAACGACGCCGTCGCGTATCGCACCGAGGGACGTTACAGAAGTTTGGGTTATGCCCCAGTCGCTTGCAGGTTGCGCAAACGCAGGGCTCAAATTTAGTAAATCCATGGCCCGCTGAATCATCGAATTCTGCGCATTAATATAAACCACCGTTGGTGACGAGAAGCGGATTACCGCCACTCTAGGCGGTCTTCCGCTGAAGTGATCGTTAATTTGCCGGCGTAATTCATTAATGCGAGTGTCCATTAATGCCAAACGTTCTAGAGCTTGCGCTTCTCGCCCGACGTAACGCGCCAAGGTTAGATAGCTGTTGCGCTGCAGCAGGTAGTTGTCTGCGTCGCGCTGAAAGCTATCATGCTCTATCACTGGAGCAATACGTTCGAGAATACCGCGAATATTCCCAAGCATTGAGGAAGTTACGATAGTTGTGGGGCGCAATTGTACCAGCAGTTCTAGATTTGGTTCGGTGCGTGACCCGATGTCGATGACCTCATCCGGCAGAACAGGATTGACTACCCATTTACGATAGTCATTAGCGTCGGCCACTCCGAGCGGGCTGATGCCTAGCTTTAGCAAGTGTTCCGTGGATTCCCAACTTAAGGCAACGATTCGGTCATCTTCAGCTGAAGCGCTAATGCTTATGATTGCGCCCAGCATAGCCAATAGCCGCGCCAACCTCATGCTAGCCGCCGCCGGACAAGCAAGTAGACGAAGTACATGCCGCAAATGATTGACGCAACGATACCAACTGGCATTTGCAGCGGAAATATGAGTGTGCGTCCAATCCAGTCGGCCAGCAGCATCAGAGCTGTGCCAAGGGCGGAGGCTGCTAGCCCTTGCTGCAGGGCGCGGCGGGCGCCCATTATTGCGGCTGTGTGCGGGGCCAAAAGGCCTAGGAAAGAGACAGGTCCCAATAGGCTCGTTACGACTGCGCAAAGCAACGATACCAACGCTAGCAACCAGATCCGGATGTGCGTGACATTGAGTCCACAGCTGCGCGCTACGCCATCGCTAATAGCTATTAGCGTTAAGGCCCGGTGGAACATCAAGGTACAACAACCAAGTATTAATACCGCTGCGGCCAACGCCACGGCTTGAATGGGGCTTGCGTGGTAGGTAGAGCCAGCCAGCCAACCTAGAAGAGCGAACGTATCGGTATTGCCCTTGGCTAGAATTAATTGCAATGCAGCATTGAGCAGCGCAGTTAGGGAGATGCCCACCAAAGCCACCATAATATGCGAATAGGTGTGGCGCCGCCCTAGCAAAAGAAGAATGCAAAGCACCAGCAGACTGCCAATGAAAGCAGCAATCGGGGCGGTGAAGCTGAGCAGCGATCCGCCAAACAGCATAAGTGCAACCATAACCGCGAGGGTGGCGCCCGCCGACAGTCCGAGAATGTCCGGGCTCGCCAGTGGGTTGCGCAATAGACGCTGCAGCACCATCCCGGCGAGTGCTAAGCCGCAGCCGGCCGCAGCGGCCGTCAGCATTCTGGGCCAGCGCAGGGACCAAATTAAATCATTCGGCCAAGCGAACACCCAACCTTGGAGGTTTCGTGCCAGGCAAATGTTAACCGTGAACACCGAAATCACGAACAGCATAGCCCATCCGAGGCGCCATAAGTTCCAGCGTCGGTTGCGAGTAAGCCATTGCTGTCCACGCGGATCTGTCGCTGAGATCTGGCGCTGCGAGAGCCAGACCAGGACTGGCGCCCCGATCAGCGCGGCTGCGGCGCCAGTAGGTATAAAATCACCAGACCATCTGCTTACGTACAGTGCGACAGAGTCAGTCGCAACCAACAACATCGCGCCGAGTAGTGTGCTGAACAACAACTCAACACGAGAGGTCCGAGCGCCGAGAAGTCTTGCAAAGTTAGGAGTCAGCAAGCCGATGAAACCTATCAGCCCTACCGCGGTGATCGACACCGCGGTAAGCCATATACATATTAGAAAAAGACCAAGCATCACCGGCCATGGGTTCATTCCGCGTGCTCGCGCCCCGTCGGGGCCGATCTGCAGTAGTGTAAGCACCCTTGGTGCTAGCAAAATCACAAGTAGGCCTACGACTAGCTTAGGCCAGAGCCAGTTAACCCATTTCCAGTCTATCTGAGCTAGGTCGCCAGCACCCCAGACAAACAGTTCACGGGTGTATTGGTTATTTATCAGAGTGATTCCAGCAGCCAGCGCGCCGAACAAAAGATTAACGGTCATACCGGCGAGGATAATTGGCAACCCGGCAACGCCGTTTTTCCCTGCAATAAGCAGCACAAGAGCTACCGAGAGTAATGCACCGGATAAGGCTGCCCATCCACTATGTGCGCTGCCCCACTCTGGTGGGAGCCAAAGAGTCGCACAAACTAGGCCGAGCCAGGCGCCAGAACTGGCACCAACTGTCATCGGTGAAACGAGACGGTTCTGCGTCATCTGCTGTAGCATGCTGCCCGACAGGCCCATCGCTGCGCCAACTAGCAGAGCCATAGTCAGACGCGGCAAAGCAGATAGGTGAAATGCCAACGCTTCAAAACTGCGCTGGTGGCCTCCAGTAAATATTGACCATTGCTCACCTATCGTTAGCGTGCTAGATGAGTGTAAATGAACCGCCATCAGAGCGAAAAGCGCCAGAATCATAACCGTACAGCGGCGATAATAAAGATGCCAAGCCTTTAGCGCAGGTTTTGCAAAGACCTGATTGGTCACTATGCCACCACTGCAATCCGCCGGGTTGCACCGGGCTGGGCAACCAGTTGAATGTCTATGTCATATAAAGCAGTCAGGAGCTGGCATGAGAGCAGCTCCTCCGGCGTGCCATCGAAGAACACACGCCCGCGTTTAAGCGCGATGATGCGATCGGCGAATCGCGTGGTCAGGTTAATATCATGGAGTATCGCGACAACGCCCCTCCCCATTGTCTGGTTGAGTGAGCGCAGCAAAGTCATCAGCCCATACGCGTGTGAGAGGTCCAGCGCTGATGTGGGCTCATCGAGCAAAATTAGCGGAGACGCCTGCGCAAGCAACATGGCAAGCCAGGCTCGCTGCCTCTCACCACCTGAAAGATTATCGGCAAAGTGTTCGGAGAGTTGCTGAATATCTGTTTCGCGCATCGCCTGCTCGACAGCACTAAGGTCCTCTTCTCGCCAGCGGCCGAGGAGACCGCGCCAAGGGAAGCGTCCGAGACGCACCAGCTCCCGCACGGTCAGCCCTGAGGTGTCGGGTAGGCGCTGCGGAATAAACCCAACGCGCTGGGCGAATTCGCGTTCGCTATAAGAATTGAGCGGTTGAGCACCAAGCGTAAGGCTCCCGCTCGTTGGCTTCATCTGTCGAGCGATTAGGTTCATCAGCGTTGATTTGCCTGAGCCGTTATGGCCGAGGATAGCTGTGAAAGCGCCTGGCTCGATTTCCAATTTTGGAACGTCAAGCACGGTGCGCCCGTCGTGCCTGACTACGATGTTATGCATACTCAACATTGATAACCGACTCCCGCCTAGTAAAGCGCGGGCCGTCCTACTGTCGGACCGCAGATTCGTAATCAAAGCGCTAGTTTTTCCTAATGTTGGATCTCACCTTGCTCATAAGTCAAGCAGCTCGTTAATGCCAATTCGGTAGGCAATCGACTTATTATCTGAGGAGGAGCTCACACTGGTGCCTTCAGATTGCTAACATCAAGCATCGCTTACGCATCTTTCAATTCGTCATAGCTAAAGCCACAGTTTTGGCTAGGATGTTGTGAATAACGGATCCTCCGTGAAATCGCCTAAAGCTTTGCATAGATTAATTGGGAGACATACAACGTAGTGATGACAGCACCGATGCACGCTAATTAATCAAATTATTAATCTCGGCTCACAGACGACCTCTGGTTAAATATGGCGGGTTTTGATTTATAGATGGTTGCCCTTTACGGCGCGGCTGGTTGTCAACGCTAGGATAGATACGTCGACGATCTCAGATAACGGAGAGCTAATGATACACATGACTGCTGCAGAATTAGGCGATTTAGCTAATTGCCTCCCTGAAATAATCGCCAAGCATGGCATCATAGTGATGGATCACATTGATCTGACAAATGAAGGTTTTATGCATCTGCTCGTAGCTGCTGGAGACGTTGTACAGCCCTACCGACAGTCGGTCCAATCGCCGGTGTCAGTTCTCGATTCTAGTTCAACTTTACCCGTCGAGGGAGGGGGAGAGCTTCCTTTTCATCGTGATGGAGATAGTTTAGATTACTTAATAGATTATGTGTTTTTATATTGTAAGGAACAGCAGGGCGAGAGCTCGATCTACACTACTTTTGTGGATTATAAGGGCGCTAATGCGGAGCTTCCCGGTAACATAAGATCCATTTTAGGTGAACGGGTTTTCCTTACAACATTTTCCGGCGGGAATACAGTTTCATATACACCTTTGTGCAGTGAAACTGGATTATTGAACTTATATTTTCCGGGGGTCAGGGGCTCCCCATGGGATACCCGAATTGAAGGGCTGGATGAACAATCATCCTGTATTTTTTTTTCAGAATTAAAAACCTATTATGTAAATTCGAAGTGGTTTTACCGGCATAGTTGGGTGCCAGGACAGCTCTTGATTTTTGATAACATTAGATACCTTCACGCCAGGGAACGTGGGAGCTCATTTGGTAGGCGTGTGGCGTGGCGTGGCCAAGTCAAATCGAATAGTTGAAATTGGTATAGTGCCCAATTTATTGTGCATCTTGCGATTACTGATATATCGGTTCTTGCGGGGATTGTGCGTAATCAAGCTAGAGTTTCATAAAGGTATGTAATGCCGAGTTATAGTATAGATATACAATTGTGCTAACCTCAGATTTGCCCGAATGGAGAGCCATCAGCCTGATAAAATAATAATTCTATTTTCGGCAAAATTGCATTCTAGTCGGCTCTTCGTCCTGAGATTCGCTTAGCCCCGCCTTAATGCGTTGATCTAAGAGATGGTGTGCCGTTTCACAGTTAGCATCAAAAAGAAGGTGTGAAGCTTGATCCGGCCCGCAGGTTCATTTTATCAGGCGTGCTTGCCAGTCGAGTTAGTAGAGCATAGTCTTTTGCTTGGAAAACTGAGACGCTCAGACGAATCATCGTTGAAGGGTTAGCCATGCCAAGCGATTCCCAGAAAGCAAAGCCGCCATACCCCTTGGATTACAGTTACATAGCGGGACGACAAGCCTTCAGGGTTTTTTATCCTTTAGATGTATTGGATATCGATAATCGACCAATACTCGAGGGCCGTTCGTTTCTTCACAAGCTGCCACAGGAGTCATTTCGCACATGTAATCACCCTGGCATACGTCGGGACTCAGGCATGCCAATGAATGTGGGTGCGTTGCGAGCTCTTGTACAGAACATAGGCGGGGTTAACAAGCTGGTTGAAGAATCAAAGCAAGCTTTGCTTGTTACTGAGAATTTTGCTAGCAGCCACCATGTTTGGCTGTGGCGGATAGCCTATATAGGCTGGAGCCACCCGCTTTTTCTCAGTTTTATTGCCCCTAATCAACATTTAACTAGCGATATAGCTAATTTTTCAAAACTATGTCACGGAGTTCTTACATTACTGGAGGCTATCGGGCATGACAACCAAGTATTGGACAGCGACTATCTATATCAGATGGCCGAATCAACCAATGCTTTGCTAGGAATAAAGGAAGCGTGTGCAGCGCCTAAGCGCCTTATCACAAGTCTGCTAGATGAAATGCTAACAGATACAGCAGATCCCTCAGCTGTGGATGCGGACTGGATCCGATTGATTGATTTCTGTCGAACGAGATGGGCTCTTGAGTACGCTGCGATGATATTTGAATGGGCCAGATGCACACTGCTTTATCGTCACGGCGCCAATCCGATAGTGCAACGATATGCTTTTCCATATGCGCGAAAGATTCTTAGAGCGTGCACTTCGGAAAGAGCTAATATCAAAAGTTTTACGTCATCGATGAAATACAAACGCTTCGAGTACTTTGATGGGGATAAGTTGAGACTTTGTGTCGCTAAGCTAGAAGATACAGCTGGGCAAGAGCTAAGCACCGTCGATGCTCAATTACATTGCGTGTGGATGGATCGTATGTCGAACATTATGATCGATGTATTAAATGAGTGTGAAGAGCGCCTTGTTACGGTGTCAGATCTTGGGAAGGAGCCCTATAGATACTCGCTAAACGATCTAAGAATATTCTTCGGGCCATTAAAAAATTAAGAACGTTGCGAAGATAAAATGATGTTAAAGCAATGCAGCCATGGTAGTCAGCGTCAACCCAGCTCAATAAAAGACCTGCTTCGCACACAAGCAATTGAGCACAAGGCATCACGGATTGAAGGGCAGGCGTTGATGCGAAGTCCTCTGCCTGGCCGGTTCCTAGCACTGTTATTGAGTGGAGTCACTGTTGTGGCTTGCCTAGTGTCAATTTTCGGTGTTTACAGCTCTAAGGTTAGCGCTGTTGGGTATGTCGAGCCCGCCGCCGGCTACGCTACAGTCCGTGCCCTGCAGGATGGCGTGATAACGGAAAAGTTTTTAACTTCAGGCGAGATAATTGAGCCGGGGCAGAAGCTATTCAAGGTGTCGAGTAGTAAATATCAAGGCAACGGTAGCAACTCATTACAGGGGTGGATTAAAAAGATTAAAGCACAGCAATTTTACTTCAATCAATTGACCGATGATGTTGACAATCTTAAGGCGACGCTTCATAGCTTACAGCATGCCGATGCTGATATAGGTCGCTCTGCTGCGCATGTGTCTGACATGATAGGTAGTATCATTATGAAGGTTGCTGAGCATAAGAAGGAAATATCCGAGATGCATGAGTTGCTAGCAGCAGAGCGCACTATCTCGCGAAGGGATTATTTAGATACCCTTGTTAGCCTGGAAAATATTAGGATTGAGGGGCAGCGTGAATTCCTACGAAAAAAGGAGCTTGAATCTGCATGGAATGATCGGACTCGAGTATATATACAAGCGTTATCGGATGTTAATATCGCTAAAGCTGGTTTGTTAACTAGACTTTTTGAGCTAGAAGAACTGCTCGAAATAAAAATGCTAGAAAGCGAGCACTTGATAGTTGCTGAGGTCTCCGCCGAAGTTCTTGAAGTGAACGTCTCGATAGGTCAGACTGTGGTTCATGGGGACAAGTTGTTAACATATGCGCAACCAGGCGCCGGCGCAGTTGTAGAGTTGTTAATTCCCGATGAGAATATTGGGGATGTAAAGACGGGTGATAAGGTAAGGCTGAACTACCGCGCATATCCACGCGAGAGATATGGCTCGTTTTCTGGGGTGATTACAGAATTATCTAAAATACCCATTAATAGTGAAGCGACTGGAGAGGTCAAGTATAAGGCGCGCGTTGCAATTGATACGCAGTTTATCCAGACTGCGCGGGGTTTGCAAATGTTAAGAGCAGGCCAGGCTGTAGATGCGACAATACAAATACAGGAAAAAATCATTATCGACTGGATCAAAGACTACGTTCGAATGAATTTCGAATTTTAACGAACAGGGCGCGCATGAGAGCTAGGATATTTAAGGAAGCGATGCCGGTGGTATTGCAGATCGAGGCTGCCGAGTGCGGATTAGCCTGCTTGACTTCAATACTTATTAGTTTTGGTAATGATGTAAGCCTACCTGAGATGCGGATAGCTCACCCTACATCCTTGAAAGGTACGTCCGTAGCAGGTCTCATAAAAATAGCGCATCAGGTTGGCTTGGACGCACGTGCTTTGCGAGTCGGGGTCAAGGCTGTAGATCAGGTAAAGCTTCCAGCGATATTGCATTGGGGAATGAATCATTTCGTTGTGCTTGAAAAAATTGACTATGATGGTATCCAGATCATGGATCCCGCACTTGGACCTCGAAAAGTTGGCGCGGAGGAGCTAGGGAAGAACTTTACCGGGATTGCTGTTGAGTTATCGAAGGGGAAAAGCTTTACAGCGGGTAGAAGTCAGCACTCAAAAAAGCACAGATCTTCCGTCTTGCGGGGAATTGAGTCCAGTCGTGGGCAGCTAATAAAGATATTAAGCTGGTCTGTTGCTATTGAAGTGTTGGTATTAGCCTCTCCTTTCTATGTCCGAACCGTTATGGACGCTGTGCTTCCGTCCGGGGATATAGGGCTGCTCAATACATTATTCATTGCTTTTTTATTTTTTGCATTCTTGAAATTCTGTACAAGCATTGTTAGAGCTTGGTCAATAACATCTCTTGCAGCGGAGATGAACTATCGATGGGCGAATTCAACATTCATGCACATGCTTTGCTTGCCGTCGACTTGGTACGGCGCTCGGCATGTCGGTGATATCGTTTCACGCTATTCTTCTATAAAGAGAATACAAGAAACGGTTGGGCCTCAGTTTGTAGGTGCTATGCTTGACGGGGTGATGTCCGTATTAACATTTGTAGCATTGGCCATGCTGAGCAAAGTGGCATTTTATGTATGTCTTTCTAGTATTTTCGCTTATCTAGTATTTCGCTTTTTTATTAGGCCCTGGCTTCTTTCATCAAATAGAGCGTTCATTGCTTCTTACGCGCGCCAGTCTAGTATTCTAGTAGAAAGCGTAAGGGCGTCAGAAACTATAAAGACAAACAATATACAAGTTAACCGCTTTGGCCTCTTCAGCGACCAAAGCTCGGATACGACTAACAAAGAATTGCGCGTAAACTTTTTATCCGGAATACTTGCACAGTCAAAGGAATTGATAATAGATCTGTCCCGAATACTTGTAATTTGGCTTACAGCCTACGAGGTTGTACAGGGTCGCGTCACGATTGGTACTATGATCGCAAGCATAATGTTTTCCGAGTTACTGCTAACACGGGCGGTTGGTTTGATAGATAAGGTGGGTGAGTTGGACGTGCTCAAAGCACATTCTGACAGAGTCTTAGATATCGATCTAGCGGCAGAAGAGACTTCAGGGACTATTGTGCCGAGAAAAGAAGGTGTTAATCCTTTACTAAGGTTTGAAAATGTTTCGTTCCGATATTCACCACAGGACCGCGTGATCCTAAAAGACGTTAGTTTCCATGTGAATGAGGGCGAGTCATTAGCTGTCATTGGTGCATCTGGGAGTGGGAAAACTACAATTGCAAAGCTTCTGCTCGGCTTAGTTAAACCAACTAGTGGTGAGATTTATTACTATGGCGATGAAATATCTAGTCTTGATTTAGTCGAGTATCGATCAGTCTTTGGGGCCGTAATGCAAGACGACCAAATTATGGCCGGAACACTTGCGCAAAATATCGCGCTGTTTGAGGATAACTATAATATGGACGCGGTTGCAGACGCTGCAAAAGTAGCTCAGATACATGACGACATAATTGCTATGCCGCTTGGTTATTACACCTACGTGGGCGATATGGGCTCTACGCTATCTGGTGGACAAAAACAGCGGCTATTGCTGGCACGCGCGATGTACAAGAAGCCAAGAATACTTTTGCTAGATGAGGCTACTAGCCACCTGGATATACGCTCTGAAACTCTTGTATCTGACGCTATAAAGCGAATGTCGATAACTAGGGTTATTATTGCGCATCGCCCAGAAACAATCGCCTCCGCATGTCGGATCTTGGATTTAGAAACATGTTAGAAATTTAGCATTCTGTGCTGCTTAACACTTGATACCCATCGGCAAATGTAGCCACGCTGCTCGGCTTGGCGATGCAAACCGTTGTTGAGCGCTGCGAGTTGATGATCTCAAGGCTCGAGAGCGTTCGATGTCACCCTAGGCATGGCTATGCTGTGCGATGGTTGCGCCTACTTTAACTGTATCGGTGTCCCTGCCCCCAACAATCGCCTTGCTCCGAGATGGGCAGCCTTGAAGCGCGCTGCCCACTCCATGAAGAGTTAAGCTTCGCCACCGCCTCCTTTGGCGCCCCCTATAAGCTCCATAAATTGTAGTTCGTCTTCACTCAGCTCGCGAATCACGCTTTCAGAGTCGTCAGAAGGATTGAACATCGGGACCGAATCGTTCATTTGTTTGCTCTCCTTTTACGCAATAGGTTATGCTTCTTTGAGGCAGGCTCCTTTTATCATGTTCCCAAAAAAAAGTCAACGACGGGAAAGGGGGGAATTAGGCGACTATGACTTACGATGTTTTTGAATATTATTATTGCGACTTTGGCAGAGTTTCATTCGTCCATTCTTTTGAGGATGCGGGGTCTATAGACCTTTCTTGCCTGAGAAGCGCTGTCCATGCGCCGATAGAGCAGGGGCAGATACGCTTCGTACGAAATTTTAACCTTGAAGTTGCCGGCTATTATACTTGGGCTAAACTTACGCCATTTGTCTCAGAGAAATATATCAACCATCCGGATTATAGGTTGCATCCCAGTGAGTGGAATGAGGGTGATGAGTTCTGGATAATAGGGCTATGTGCTAGGAAACGGTTTCTGAAAAACATTTACAACGATATTGTTCAGGAGTTCGCTGGGCTGTATTGTGCGATAAATTGGCGATCAGCTCGTACGCACAAGCATTATAAGTTAAAGCTTACGCGGAATATGGAGGTATGAATTTAACTGACCTTCCGCTTACTCTTGTTCCATTTTTAGTCCATCACGAGCCGAAAGGCTGCTTGGTTTGGAAACTCAGCGAATGCGATATCGCTCCCCAAACCTTTTTGAATCTCTATTCCTATACCGTGAATTCGGGCAGCAGTGTCTATAAAATTGTCTATGCAGACTGTTATGGTGGTGGGCTAGCTGGGAATGGTGGCAGTGCGCGTTGCGGTTATGACTTCCGCTACCAAGTTAAAGGTATCGGGCTGACCCCATTAGTAGGGCGGCGGGCCGACCCTTTTCATTCCACTGGGAGGCTTGCACTTGGTGATGCGCTATCGGAAGTAATATGGAGCGAGGTGCTGGGTGTCGTTTGCCCGTATGGCGTAGTGCGGCAAGTTGGTGTGATTGAAATTCCTAAACGAGGAAACGTGGACTCGTCTGAGTGTGGCAGGGAGGCATTATTGGTGCGTGAGGCCCCAGTCCGGCTGGCCCATCTTGAGCGTGCTTTCCGTTTTGTGCCTCTGGCGAAGAACCTGCATTTAATTCCACGTGACGCTCTTAGGGTGCGCTCGTGCTTCGGAATGCTTGAGCGGATATTAGGTATCGAGTCGTCGTGTGATGAAGATGCTGCTTCCCGTGTGACTGACAATTTGCGCCAGTCTGTAGAACGCATTGCAAGGCAGCTAGCTTTCGCTCATGCAAATTTGATTAAGTTAGGGGCTACTCCGTCAAATATCGAGCTTAGTGGAAAACTGCTAGACCTGACTCATGCGTTCTGTATGTGGCCGATGGCTGCGGATGAGCCTCATCGGTACCTTCAGTTCTACCGAGCCTCACTTGGAGAGCAAAAACCAATATTGGGATGTTTTGAAAATATTTGTTATTATCTTAAAAAGTATCGTCCTGAGATCTGTGATGTAAATCTACACGCAGTTTTGCGAGCATCTTATGCTAAGAGCTATCTCTCTCAGTTTGAAAATTCTACACTTTTTAGGTTTGGTTTGTGTAAGTCATCAGCCGGAAAGGTAAGCGGTGCTGTGCGCTCTAGAATACGTGCGGCTTACGCGGAGTGTTTACTTCGTCCAGACTCATGGCTGTTTAGCATAGGCCAAAGTGGCTTTCCCATCCTGATAGAGCAAATAGGATTAAGATGCAACATTGAAATAAATAGCAATCGGTTGTATGCCCATCTTGCATGTGACCAGCTTCTCATTGATGGGTTGGTAGAAGCGATCAGCGGCGTGCATAATGGTAGGACTGCTGGTCGTCGCAGGATCACGAAATTAATTTTTCTGCGTATGGTTCAACGTTTTATTTTCCTTACCTTGTTTTCTCAGAAAAATGTAAATGAGACGGTTGATAGGTTGCTACAAGCCGAAAACAGTGAAAAGTTATGTGAAGCATTTTCAGATAAGTTAAGGTTCCTATCTAGGACGGCGGATTATTGTTTTGGAGAGTCTAGCGATCAGATACTATTGTTAAGCAATCAAGGATTGATTTTGTACTTAGATGTAAAGACTAATTTTCTTGTCTTAAAAATAGATAAGACGGGGAAAGGTGATTGTTACACATTTGACCATATCGAGAAGCTAGATCCGAATCTTATCTCTAAACTGAAGCAGAATTATCCCCCTGAGTGGCTCATGCTTCTTGATGATATATTGAGCAGTGAAGGGTAGTTTTACCGTATAGCAGTCATGGCTTGTGTGATGGTTCTGAAGGAGGCGAACTGTTATCTCTGAAGCTTTAGATCTTTTATGGCGGTCGAGTTTCTAGAGTAGGCTTGAGCGGAAGCACGCTGCGACTTGGCAGGCCTCGGTTTTCGTTCTCGTCATTCGGCCCCTGCCATTGGACTACCCCGCTCTGGTAGACATTTCCTGGCCTTATAACGAGGCGCTATCAAGGCCTCGGGGCTAGCGCCACCACAGATGACTGTGGCACCGGGTTCGGTTGTAGATAATCTCGATGTAGTCGAACACTTCAGCCTGGCTAGGTCACGGGTTTTGTAGGTGCGTTTCCGGATGCGCTCTTTCTTCAGACTACTGAAGAAGGATTCCGCCAATGCACTGTCTCAGCAATTGCCGTGTCGGCTTATGCTGGGCGCCATGAGCATGGCATCCAGAGCCAGTTCGCGGGCCAACGTCGCCTTCATCGACCAGCCAACGCACCTTGCGTGCGTACAGATCTACCACCACCGCCAGATACAACCAGTCCTGCAAGTGCGGATGTAGGTAATGTAGGTCACCCACGCCTTATTGTGAGCATCGACGGTGAACTCTCGATTGAGATGATCGGGGCGTTGATCGAAGGCCGTCCGGTGATTGGTCGGGGTGCCTTATAGCCGCGAAGCGCCTCGATCTTGTGGGCGCGCATCAAACGGGTAACGCGGTGCTTACTGCAGGTTTCACCCGCTTCACGAAGATCGCCAAAGAGACGACGCGCACCGTAAACGCCTGAACTGCCGCGTAAGAGCTTCGAATCAACTGGAGCAGCCGGTCATTGTCCTAATCACGGCCGGAAACGGGCTTGTGCTGCCATTGATAGAACCCGGCACGAGCAATTCGCAGCACTTTGCACCTCGTGGTAATCACATGCTGATGACGATGCTTGCTCAAAGCGGTACTTCACTGAGGCTCTTTGGCGAAGTACCGCGCGGTTTTTTTAGGATGTCCCGCTCTTCTTCGAGGCGCATCTGGGCTCGCCGCCGCTGGATTTTGCTCTTGGCCCCAAGCAGCTCGCTGGCCTGCTTCTCCAAATTGTCGGGGGCAACGGCTGCTCCTTTGTCTCGTTCATGCCATCCGTGAAGTGCTTTGCCAAATGTAACGACGGAGCACTGCCTAATGCTACTGCCAGCCAATGCGTGAACGAAATGTTTTGCTAGTGTTGATTCTCTAGTACCACGCCAAACCTAATAGAGTCCGATAGCCAGTCGACTTAAGTTGTGGGCTGCGGCTGGCGGGTGACTAGCTAATACTCGCGCCGCCGCAGAGGCGTGGGATACGAGCAGACAGTGCGACACGCTTTAGGCGCAGAATTGGCACAGCACGAAAACCAGCCTAAAAAGGCCCGTTTAGGCAGTACTCATTGCTGCCGCGAACGTCGCCAGAGTTAATTTCGGCGCTAGGCTTGCCGCCTTCTCACCGAACCTGAATTTCGACAAGCGGCTGGCGGCCTACGGGCAGCGACTTAGCCCAGCATGGTCATAGGTATTAACACCATCAGTAAGGCCTGCCGCTTTGGGCTTCCCCCGCGTCCACACAAACCCGTTTTGTTGCCCTCTGCTGTTGCTTTTACATATAGGCAACCCAGGAGTGCGCAGGCCCCAACGTTAGCGATGCTTTTCTGGTGGAAGACTCTACCCTCGCAGGGGCCAAGGCCGTGCAAGATGCGTCGAGGTTAGTGCGGCAGCTAGCTCACTCGTCCTTGGCGTTTATCTCGGCGGAGACCTTGCCAAACGACTCCCAGTGGCCAACCAGCTCATCCACGCGATCAGGAATGCGCGATGACTTACTGAGCACCAGACAGCGGGTTGTACCCACGTACTCCTCAAGGAGGTAGAGCGTGTCCCCAATATCGACGCCCATCTCCTGCAGAACGTCGTCGGGTAGGCGAATAGCACCGTCGCCTTCCCAGTCCTCAATCACTACATGATTCTGCATCGTGACCCCAGGAAACGGTTGAATGGGTGTCCGCAGGGGGAAGCAACGGCGAGCCGTTGCCAGCGAAGTCCCGCGGCACAGGTCGACAGAATAGCAAAAAGCTCCTGGGCTCAGAGCGCTGTAACGACGCCGCCCGTCATCTCTAGCCGCAGCTTCTGACATTTGAACTCGCCCCAGGCCTGCCAGCTACCACCGCCGTTGTTGAGCTGAAAATCCCGCAATACCACCGGGGAAATTCACTATCCCCATGCCACACTCAGCTAATCCACCAGCAGCTCACTGATAGGTCATCGAGACTTCGCTCTGTAGCCACCGTGGCTGCACTCGATTACCGCAGAATGTCGGTGGCAGTCCTGCAAAAACCACTGAGCCGCCACAAGCGCTCACTGGGACACCTTCGCCGAACTAGCCAAATACACCCTCGTGACGACAGAACCCTCCACCAAATCGCCAATATCCAGCATGCGCCCCCGGAATAAATCGTTAAACCTCGACTGGCCTGGCCTTTCACTCACGCTATTCAAATGACACCGCCCCTGGACCATTAAACGGAGCCCACCCGCCAGGACAAATACGTATCATGAGGCAGCGGGTTAGCTTGGTAAGCTCGCTCTCAGACAACCTTTGTCGATGTGGCCGTCATGGAAGAAAGCGCGCAACAGCGTTCAGAACGCTATGTATCCGCCCGCAGCCAGCACCCCGCGTGGCTTTTGCTTGCCTCGCGGCGTGCTCCGCTCGTATTGGGCTGCCTGCGCACGCTGTTCGAGCGGGCGCATGATGGGATCCCCATGGAGGATGCGCTGCAAGCGCTGTCCGAAATGCTGGCTGCTTATGCCAGCCAGGAGCTTTACGAAATCGACCCGGATGCAACGCATCTCCAAGCAGGTCGTGAACTTCGTGAATGGATCAAGCGGCGTCTGGTCGTAGAACGAGAGGGTCGTATCTATGCAACCGACGCGTTGGAGTCCGCCATCCAGTTCGTCGATTCGCTGGATAGTCGGATCATGACTTCCACGGCATCTCGCCTTTCGGTGGTTCAGCGCGAGATCGAAAACCTGGAAACGGGTCTGAATCCCAGCCCAACTGGCCGTATTGCCAGCCTGCGCCGCCGAATCCAGGATTTGGAGCACGAGCTAGCGCAGGTAGAAGCTGGCCACGTCGTCGTGCTGGATGAAGCGCAGGCGATAGAGGGCATACGCGAGGTATATAACCTGGCCACCAGCTTGCGCGCAGACTTTCGACGAGTTGAAGACTCTTGGCGCGAGGCGGATCGCGCCCTTCGACACTCCATCATCAGCGAGCAGTCTCACCGTGGAGAAATCGTCGATCGGTTGTTGGACGGGCAAGATGCTCTACTCAACACTCCGGAGGGGCGTGTCTTCGAAAGTTTCCAGCAGCAACTGAGGCAGTCCGCTGAGCTGGAAACCATGCGTGAGCGCTTGCGCACCATCCTTCGTCATCCAGAGGTTCCAAAGGCGCTGAATCGTCCCCAGCAACGTGAGCTGCGTTGGCTGGCGTTACGCCTGGTTCGGGAGTCGCAGGCTGTGCTCCAAGCGCGCGCCCGAAGCGAGCGCGATGTTCGTGGCTTCATGAAGACGGGGCTGGCCGCCGAGCATCATCGCGTCGGACAGTTACTCAACGACTTCTTCAATCTAGCGCTCAGCGTCGACTGGCAACGCCAGTCAGAACGCCGTAAGCCTGCATGTTTACCACCAGTTGGCGTAGCCATTACCGGTGTCCCAGCAATCGAGCGTCTCCGCTTCAAGACTCTGGATGACGATGATACGGGCGAGCTGGATCTGAGTTTGAAGCCTGCGGGGTTGGAGCAGATTGATGATGACTTCTGGGATGCCTTCGACGGGCTGGATCGTGAAGCGCTGATTCATGACACCCTGGCTGTGCTGGTGGAGCAGGGTCGCCCCGTGAGCCTCGTGGAGCTTGCGTCTTTGCTTCCACCTGTTCACGACCTGGAAACCTTTGCGCTCTGGCTGGCGATGGCGCGCGAGGCAGGTATCGAGGTGCTGACAGAGGAGCGTCAGCTCGTGGAGCTAGTTGACGAGGATGAGCAACGCTGGCGCTTCAATCTGCCTTATGTCGGACTCGACCACGAGGCACTCAAGGACATCGATTGGGAGTTGTGAGCATGGCAGGGATCTTCGATCGAATTGCAGGCGCCTCTGGCACCGACGAAACGGAGCTGACGGTGGAGCCCATGGCGTTGGATGACGGCATGGATGAGGAACAGCCTCTCATGAGCGCCGCTGTTCAGGTCGATGAGCGCCGGACGCCGCAACGGGTACGTGAGGCCGTACAGGAAATGCTCAAGTACGGGCTGCTGGAAGAAAGTCACAAGCCCAACCTGTATCGCTCAGCGCTTTCCAATATCGAGGCGGTCGACAGAATTCTGGAACCCCTCGACCTTGCCATGGGGGTCGACGAGGTTCGGGGGCTGGTGTTTGTTACCGTTCGCCAGGGCGAGGTAGCCGAGCAGGATGACTGGTCGCACCCCCTTGTGCGTCGGCAAAGGCTGAATCTGGAGCAGTCCCTGCTGATAGCCATTCTGCGACAGCATTTCATTGCGTACGAACAGGAAAGCGGTACGGGTGCCAGTCAGGCACTGGTAGCGGTTGATGAGCTGATTCCCCAATTGCAGGTTTACCTGGGCGAACTGGGCAGCGAGGCGAAGGAGCGCAACCGCATCATCACACTGCTGGATCAGCTCAAGGGGCATGGTCTGGTGTCGGCTCTGGACGCTCATGATCGCGTCATCATCCGCCCCATCATTACCCACTTGGCCAACCCGGAGAACCTGCAGGCACTCGTGGCTTGGCTGCGCGAGCAGGTGGAGGGCGCGGCTACGCCGGCTGCCGGTGCTGAGGAGGACGAGGCGTGAAGCAAGCACTACTCTGGCGTGACAGCGAGACCTTCATTCTCAGCAGCATCGAACTCTATAACTGGGGCGGCTTTCAGGGCTATCACCGTGCCGAGATTGATCCTTCCGGCACCGCCGTGATCGGCCCGACGGGGAGCGGTAAAACGACGCTGGTGGATGCTCTGATGACCTTGCTGTGCGCCAACCCACGCTACAACCTGGCCTCCACGGGTGGACATGAAAGTGACCGGGATCTGGTGTCCTATGTGCGCGGCGTCACCGGCCCTGGGGACGGAGGTGTAGAGCAATCTCATGTCGCTCGCCAGGGTAGGACGGTAACCGCCATTGCAGCCACGCTCGAGCGTGACGGTACGCAGGTTCGGCTGGGCGCTGTGCTCTGGTTCGAGGGCACAAGCTCCTCGGCGTCCGATCTGAAAAAACTTTGGCTGTTAAGCGAGTCCCCCGAGCAGACTCTGGAGTATTGGCTCAGCCAGCATCACTCAGGCGGCATGCGGGCTCTGCGTCAGATGGAGAAGGATGGGACTGGTATCTGGCCTTATCCGAGCAAGAAAGCTTTCTTGGCCAGGCTCAGGGATTACTTCGAGGTCGGTGAAAACGCCTTCACTTTGCTCAACCGCGCTGCCGGCCTGAAGCAGCTCAACAGTATTGATGAGATCTTTCGCGAGTTGGTGCTGGATGACCGCTCCGCCTTCGAGCGGGCTGCCGAGGTCGCCAGCAGCTTCGATGATCTAACTGACATCCATCGAGAGCTGGAAACCGCTAGAAAGCAGCAGCGCTCATTGCAACCGGTCGCCGATGGCTGGGAGCGTTATAGGGCCTTGCAAGAACAGCTGCAAGATAAACAAGCCCTCGAAGGCATCCTTCCAGTCTGGTTCGCCGAGCAGGGGTATCGCCTATGGTTGGCTGAAACCAACAGGCTTGAGACGGAGTACAAACAGGCCGAACTGGATCAGGAGCAATGCAGGAGTCAGCTTGAGATCCAGAAGGGTGTGGTCGATCAACATCGCCAGAGCTACCTGCGAGTAGGTGGCGCAGGGATAGATCAATTACGCGGGCGCATTTCTGATTGGGTCCGGGAATGCGATAAGCGACGCCTGAAAGCCGAGCAATACCAACGCTTGGCCAAGGGGCTTGGACTAGCGGATGAGTTATCAGCCGCTGCTCTCAAGGAGAATCAGCAGCAGATCGCGGCACGCCTGGAAATACTGACCCAGCAAATTACTGACGCGCGTCAAAAGGCGTTCGATGCAGGTCTCGTTCAGCAGGAACTCAATGGCCGCCTGCAGCGCTTACAGCAGGATCGTGCTGAGGTTGAGAGACGGCCAGGCTCGAACCTGCCCGGGCATTTTCATGCTTTTCGAGGTGATCTGGCGCAGGAGCTTGGCGTCGATGAGTCGGCCTTGCCTTTCGTTGCCGAGCTGGTGCAGGTCAAGCCCGAGGAGCTGACCTGGCGGGGTGCCATCGAGCGGGCAATCGGTAGCCACCGGCTCCGTATCCTGGTGCCGCAGGGCTCATCCCAGAACGCACTGCGTTGGGTGAACCAACGGCATAACCGCTTGCATGTGCGCTTGTTGGAGGTAAAGGAGACGTCGTCGCGCCCTGTGTTCTTCGACGATGGGTTTACCCGCAAGCTGAGCTTTAAGGAGCATCCGTACCGAGAAGCTGTAAAGGCACTACTGGCGGACAATGACCGCCACTGCGTCGAAAGCACGGAGCAATTGCGTCATACCCCTCACGCCATGACAGCCCAGGGGCTGATGTCGGGTAAAGAACGCTTCTTCGACAAGCAGGACCAGAAGCGCCTGGATGAGGACTGGCTTACCGGCTTCGATAACCGCGACCGTCTGGCCTTCTTGGCTGAGCAGATTCGCGAGGTCAATGAACAGCTCGCGCCTGCCAAGCTGGCCCTGGATTCTGCCCAAGGCGATGTACGTCAGTTGGAGAATCAAGCTTCGCTGCTGCAACGCGTCGAAGAGCTGCAATTCGAGGATATTGATCTGCCGGGCGCCGAGCGTCAGCTGCAGTCGCTGCGTACACAGCTAGACACCCTTACGCGCCCCGACTCCGACCTTGCCATGATCAAGGCCGAACTGGATCAAGCCGAGGCGCTGCTGGACTCTCAGGATCAACAGTTGCAACGACTGATCGAGCAGTGCGTGCAGTTGAGAACTCAGTTCGAGCAGGCCGCATCCGCTACCCGTAAGGCCTATCGTGGTGCCGAAAAAGGGCTGAACGATACGCAGCGTGAACTGACGCAAACGCATTTCCCGACCCTGACGGCAGATGACCTCGGCGATATTGTCGAGCTGGAGCGCCAGCATACGCGTGAGCTGCAAGGGCAGCTCAAAGCGCTCGGCGATAAACTCGGCGATCAGAAAACAGAGCTAGCCAAACGTATGTCCGACGCTCTGAAGGTGGACACCGGGGCGCTTGCGGAGGTCGGGCGAGAACTGGTGGACGTACCCAGGTATCTGGAACGTCTTCGCGTGCTGACCGAGGAAGCCCTGCCCGAGAAACTCAAGCGCTTCCTGGAATACCTCAATCGTTCCTCGGATGACGGCGTCACCCAGTTGCTCAGCTATATCGACCATGAAGTCTCGATGATTGAGGAGCGCCTGGATGACCTGAACAGTACGATGCAGCGTGTCGACTTTCAGCCCGGACGCTATCTGCGCTTGGTCGCGAAAAAGGTCATCCATGAAAGCCTTCGCACCTTGCAACACGCTCAGCGCCAATTGAACTCGGCGCGTTTCATCGATGATGAAGGCGAGAGCCATTACAAGGCATTGCAGGAGCTCGTTGGGCTGCTTAAAGACGCCTGCGAACACAGCAGGAATCAGGGAGCCAAGGCACTTCTGGATCCGCGCTTCCGCCTGGAGTTCGCGGTATCGGTGATTGATCGCGAAAGCAGGAATGTCATCGAGACCCGAACAGGTTCTCAGGGCGGTAGTGGTGGCGAGAAGGAGATCATCGCCTCCTATGTGCTGACCGCGTCCCTCAGCTATGCGCTCTGTCCCGACGGCAGCAGCCGGCCGTTATTCGGCACCATCGTGCTCGACGAGGCGTTTTCGCGCAGCTCCCATGCGGTTGCCGGTCGGATCATCGCGGCGCTGAGGGAGTTCGGCCTGCACGCTGTCTTCATCACGCCCAACAAGGAAATGCGCCTGTTGCGCCACCATACGCGTTCGGCAGTCGTCGTTCATCGGCGCGGCGTGGAATCCAGTCTGGTTTCCCTGAGCTGGGAGGCGTTGGATGAGCATCATCAACAGCGCATCAAGGCCATGCATGAAGTCGCCCACTGAAATCGGCCGCAACCTGGCCAGGCAGTGGCAGCGCTCCAGCGTCCGCCTGGCGCGCTTGCTCAATCCCGATAGCTGGCCGCAAAGCCTCAACATCGGCAAGCCTTCGGCACGCCTGTTCGCTGACAACATTCAGGCAGTGCTCCGCCATGTGGAGAACTGGCGGAGCGTGAAGGTGGGTAAGGTCGACTGGGAACCTGTCAGCTACCGAGCTGGGCTGGACCCCATTCCCCTGCCGACGCGCTGGCATCTGCGCACCCCCTCCGAATGGATTGCCGCGACCAATGATCCGAGGATCTGCGAGGAATACGCTCAACTCGAGTATCTGGTCGAGCAGGTCGACAGTACCTTCCATGCGCTGCTGGTAGCGCAACGCAGCCTGTGGCTGGCGAAGCCGTCTGAAGAAGTCGTAGCCACGGCGCAACTCGCCACCCGGTTGTCGCCAGGCTGTGCCCGAGGCCGTCCACTGCGCCTGCTTGCAGAGCACGGCGTAGACACCAAGTTTTTTGAGCGCAACGCCAGCTTGCTGACCAAACTGCTCGATGAGCGCTTCGAAGGCGCGGCGTCCGAGCAAGGCCTGACAACTTTTCTGGACGCCTTTGAAGAAACCAGTCACTGGGTTCTGGTCGTTCCTCTTCAGCCTGAGCTGTTGCCCTTCAAGCGGCTTAGGCTCACTACTGCGGAACTGGCCGAGACCGCACTTCCCGGTTCACGATTGCTCGTGGTGGAAAATGAGCAATGCATTCACTTGCTGCCTGAAACCTTACCGGACACCTTGGCTGTACTGGGCTCAGGGCTCGATCTGCAGTGGTTGGCGTCTGCGCAACTGACCGGGAAACAGATCGCATACTGGGGCGACATGGATACCTGGGGCCTGCTGATGCTTGGGCGAGCGAGACTCCATCAACCAGCAGTCGAAGCACTATTGATGGAACAGGGGCTGTTTGAACAGCACTCACCGGTGAGCGCAGTCGTCGAGCCGACCAAAGCTCTGGAGTCGGCTCCACCTGGTTTGTTGGCTGACGAAGCGGATTTCTATCGGTATCTGCTGGTGCAAGAACGAGGACGTCTTGAGCAGGAGTACCTGCCAAAGGTACAAGTTGAGCGCGCTATCGAGCAGTGGGCTCGAAAGATCCCTGTATAGAGCGGCTGGCGGTGGGCTCAATAGCCCTGTAATCCTGAGACCGCCTACCCTTAAACTGAATCGCCCCTAGTTTTGTAGACACCTCCAGGCCTCATAATACGGCCCACTAGGAGGTGCCATGAGCAACCCGCGTTATCCCGAAGAATTCAAAATCGAAGCCGTCAAACAGGTTACCGAGCGAGGTCTGCCAGTGGCTGAGGTAGCTGCTCGTTTGGGCATGTCGACCCACAGCCTGTATGCCTGGGTGAAGCGCTACAACAAGCCCCAAGAGCAGCGGGTGCAAGAGGACGATCAACACGCTGAGCTACGTCGTCTGCGGGCTGAACTCAAGCGTGTGACCGAAGAGCGAGACATCCTAAAAAAGGCCGCCGCGTACTTTGCCAAGGAGTGCGGCTGAAGTACGCCTTCATCAGTCAGCTATCCGCAGACTATTCGGTTCGCCGCCTGTGCCTGACGCTGAAAGTACATGCCAGCGGTTACTACGCGTGGCTGGCTGAACCGAAGTCCGCACGAGCCAAGGATGATCAACGCGTGCTTGGACTGATCAAGCACGCGTGGCTAGAGAGCGGCGGCGTGTACGGCTACCGCAAAATCCACGACGACCTGCGTGAGCTTGGAGAGGCATGCGGCAAGCATCGTGTTGCTCGACTGATGCGCCTGGAAGGGCTGCGCTCACAGACAGGGTATCGTCGTCGACCGGGCCGCTATGGTGGTAAGCCTCCAGCGGCCTCACCGAATCATCTGGAGCGCCGATTCAAAGTCACCGAACCCAACAAGGTCTGGGTCACGGACATCACCTACATCCGCACCTATGAGGGCTGGTTGTATTTGGCGGTAGTACTTGATCTGTTCTCGCGGCAGGTAATCGGTTGGTCAATGAAGCCGCAGATGACCAGCGACCTGGCTATTGATGCCTTGCTGATGGCCGTTTGGCGCCGTAAGCCAAAGCAGGAGGTGATGATTCACTCAGACCAGGGTAGCCAGTTCAGCAGCGGCGACTGGCAGAGCTTCCTGAAAGCCAACAACTTGCTTGGCAGCATGAGTCGGCGCGGCAATTGCCATGACAACGCAGTAGCAGAAAGCTTTTTCCAGCTGCTGAAGCGGGAACGGATCAGGCGAAAAATCTATAGCACCAGGCAGGATGCTCGCGCTGATGTGTTCGACTACATCGAGATGTTTTACAACCCAAAACGCCGACACGGTTTCAACAATCAGCTGTCACCGGTAGAGTTTGAGAAGCGTCATTTACTGAGTTTGGAAAGTGTCTAAGAAATCCGGGGCGATTCAAACCGCAGAGAATCTGTCGGCCAGTCAAGACATGGTTGGTTCGCTGGAGCGCGCCATCAGGCGTGATCTAGAACAACTCACGCCCATTGAGCGGATTGGGCTGCTTCTTCTGAGTGCTGCCTACTACGGTGCCCTGATGGACATTCCCCAGCTGAATGCGCTGACTCAGCTTGAGCCAGGTCAGGCGCTTTGGAACTCTGAAATCCCAGAATTCCGGCTGAGACTGTCAATCCGAGGTCAACCTGAAGCTGAAGACCGGCAATGGTTTGCAGACCCGATAACGCTGGCATTTCTATCGCGCTGTGCTGCAGATCTAGCCGAGAACCGGTCTTACTTGGCTCGAAAGGACGGGAAGTTAAAGTGTATTCAAGCGGCGCTGGCCACAGGAGAAATTTGCCCTGATAACCAGCCAGCCTCTCTAGAACGAGTGTTTGAGTTGCTGCATATCGAGCGTCAAACACAGTTGCCACAGCTGCTAATAAATTACGCTACAAGATCCAAATTTGTGTCGCACTCTGTTTTGTCGGACTCATGGCAGCATTTGAACGGGAATGCACCAGTACCAAGAAGCGAAGAGAAACATAAACGGAAAAAGCACCGATTTCGCAGGCCCGAACAAAATGTTCCCGAGTGGTTAACGGTATTGTGCCGAAAAGTCCGCAAGCGGCAAATTGCAGCATTCGAAAATGAGCAACCAGCTAGAGCCCTTGAAGCGCTTATTGGCGACTGGGCGTCATTTCTGCTTCACGGTCGCTCGTTCTATGGCAACCCATTACAGCCGAAAACAGTGGCCAACTATTTGCGGGATGTTGGTGTTGGGTTGGACAATATACTCTCTGTTGAATCGATCCTGGATGTTCCACTGGATGCGCTGGAGGAACTCTATGAGCAGATGCTCGAAGCTCAACCCACAGCTCCTATGAGGAGAAACCTAGCCAAGGGGCTGTTGGAATTTCATGGCTATCTACAGCAAAGATTTGCGTATCCACCTATCAGTCCCTATGCGGCATTGGGTATTGGGAAAACACCTCAGTTCGTCGATGCCCAGATCATCAGCGAGGAGCAATATAGCCTAGCGTTGCGAGATCTAGCTGCAGGCCCGTTGAGCCAGCGTTCGCCACGCCTCGCAATGGTCGCGCAGGTGATGCTGATTTTCGGTTTTCGCCTAGGTCTGCGTCGTAATGAGGCGCTGAAATTGCTGCGTCGTGATCTGCAATTACCTGCGCTGTCTGTTGAGCGTGCCGCTGCAGTAAGGAGTAGACATCTGACCCTCAAGCCGTTGTCGCCTGAGCGATTGATTGCTCCTGAACGACCGGTCAACCTGCATGTTCGACCACATGCTCAGCGTGCGTTAAAAACACGTAACTCGACAAGGACGCTACCACTTCATGTTTTGCTTGAGCCAGATGAGTTGCAGCTCATCGAGCGCCTGACCCGGCTGCGCGATGACGAAGAGCTGAAGGGGCCATATTCGGAATTTTTGTTCTGTATCCCGGAACTCCAAACTCTATGGGTATCTGAATCGACACTGATGCCGGCTATTCATGACGCACTACGCCGTGTCACTGGGTGCAGCGATGTGCACTATCACCACCTGAGACATTCGGCCGCGACTTGGCTGACGCTTAAGCTGGCCGCTTCAGCCCTCGGTGTTAGTCAGTCGGTTGGATTGCTGTTCTGTCAGCATGCGCAAACCATGAATTGGCTGCTGGACACAAAACGGTTCAACCGAGCCTTTCTTCACTCCCCGGAGGCCGCCAGCCGACGGGTGATCCATATCACCAGCGCTGTGCTCGGGCATGCGAGTCCCAAAACATCCCTACTGCACTATGTTCATTGCATGCCATGGTTATCGGCGCTGTGCTGGCAGTGGAATCCTGAATTTTGGCCGCCTGGCCATGTCATAGCGCAAATTGCCCAAGTCAGTTTGCCAAACAAGCCTGACGACCTACCTGCACCAGGCCTGCCTGCAGAGATTAGGCACATGCAGAGAATCATCGGCCGCATGCGGGTCTATAGGCGCAGCAACCAAGGAAAAGTTAAGCGTCCGCTGATTTGCCATCAGAGGAGTGACGGTGGATGGGCACTGACGAGAATGAATGACATTTCATCCATGCTCGCGTACCAGGCTTACGCGGAGGCATCGGGGTACTCGGTCAATATGGACTGGGTAGAGTTCTCCGAATCGGATCGATTAGCCATGTTGGAACGGGCGAGATACATCAGCCATCTCGGTAAGCATCGCCTGCAGAGCCCAGCAACCTCTGACTCAGATCATAGAATTGAGCTTGTCCCAAGACCGCCTAAGCACGGAGGTCTGGCTGGGGTAGCCGCCTATGCGGATCAACTCTATCGCCTGCTAAGCGGCCGGCATAGAGCCAAAGCTAGTCGAGTGCTGGACGACTTCGTGGAGCGCTGCTGGGCGAGTGAGACGACACTGCGCTTCTACTCCGGTAGGGATGATCAGAGTGCCCGTGAGTACCTGTGGCTGCTATCGGAACTGGGCATCCCTTTGGCTGATACTGAGTTCATCGTTTACGATGAGCGCACGTCCAGGCAAACCAAAAGCCGTTGGCGCACGGTTCTGGGAAAACCTCGTTTGAGGTTCATTGAACAAGTCCCGGAGAATCGAAGCAGTCAGAACAGCCACATAGGCATTCGAGTGATGCTGCGTTTGCCAGGTGCCAAGCCCACTGCTCAGGAGCAGAACCATCACTCCGGCGCCGCCTTGCGCTACCTGATGTTGATGGCTTCCATCGACTGGCATTTCCGTGCCTGACCAAGCCCGGAGGGCATTCAGCCCGCCGGATCATCCTGCAATTCCAGCAACTCTCCCACCTGGCAGTTCAGGTACTGGCAGATCGTTTCCAGGTCCTTGAGCTCCACCCTCTGCGCGGTCTCGTGATAGAGCCGCGTGAGGGTTCCGCGGTTGATCCCCGTGTCCCTGACCACGTCACTGATCTTCAGTTTCCGCTCGCCCAGTAAGCGAGACAAATGGCACTTGACCATCACAATCTCCAAAAATGATCTTCAGAAGATCATTTTGTCCTTGCAAAGCTCAAAATGAGCGTTATATTGATCTGCAGGAGGTCATTATGAGTATTCAGAAGCTCATAAGAATCCGCTGTCGTTCAATTTAGCAGAGAGGGCATATCCATGTCTCACACATACCTGACTACCGAAGAGCTGGCCACGCGCATGAGGTACGACGCGCGCACCATCCGTAATCGCTTGAAAGATTCAGTCCTGCTCGAAGGAATTCACTACTTCCGTCCCTTTGGCGGCCGCAAGATTCTTTTTATCTGGGAAGCTGTCGAAGAAGACATGCAGAAATTCTCGCGGGCTTCTGGGCTGGTTCCGATGGCTGGTGGAGGCATCTGCCATGGGTAAGATTCGTGCCCGTGCCGACAACGAAAAATTGTTCTTTGACTTCACCTACCTGGATCAGCGCTGCCGCGAGCAGACCACGTTGCCTGATACGCCTGCTAACCGGAAAAAGCTGGAGAAGATCCTTGAGCGCATAGAGGCGGAAATCACCCTCGGCTGCTTCGACTACGCCACCTACTTCCCTCAAAGCAGCAAAGTGCAAGAGATCAGTCGGCTGCAGGCTGGCTGTGCATCGCTGAAAACACCACTGTTCAAGGATTTTGCCGAATTGTGGTTTGAGGAGATGAGGGTCGAGTGGCGTGATACGCACGCCAAAACCGTGCGCCTCACCCTTGATAAGCATTTGCTGCCTGAGTTCGGCAAAAAAGAGGTCAGCGCCATCACCAAAGCAGAACTTCTGTCATTCCGCTCGGCACTCGGCAAAGTCCCCGGGCAGAAAGGTCAGAGTCTGACAGCGACGCGAATCAACCACATCATGACGCCATTGCGCATGATCCTTAGTGAGGCAGCTGACCGCTTCGAGTTTACCTCGCCATATCTCAACATCAAATCACTGAAAGTCCCCAAGACAGACGTGGAACCCTTCACCTTGGATGAGGTGCTGCAGATCCTCAGCACAGTGCGTGAGGACTTCCGCAACTACTACACCGTGCGCTTTTTCACAGGCATGCGGACGGCCGAAATTGATGGTCTGCAATGGAAGTATGTCGACTTTCAGCGGCGGCAGATTCTGATCCGTGAAACCTGGGTGGGCGGCAAGCTCGACTACACCAAGAACGACGGCTCACAGCGTGAGATCGATATGTCCGAGCCGGTTTGCCAGGCGCTCCTCGGCCAGCGGGAGAAAACCGGCAGCGGACAGTTTGTTTTTAGCACCCGCGAAGGTACGCCGCACGCATACCGCAACATCAACGACCGGGTTTGGTATCCGCTGCTGCGTCACCTGGGTTTGCGTAGGCGGCGTCCCTACCAAACCCGTCATACGGCCGCGACCCTCTGGCTGGCTGCAGGCGAAAACCCGGAGTGGATCGCCAGGCAGATGGGGCACACCACCACCGAGATGCTGTTCCGAGTCTATTCGCGCTATGTCCCCAACCTGACCCGCCGTGATGGCAGTGCATTCGACAACCTGATTAGAGCCAATCTCAAGGCATGAGGAGCTTCTGCATGAAACTGATCAAATGTGACAACGTGACCCCTCTGCATTCATCGATGGAGGCCCGCGAGCATGCGTACCTCAAGCATCTGGCTTCAGCCATGAGTCACTACCTTGAGAACCCCCATGGCACCGAGCTTATTTGCATCCTCGGCTCCGGCTACGAGAAGGATAATCGGCATGCCCTCGAAACCTGGGTTGCCTACCACCGCAACGAAGTTTTCGAGAAGCGCCTGGAGGGTCGCAGTCCGCTGGACTATCTGATCGAGAAGCTTGAGAGCCTGTTGGGTAACTAAGTTCGAAAGGGGCCGAAAGGCCCCTTCATTGTCCGACCTTGGTAGTGGCGAGACTGTTCCATTCATTCGCCAATCTTCGTTTGGGTGGGGTTACCGCCCCCCTGCCGGCCACAGCTCAAGTTGAACATGTAGTCAGGCATGTAAGGACCCGGATCGACGGATTGGTTTACTATCCAGGGCGCGAACCAGAGCACATTTTTCTCCTGCCTGCTGATGGGCAAGAGGGGGCGGGAGTATAGGGTTCTATATCCAGCAGATGCTGGGAAAAGGGCAGTGTGACCCCCAGCGCATCGATGCGTTGGGTGAAAAGCATGTCGGCGGCTTCAAAAGTCTGGTCAACGGTCGAGATGTCGCCAAACGGATGGTCTTGAAGTTGACGATGGATAAGTCAGACTTAATTGGCACAAGTTACAATCAGATTGTGGATCTGATAGGCGATGATTTTGACCTTCCCGCCGACAGCCCCACGGCTGACGCCAACCGAGTTGCTGTTGAGTTCCATATTGCTTGGTCAAGCGCAGAAGATACGGCATACGTTGCCTGCTACAAAGTCTGGCTGGACGACCGTCTGATTGCCGAGCTCGACAGTGATACTGGCCTAAAGCAGCCCACTATAACTTGGCTCGATTATCAGCATCCTGCTTTATTGACCCCGGTCGAACGTGTGCATCAGGGTGGGAGCGTTGATGTCTTTGTCAGCCGATTCCATGCATTGCTCAACAGTGATCGTAAGCCACAAAAAGTTTCCAGAAGGGATGTAGGGCAAGCCGCTGACATTTCTTTCGATCATGCAGCCATCGGCTTCAAGGGGGTTGCCGGTGCCTTACCTGTGCTAGGTAGGCGACTTGAGACTGTGGTGGATACGGATGATCCGCTGATCACCACACGTCTACATGAAATTCTGTCCGATGTGGTTGTGGCTCCCCTAGACAACCTATCGGCATTACTGAATGACAGCCTGTGTATCGGGCCGCTGCGCCTTATCCCGGACGCCCTGCATCAGCCTAATCCTTACCCGCAGCAGACAGACTGGTACTCCGGATCCGCCGCCTGGGATATCACCGGGCGACTGAGTGCAGCCAATATGGCAGAGCTTAATCACTGGCTGAACTCGGCAGAAACCCTGAATCTCGGCTACTCCCTGCGATCGAAGAGTGTGATCAGCCAAGCCGCCTACGCGGGAGGCGGCGATACTTCCAGTGAGTTGCGCGCCGTGCTTGAGACCTTCGGAGACGCCCTCAGCCTGGGCTTCTCTGAAGCGGATGCAGATGGCAATCCGTTGCCCGAAGAGCATTCAGTACCGCTAGCTGCACTGAAGAAACTGCTTGAGGCAGACAGAAATACTACTGAAGCCAAATCCCGGCAGCTGGTGACGAAGGAGTTCCACAACAAGTGGGTGCTGTGGGACCACCTCAACAATATTGAGGTGGCCTTCTCCGAAGTGGGCGTCGGGATTTCTCAACTCTTTCCGCTGGTGGTCGCAGCGGTACGGAGCAAGCAAGGCATTATCGCTTGTGAGCAGCCGGAACTGCATGTCCATCCGAGGATTCAGGTCGGCATAGGCGATTTGCTGACACAAGCTAAAAAGAAAACCACCTTCTTGATCGAAACCCACAGCGAGCACCTGATTCTGCGGATTTTGCGTCGCATCCGAGAAACCTCCGAACACGAGTTGCCAGAAGGTCTGCAGCCCGTTTTTCCAGCCGATGTCTCCATCGTCTATATGGAGCCAAGTGCTGCCGGCGTAAGAACCCGGCGTATTGAAATAGACCAGACGGGAGAGTTTACCAGCCGCTGGCCCAATGGCTTCTTCGCAGAGCGTGGCGAGGAGCTGTTCTGATGCATGCCATATTTGCGATAGAGCCGGAAGCCATCAATAACTGGCATAGCCTCCGCTATGCCGTGGAGAAATTTGGCTATAGCAAGGGATTGTTGATCGCGCGCTATCCGGGGAAATGGGAGCGAATGGTGCTGGAGGCCTGCAAGCTTAACGATGTCGGCGATCTCGACTTGACTCGCATTGTGGAGAGATTGAGAACAATTAAGGGCGACCGACTTGTGCGTATGGGGCTGCCATATGGCGATGGTGGCTGGTTGGAAAATGTTGGTGCTGAGGGCATCCTAAATGAAGTGTCAGCGGTCCTGGTGCGAAACCAAGTCACCTCAGATAAGTTTCATCGAATCGGTGATGCATACGAAAATTTGTTTGAAAATCGCCGAGATTTCCGTGTTAAGCGAAATGCGAATGCGCTAGCAAAGGCTGCTAAGTATGTATTGACCGCCTCGGACCAAATCGTTCTGGTTGATCCGTATTTTCAGTCCAGACGCAAATGTACAAAAGTACTTGACTCGATGCTCCGTATTTGTCAGGAAAATGGTGGCCTGATAAATCAGGCTATTGTATTCACGGACTACAATACTGATCCGCGCGACTTGACTGTAGTTAGGCAGCAGTATGAAGCTCTGCTTGGAGCTTGGGGTGAACGTAATGTCAGAATCACTGTATGCCGTGTGGCAGGCGATCAGCTGAATCATGACTTTCATGCACGCTACCTATTTAATCAAAAGGCAGGCCTTCGGTTTGACCGGGGCTTTGTTGAGCCCGAAGCTCATAATGAGCGGGAGCATGAGACTGACGTCATCTGTATGGATACAGAGCTCGTCAATAGGTTGTATGCGCGGTTTATAGAGGCGCGCGCCACGATCAATGTCGTAGATGAAGTTTTGTTGTAGGGCTTTCGGGAGAGCCTTTAGGGGGTGTTTAGGTTTCTTGCTCCTTGGTTCCACTCTTTGAACTGTTAAATTCGCCTAATTTTTTCGAGGGTCGATAGTCGCTGCGACTGGAGCCGGACACTAGCAATCAGCCGCATGAGGGGCTGACACATTACGACTAGACTAGTTCCCGTCAGGCAGCTTGGCTTTATTGCGTCTCTTCAGTTTGGTTGCTGAAGATAGTGTCATGCAGGAACGTGTTTCGCTCTTGAGGAGTCGTCAGCGGAAATTTGGCGGTATGTGAATGAGCCATTTCTTTTAATTGTTCCTGCCACCTCTCCTTTAATTCTTGGTCTTCAATATTGAGTCCATCCAGAACCTCTGTTGGAAATATCTCTGTTAGGTCTACGGGTAGAGCGTGAACCGTGCCGATGCGAGAGCGTAAATTGGCCGAACAAAGCTCTACCACTAGCCCAGTGATTCCTTTTGCCATCAATTGCTTTAAAACCTTGAGTTTACTCTTCGTCGTAAAATTCGTCGCTTTAAGCAGGGAGTTGTAATACGGCTTGAAGTAGTTGATCAGTCCCGCCTCCGCCAGCGATACGACTTCCTTACGACTCACCCTAACCTTTCTGAGTTGATCGAAATGAGCCGAATCCTGCTCTATGGAAGCTTGGGCATCAACATTGAAATCGCCTCCATTACTAATGATCGTTTTACCGTGCTCGAATCGATACAGCAAAAGAAGCACCTCGCGCTCAGGGAAATGCGTGGAGGTTTCAGCCAGGATTTGCTGAAATTTGCTATGCGAAAGCAAGCGATCTAGAGCAGTCCGCGATCCGGTTCGTCCAATACTCTGTCCCACGTAGAGTACCTCCAGATCGGTATCGTGCATCTCCAGCTCACTTTTAGCGTCCGCGATAATGACGTTCACCGCAATAAAGTGCTTGCCCTTTGGAGTCAGTACAATCAACGATGTACCGTTGAGAGCTACTGCGACATCCTGAATAGTTATGCTATCCGGCACTGACGATGGGCTAATTTTATACACGAAGGGGACTGCACTCATCCCCTGTTCTCGCATCACCAAAAATTCTCCGGTGATAATCCGGCCATTTAAGGTGAACCCGTCGGGTTTCAAGTAAATACGTTGGCGGCGGACGATGAGATAGATGTTGCAGTCTAAAAGGGCTGCCTTATGTGTCGGATTGTCTTTGACACGATATAGATCCGCCGGCGTAAGCATTGCTGGGGAGCTTGAGTAGAGATGGGTAGCCCCTTCCATAGAAAACTGGCGGTTGATCTCGCCGAAACCGGTCATGCATTGCTCCAATAAGTCACGAGTTTAAAATTGCTAGTTATTTTGGGTAAATCCACAGCCAGAAACAGCCATTCTCTCAAATCTGTTTTTGTTCCGTTGGTGGCGGTGGAACTTCATCAGTCAGGGTCGGCGGTCAAAGGCTGAGCCAGGCCTTAAGCCGAGTCCAGATGCTACGGGAATGCGCAGTCGCACTCTGGCCACCAGTAGCGGATCCGGGTAACTCACGACGCACTTCATGCAGCGAGCCATAATGCGCAGCTTTGGCCTTCTTATCGCGTAGACGCTCCGCCTCTATCTGGCCTTGCGACCATGGCCCCGCCTCCAAAACTCGACCCCGCTGGATCACGTAGTGCGACCGGCACTCCTGATTCCAGTTGCCTACGGAGGGCTGAAGCGAGATGGACTCACCATCGAACGTCATCCGCCAGTCGGTCGGCGTGAATGGGGTCACCACTCGATCCCCGCAACCGCAGCAGCACGAGTGCACTGCGGTTGCGTAGTCCATCGAGATGTACAAGATGCCAGGCTCCAACTCGCGTGGAACGTTTCTCACAAAACGATGTTCCAGACTCAGATGGCGCATCATGATTGGTCTCCGTTGAGCAACATGCTCCCATCGGTTGTGTACGTGCTGTGATGCTCGCTCTCTAGGTCGCGGTAGAAGCCGCGAAGCTTTTTCCACTTCACTACTGCGAGGCAAGCATTCAACGCGTTCAGGTCGGCCACCTGGATATTGGATGCGTACACGTCCTGGCCTCCGCCACCAGCGAAAGAGATGCGCCCTGCGTGGACATGCTCGCGTTTCGCCGGCGTGCTAGTCGTCACCCGCAGGATGCCGCCCAAGCTACCGTTGCTTAGTTCAAGCCCCATCCCGACGTCGATGAATGGCACACCAAGTGCTTCGAGCTTCGCCACCACGGCGCGCTTTTCCTCGCCCGCGTCCATGCTGATGAACGCAAACGTGATGCCGTCAAGCAGCCCCAGCGTCTCCGTTTTCATCTTCACGGGGTGAGCCACGATCCCGCGATGCATCCGTTCATAGATGCCCTTCAGGTAGTGCACTTTTTTTGGAGCATCCCGCAACTCCTCGAGCGATGGTGCCCCAGGCGCGCGGAACGCGTTGTGGGAAAGAAAGTCGTCATCGTCGAAGAGTCGGATTTCCTTCACAGGCGTTTTCGCGACCAGATCGAGGATGTACCCACCGGTACCACCTGCGCCGAGGATGCCCACCACCTCACCTTCCAGCTTGCTAGCTAGCGCGCCCAGGCCCACCCGGCTGGATGCTGTATCGAGATAGTTGAAGACGCTGGGCTCATTCTCATCATCAGCGCCACGGATCAGCCGTGGGCTGATACCGGGCTGCAGGACGGCCGCCGGGCCGGCCAAGATGGTCGCGTAGGTAGCCATCTTGGCGTAGTAGTCCGGGTAGCCATCCGGGTTGGGTTTACTGGAAAAGCTGTGCCTTGCGGTGAGCCCGTAACCGAGGTCGGTGTTGGGCGACGCATGGGAGATGCCTGGCAAGGGCACCCCATTCGCGCTGCAGGGGAAGTCGCCGTCCCAATGGATTACGTGTGTCTCTGGCTTACGCGTCCGGTCCCCAGCCAAGTCAAGGTTGGACACCAGCGTGCCGGTGCGCACACGACATTGAGCGTCGACATAGGGCACTTCCTGCATGACTAGGAGACTCCCCTGAATGCGAACGAAGTAGCCCTCCGTACGCAACCGGGCCAGGTCGGCATTAAGACTGAACAGTTCGTGTGACATTGAAAACTGTCCCCTGTTTTTTGACTTCAACGGAGCCACCCTCAGCGAGTTCACCAGCGCGGGGGTGCGAGGCAGCATTGCGGTATGTCATCGAGAACTTGACGTTGGTCTCTGCCGGCGCGTTCGGATGAGACAACTTGACCACCTGCTCGAAGGTGACATGCTTGTCCGGCACAATCTCTTCGACAGCATTGACCACGATGACGTAGCCCTTTTGCGGCCTTAGGGCAGTGATAAACCGTTCAATGCCAGGGTTGTCGAGATTGATCCTGTCATCCGGCTCGATGAGGATGTCTTCGCCGCCCCGTACTTCCAGGAAGATGGCCTCTTCGGGCGAGGCTTCGGCTAGGTCATACAAGACGCTGCCCAGCAGCTCCGGGTGACCCCAGGCCATCTGGCGATCGTTCAAGGAGAACTTGAAGTCGCGGTCGGACTTGAACGCAATGAAGCGCTCAGCACCCTTGCCTCGCAGATCCACTGTCTCGTCGAGACGAACGTCCTCAAAATCGCCCGAGGCGAGAAGTGCATAGAGTAGATAGTCGCTTCGGCGATCGAGCCCCGCGCTGTCCAGGATTTGCCGGCCGGTGGGAACCGGGTCAGGCACGTCGATGTTGCGGAAGGCCAGTCCTTCCAAGCCGAAGCGGATGCGATAGGCGCCGGCCTCTCGCAGTGGACGATCCTCACGGATCGCGTCACCAACGTCGTCAAACGGAAAGTTTTTCATATGGTCCTCTAAAGTGTTGCGACAGAGTTTTTCTGCCTTCAACTCTCTAATCGGACCCAGCGACTGCCGCCGGTAAACTTTTTTCAGAATTGTTTTGAGAGGGTTCCAGGGGGGACTGCACCACACACGAAAAAGGCCGGGCAGTTCGGGCAAGTGGCGTCCGAAGTGTTTGTTCGGAACTGGCCGCCTCGGATGCCGCGGAAAATCTCGCCCAATTTTTCTTGGCGATTGCTCAACTCTTTGGGACTGAGTTTCAACGGCTTACTTTCAGCATCAGCTAGGTAGACCAGTTCCAGCTCGGCACCTGGGAACTCCGCCTGGGCCGCCAGTACAAATGCAGCTGCGCCGACGTCCTTGCTGTCACGGCTGGGCGCATGGCCGGTTCTCACCCGGCGTATGGCCCGCTTTCCGCCTTTCACAAGGACATCGTCCGGTGTTACCTCGATCTCATGGCCGTTTAGCACAATTCGCAGCGGGGTCGGAGCTTCAACCTGCGCGCCAGCCCTCGATGCTAGGAAGTATTGGAGCATGGTGGAGGCTATCGCACGGTAGTCATCGAAATAGCCATGTTCATGAAGCCCCTGAGCCGCGAAGGCCTGAGAAAGCAGGTCCTCCCACTCAGCACTAGAGCTGCCCTGTGCGACGATCTTCCGGTAGACCTCACGAATCGCTTCATGCATATGCATAAATGAACTCATGCCGCGCCGGCCGCCCACCTGAAGCAAGTGTGTGTAGAGGAATCGCCGTGCACACGATTCGTAAAGCGCGACCGCATCTGAGCTGAACCGCGGGGTTCCAGAGAAGACGATGGGTATTTGCATATCGTCCGGGGCAGGAGGTAATACGGTAGTAGGCGTGACGGCGCGCCGTTGAGCTGGACCAATGCGATCCAAGAACTGCGATAGCGGCCTGGCACGCCCGTTCGATGTCGAGGTCGCTCCGTAGAACGCCAGACGGGTCTTCGCCCGGGACATTGCGACGTAGAGCAAGCACTCCTGCTCTTCGTTGTGGGCCGCCCGTGCAATGTCCTCTGCGCTCCCCTGACCACCTGCGACCATGCCTGCGGGTGGGGGACACTTGGATGTCCGAAGCGCCCCGGGGATGGAGTCCCTATTGACGCCGGCAATGTGAACCGCTGGAAATTCCAACCCTTTCGAGCCATGGATAGTCATTAGGCGAACCGCATCAATCCCCTGGGCTGCCGTGGGTAGCTGCCTCAAGTCTCTATCGTCCCGAAGACGCAGCAGTCTCCTCACGCGATCAGAAAGCCGCTGGATCGGGAGACCCTGGCCGTTCGGCTGCGCCCGAACGAAGTTCATGAACTGCCAGATTGCGATGCCCTGAGCCTGGTCCGAGACGCTGGCTGAAGAAGCGATGCGGGCTGCCTGTCTAGTCCGGTCGAGCAGAAGGGTTGCCAGCACGATCCAAGGTTGGGAGGTCGCGTCGAAGCCTGCAAGAGCTGCATTGAGGGAAGACAGAACAGTCTGACCAGCAGGTGTCAGTTCAGCTGGAATGCTAAGTCGCCAAGCGCCAGGTTCCGCGTCGGTACCTCGTAGATGCTCAAAGACACAAACAGCGTCCTCCAGGCTCATGGCGAATTCTGGCCAGCAAGCCGTCCGGATCAGCCCCATCGCGCGCCGATCCACGAGTAGCGACAGCACCGCGACGAGGTCTTTTACTTCCGGGCGCTCAAACAGGCTGCCCAGGAAAAGCACTGGAATGCCGGCACGCTCGAGCTCACGTCCGACTTCCGAAAGTCGATCGTTGCCCCGGCAAAGGACTGCCTGGTCCCGATACCGATAGCCCGACTTACGAAGCTCTTGAATGCCATCAGCGATGGCCGAGGTCAGCAGGGAGGCGTTGTCCACTGTGATGATTTCGGGCAGCTTTCCGCTTGGATCTCTATCCGCCTCAAGGGCCTCTTCTCCATCTGCTGCGGACATACCTGCAGCAAAAGCAGAAAAGGCATGGACAACTTCAGGGGTGGAACGGTAGTTGATTTTCAGGCTGTCCCGTACCGCGCCAGGGAAATCTTGGCAACCGAAGCGGGCCATGTTGAACGAAGAGGCGCCGCGGAACCGATAGATCGACTGCTTGGCGTCCCCCACCACCCAGAGGTTATTACCTGACGGCTTCAGTGTCGCAAGAAGCCGAACGCTACTGTGGTTCACGTCCTGATACTCGTCGACCAGAATGTGGTCATAGTCGCTCTGCAACTGCCTTCGAACGGCTTCATCGCTCTCCAGTAGTTGAACCGGGCGCATAACCAGGTCGCCAAAGTCGACACACTGAGCGAGTGTTTTGAGCTCTTCATAGCGAGCGTAGACCTTGGCAACTTCTGCCGCTTTCTCCGCAGCTTCCACCTCGCTCGGGTTACTCGCCACGTTAGCCATTGCATTGGCCAGCGCAAGATAGCCTGCCGCATCAACAACCTCATCCTTGGCGCGTGAGACCGCGGTCAGGATTTCAGCAGCCGTCTGAGATGGATCGTAAAGGTTGCGATAGTGGGTCAGGCCTAGCCGAGGAAATTCGTTTTCAAGCAGTTCTACTGCTTCGGTTCGGTCCATCAGGCGGGGATCGACCGGAAGGCCACATCGGTCGTTGAATCGTCTGAGGATGTCCAGGCCAAAGCTATGGAAGGTCCCAATGCAGAGAGCTGCGGCTTCCGCTGGCCGCTTCAGCGCAATCCGCTCGGACATCTCCGCGGCGGCCTTGTTCGAGAAGGTCAGGAGAAGGATACGTCTTGGATCTACCCCCTCATCCAACAAGCTCTCAACTCGCGCCACCAGCGTGCGGGTCTTCCCGGTGCCTGGTCCAGCTTGGAGAAGGAACGCGGCCCCGCGATGGTTGGCTGCTGTTTGTTGCTTCTCGTTGAGTGGAATTTCGACAGGCGCTTCTGCAGCAACTACTGGCACAGGGGGGAGCAAAAGCGCATCAAGCATCTGCTGTGCGACGACCTCGAAGGGTGCACCCAACCGGTTTGCAATCTCCGAACAGGTCTGGCCTTGAGTGACGTGCAAGTCAAAGACTCTCGACCGTGGCAGCAGCAACTCTCTCGCGAAGAGGTCCATCTGGACTTCTCGGCGCTGCCGTCGGCTGTAATCGACCACGCGCTCCATGCCAACTGGCGCGACCTCAGAGGTTCGCGCTAGATCGATTTGAAATGCTGACTCCTCCTCTTCCTCACCGTCGCCTAGCACGGCGTGCCCGATTTCATGGGCGACGAGAAAGGCTTGCTCGAACGGTGTTCCTAAGTCCTCATGAACAATCAGCGGCAAGGCGGCATCAAACGTTGCGCGCGCCCCGTCCAGGATTGAAGCGCCAGGGAGGCACCTTTCAACCGTGATGCCCAGCTTCTCCGCTATGTCTTCGGCGAACTGATAAGGAGACCATGGATCGCTGCCGTGTTCGACTGCTTCATAATGCAAGCGCTTCGCGTGCTGTCGAGCGAGTTCTAGTTGGTCCATGGTCAGTCATCGCCGTGGAGCAGCCGTGAAATGCTTTCCTCATCCATTCCCGCCTCTCTTAAAAGGCGTTCAAGCGGGACTTTCTCGGCCGGGGCTGGCTTGTCATCCGACTTGTTTGCACGAAACGCTGATGCCTGCGCAGGCAAGAGGAGAAACGACTGAACAACAGAGACTGATGTTTGTAGCGCGTTAGCTAAGCGTTCGAGGAACCGACTTGGCAACGTCGCAACATCTATTCGTCGCTCGCGAATGGCGACGCCGACTTGCATGGGTAATCCGAGAGCTTTGGCTGCTGCAGCGAAGATCCTTGGCGAGGCGGCCTGCAGGATTTCCACCGTGACTACGGACTCGCGGAGCCGGCCCATTTTTGCGCTCACGGCGGCAAGCTCTTGTACGCTGAGCGGAAGGTCCTCGTCGACTTGCCGGGAAAGCTCTCTGGCGAGATCGACAAGGTCGGCAGCGAACTGGGGATAGTCGGCAAGATACTGTTTGAGGACGTCAGTCCCTGGCTCGAAATCCATCGCGAAAGCGTTCATAACGTCTTCGCTAGAAATTGGCGAACGCTTAGTCATCACAGTCTCCCCTTGCGTTCAAGACGCAGTCGCAGAGTCGCAAAGGCCTTGTCGCGGTGCGTACGGATAGTCTTCTCACTCTTGCCTAGTGCTTTGCTTATGGTGACAACAGAGGGGTCTTGCGAGTCGATGGGAATCTCTTGGCGCCACATTTCGACGATTCTTCTTTGGAGTTCAGGCAGACTATCAATCTCTTCGTCGAGCCGTAGCCGGTAAAATTTTTCGTCGAGCTCGCGGGGGTCAAAAGGGTCGTAGCCACCAATTGCCTCGTCCAGGGCGTTGTAAGCACCATCCTCATCCGTGCCCAGCTCTTCACTCTGGCTATCACGCTTCCAATGGCGATCACTGGCATCCTTCCGGTCTTTGGCGATGGCCGAGTTAAAGTTGATCTCGTAGTAATCCAGGCGATTGTCATACGCTGCCCGGTCGCTAAGCAGCAGGTCAACGAAATGGTCGACGACATCATCTCGGATGTTTGTCTTGGTAAGTGAGGCTGTGGCCTCGCCTGCATTCTCGGCGCGAGGCAGGAGAAGGTAAACGCGCTGGAGTAGAAGCTCAGTTAGCCTTTCGCGATGCATACCGGATCCCACGTTCCGCACAAAGTGCACCAACACTTCCGGTGAGACAAAGCCGGGGGAGGTGCGGGAGCAAATGGACGCTCTGCGCTCAAGTTCGGAGGGGCTAACGGCCGTCAAATCATGAATTTCGGCTTCGACGGCCGGACGCCGCTGATACAAGGTTCCATCAAGTTTGATCTTGCGAAGGGGATGCGCCACGGCTACTCCTTTGTCTGCTAAAGCCTTCCGTGAGGTACTCCGCAAAATGTAACACCAGAGCACTGCTTGATGCTGCAGCCAGCCACTGCATAAACAGGTTTTTGGTTGGGTGGCGATGACCGATGCTGCTATGCGGCTGGTGGGCGACGAGCTAGTACTCGCGCAGCCGCAGAGGCGCGGGATGTGAACAGGCCGTGTGGCACGGTTTAGGCACAGAATTGGCACAGCCCGAAAACCAACCTCAAAAGATCCGTTTGGGCAGTACTCATTGCCTGCTGCGAACGTCGCCAGAATTAGCTTCGGCGCTAGGATTGGTTGGTGCGGAGTGATGGATCGGGCTTCTGTAAAAAAGCCCAATAAATCAAATAGATATGGCGCACCAGGCGGGATTCGAACCCACGACCCCCGCCTTCGGAGGGCGGTACTCTATCCAGCTGAGCTACTGGTGCGTAATTGTTGCGGCGGCCTATTTGACCACTAGCTGTCACCCTTCTCAACTCGAGGAGTATTGCCTTCGGAGGGCAGTACTCTATCCAGCTGAGCTACTGGTGCGTTGCGGGGCGCAATCATACGCATGTCCGCCGAAGGCGTCCATGCTGGAGAGCGCTTTCGAAATGTCGCTGTTGTGCCGTCTGG